>Ga0316205_10001318_pt1 | contig 32941 bp, 27 predicted proteins | sample 3monthpyrite_MG_FD_204941 | JGI IMG/M metagenome (GOLD analysis project Ga0316205, IMG submission 204941) | Microbial mat bacterial communities from mineral coupon in-situ incubated in ocean water Damariscotta River, Maine, United States -... | ecosystem: Environmental > Aquatic > Marine >...
TTCATCCAACAAAGAAACAGGCCAAGTAGCTATTAGGATCTTTTCATAATGCCATTGATGCTAATGGTATTTTAATGGAGATAACTCTTTAATTTTCATTCTCGGTTGAGAGTTTCCAGATGCATGCCTTGTTTATCACACCGTAATACGCTGCCCTGAGAGTACCAGTCACCTAATACTATCCTTTGGAATGGGGTGCTCTTATTAACCCATTGATGTTTTTTCGGCCGGTGAGTATGTCCGTGTATTAACGTTTTTACATCATGGTCTTGCATGAACTGTTCAACGGTAGCCTGTGATACGTCCATTATTTCTTCTGATTTATACCGAGTTTTTTGCTGGCTTTTTTGACGCAAATCCCTGGCAAATTGTTTTCTCGCGAGTAGAGGAAGTTGTAGTATTTCCTGTTGCCACTGAGGGTCGCGAACTTGTGTTCGCAAAGCCTGATAGTCAACATCATCGGTGCACAATAAATCGCCATGCATGATGAGAACCTGTTCGCTGTATAATTCGATGAGGCAGGGGTCCGGTAATAACGTGCACCCGGCATTTTTTTCAAAATGATTGCCAATTAAAAAATCGCGATTACCATGTTGTAAATAGATGGGTGTGCCAGAGCGTCTCAGGTCGTTAAGAGCCTCAATGGTTACCTGATTGTCACTATTATCATCGTCATCACCAAGCCAAACCTCAAACAAGTCTCCCAAGATGTAAAGGGCGTCACTGCCCTTTGCATCTTGTTGTAGAAATGTCAGGAACTGCTGCAGGATTTCAGGGTGTTCAGAATCCAGGTGCAGGTCAGATATAAACAGGGTTTCTCCCTGCATTACTCGGTAGTAGCTTCCATTACATGTACTTCTTCGATAATGACGTCTTCAGCGGGTACATCCTGATGCATGCCAGCAGATCCAGTAGCCACTTTTTCTATCGCTTGTACGATATCCATGCCTTCAGTTACTTTTCCGAAAACACAATAGCCCCAGCCTTGTGGTGTAGGGGAGCTGTAATTCAAAAATGCATTATCCTTCAGATTAATAAAAAACTGTGAGCTGGCAGAATCTGGATCGGGTGTGCGGGCCATGGCAATCGTGCCTGTATCATTTGCCAAGCCGTTATCAGCTTCATTTTTAATGTTCGCATTGGTGTCTTTTTGGGTCATGCCAGGAACAAAACCACCACCCTGAATCATGAAGCCAGGTATCACTCGATGAAAAATGGTGCCATTGAAATGTCCTGATTCGATGTAGTCAACGAAGTTTTTAACAGTGATAGGGGCTTTCTCTGGATACAGTTCCAATATGATGGTGCCGTGGTTTGTCTTCATGGATATGTTCATGGTTTTAGTTCCTGTTGATTGTTGTTTTGTTACTTGTTTGGGTTTTTCTGTGGGTATTATTGGTTTTTGTATGGCTAAAATGACAAAAATAGCCACTAGTATCACGATAGCCAGGCTGATATAACGAGACATTGATGCTCACCTCCAGTTTTAATGGCAGTATGATAATGCTTTTTTGCAGCCGCTACAAAACTGGTAGGGAAATAATTGGCTGACTGTTTCCGCAAAGCAGGCATACTGATAAACTATCTTGCTAGATGCAAGCTGTAATAACGGGAAATTCCCACTGGAACGCTAAATGTTAGAGATTTATAATAATCTAAGCCGAAAAAAAGAGCCATTTACGCCTATTAATCCTGAAAATGTAAGGTTATATGTTTGTGGGATGACTGTTTATGACCTTTGCCATCTCGGGCATGCCAGGGTGCTTGTCGTATTTGACATTGTGTATCGTTACTTATGCCATATTTATGGTAAACAGCACGTTAGTTATGTCCGTAATATTACCGATATTGACGACAAAATTATTCAGCGGGCCAATGAAAATGGGGAAGAATTCAGCGAGCTGACTAAGCGTTTTATCGAGGAAATGCACGCAGACTCGGCTGCATTGAATGTTTTGCCTCCCAATCAGGAACCGTTAGCGACCTCTCACATGGCTGAAATCATTCATATGATTCAGGCGCTGGTTGATAAAGGGCTGGCCTATGCCGCCACAAATGGTGACGTTTATTATGACGTTAGCGAATTTTCTACTTATGGTCAGTTGTCGGGAAAAAAGCTCGAAGACCTACAAGCAGGCTCACGTGTAGCCGTTGATGAAGCCAAGCTTGATCCATTGGATTTTGTACTATGGAAATCTGCGAAACCGGATGAGCCTCACTGGGATTCACCCTGGGGTAAAGGACGGCCAGGCTGGCATATAGAATGTTCCGCCATGTCGACACACTGTCTGGGTAACCACTTTGATATACATGGTGGCGGTATGGATCTTCAGTTTCCACATCATGAAAATGAAATCGCTCAGTCTGAAGGTGCGACCGGGGAAAAATTTGTTAATGTCTGGATGCATAATGGCTTCGTTCGCATCGATGACGAAAAGATGTCCAAGTCATTAGGCAACTTTTTTACAGTACGGGAAATATTGCAACGGTATCGTGCTGAGGTTATTCGGTATTTTATCCTGAACAGTCAATACAGAAGCCCACTGAGTTACTCAGATGCACAGTTAGATAGTGCGCAAGCCGCTCTTGAAGGTTTTTATACCGCATTACGAGGATTAACGATCAGTGTGACCACCAATGTTGGCAAGTATGGTGAGCGCTTTTACTCGGCACTGGATGATGATTTTAATACGGCTGAGGCCATCGCAGTCTTGGCAGAATTACGACGTGATATTAATCTGGTCAAAAATAAAGACCAGGTGCAAGCAGATTACTTGGGAAGTGTGTTGGTTTCCTTGTCTTCAATGCTGGGACTATTACAGGAAGATGCTGAGCATTTTCTGCAACAGGGGGCTCGTCCTGGGTCTGATGACGATCTAACTGATAATGAGATTGAAGATTTGATTAATAAACGTATCGCGGCTCGTGAGTCCAAGGATTGGGCAGAGTCGGATCGTATACGCGACTTATTCAAGGAAAAAGGCGTTATTCTTGAAGATGGAGCCAACGGTACAAGTTGGCGAAGAGGTTGAGCTTACTATAAATCACTACTTAAGGAACCTCTGATCAATTCTGGATGGGAATAAAAAGACACCTTTCATTGTTATAGTTGTTATAGCTTCTGGAACAATCCTTTTTGCAGCGTCTATCCACAACCGGCTTGTTTTTGGTGCCCTCATCTTGACGAATAATTCAGGATTTCGTCAGATACATGAATGAAATATTTGATACTATAAAAAGACTGGGTATCCTGATTGAGCTGGATAATATAAACAATAAACTTGAGTAGCTATCATGCCAGAAACCAATGCGAATACACAGGCATCATTCGAGCAATTACGTTCACACCTGGAAAGCGTCATTGTCGGCCAGGCAGCATTACTGGACCGATTGTTAATTGGATTGTTAACGGGGGGGCACATATTGCTTGAAGGCCCTCCGGGTTTAGCTAAAACAACAGCCGTGAATGCACTTGCCAGTGGCGTGCATGCCAGTGCGCAAAGAATACAATTTACTCCAGATTTGATGCCAGGTGATCTCACCGGTACAGAAATATTTGACACCAGTAAAAGTGAGTTTCGCTTTGTGAAAGGTCCAGTGTTTCATGATATCGTTCTGGCTGATGAAATTAATCGTGCACCTCCCAAGGTTCAGTCTGCCTTGCTTGAAGCCATGCAGGAGCATCAGGTAACCGTGAATGGCGTAACACGCCAATTACCTGAACTGTTTATTGTGATGGCAACCCAGAACCCACTTGAACAATCAGGTACCTATCCCTTACCAGAGGCACAGTTAGATCGATTTTTGTTGCATGTTGAGCTTGATTATCCTGATGCTGAAGAAGAGCTTGAAATTCTACAGCGTGATAAAAAACTCAATTCAGGCGATAGTAAAGAAAAACTGGAAACCAGCATCACTCCGGAAACCGTGTTACAAGCTAGAAAAACGGTGGCAGATATCCATGTTGAAGAGAGTATTGAGCGCTATATCGTTAAGTTAGTGGGTGCAACCCGTCAGCTGGAAACGATAGTGCCTGAGTGGCAGGGCTTTATAGAAGTTGGTGCTTCTCCTCGTGCTTCATTGGCATCGCTCAAGGCTGCTAGTGCCATGGCTTATCTGAAGGGGAGAGATTATGTTGTACCGGAAGATGTTATTGAAATATTACCCGACGTGTTCCGCCATAGAATAATTATCGCTTTTACTGCTCAAGCTCAGGGGATAGATAAAAATCAGATCATACAAGCGATTATTGACCGGGTGCCCATGCCCTGATTTATCATGAAGACTGATAAGCAACCGGGACGAAAAAGCAATTCAATTCACGAGCCTGTATTGAGTCATCAGGCAGTTCTTGACTATTTCAATAGAGGCTTGTCTGTTACTTCTATGACAAGTTCTATTCGCAGACAAAGTGCACAATCCAGAAGCGGCACACATACATCCTTTTTTCGAGGTAGTGGTTTGGACTACGATGATAGTCGAGCTTATCAACCTGGAGATGAAATCAGAAATATAAATTGGCGACTGATGGCGCGAACGTCCCATTTATATACCAAAGTATTTCAGGAGGAACGTGAATCCAGTGTAATGATACTTATTGACCGTCGTGCGCGTATGCGATTTGGTACACGTGAACGGTTAAAAGTTACCAGGGCATTGGAAATAGCTAGCTACCTGGCCGGCATGTCGCTCATGCAGGGTTATTCAGTGGGGTTTAGTGTGTTGCAATCTCCTGTATTACAGATGTCGTCACAACGCAGTCACGCGAGAGTTCAAGAGTATCTTTTTGCTGCTGCCACTGCTTGTCCTCCATTGAATGAAAATTTACATGAGGTTAAATTATCCAGGCTGTTATCTCAGTTGCAGTACGCCAGCATGCCTGGTGATCAACTGGTTTTGATTAGTGATTTTCATGACTTGGAAGATGACGACAGCGTGATATTGTCTCAGATGGCAGCGCAGCATCAAATACAGGCTATCCAGATTCTGGACCCTGCAGAAGAGCTATTACCCGAAGGTGTCTGGTTAATTGATAGCTATACCGATGCGACGCCCTTAAAAGTTAATGCCAGTGAAGAATCCTTTAAACAAAGCTACCAAACGCTCATAGCGAATAAGCAAGCACAGATTGAATCGGTGTTCTTGAAAAATAAAATACCTTTTGGCAAGTTGTATACGAATGATCACTTCGATGAAGTCATCAAGGTGATCAATGATGTCTGATGCTGTCGGTAAACTTGATGGGTTGCGCGAGATTATACATCCGATAGAACCGCCTCAAGCCGATTATAGTACTGCACTGCTGTTGGTTATTCTGATGGGTGTCCTATTGTTACTGACGTATCTATACATACAATACCGTCGACGGCCTCTGGTCAAAGCGCGACGGCTATTTAAACATTTGAAAAAGCATAAAAACGATTGGGATGCGATTCGATGTGGTGATTGTCTGATCAATATCATGCAGTATTGTGAAAAGGCTAATTGGCCTACACGCGATTCTGAAGTTTCACAATCAGTAAATGCATGGAAAAGTTTACAGAGTCAATGTGATCAATTACGTTTTTCAGGCGTAAAAAATCAATCAGAAAAGGTAGGTCAAGCTATCAGTCAAATGCAAAATTTACTCAGGCCTGCATCATGAACCTTGCTGAGCAGGATTGGCAATTTCAATTTTCACAAGCGTACTGGCTGTGGCTACCAATTTTATTATTAGTATTATTTCTGCTGGTAAAATGGTTGGCATCAGATCGTGTGCAGTGGCAAATGCCTGATGCATTAATGAGTTTGAACCGTCCCTATTATCACCCGGCGTTCGATTTGATAAGGACATTGACTGAGAATAAGATTGCCGCAGAATTAGGGTATTTTAAATGGCTAAGATTGATTTTAGTCTGGGTATTTATCACACTTTGCTGTGTTGCAATGGCACGTCCAGAATGGATTCGTAAGCAATGGCAGCAGCCCGATCAATTTAGAGATATTGTTTTTGTCGTTGATACTTCTGTCAGCATGATGCAAAGGGACTATCTTCTTGATGGTAAACGTATAGACCGTATGAGTTTACTAAAAGGGGTGCTGTCCCGGTTTGTTACTCAGTTACAGGGTGATAACGTTTCCATTGTTGTTTATGCTGATGCTGTTTACACCCTGGTTCCTTTGACGCGTGACCATGAGTTGGCTAAAACGATGTTGGCTCGTATTAATACTGGGTTGGCAGGACGAACTTCGGCTTTAGGTAATGCATTGGCACAGGCAGTCCATGAAACTCAGCAGTCAGGAAATCAACAGCGCGTGCTGGTTTTATTTACCGATGCGACTCGATTGACGGGTGAAATAAATGTGGATGTTGCTACTGAAATGGCACGACAGGCAGGTTTGCGAATCTATACTGTAGCCATTGGTGCGCGTACATACGAGGCATCTGAGAAGAAAATTGCGGGCTTGATCTACGACCCTGCTAATATACAAAGACTGGAATCAATCGCCAAACATACGGGTGGAAAGTTTTATTGGGCGGGTGATACACGTACTCTTAGTGGTGCGATAAAAGATATCGAACAAGCCGAAAGTCGTAAAGATAAACCTCAGGTCTTGACTATCCGACAGCCGCTATATCAATGGCCGCTACTTTTGGCACTGGGTATTTTTACTTTGATGCAATACATGAATTTACGTCAAAAGGCACAGCTATGAGCGGCTTTTCCTGGAGTATCGTTGAATTCAGGGAGGCATGGTGGTTGTTACTGGCTTTGCAACCTTTGTTAATATCTTTGGCTATTGCTCTGCAATATAAACGTCAAAGCCGCGCGTATGCTGATACCAGGTTGTTACCCTGGGTAGAAGTTAGTGCTGAGCATTATCAAAAAAATCATACGATACGTTATTATTTAGGTATGCAGGCATGCTGGCTCTTATTTGCGTTGGCAATAGCTGGGCCTCGGTATCCGGATCCATTACCTCCCCCCGATCGTGCCAATGCTGCCGATATTATGATTGTACTGGATGTTTCACGATCAATGTCAGCCACTGATATCAGGCCGGATCGATTAAAGCGTGCTAAAACTGAGATATTTCAACTATTACAACAGAACCGTACTGACCGTATTGGCATTATCTTGTTTTCGGGCCATGCGCATTTGCTAAGCCCATTAACCTGGGATAGAAAGGCACTGCACTTCTATGTCGATGGAATTCAATCAGGATTATTACCCACAGAAGGCAGCAAGCTGAGTGAAGCGATAGTGTTGGCAAATCAATATTTAAAAGACAGCAAGCAATCCGCTATCATAATTCTGAGTGATGGTGAGGCGCATGAAGAGCTATCTCCGTCGGATGAACTTACTCATGCACCATTGTACATACTAGGGATGGGAACACAGACGGGCACGTCGATTCCGTCAGAAGAAGGTGGTTGGATGATGCACAACAATAGTGCTGTACGTTCTGCATTGCAACAATCATCATTACAAGCACTTGCTAACGCAAGTGGTGGGAGCTATGCCACAGTTACTGAAGAAAGTGGGGCGCTCGGTAAATTATTGCAACAGGCTGATCATCTGAAAAATAAGCCAGGCAAAAAGGAAAAACCTGATCAGTCGTGGGTAGAACTTTATCCCTGGGTGCTTTTGCCCGCATTGTTTCTGTTATTGATGATCTCTACAAAATGGACAGCTAGGACTCATCAGAATAATTTTACTCTTATCCCTGTTGTCTTATTCGTGGTGAGTTTATTGCCGTATGATCCTGTGAATGCCCAGGCTATCAACCCCGAGAAGCAGCAACAAGCTTATGTAGCTTATGCAGCAAAGGATTATCAGTCAGCATTGAAAATATATGAAACACATACAGGTTATCTTGCCAGAATGGGAGAGGGTTCCAGTGCTTATCAACTTCGTGACTATGCACGTGCCATTACACAGTTCACCCAGGCCTTTCTGATTGCCAATGAAGATCATGAACGCGCGAATGCTCTTTATAACCTGGCAAACAGTTTTTTTCAGGTAAAAAAATACCAGGCTGCACTAACTACTTTTGAAGATGTACTGCGATATCAGTCGAAGCATCAGCTAGCCCAGGCGAATCTCGAATTTGTTCGTACAGTGATAGCATCAATAGCCAAAGATCCTTTTTCATCACTCGCCAGGGCGAAGCGTGCCGGCAGAGGCCCGAGAAGTTTACGGGTTGATGAAAATACTCGCGGTGGAGGTGATTTTAGTATAGATGACAAAGAAAATCCTGATAAGCCATCGGCACGAGCCTCTCGTGAAAGTACTAATGATGGTATATCCGGCATCATTGCCAGTGGCCAAGCTCGCGTACAAGTGGCAGACGAGAATGTTATTGAACAGGGCGTCTCAGGCATTGGACCTGTCAGTGTTAGCAGTTTGTTTGAGGCACGTCGAATAGTGCTGAAAAGCAAACGTAATCAGTCGGCTCTATGGAAATCGTTGTTTGAGGAAGAAGAAGGTTTTCCTGCTCCATTAGATAGACCTGTCATAGAGACAGGAATACCCCCGTGGTGATCACATAATGAAGATACTTGTCTTTTTTATATTCATGATACCTTTAACGTTATTGGCCCGTGAATCTGATAATGAGCAGAACAGTAGTGCACGTATAGTGGAAGTTAGTCAGACTGATCAGTCATTTGTTCAAGGTAAAATAGCGGTTCAATACAGTCTTTCATCGACAGTGGTTGTCGCAGGCCAGGCAATAATCGTTAGTTATCAAGTAGAGAGCAATGATGCTTTCATTAGTTTACGAACTGATTATGATATTAAAAAAGGCGAAGAATTCATTGTACTTAAAACCTTGAAGCAAACTTTATCACCCACATCAAACAGGCGTTATCGTTATACACTCAAGGCTTTTTTTAGTACTGTTCGAAGTGGTGAAGTTGATTTTAAGGTGCCAGATCTGGTTTATAGCGAAGGTGGGAGCGATACTTACCGCATTCGTTTTGCAGCTCAGGCTATCCAGGTTGAATCTTTACCGCCCTATTTGCCGCCCTACATTGCATTGAGTGATATAAAGATTGATTCTTCCTTATCTGAAACACCTTCATGGTTTAGCCCATTTTTTACAGGTCGTGTATATTATTGGGATATAGTTTTAAAATCCAGAAATGGCAGCCTTCAATCAATGCCTGAAATCAGTTCGCAAATAAGCAGTAATTCGCAAATTCAATTTTTACCTGCGGAAATTATTCGAGAAACTGCTAAAAATCACGATGAAGTTGTGCAAAAAATGAGTTACAACATTCCGTTTAAAGTGAAAGCTAATGGTCAAATAGCTTTACCCCGAATACGTTTGCAATATTTTGATCCTGTCCAAAAACGACTGATTATAAAACAGTACGTAGCGTCTGAAATTTTTTCTTTAAATCAATATGTCTACTGGTTAGTCTTAATTATATGTTCAATTGGAGTTATCTATTTCATCTACATGATGAAAATTTACGGGTACCAAATTTACAAAAGCTTGAAGGCCTTGAATCATGGAAGAAGGCAGCTTCGGCAGGCTACGAATGCACAGCAAATTCGTACCGGGATGAAGGTATTCGGAAAGTCTCTTGGGTGGTCAGGTAACATTAGTCTGAAAGAGTGGGGTGGTCATTGGCGCAACGCCATGGGGGCAGGTTACGGAATAGATGAAGACTTGCATCTGCTGGCTAAAGAATTGTATGGTCCTCTGAATGACCATGAGACATTAATGATAGCGGACAAAATTATTAATTCATCATACGTTTTACAATGCTGGTGTTGCCTTCGATCTGTTTTTGATGAAAATTAAAACTGTTTGAACTCACTATACAGAATGATGTCTCATTGCTAGAGTAGGTTTTCCATTGTGCTATGTAAAAATTATAATAAAGTAGATGAAATCGGGAGAAAAATGATGTCACGAAGCCTTTATAAGAAACTGATAATATTATTACTATTGCCTGTCTGTACAGTTTCACTGGCGGGTAAAACTGACAATAGAATGAAGGTTGATAACAAACATGTTAACTCCTGGAATCAATTTGCTGATCAGGTTTTGGCGTTGCACGAGAGTCAAGTTAAAGGTAAGGCTATCGTAGAGACAGAGAAAAAAGGTGGTTATGCTGATAACCCAGATTTTTATCGTGAAGTTACTTATAAAGATAAACTCACTGATAAAGTATTAAGCGTTATACAGTGGGAAATTAAAAATCCGGAAATAGTGCACAGTATTGAAGTGAATGTATATGACGATAAAGGTAGGATTATCCGGGATTATAGTGCTGCTTATCTTCCAGGGTCTCGAAATGCTCCCATACAGACTTTAATTAATTTGCATAATTATAATGACAAGTTGCATGCATATCGTCAGTTTGATGTGAGTAAAGATGTTATTTATGAATATTGTAATGGTGAGTTTGAAGGGCAGGAGCATGAGTTGCGTCTATTCGAAGAAGATTTAACTGCATCAGATTACGATTCGCGACAGTTATTGAAGTCACCCATATATAAAGCTTGTTTTAAAGGCTTGCAAACGCAAGTAGGTAAGTTTATCAGGCCGCAATAAATTGCACTGTCAGACGCCATCGCGTTTACATTAGTTTAATTGCAGAATATAAAACCTGTAACGAGCATTCACAATACTAAGTAAGCTTTCAACAACTTAGCGGTTGTGTTATATAAGATGGTAATTAATATTACTGACTACGGACAACTTCATGTTTTACGGTATTCCAGAAGGAAAGCACGAAGCTTTTAGACAGGCTTATAATACGATAAAAGAACTCTTTCCCGGTGTTTATGGGGCGGACATGCTGATTACCATCTCGCGTAATCGCTCTTTCATGCTAGATTCGCATTTCACTGAATGTTTTTCCAAGTTTGCTGGAACGGAACAGGAACAAAGTCTGGTGTGGCGGTTGCACACATTGGCATGGGCTGCGGGTCATGCCATGAGTATTGAAGGCGATTTTGTGGAGTGTGGGGTGCTTAGAGGGTTTAGTAGTAAAGTAATTTGCGAGTATCTTGAATTCGAAAAATCCGAAAAAAACTTTTATCTATACGATACTTTTTCAGGTCTCCCAGTTGAAACGTCTACAGAAAAAGAACGCAAAGACTGGGACTATACTAGTTATAGTTATGATGAGTTATACCAGGAAGTTAAAGAGGCTTTTTCGACGTACCCCAATGTTCACGTAGTGCCCGGAAAAGTACCCTTTGTCTTCGATGAAGTAGTTCCCGAAAAAATTGCTTTTATGCACATAGATATGAATTCAGAAGCCGCGGAAGTCATGGCTCTTGAGCATTTATTTGACCGAGTAACTGTAGGCGGGATTATCGTGTTTGACGATTTTGGTTGGATGGTCAACCAGAATCAAATGATTGCTGAGCTTAAATTTATGGCCCAACGAGAACATATGGTGCTTGAATTACCCACAGGCCAGGGTGTCGTGATCAAACATGCATGAGATTTGTTAGCGCTTTAAAAGAGATCAGTGGTGATCTTGCGGCGGCTACAGGCGGCTTGGACAGTATTAAGCATCAGTGTAGCGACAGTCATAGGTCCAACGCCACCTGGCACTGGTGTAATCCATGCCGCTCGTTCCTGAGCACTATCGAAATCAACATCGCCAGTTAGCTTTCCATCATCAGTACGGTGAATCCCTACGTCAACAACCGTCGCTCCGGGTTTGATCCATTCGCCTTTCACCAGCCCTGGCTTACCTGCAGCTACAACAACAATTTCAGCGCGTTCAACCCATTGTTGTAAATTTTGTGTGAATCGATGGCAGGTGGTGACTGTGCAACCGGCTAATAGTAATTCAAGCCCCATAGGTCGTCCGACGTGATTGGATGCACCTACTACCAGTGCTTCTCGACCGTAGAACTTTTCTCCAATACTTTCCAGTAATTTCATGACGCCAAATGGTGTACATGAACGCAAGGTGGGTTTTCTGACTGCAAGCCTGCCAATATTGTATGGGTGGAAACCATCAACGTCTTTATCGGGTCTTATGCGTTCTATAACAGTTTCAGTATTAATATGTTCGGGTAAGGGGAATTGGACCAGAATACCGTCGATGTCATGATCTTCATTGAGCTGGTCGACCAGGGTTAGCAGTTCTAGTTCAGATGTCGAGACAGGCAAGTCGTAGGCTTTAGAAAAAATGCCGACTTCTTCGCAAGCATTGCGTTTGTTACGCACATACACTTGAGAGGCGGGGTCTGTGCCAACCATTACTACTGCCAGGCCGGGTTTGAATGGCTGTTTTTCAGCGAGTATAGCGATATACCTGCCGACCTCGGCCCTAAGATCCAGAGCGATCTTTTTGCCATCTATTATTTTTGCACTCATGAAGACAGTTTTTCCTGTAAAAATCCGGCTTATTTTCGCACGCTTGAAGGATTAGAGAAAGAGGCTAATGTAGGCTATGGTGTAGTGGTTATGTAAATAGACCGAGATTACTGTCAATATATAATGAAATTTGCATGAATATTTGACCTGAACGTAGCCAAGTCGTATTATCCGTTTCCTTGTCAGTCATGGCATATATCGGGGTATAGCGCAGTCTGGTAGCGCGCCTGCTTTGGGAGCAGGATGTCGGGAGTTCGAATCTCTCTACCCCGACCAAAATTAGTAAACCTGGGCGAAAAGGTGCCCGGGTAGAGCATTAGTCAGTGTAGTAAAAAAGGCAATGCCAGAACAATTATTGTAGGACATTTCTTGTTCAGGCAGACGAGATATGCGCCCGTAGCTCATCTGGATAGAGCATCGGCCTTCTAAGCCGAGGGTAGCAGGTTCGAGTCCTGCCGGGCGTACCATGTTTATGGTGGGCGTAGCTCAGTTGGTAGAGCTCCGGATTGTGATTCCGGCGGTCGTGGGTTCAATCCCCATCGTCCACCCCATATTCGGGTCATTAGCTCAGTTGGTAGAGCAGGAGACTCTTAATCTCTTGGTCGAAGGTTCGAATCCTTCATGACCCACCAATTATGAGCGATAACCCTGGTAAGGTTTAATGTAAACCCTTACCTTTTATAGCTTCCCTCCCCATTGTTCTTTTCATCACGAAACGACAATTTATCAGTGCACCCCTAATATTTAACCTTACAGTCAAAAAGGGGATTGCATTTTGTTAAATATATGTTAAATTATATCTAACAGTTATTAATGCTGTATGTCATTCGAGGGTTTGCGGGAACTCTCGATTGAAACAAGGGTGTTTTAGATACCCAAATAACTATAACGCGGGGTAACACAATGAGCAGGATACCTGTCTATATAGATCTGGGAGGAGTACACCAGATTGTCATTTTTGAAGAAATGGACGATGGAACCTTCCGAAGAACGAGTGAGCAGCCCATGCGCTTACTGAAGGAAAATATTTTGGGCATTGGTCCGGTTCAAGGTGAGTTGGTCTCCAGTCAGTTTGACCGGGAAGACCGGTGTTGGCATTCGCCCACGATAGTTTTCAAGCGTAGACCGCTAAGCTATTACCGGTTTTTTCGTGAGCAGATAAAACAACGTAAAATCTATGTTTTCACAAAAGCTTCGCTATCAGGACGTCTTTCACGTTTTGATTTGCATGAGTTACAGCTGAAACCTACTGCCTCCAGGCAGGTGCAGTCATTACTGACAAGAAAACTGGTTGAGGCAGTTATTCTGGATCTTCATCATGAGGAGTCTGTCGTAGAGCAAGAAAATATAGCGAATATTGTTGCTTGAAAAAAGGGTGATTTAGTCGCAGCAGTTTATGCAAAGTGAAGACCTGGGCTATAGCTATAGCCCAGGTCTTTTAGTTTATATGCCCAAGTTGGACTTTTGAAAATATATAACAAAAACATAAAATTATACTAATTTTTCATCATTAATCATCAAAAAAATACCTAAAGATCATCATTAATAGGCCGATATGAATATCTGAAGTGTTTAATGTGTGGCAGGTTCATGCACGCTTGTAATGGGCATAAATTCGACTGATATGTATCAACAAATTCTGAATGAAAAAAGAAGCCGGGTTCGGAGTTTGCCTGACTTACCACCATTCCCGGTCATTGGTCAGCAGATCATGAACCAGGTAACCAGTGAGCAAGTCGATATCCCTCGTCTATCAAAAACGATTGAACAGGATCCTGCCGTTTTCAGTCGAATTATTGGCGTCGCTAATTCGGCATATTATGGTTGTCCTGACAAAATATACACCATTAATCGAGCTATTGTTCGTGTTCTAGGGCTAAGTGTCGTTAAAAGCCTCGCGCTGGGTATCGTACTGAATGAGCCGTTCAAAAACACAGTATGTCAGGGTTTCAGCATGAAGGAATACTGGTTTAGATCCATGTTTCTTGCAACTTCAGCTCGTTGGCTGGGGAGGCGAATTCAGCAAACGGAGAAGGATTTTCTCGACCAGGCTTACCTGGTGGGTATGCTGAACAATATTGGTGAATTAGTCCTTGTGCATTTGTTTCCATCTGAAATGAACGACGTTTATACACGACTACAAGGCCAGGAAGATGTCGATTTGACTAATCTGCAAGCTGAAATAATTGGCATCACGGGTCATGAAGCCGGTGCAATCCTGGCAAAAAAATGGCATTTACCTGAGAGTCTTCTTACTGTTTTTCTGCATTCAAATGAAGAAGATTACAATGGGCCGTACTGGCAGTTACTACAGTTAATACGCTTGTGTCGATTAATTGCAGATAAGGAAGATATGAATGATCTTTCTGATCATACGGAAATTGTTGAACATGCAAAGAAGTTAGGAATTGAGTCTGAGCAGTTAGATAAGCTTCTGCTTAAAATGCCCGTGATTTATCAAGATGTAGATGACTTGTCATCTGTGTTGGCTAAAGCATCGTAATGCAGTCAAAATCTATCTCTAATCTTTTTCAATCGGTCAGCCGTGATAGCGTTGGCCTGATTGATTCGCTCTCAGTATTGGCTGCGATAACAGATCTGAATAATGTTCAGAGTGAGGCAGAACTTCATAGCAAAGTACTGAGCACAATACTGGAAAACCAGAACATAGAACATGCTGCCTTATTTTTAAAAGAAGGTGAGCTATTAGTATTACAAGCAACTGCTGCGTGGGATAACGTTGGTATAATAAGCCGTCAACGAAAAACTAATTGGAATAGTCATGATATTTCTTTTGATCAGGGGACTGTAGGACGATCCGTGTCATCTGGAGAAATAGTTTCAGAACAATGCAAGAAGCTCCCTGATTTTTTTATTCAATTACACGAAGAAGTTACTGATCAACACCAGGATCAAGTGGTAGGTTACCGAGATCAATTAAGTTCAATGGTCTGTATTCCTTTAAAAAAAGGTGATGAAGCGTACGGAGTACTGTGTTTACATCATTGCGAGAGAGAATTTTTTAAAACATCACATGAACATTTTTTCACCTTGCTGGCAAAATTTTTCGTTCAAATTTTATTAAATTACCGTTATACCCATGATTTGAATAATCAAATAAAGGAACGTACTGAACAATTGGAAGATGCATTAAAAGTCGCTAGAAAGTTACAACGTGACTTTAGAGAGCTGGCTTTAATAGATGAATTAACTGGCTTGCCTAATCGGCGATTTTTTTGCGATCAATCCCAAAATGCCTTATCTCGCGCGGCTCGATATCAGCGAGCATTTAGTTGCTGTATTATAGAAATTAAATACAAAAGCAAACCGTTTGGTAATGATGGGATACTAGCAGATGATCAACGTCTACAGGCATTGGCTGATATATTAAAAATGCAGGTTCGTGAAGCAGATATCCTGGCGCATCTGCGGGGCAATCAATTCATTATGTCATTACCGGAAAATGATGCCAAAGGTGCTATGCAATTTGCGGAACGTATTGATACGGTAATGAAGGATGTAGGCAAGAAAACCGAATTTTTTGAATCCATTAGTCTGTATATTGGATTAGCGACTCTTGAATCGAGCGTAACGACCTCTTCGGAAGAGAAGTTAAAAGAGTTGATGACTAATGCTGACAGGGCATTAGCAGCGGCAAAAGCAGCCAGCTGTTCTGTCTATCATGCTGACGATCTAAGTAGCGAAGATTTGGATATAAGTCAGATTTCTTGAGATAACGGAAATAATCTCTATTCATTTTTGCTTATAAAACCATAAAATGGCATGAGATAATAACTATTAACATATTGTTTATATAGGTTTTATTGTATTGTTTGACCGATATATTCACGTTATGGCAAGCAAGCGTGCAAAATATTTAACAGATACGGTATAATCGCCCACTGATTGACAAAACAACCGTATTTTTTACAGTTCGGGTAGCCAAGTTCATTTCCTAATGAAGTACTTGTTTTGATCGGGTGAATGAATTATTCACTGGGTGAAGTTATGTCAGTCACAAAAATACATGCGAGAGTGGCGGAATTGGTAGACGCGCTGGATTTAGGTTCCTGTGGGGTAACCCGTGAGAGTTCGAGTCTCTCCTTTCGCACCATACTTTAAACAGGCAATGATGATTGCCTGTTTTTTCATGATCACAATCAAGCGTTGTGTCGTTATTAGGATTTGAGGATATACCATGCAAGTTTCAGTTGAATCTACCGGAACACTGGGTCGTAAGATTACCGTACAGATACCATCAGAACAGATAGACAGTGCCGTAGACAAAAAACTCAAGGATCTAACCCGCTCAGTCAAGTTGGATGGTTTTCGTCCCGGTAAGGTGCCATTAAATGTGGTCAAGAAAAAGTTCAGCGGCCAGGTGAGACAGGAAGTGGTCGGTGAAGTACTGCAATCCACATTGTATGAAGCCATTAGCCAGGAAAAACTGAAACCAGCCGAAGGCCCCAAAGTTGAGAACGTCAACATGGAGCCCGGTCAGGCGTTGGAATATAGCGCCACATTTGATGTATACCCTGAGATCACACTGGCTTCGCTTGAAGGTAAAGAAGTAGAGAAAGTTGTATCCAGTGTTGAAGATATTGATGTCGATAAAATGTTTGAAAAGCTACAAACCCAACGTGTCGAGTGGGAAAGCGCTGACCGTGCAGCAGAAGAAGCTGATCAGGTTGTTATTAATTTTCTCGGACGGATAGACGACGAGGCATTTGAAGGTGGAAAAGCTGAGAATGTACCTCTAGTGTTAGGCTCAAATAGCATGATTCCCGGTTTTGAAGAGCAATTGATTGGTGCAAAGCAAGGGGATAAGAAAACCATTGAAGTGACGTTTCCTGAAGATTACCAGAGTAAGGAAGTGGCCGGTAAACTGGCGCAATTCGATATAGATGTGCTCAATGTTAATAAGCCAGTTTTACCAGCATTAGATGATGAATTTGCGAAAGCCTTTGGTGTTAATGATGGGCTTGATGCTTTCCGTAAGGAAGTACGCTCCAACATGGAAAGAGAGCTAGCCACACGTCTAAAAAATCAACTGAAAAATGCTGTGATGGATGTGTTGTTGGATGCCCATGAATTGGAAGTGCCGCAAGCTTTGATAGATGATGAAATTCAGAATTTGGCCAAGCAGGCTATGGGTGATCGCCCAGAGACCTTGAAAGATATTAATTTGCCCAAAGAATTATTTCAGGACCAGGCGAATAAACGCGTCACACTTGGCCTGCTTGTGGGCGAGGTGATTCAACAAAATGAGCTGAAGGCCGATAAAGAAAGCGTAATGAACAAGTTGGATGAAATTTCCAGCACCTATGAGCAGCCTTCTGAGGTTATCAAGGCTTACAGTCAGAACCCGAAATTAATGCAAAGTCTGGAAGGATTGGTTCTGGAGGATATGGTTGTTGATTTCATAGGTAAGCAACTGGAAGTTAAAGAAAAAATTATGGATTTTGATGACTTAATGAATGAAAATGCGTCGTAATTGTCGACGGGATCACTAAAGGAAACATAATAATGACCGATATTTTGGACAAGGGTGGCATGGATCCAAGTGCAGTAGGGCTGGTTCCTATTGTTGTAGAGCAAACTCCTCGTGGAGAGCGCTCATACGATATCTACTCTCGACTACTTAAAGAACGCGTAATATTTGTGGTTGGGCAAGTTGAAGATTATATGGCTAACTTGATTGTTGCACAGTTATTATTCCTTGAGTCGGAAAATCCGGATAAGGATATACATATGTACATCAATTCACCCGGTGGTTCAGTAACAGCTGGTTTGTCAATTTACGACACTATGCAGTTTATTAAGCCTAACGTGAGCACGATGTGTATAGGCCAAGCAGCCAGCATGGGAGCGGTGCTACTGGCAGGAGGAGAGAAAGGTAAGCGGTATTGCCTGCCTCATTCCAGGGTCATGATTCACCAGCCTATGGGTGGTTTTCAAGGTCAAGCAGTGGACTTTGAGATACATGCTAAAGAGATATTGCACGTTAGAGAACGATTGAACAAAATTCTGGCTGACCATACCGGTCAACCCATGGATACCATCAAGTTAGACACAGACCGTGATAACTTTATGAGTGGAACGCAAGCAGTAGAATACGGTCTGATAGATGAAGTATTGTCAAGTCGTCAGGCCGGCGCCACGGAGTAATAATGAGTTGAATGTGGCTTTATCGGTCTGTCTACTGCTTAGGATTAAATACGTGGCACAGGAATTGCAGCGGACTTGAATTATATTGCAAGATGATGCAATGTAGTAATAGATAAACCATCAATATGGTCTGAGGTTGAATATGAGTGATGATAAACACAACAAGGGTGATGACAGCGGCAAGTTGTTGTATTGCTCCTTTTGCGGCAAGAGTCAGCACGAAGTAAGGAAACTGATTGCAGGTCCTTCTGTATTTGTTTGCGATGAATGCGTGGAATTATGTAACGACATCATTCGTGAGGAAATGCAGGAAAAATCAACGACTGAAGAAAGTCAGTTGCCAAAACCTACCGAAATTAATGATGTCCTCAATGAGTATGTTATTGGTCAGGCACGTGCGAAGAAAGTCCTTTCTGTTGCAGTTTATAATCACTACAAACGCTTAGAGATTGCACAAACTCAATCTGATGTAGAAATATCGAAAAGTAATATCCTGCTGATTGGCCCCACTGGTTGTGGTAAAACGCTGCTAGCAGAAACACTGGCTCGATTGCTAAATGTACCTTTTACCATTGCTGATGCCACCACATTGACAGAAGCGGGTTATGTTGGTGAAGACGTTGAAAACATCATTCAGAAATTACTGCAAAAATGTGACTATGATGTTGAGAAAGCGCAAACCGGTATCGTCTATATTGATGAGATTGATAAAATTTCGCGTAAGTCTGAAAACCCGTCCATTACACGTGATGTTTCTGGCGAAGGTGTTCAACAGGCTTTATTGAAACTTATTGAAGGCACCGTTGCATCAGTTCCTCCACAAGGTGGTCGTAAGCACCCACAGCAAGAATTTTTGCAAGTAGATACGTCTAATATTTTATTCATTGTTGGCGGAGCATTTGCCGGCTTAGAAAAAATTATTCGTGGTAGGTCTGAAAAAGGCGGCATTGGTTTCTCAGCCGAGGTTAAAAGTAAGGATGAGGAAGTCAGCGTAGGTGAAACACTTTATGATGTTGAACCGGAAGATTTGGTTAAGTATGGTCTGATTCCTGAATTCGTCGGTCGTTTGCCCGTTGTTGCGACGCTGGAAGAGCTGGATGAAGAAGCGTTGGTTAGAATTCTTACTGAACCAAAAAATGCGCTGGTCAAGCAATATGCCAAGATGTTCGAAATGGAAGGTTCTGAACTGGAGTTCCGTGAAGATGGTTTGAGCGCTATTGCCTTTAAGGCAATGGAAAGAAAAACCGGTGCACGTGGATTAAGAACCATACTCGAGCATGTGTTACTGGATACTATGTACGATTTACCTTCTATGGAAGATGTCAGCAAGGTTGTTATCGATGATGCTGTTATCAAGGGTGAGGCCAAACCTTACATGATATTTAATGGCAATGATCAGCAGCGTGTTGCTTCTGATTAAACTAGCTGTCTATTTATTAACCACTTTCGCCTATATCAATGGTCAGGGATGACCATTGATACACATAAATTTTACCTGCCGTATTGTAATCGCTGTAAGAGTCCATATATAGTTTTATGAACATTCTTAAAACTATAAGTCCAAAAGAGACCTTATTCCATGAGAGGGAATAACAATGGAGCATGAAGATAAGACATCCAAAGTGATTGATGGTCAGACATCTGTCATTCCTGTATTGCCATTACGTGATGTAGTTGTATACCCGCATATGGTCATACCGTTATTTGTCGGTCGAGAAAAATCCATTAAGGCGCTTGAAGGTGCGATGGAAACCGACAAGAAAATTCTACTGGTCTCACAGAAAAGTGCGGATGTAGACGACCCGTCAGCAGAAGATATACATCGTGTTGGTACCTTATCAACCATTCTGCAATTACTGAAGTTACCTGATGGTACTGTAAAAGTGCTGGTTGAAGGTGCTGAACGAGCCCAAGTTGTTAGCTACGTGGCTAACGATGAACATTTCTCAGCACAGATCACTTTATTGCCCAAGGATGAGTCAGGTGAACGTGAAGTTGAAGTGTTAACGCGCTCATTAATGACGCAGTTTGATCAATACGTAAAACTGAATAAGAAAGTCCCTCCAGAGATACTGACATCGCTCTCAGGTATCGATGAGCCAGGAAGGCTGGTAGATACCATTGCTGCTCACATGTCTCTGAAGCTGGATGAGAAACAGAAAATTCTTGAGATGATTAATCTTCAGGAGCGTCTTGAACACCTGTTGGTTTTGATAGAGGAAGAGATCGATATCTTGCAGGTAGAGAAACGTATTCGTTCTCGTATCAAGCATCAAATGGAAAAAAGCCAGCGTGAGTATTATCTGAATGAACAGATGAAAGCGATCCAGAAGGAACTGGGTGATATGGATGATGTGCCGAATGAAATGGAAGATCTCGGTAAGAAAATCGAAAAAGCGCGCATGCCGAAAGAGGCCAAGGAAAAAGCGGTCGCTGAACTTAATAAGCTCAAGCAGATGTCTCCGATGTCTGCAGAGGCGACGGTTGTCAGAAATTATATTGACTGGCTCGCTAACCTGCCATGGAAAAAGAAAACCAAGGTACATCATGATCTGAATGAAGCTCAGGAAGTTCTGGATGCTGATCACTATGGGTTAGAAAAGGTCAAGGAACGTATTCTTGAATACCTCGCCGTTCAGCAGCGAGTAAAAAAACTCAAAGGGCCCATTCTTTGTTTAGTAGGTCCTCCTGGTGTTGGTAAAACTTCATTGGGCAGATCAATTGCGCGTGCAACCAATCGTAAATTTTCTCGCATGTCATTAGGTGGGGTGCGAGACGAAGCTGAGATTCGCGGTCATCGACGTACTTACATCGGTTCTATGCCTGGAAAAATTATTCAAAACTTGTCCAAGATAGGTGTGCGTAACCCGTTATTCCTGTTGGATGAAATTGATAAAATGTCCACTGATTTCCGTGGCGACCCTTCTTCTGCATTGTTGGAAGTGTTGGATCCCGAACAAAACAACACTTTTGCGGATCATTACCTTGAAGTCGATTATGACTTGTCAGATGTAATGTTTGTTGCAACCGCCAACTCACTTAATATCCCTGCACCCTTGCTCGATCGCATGGAAGTTATTCGCATTCCGGGTTACACCGAAGATGAGAAAGTGAATATTGCTATCAAATATTTATTGCCTAAGCAGCTGGAAAATAATGGTCTGAAGGAAAAGGAACTTACTATTTCCAAAGAGGCTATTTTTGACATGGTGCGTTACTACACACGTGAATCCGGTGTTCGTAATCTGGAACGTGAAGTCTCCAAGGTTTGCAGAAAAGTAGTTAAGGAAATTTTGCTGAAACCTGATACTGAAAATATTGAAGTCACACCCGAAAATCTGGATAAATATTTAGGCGTACAACGTTTCAGATTCGGATTGGCAGAAGAGCAAGATCAGGTAGGCCAGGTGACTGGGTTAGCCTGGACAGAAGTCGGAGGAGAGTTGCTTACTATCGAAGCAGCGCTGGTGCCGGGTAAAGGTAAATTAATCCATACTGGGCAACTGGGTGATGTCATGCAGGAGTCCATACAAGCTGCTATGACGATTGTACGAAGCCGAGCCTCCAGTCTGGGTATTGAAGAAGAATTTTATCAAAATAACGATATTCATATCCATGTGCCTGAAGGGGCAACACCTAAGGATGGTCCGAGTGCAGGGGTAGGGATGTGTACAGCGCTGGTGTCAGCACTGACGCAGATACCTGTTAAGGCGACGGTAGCGATGACCGGCGAGATTACCCTGCGCGGAGAAGTGCTTCCCATCGGTGGCTTGAAAGAAAAGCTGTTGGCAGCTCATCGGGGTGGTATCAAAACAGTATTAATCCCTGAAGAAAACCGTCGTGATCTGACCGATCTCCCTGAAAATATTCAGGAGCAATTAGATATCAAGCCGGTTCAATGGATTGATGACGTGCTAGAAGTGGCTTTACAACATATGCCCGTCGCTTTGCCAGCGAAACCGGGTGAGCCGGTGGCTAGTGTTAAAAAGACCAAATCAGGGAAAAAAGGAGATGTAAGGCCTCACTGATTTAAATAAATATCTGTCTACTGACGATACAAAGCACTCCCAAAAAACCTGTGACGGTTTATTAAGGGTGTTTTTGTATTTTCTAGTAAGTGATGATTGGCTACGAAAAAACAATAACTTATTTCAGTCATTTAATTAAAATTCTGAAATAATCACGTTTATTCAATGTAGTGTAATACCACGTATGGAGTTATTTCTTACCTATAACGGTATTAATGTTCCCCGGAAAATAATGGTTTTCAATTTGACACTTTGATGACGTGCTTGGTATAAAGCCGTTTCTATACTTTTGATGTCGTATTGATTGGACTGGTTGCCCGCAAAAACATTGCTGCCGAGTAGTTGTAAGGACTTCAAAAAATAAATATTAAAAAGTACCTAATTTAGGAGAGTCTCATGAATAAAGCAGAATTAATTGAAGCGGTTTCAGATGCAGCTGATTTATCCAAGTCTGATGCAACCAAGGCTGTGGACGGTGTTATTGAAGCTATTACCAATTCACTGAAAAATGGCGATCAGGTCACTCTGGTCGGTTTTGGAAGCTTCCTTGTGCGTGACCGTGCAGCTCGAACAGGCAGAAATCCCCGCACCGGTGAAGCTATCGAAATTGCCGCCGCAAAAGTTCCTGGATTTAAGGCTGGAAAAGCGCTTAAAGATGCCGTAAACTAGCGCGCTCTTGATCGGGTGCTTAGCTCAGCTGGGAGAGCATCGCCCTTACAAGGCGAGGGTCGGGGGTTCGATCCCCTCAGCACCCACCATCATGGAGCGGTAGTTCAGTTGGTTAGAATACCGGCCTGTCACGCCGGGGGTCGCGGGTTCGAGTCCCGTCCGCTCCGCCAACGCAAAAGGGCGCTTCCAATTTAGGAAGCGCCCTTTTTTTATTTCGGGTATCATAGACCTGATAATGCCTGATATAGGCAGTCCTAATTTATAAAAATTGATAATTTAACAGGAAGTCAATATGTTACAGTCAATCCGGGATAAAGCTACCGGTGTATTTGCTTGGGTTATAGTGGTTTTGCTTATTGTTCCATTTGCCCTGTGGGGGATTCAGGAATATATCGGTGGTGGTTCAGCAATCAATGTAGCGACTGTTAATGATGCTGAAATATCTCGTATTGCTTTAAATTCCCAGGTAGACCGTGACCTACGCGGTAAGAAAGACCGTCCGGAAGGTGCCGCTTTGGTTGCATTCCGCAGGAATGTGCTGGATCAGATGATTCAGGAAGAATTGTTGTACCAAGCGGCTATAGAGCGTGGTTTACGTCTTCACGAAGCAGCTATCGTTCAGCAAATTCAAGCCAATAGCGCTTTTCAGGTGGATGGCAAGTTTGACCAGGCGCGATATGAAGAACTGCTTAAGTATAATAACCTGAGTCCTTCAGGTTATCAGGCGGGATTGGCACGCGATTTAGTGATTCAGCAGTTTGTGGGTGGTATTCTCACATCCAGCTTTGTGACGCCTGCTGAAGTTGATCAATTGCTGGAGCTCCAGGGGCGCAAACTGGATCTTGCTTATCTGCAATTACCCTTGAATAAATATAAAGACGCGATTGAAGTGACTGATGAGCAAATCAGTCAGTATTACGAAGAGCATAAACAAAACTTTAAAACGCCTGAAAAAGTTAAGCTGGATTATCTGGTTCTCAGTAGTCGCGATATTGAGAATGAAGTCAAGTTGACTGATGAACAATTGCAAAATTTCTTCCAGGATAATCAGGATAGCTTTATTACCCTGGAACAAAGACAAGTGGCCCATATTCTTGTTGAACTCGCTCCTGAAGCCAATGAGGAAAATGTGGCCAAGGCTGAAAAACGTATTAACGAAGCATATGCGAAGTTACAACAAGGTAGCGATTTCGCAAAAGTGGCTAGTGAATATTCCGAAGATGCCGGTTCTTCTGCATTGGGAGGCGATATTGGTATATTGGAAACGGGTGTTCTTGATAAGGCCTTTGAGGATGCAGCAGCTGACTTGTTAAAAGACGGATACAGTAAACCGGTTAAAACTTCTTTGGGTTACCATATTATTAAAATACTCGATATTAAGCCGGGCAGTAATAAATCTTTTGCTGATGCACGTACTGATGTTGAAAAAATGATGAAAAAGCAGCAGGCGGAAACGCTTTTCCTTGATCGTAAGGAAGCCTTGTATAACCAGACATATGAAAACCCGGATAGCCTGGAAGTGGCCTCCACTCAATTGTCTATGAAAGTGAATACAACTGACTGGTTTACCCGTTCTGGCTTAAAGGGAAATAGCATAGCTGCTGACTCGAGAGTATTAGAAGCTGCGTTTTCAAATGATGTTTTTGCTGAAGGTGATCCATCGAAGTCATTGAACAGTAAACTCATAGAACTCAAAGCTAAAGCTGAGGATACTGTGTCACGTGTTGTTGTCGTTAGGCTGGCCGACTATCAAGCTAGTCAGCCTCAGGCTTTGGCAACGGTGAAAGCTGAAATTAAAAACACGTTGTTGAATAAGCAAGCCAATAAAAATATGGATGCAGATATGCAGGCATGGCTTAAATTACTTAATGAAGGGGCCGACATAGAAGCGCTGGGTAAAGAGAAATCCTTATTATATAAGCCTGCCGGATGGTTGGGTCGGGTTGATCAGGGTTATGATTCAGCAATGTTAACGGCTGCTTTTAAGGCGCCAAGACCAGAGAAAGATAAAATCAGTTATACCACGACACATACGACCAAAGGTGATGGTGTGATTGTTGCAATTAAGGGCATGCAAAAAGGTGAAGTTAAAAAAGATGACCCCATGCGTAATTTCATGAACCAGTTTATGCAGCGTACTCAGAGCACTGCAGAACTGGCCTCTTTTGTCGCTGAACTCAAGACACAGGCCGATATCCAGATATTTGAAACCAGACTCAATAACGAAGACTCCTGACATTATTTTTAATAATAGCGAGCAAGCGTGAAACTTAAACTGCATTGGCAAATTATGATCGCCCTGGTTCTGGCTGTGTTAGCCGGAGCCCTGAGTGGTAAGGACGCGGCTGTATTCGGGGTTTCGTTTTATGCCATGTTTGCTTTTGTCGGGGCATTGTTTCTGAATGCTTTGAAAATGATTATTGTGCCTCTGGTGGTGTCATCCATCATCGTAGGTATCGCTGGCATTGGCTCATCGGGTGCTCTTGGGCGTCTGGGTGGCAAAACCTTGTTGTATTACCTCACCACCAGTCTGCTGGCCATTATTGTAGGCTTGTTGATGGTTAACCTGTTTTCTCCCGGTATTATCGATGGTCAACCTGCACGCGAAGTGATTGGTCAGTTGGATGATGAGACCGTCAATGAAGTATTATCCAAGGTGGAAGGTAAGGGTGCTGGGGATCTGGCTGGAATATTTTTACAATTATTCCCACCCAATATCATAGAAGCTGCTAGTAGTAATGGGCAACTCCTGGGGCTGATTGTATTCTCATTGTTGATGGGTTATTTCATGACGCGGATTGAAGAACCCTATGCGCAATCACTGTTTGGTTTTTGGTCAGGGTTGAATCAGGTGATGATGATGATCACTGACCTGATTATCAAGTTTGCCCCGATTGGTGTATTTGGCCTGGTTGCTAAAGTGGTTGCCGATACTGATACCTCAAGACTGGACGAGTTGGCTCAAACAGTGGGTGTATTTTTTCTAACTGTAGTAGCAGCACTAGCCGTCCATTTATTGGTGACCTTGCCACTGATGTTGAAGTTTATAGCGGGGGTTAGTCCTATCCGTCATTACAAGGCCATGGCACCCGCATTATTAACGGCTTTTTCAACCTCATCTTCTGCTTCTACATTGCCATTAACGATGGAATGTGTCGAGAAGAATGCCGGCGTCTCTAACCGAACCACCAGTTTCGTTTTACCACTCGGTGCAACCGTCAATATGGATGGAACGGCGTTATACGAGTGTGTTGCTGCAATGTTTATCGCCCAAGCTTATGGTCTTGATTTGCCATTCAGTGTGCAATTTACTGTGGTGTTAATCGCTTTGATGACCTCTATCGGGGTTGCTGCCATTCCTTCTGCCAGCCTGGTGGCTATCACGGTGATATTAGCAGCCATCGGCTTACCCGCAGACGGTATTGCCATGATCATGGCCGTAGATCGTATTCTCGATATGTTTCGAACTGCCACCAATGTGTTTAGTGATTCTTGCGGTGCTGTGGTGATCGCTAAGTTACAGGGTGAAGAGGGAATTCTGACAGATGAAGATGGGGTACAGGACAAGTAAGGGCTGGCTCAAATAAACGTGACTATCATAAAAGGCTGCTCCGATCATACGGGCAGCCTTTTTTTTATTGAACTATTCCTTGGTTTCTTCTGCCAGTGTCATGCCGATAGTATTATAACCAGCATCCACATGGGTAATTTCTCCGGTGACGCCTGAAGCCAGATCAGAACACAGAAAGGCGGCTACATTACCCACTTCGTCAATGGTGACATTACGGCGTAATGGCGCAATGCTTTCAGTATGGTCCAGCATTTTGCGAAAGTTACTGATGCCAGCAGCTGCAAGCGTACGTATAGGGCCAGCAGAGACAGCATTGACTCGAATACCCTCAGGACCAAGTGCCTGAGCCATATAGCGTACATTGGCTTCCAGACTGGCTTTGGCAAGCCCCATGACATTGTAGTTTCTGATGGCTTTTTCAGCACCGAGATAGCTCAGAGTGATCAATGCACCATTTCTACCTTGCATCATGTTTCGGCCTGCCTTGGCGAGAGCAGCAAAGCTGTATGAGCTGATGTCATGGGCAATAGAAAATCCTTCGCGTGTGACACTGTCCAGGTAATCACCTTCCAGTGTTTCACGAGGGGCAAATGCAACGGAATGGATAATGATATCGAGATGATCCCAGTAGTCGTCGAGGTGTTCAAAAACAGCATCAATTTGGGCGTCATCGCTGACATCGCAGGGTAGGGTGACTTCTGAATCACACTGAGCCGCCAGTTTTTCCACGCGGGTTCTGAGTTTTTCATTTTGATAGGTAAAGGCGAGTTCAGCCCCTTCTCTATGAAGCGCTTGCGCGATACCCCAGGCGATAGACCGATTGCTGGCAAGACCTACGATCAGTGCATTTTTGCCGGTTAATATTCCCATAGTTGAACTCTCGTTTTTTTAGCAGATTCATTATTTGAATGCTCAGGATTGTATCAAACCAGAAATCATTCGTCAGTAATGGATTTTCTCTTATTTTACGGTAAAGTAGTACTCATGGTTGGTTTTTAACAGAGTATAATCAAACTCTGAAATAGCTCTGCAAGGATAAAATAAAAACTTGATGTCAGGGAATATTATTATTCGTTCGTTAAAAGCAGTTGTTGTGCTGGTATTACTTTATTTCATGGTTGCCTGCGACGATCGCGCATGGAATAACCCCTATCCTGCCAGCGAGGATGGTAAGAATACACTATATACTAAATTCAGTGAGCGTCCCAAGCACCTGGATCCAGTGCGCTCCTATGTATCCAATGAATATGAAATTATTGCACAAATCTATGAACCGGTGGTTCAGTATCATTACCTTAAGCGTCCGTACGAGCTAGTTCCTTTGGCAGGAACTGCTGTGCCACGACCCCAATACCTGGATAAAAACAAACAAGTATTGGCAGATGATGTGAGTGTGAGTGAAATAGCTTACAGTGTTTATGAAATAGAAATACAACCCGGTATTATGTATCAGCCTCATCCCGCATTCGCCAAGGATCAGCAAGATCAGTTTCTCTACCATAAACTTGATACAGCACAGCTAGAAGATATATTCACGTTGGCTGATTTTACTCACATGGGTACGCGTGAATTAGTGGCTGCAGATTATGTCCATCAAATAAAAAGGTTGGCTCATCCGCGATTACATTCACCTATCTACGGGGTAATGGCTGACTACATTGTTGGTCTAAAAGATTTTTCTAAGACATTGAAAAGCGTTAGTGAAGCACAAAAACACAATAATAACGGCAATAAATCCTATATTAATTTAACAGACTACGATCTACCAGGTGTCAAGCAGTTAGGCAAGTATCGATTCCAGATTACGATCAAAGGTAAATACCCTCAATTTGTGTATTGGTTAGCCATGCCTTTTTTTGCGCCCATGCCTGTGGAAGCCGAACGTTTTTATGCTCAACCGGGGCTAGTTGAAAAAAATATAACGCTTGACTGGTACCCTGTTGGAACAGGCCCCTACATGCTGACAGAAAACAATCCAAATTTGAAAATGGTTTTACAGCGTAATCCTAATTTTCATGGTGAGCAGTATCCGCAGGAAGGCGACATGGGAGATGAGAAGGCTGGTTTGTTAAACGATGCCGGGAAACAGATTCCCTTCATAGACAAGGTGGTCTTTAATCTCGAAAAAGAAACAATTCCCTATTGGAATAAATTTTTACAAGGATATTACGATACTTCAAGCATTAGTTCTGACAGTTTTGATCAGGCGATACAGTTTGGCGGTGATGGTGAAGTAGGTTTAACCGAGAGCATGAGCGATAAAGGCATAGAGTTGATGACGGCCGTCACGACATCTATATGGTACTACGGATTTAATATGCAGGATAATTTGGTTGGTGGGGATAGTGAACGGGCACGATTGCTGAGGCAAGCCATTGCTATTGCTATTGATATGGAAGAATTTATCTCAATATTTGCTAATGGTCGAGGGGTCGCAGCACACAGTCCATTGCCTCCAGGTATTTTTGGTGATATTGAAGGTGAAGCGGGTATTAATCGTTATGTTTATGATTGGCAAGGTAACAGACCAAAACGTAAATCGATTGATGAAGCAAAAAAAATATTAGCTCAGGCAGGCTACCCAAATGGCCGAGATGAGAAAACCGGTAAGCCCTTATTATTATATTTTGATACAGCAATGCCTGGGCCAGATGCCAAGTCATATTTAAACTGGCTGCGTAAGCAATTCCAGAAAATTAATATACAGCTGGTAATTCGCAATACTGACTTTAATCGTTTTCAGGATAAAATGCGCAAAGGTACCGCGCAAATCTTCCGGGCTGGTTGGAATGCAGATTACCCTGACCCGGAAAATTTCATGTTTTTATTATACGGACCGAATAAGAAAGCTGATAATAATGGAGAAAATCAGGCTAATTATGATAACCCTGAATTTAATAGCTTGTTTGAACAAATGAAAGCCATGGAGAATTCACCTGAGCGTCAAGTCATTATTAATAAAATGCAAAAAATACTCAGGCATGACGCACCCTGGTTATTTGGGTTTGTACCCAAAGGTTTCAGTTTGTATCACGCCTGGTATAAAAATGTGAAGCCTAATTTGATGGCCAATAATACGCAAAAATACAAAAGAATAGATCCAGTGTTGCGAGAACAAAAACGTAGTGCCTGGAATCAACCCAATTTTTATCCAGTGTTAGTCATATTAGTAGTTTTATTATTATTAATTTTACCGGGCATTCTGACTTATATTCGTAAAGAGCATCATGTTGCTGACAGAGGTGTGATGAAATGATGGCCTATATTGTCAGGCGTTTTTTTTATGCCATACCCATTCTGATCGGCGTTAATCTGATTACGTTTACCTTGTTTTTTTTCGTTAATACTCCGGATGATATGGCTTACATGCATCTGGGTGCGAAACGCGTGACTGAAGCGGCTGTTACGAACTGGAAGCAGGAGCGTGGCTATGACAAACCATTGGTCTATAACGCTGCGGAAGAGGGTCTTGATAGCCTGACCAATACCATATTTTTTGAAAAATCGGTACGCTTGTTTGTATTTGATTTTGGTCAATCGGATGATGGTCGCGATATCGGTCACGATATTAGTCAACGTATGTGGCCCAGTCTGGCTATTGCCTTGCCATCATTATTGATTGGTTTGTTGGTTAATATTACGTTGGCTATGTTATTAGCTTTTTTTCGTGCCACCTATATTGATATCAGTGGGGTTGTTATTGGTGTCATCATGATGTCGATATCTTCATTGTTCTATATTATTGGCGGACAGTTTTTGATGAGCAAGCTCTGGCATCTGGTTCCCATTTCTGGATACGATACAGGTTTTGAAGCGTATAAGTTTCTAATTTTGCCTGTCATCATTGGGGTTATCGGTGGCATTGGAAGTGGAACGCGTTGGTATCGAACTATTTTTCTGGAAGAAATTAATCGCGACTATGTGCGTACCTCCAGAGCTAAAGGGCTGTCGGAACTCAAGGTTTTGTTCAAGCATGTTTTGAAAAATGCGATGATCCCAATACTGACCGGCGTGGTCGTCGTTATACCGCTCTTGTTTATTGGTAGTCTGGTAACGGAAGCTTTCTTTGGTATTCCCGGCCTGGGTAGCTATACCATTGATGCCATCAACCATCAGGATTTTTCTATCGTTCGTGCCATGGTGTTTCTTGGTTCAGTGTTATATATCATTGGTTTGATTATGACCGATATTTCCTACACGCTGGTCGACCCGCGGATCAGGCTGGAGTAGGCGATGATGAATATCACTCCGGTATTTTTGTGGACTGACATTTTGATATTTTTGTTGGTGCTTGCGATTGGTGTATTTGTTATTTACACCATCAGGCACGAGCATTTACGTACTCCATGGAGAGCCGTTTTCCAACGTCGACTGGGGATGGCCGCTTTTCTTATTTTAATGAGCTATGTTTGCATCGGCTTACTCGATTCGATTCATTATAAGAAAGGTGATGAAACGGAAATTATCAGCTTGTTTGATGATGTGGTGGGAGGTTTGCGAACGCGCGTTGAAAAAAGTTATTCGGCTCCATTTGCTACTCATTTATTTTCGAAAGAATCTATTCTGCTGGAAGATGGTAAACAAATTCGTGATTACCCACGCTTAAAATATGGTGGTGCTCAATTAGCTGACCCTCATGCTGACAAGTGGGCTGATGTTTTTCAACGTTTGATTTCGGCGATGATAACCGGACTGTTCAGTTGGTTGATTATAGTGAGTCTGTGTGTGTTTTGGCTCGCTAGACGAAAACAGGTTTCATGGCAAGTGATGGCTAAACGTTTGTGGCTTGGCCAGGAAAGCTACCCCTGGAAAGTGATTTTTATAACATTGGGAGTGATGTCTATTCTACTCCTGATGATCGTTAAGTTATCTCCTCATTATCACCTGTTTGGTACTGACAAGGTGGGTGAAGATGTATTGTATCAATCCCTGAAAAGTATCCGAACGGGTTTGGTGATTGGAACGTTGACGACGTTATTCATGCTGCCCTTTGCTGTTAGCCTGGGTATTATGGCCGGTTATTTTCGTGGTTGGGTGGATGATGTTATCCAGTATTTATACACCACATTGAGTTCTATTCCCGGCGTATTATTGATTGCAGCGGCGGTGTTGATGTTGCAGGTTTATATGAGTAATAACCCGGATCAATTTGGTGATGTTATTAGTCGTGCTGACGCCAGGCTCCTGTTTCTTTGTATGATATTGGGTGTGACCAGCTGGACCAGCTTGTGCCGATTATTGCGTGGCGAAGCCATGAAAATCAGCCAGGTTGAGTATATACAGGCAGCAAATGCCTTCGGTGTTCGACACTTACGTGTCATTAGCCGGCATATTTTACCCAATGTTATGCATATTGTGCTTATTTCGGTTGTTCTTGATTTTAGTGGTCTGGTATTGGCCGAAGCGGTGTTATCCTATGTGGGGGTAGGTGTTGATCCAACGACAAATAGCTGGGGGAATATGATCAACAGTGCACGCCTGGAAATGGCAAGGGAGCCAATGGTGTGGTGGTCTCTGATAGCGGCATTTAGTTTTATGTTCATGCTGGTGTTAGCGGCTAATCTTTTTTCGGATGCAGTTAGGGATGCTTTTGACCCTCGTATACAACGGAAGTAAATAATGGGTTTTACTAAAGGAGCGGGATATGTCGAGTGAAAGAGAGAAGTTTGCACAACGATTAAACGATAGTCTGGATAACATCAATTACCCAACCATAGGTCATGGACGCCAATCAGCCCTGGCTAAGGAGCTGGACTTGTCAGCACAAGTAGTCGGCAGTTGGCTAAAAGGTGATGATTTTCCAAAAACGTCGCAATTGGTTAAGGTGTCGAGGTTTTTGGATGTTCGTTCAAACTGGTTGTTGTCCGGGGTTGGATCAAAAATCCCTGAGAAAGACGAAGAGAGAGAGTGTAGGCGTTTGGGTCCTCGTCTTGATAAAGAAGCTTTTAATATCGCTTTGATATGGATGAAGCTTCCTCCCGAACAACGTATGGTGCTGAAAAAAGTGATTGAAGGGCTAGTTGCGGCTGAAAAGCCCCGCGTCAGTGAAGATTTAATAGAGAATAATTAATGCAAAAACCCTTGTTGCAACTGGATAATCTAAAGGCCTGGATAGAAGGTGGAAAATACCCTGTACGGGCTGTTGATGGCGTTAGTTTTTCCATCA
>Ga0316205_10001319_pt1 | contig 32891 bp, 30 predicted proteins | sample 3monthpyrite_MG_FD_204941 | JGI IMG/M metagenome (GOLD analysis project Ga0316205, IMG submission 204941) | Microbial mat bacterial communities from mineral coupon in-situ incubated in ocean water Damariscotta River, Maine, United States -... | ecosystem: Environmental > Aquatic > Marine >...
TCTCAGGCTGCGCCAAGGGCTGCGCCCATCCCGGCCCCGCAGCCCTGACCCTGACGGCCAACGCCCAGGGCCGGTTCGACCTCATCCGCAATGGCCGCGCCGATGGCAGGCCCGATGCCCATGCCCTATCTGAGCACATGATCACAAAGGCCCTGACGAATGCCCCATAGCTATGAAACCAATGGCGCGGCGATCTATGCCGAAAGCTTTGCCACCATCCGGGCCGAGGCCGATCTGGATCGGTTCACCGCCGATGAGGAAGGCGTGGTCGTGCGCATGATCCATGCCGCCGGGCTTGTGGGGCTTGAACGGGATGTGCGGTTTTCACCCGGCATGGCCACCACCGCCCGCGCCGCACTGGCAGGCGGCGCGCCGATCCTTTGCGACGCCTATATGGTCAGCGAAGGCATCACCCGCCCGCGCCTGCCCGCACAAAACGAAGTGATCTGCACCCTGCGCGATCCCCGTGTGCCCGACATGGCCAGGGAAATGTCCAACACAAGATCGGCCGCCGCGTTGGAGCTGTGGCGGCCGCATCTGGCCGGTGCGCTGGTGGCCATCGGCAACGCGCCCACGGCGCTGTTTCACCTGCTGAACATGCTGGAGGACCCCGCCTGCCCGCGCCCGGCAGCCATCATCGGCTGCCCGGTCGGCTTTGTCGGCGCGGCGGAATCGAAAGACGCGCTGATGGCGGATCTGCCGGTGCCCGCAATGATCGTGCGCGGGCGGCTCGGCGGCTCGGCCATTACGGTCGCGGCGGTCAACGCGCTGGCGTCAAAGGCGGAATGACATGGGCAAAGTGATCTGCACCGGCCTCGGCCCCGGCGACCCCGATCTGATGAGCCTGCGCGCCGACCGGTTGATCCGGGGCGCAGGCCACATCGCCTATTTCCGCAAGGCAGGTGCCAGAGGTCAGGCGCGCCAGATCGTTGACGGAATGCTGCGCCGGGACGCGACCGAACACGCGATGGAGTATCCGGTAACCACCGAGATCGCCGTCACCGATCCCGACTATAACCGCATCCTAGCGGCGTTTTATGAGCATTGGGCGGATCGGCTGGCAGAGCTTGCTGCCACCGATGACATTATCGTGCTGTGTGAAGGCGATCCGTTCTTCTACGGCTCGTTCATGCACTTGCACGCGCGGCTGCAAGGCCGGGTCACGGTCGAGATCGTGCCGGGCATCACCGGCATGTCGGGCTGTTGGACGGCGACGGGTCAGCCGATCACGTGGGGCGACGATGTCCTGACCGTGGCCATGGCAACCCTGCCCGAGGCCGAACTGGCGCGCCGGTTGCAAGATACCGACGCCGCCGTGGTGATGAAGATCGGGCGCAATCTGGCCAAGCTGAAACGGGCGTTGGCGGCGGCCGGGCGGCTGGATGACGCCTGGCTGATCGAACGCGGCACCATGCCCGCGCAGAGCGTGCAGAAGCTGTCCGAATTCGAGGGCGAAACCCCCTATTTCGCGATCTGCATCCTGCATGGTCAGGGGCGGCGGCCATGACCGGGTGGGTTGTCGTCGCAGGATTGGGGCCGGGGCGCGAAGACCTGATCACGCCCGAAGTGCAGGCCGCGCTGGCCGAGGCCACCGATATCGTGGGCTACATCCCATATGTGCGCCGGGTGCCCGCGCGCCCCGGCCTGACCAAACACGAAACCGACAACCGGGTGGAGCTGGAGCGCGCCGCCCATGCGCTGGAAATGGCCGCTGCGGGCCACCGCGTCGTCGTCGTATCCTCGGGCGATCCCGGCGTTTTCGCCATGGCATCGGCCCTGTTCGAGGCGTTGGAGGCCGGGCCAGAGGCCTGGCTGACGCTCGATATCCGCGTGTTGCCGGGCATTACCGCAATGCTGGCGGCGGCGGCGCGCATCGGCGCGCCTCTGGGCCATGATTTCGCGGCGATCAACCTTTCCGACAATCTCAAACCCTGGGATCTGATCGAACACCGCCTGCGGCTGGCCGGTCAGGCAGGCTTTGCCATGGCCTTTTACAATCCGCGCTCCGCCTCGCGCCCGCATCAATTTGCCCGCGCGCTGGAGATCCTGCGCGCGGAATGCGGCCCCCGGACGCTGATCTCCTTTGCCCGCGCCGTCAGCACAGCCGAGGAAAGCATCACCACCGTGACGCTCGAGGAGGCGACGCCCGAGATGGCCGATATGCGCACCATGGTCATCGTCGGAAACCGCGACACACGCAGGGTGGGCGGTTTTGTCTATACGCCCCGGTCGGCACCATGATCCAGCCAGTCCAACACCGCGCCCACGCTGTCCAACACGCGGCGATCAGGCAGCCCGGGCCGGTCGATCATGATGATCGGCAGGTCCAATGCACGGGCGGCGGAGATCTTGGCCTCTGCCCCCGATCCGCCGCTGTTCTTGGCCACGACATGGCTAATGCGATGCGCCTGCATCAACGCGGCGTCGCCCGCCAGATCAAAGGGACCACGCGCGATGACGGCATGGGCATCGGGCAGAGGCAGTGGGGCATTGGGAGCATCGACCAGCCTGAGCAGGTAGAAATTGCCGGGCTTCGGCGCGAAATCACCGATATGTTGCTTGCCGATCGCCAGAAAAACCCGCGCGCCAGCGTCAGGCAGCGCCGCAACCGCGCCCACGACATCGGCCACGCAGGTCCATCTGTCGCCCCGACCGGCCCGCCATTCGGGGCGCTCCAGCGCGGCCAGCGCCACACCGGCCCGTTCGCAGGCAGAAACCGCATTGGCGCTGATCCCCGCCGCAAAGGGATGGGTGGCATCGACGACATGGGTGATCGCCTCGGCCTTCAGATAGTCCGTCAACCCATCCACCCCGCCGAAACCGCCCACCCGCGTCGGCAGGCTCTGCGCTGCGGGATTGCCGGTGCGCCCGGCATAGGAGAATATCGCGTCCACTCCCCGTTCGGCCAGGGCCACGGCCAGCTTGGTGGCCTCGGTCGTGCCGCCGAGCAAGAGGAGACGTGTCATGGCTGATCCCTGGTTGAGCATTATCGGCTTGGGCGAAGATGGCCTGAATGGGCTGCCGCCTGCAAGCCGCGCCGCGCTGGACGGGGCTGAAATTGTCTTTGGCGCGCCCCGGCATCTGGACCTGGCAGAGGTTGGCGCGCGCGGGCAGGCCTGGCCGGTTCCGTTCGATATAGCGCCTGTTCTGGCCGCACGCGGGCGGCGCGTTGCGGTCCTCGCCTCGGGCGATCCGTTCTGGCATGGCGCGGGCGGGTCGCTGGCGGGTCATCTGGAACGCGGCGAATGGCGCGCCTTTCCCGCCCCCTCGACCATGTCGCTGGCGGCAGCCGCGCTTGGCTGGAGGTTGGAGGATGTCCTGACCCTCGCCCTGCACGCCTCCCCTTTCGAGCGTCTGACCCCCATCCTGTCGCCCGGGGCGCGGGTCATCTGCACGCTGCGCAATGGGGATGCGGTTGGCGCGCTGGCCGGATGGCTCACGGAGCAAGGCTTTGGCGCGTCGCGTCTGGCCATCCTTGAGGCGCTTGGCGGTCCGCGCGAGCGTATCCGCGAAACGCCGGCCTCGCTCTATAAATTCAACGATGTCGCGCACCCCGTCACGGTTGCAATCGAGGCCTTTGGTGCCCGCGCCCTGCCCCGCGCCTCGGGCCTGCCTGACGATCTGTTTGCCCATGACGGCCAAATCACCAAACGTCCGATCCGCGCGCTGACCCTGTCGGCTCTCGCACCGCGACCTAACGAACATCTCTGGGATCTCGGCGCGGGTTCGGGCTCGATCTCGGTCGAATTCTGCCTCGCGGCTCCCGGTGCAACGGCCAGTGCTGTCGAAACCCGCGCCGACCGGGCCGCAAACATCCGCGAAAACGCGCGCCGCTTTGGCCTCGATCACCGGGTGGAGATCGTTGAAGGGGCCAGCCTCGATCTACTGGATACCCTGCCCGACCCGGATGTGATTTTCATCGGCGGCGGTGCGAATACGACCTCGCTGGAGGCTCTCTGGCTTCGCATGACCCCCGGCACGTCGCTGGTGATCAATGCCGTGACGCTGGAGACCGAGGCCCTGCTGACCCGGTGGCATGGCGACAAGGGGGGGCATCTCCTGCGCATTGAGATCTCCGAGGCCGGACCGCTCGGGTCCATGCGGGGATGGGATCGGGCGCGGCCGGTTCTGCAATGGAGTGTCACCAAATGATCGTTGCAGGGATCGGATTGCGCGCAGAGGGCACTGAAACCGCCATCGGCGAAGCGCTCGCCCTGACCGGCGGCAAGCCGGGCCTTTTGGCCTGCCTTGAGGCCAAGAAAACCCCCGCCCTGACGGCATGCGCGGCCAGGCTGTCGCTGCCGCTTGTCACGCTGAACGAGGCCGACATTGCGGGCGAACAAACCCTCACCTGCTCGCCCCGCATCAAGGCGCGGTTCGCCACCGGATCAGTGGCCGAAGCGCTGGCCCTTGCGGCGGCGCGAAAAGGTGGGTTTAAGGCCCGCCTGATCGGGCCCCGTGTCCAAAGTCCCTGCGGCATGGCCACCGCCGCCCTTGCAGAGAGGATCACGACATGACCGTGCATTTCATCGGCGCAGGTCCGGGGGCGGCCGATCTGATCACCCTGCGCGGGCGCGACCTGATCGCGGCTTGCCCGGTTTGCCTTTACGCCGGGTCGCTGGTGCCCGAAGCGCTATTGGAACACTGCCCCGACGGGGCCCGGATCGTGAACACCGCGCCCCTGTCGCTGGATGAGATCATCGCCGAGATTGCCGCCGCCGATGCCGCCGGTCACGACATCGCCCGGCTGCATTCCGGCGACCTTTCGGTCTGGTCGGCGATGGGCGAACAACTGCGCCGCTTGCGCGACCTTGCCATCCAATATGACGTGACTCCGGGGGTGCCCGCCTTTGCCGCCGCCGCCGCCGCTCTGGGGGCCGAACTGACCCTGCCCGGCGTGGCGCAATCGCTGGTGCTCACGCGGGTCTCGGGGCGCGCCAGCGCCATGCCCGAGGCCGAGACGCTGGAAAACTTCGCCGCCACCGGAGCGACGCTGGCCATTCACCTGTCGGTGCATGTGCTGGAGGATGTGATCGACCGGCTCAGCCCCGCCTATGGCTCCGATTGCCCCGCCGCCATCGTCTGGCGCGCCTCCTGGCCCGATCAGCGCATCGTAACGGCGACGCTGGCGACGCTGGAGGCGGCCACCGAGGGCGAACGCGGGCGCACCGCGCTGATCCTTGTGGGGCACGCGCTTGGCGCGCAGGATTTCGACGAAAGCTGTCTCTATGCCGGCGATTACGACCGCCGCTTTCGCCCCGTGGGCACAAGCCCCCGGTTTCCCGAGGGGGCCGAATGATGCCGCCCGGATTGCTCATCTCGGCACCGGCATCCGGCACCGGCAAAACCACGTTGATGTTGGGCCTGCTGGCCGCCCTGCGCGGGCGCGGGCTGACAGTGCAGCCATTCAAGAGCGGCCCCGATTACATCGATCCCGGTTTTCACCGCGCCGCATCGGGGCGAGCGTCGGTCAATCTCGACACCTGGGCCATGTCGCGTAAGACGTTGGCCGGGCTGATCTCGGGCGCGGACGGCGCGGATCTGATCCTGGCCGAAGGCTCGATGGGGCTGTTCGACGGGGTCATCCGCGACGGCGCATGCGGCAACGGGGCCAGCGCCGGGATTTCCGCCCTGACAGGCTGGCCGGTGGTTCTGGTGCTCGACACATCGGGACAGGCGCAATCGGCGGCGGCTGTGGCGAAAGGTTTCGCGACCCTGCGCCCGGATGTGCATCTGGCCGGCGTAGTGCTGAACCGCGTGGCTTCCCCCCGGCACGAGGCCATGCTGCGCCATGGCATGGCCGAGGTCGGTATCGAGGTTCTGGGGGCGCTGCCGCGGTCTGCCGAGATTGAAATGCCCGAACGCCATCTGGGTCTGGTGCAGGCCGGGGATCAGGCCGATCTGGCCCGGATTCTGCACGCCGCAGGTGACTTCGTCGCGGCCAATGTCGATCTTGACCGGCTGCTGGTGGTGGCGGGGGCCACGCGGCTTTCCGGCCCGCCCACGCGCATCACGCCGCCGGGCGGACGCATCGCGCTGGCCCGCGACGCGGCGTTTTCCTTTGTCTACCCGCATCAACTGGATGGCTGGCGCGCCGCAGGGGCCGAAATTTCGCTGTTTTCGCCCCTGAACGACGAGGCCCCCGACCTAAGCGCCGATATCTGCTGGCTGCCGGGCGGCTACCCGGAACTGCATGCCGCGAAACTGGCCGCCGCGCGGACCTTCCAAACCGGCTTGCGCAAATTCGCTGAGACCGCCGCCGTGCATGGCGAATGCGGCGGCTATATGGCGATGGGCACGGCACTGATCGACAAGGCCGGCACACGCCACGAGATGGCGGGGCTTCTGGGCCTCGTCACGTCCTTTGCCAAACGCAAGATGCATCTGGGCTACCGGCTGGCCACGCTGGCGGCGGCAATGCCCGGCCATGGCCCCGGCGCGCGCCTGCGCGGCCATGAGTTTCACTACTCCACCATCGTGGCGCAACCCGACGCCCCGCTGGCCGAGGTGCGCGATGCCAATGGTGATCTCGTGCCCGAGACCGGCTCGAAACGCGGCCAGGCAAGCGGCACGTTTTTCCACATGATTGCGGAGGCGACATGACAGGGTTCGTCAGTTTCGTGTCCTCCGGTCCCGGCGACCCTGAGCTTCTGACGCTCAAGGCCGTGGACAGGTTGGGCCGCGCCGATGCGGTGCTGTTCGATGATCTGTCCTCGGGACCCATTCTGGCCCATGCCCGCGACGGGGCCGATCTGATCGGGGTCGGCAAACGCGCCGGGCGGCCTTCGCCCAAGCAGGATCATGTCAGCAAGCTGCTGGTGGAATACGCGCAGACCGGACAGCGCGTAGTGCGATTGAAATCGGGCGATAGCGGCATTTTCGGGCGGCTGGAGGAAGAGGTCGTGGCGCTCCGCGAAGCGGGCATAGACTTCGAAATCATTCCGGGCGTCACCTCGGCCTCGGCCGCCGCCGCTGCCGCCGGGATCCCGCTCACCCGTCGGTTGACCGCGCGCCGGGTGCAGTTTGTTACCGGCCATGACGTGACCGGAGAACTGCCCGAGGGGCTCGATCTCAGCGCGCTGGCCGATGCCGGGGCCACCACTGTCGTCTATATGGGCAAACGCACCTTCGCGGGACTGGTGGCGCGGTTGGTGGCGGCGGGGCTGCCCCCCGATACGCCCGCACTGCTGGCCGAGGCCGTCTCGACCGAGGATCAGCGCCTGACCCGGACCACCATCACCGATCTGGCCGAGCATCTCGCCGGGTCTGACAGCGCGGCACCGGGGCTGATCCTTTATGGACCTCTGGCCGATGACTGAGGTGGTGCGCGTCACGATTTGCACGACGTGCGTGCTTGGGCAGGCCGGGTTTGCCGCCACGCTGGCAAAGGCCCTGCCCGCCGCGCATATCCAGACGGTCGAGTGCATGTCGGGCTGCACCCGGCCCTCGACCGTCGCCTTCCGCGCGCGCGGCAAAACCGCCTATCTGTTTGGAGAGATCACCGAGGCCGATCTGCCCCTGCTGCAGCGATTCCAAGATCTCTATGCGCAATCGCCGGACGGGGATTTCCCCGATGCGCGTGTTTTGGGCGACCTGCGCCTCAAGGCAATCGCGCGCATTCCCGGATAAGGTCGTTTTCGGGACCTATCGCGGCCTTTTTCGCCATTGACCCAATCAGGCACCCCGACGCATATTCGAACGATGTGGTGTCCCGCATGGCGCAAAGCGTCGGGACTGAAACGGGAACGGGGTCAGGGCGGACCAATTTGCGGCGCCCCATGCCTCGACCGCCCCCGCGACTGTAAGCGGTGAGCGGCTTTTCAATAGCCCACTGCCGGGATCTTCCGGTCCTGGTGGGAAGGGGAAAAGCCGCGTCACAAGCCGCGAGTCAGGAGACCGGCCATGTGCGTTGAAACCCTAATAGCCGTCGGGTGTGACGGCTCGGAGAAAGAAAAACATGTCGCACGCAATTACGACAAGCGCCGCACAATCCCAATCCAAACTGATGAGCGTTCTGTTCGTTGCCCTACTGGGCGCGAGCATCATCTTTGCCGCGGGCTATGCCCAATCGGCCGTTATGCATGACGCAGCCCACGATCTGCGCCACGCCACCGGCTTTCCCTGCCACTAAGCGCGCGTAAGAAAATCAGATGACATTTCGTATGTTGGCCGGCGGCGTGATCGCTGGCTTTGCAGCAGGCCTGTTTGCGGCCCTGCTGCATTTCGCATTCATCCAGAACACACTTCTTCTGGGGGAAGATTATGAATCCGGCGCGGCGGTCCATTGGGCCGGTGTGCCCTCCGACACCGGGACGCCAGAGCCCGGCGATACAACCAGCGTCGAAGAAGACGCAGGCGCGGCCGACGGCCACACCGATGAGGATGAAAGCGCCTTTACCCGCAATGCGCTGACGGTGCTCTTTACCGGGTTCATCTATTCCGGTTACGGCCTGATCCTGGTGGCCGCAATGCAGGTGCCCGGCCTGTTCGGGCGCAACGTCAATCCCCGCGACGGGGTGCTTTGGGGGGTGGCCGGGTTCGCCGTGTTCCAGATGCTGCCGTCGATGGGGTTGCCGCCACAATTGCCCGGCACCTTGTCGGCCGATGTCCAGCTGCGCCAAATCTGGTGGGTCGCGACGATATTTGCGACCGCCTCCGGCCTTGGCATGCTGGCCTATGGGCGCAACCTGGTGTGGGTGCTGGCGGCGATTGTCCTGCTGGCCACGCCGCATCTGATCGGCGCGCCCGAGATCGAGGGCTATTTTGGCTATGCCCCGCCGGAACTGGGAGCCCAGTTTGCCACTCGCGTTCTGGGCGTCGGCATGGTGGCCTGGGCGCTCCTGGGCTGGCTGGTGACGCGTGTGGTCCCGCCACAGGATATCGCGTGACCCCTTGAACAGCTTGCCGCCCCGAGCCAACATCCCGGGGCGGCATCACAAAGGACGCAGTGCCATGATCGCGCTTACCCTTGTCGGCATCGGCACCGGCAACCCCAAGCACCTGACATTACAGGCGATCGAGGCGCTGAACGCGGCCGATCTGATCCTGATCCCGACCAAGGGCGCGGGCAAGGATGACCTGGCCGCCTTGCGCCGCCGGATCTGCGCCGATACCGTCACTGCCGCGTCGGTCCGTATCGCGGAATTCGCATTGCCGGACCGCGATCCCGCCATCGCTGATTACGCCGCCCGCGTCGAGGCCTGGCATGACGATATCGCGGCGATCTGGGCCAGGGAGATTCGCACCAATATCGGCACCAAAGGCCGGGTGGCCTTTCTGGTCTGGGGCGATCCCTCGCTCTATGACAGCACCCTGCGCATCGCCGACCGGGTGGCGCGCACACTGCCGCTGAAAATCACCGTCATTCCCGGCATCACCGCCATTCAGGCCCTGACCGCGGGCCATGCGATTCCCCTGAACCGGATCAACGCGCCGGTGACCATCACAACCGGACGCAGGATCCGCGATCATGGCTGGCCCGAGGGGGCCGACAGCGTGGTGGTGATGCTGGATGGCGACTGCAGCTTCCAGACGCTGGACCAGCCCGGCCTGCATATCTGGTGGAGCGCCTATGCCGGGATGGATGAGGAATTGACCCTCTCGGGCCCCCTGCCCGATATCGCCGGTCAGATTATCGAGGCCCGCGCCAAAGCCCGTGCGGCGCATGGCTGGATCATGGATATCTACCTGCTCCGGCGGCATCCCCCGGCCTGATTGCGACGCCGCCACCGTCGCGAACCGGCGGTTTTGGCGGGCTCTGCCGCCGCTAGGTTTGGGTCATGTCTCGCCAAGGGAAGGCCCGCGCCACATGACTCTCAGCATCCCCGAACCGACCCCCGTTTTCGACCGCCTTGCGGATTTCACCCTGAAGCAGGCCGCGACTGAGATCCCGACAAGCGCGCGTGCGCGTGCGGCGCTGCTGCTGCTCGATACATTGGGCATTGCCGCCGCCGCTGCTCCGATGGAGGCCGGGATCATCGCCCGCAACGCGGCGGTTGCCCTTTATGGCGCAGGCGATCCGGATCAGGCCGCCCCGATCCTTTTTGATGGCCGCAGGGTCAGCATCGCGGGCGCTGCCTTTGCCGCCGCCAGCCAGATCGACAATCTCGACGGGCATGACGGCTATAACCCCACCAAGGGCCATATCGGCGTGGCCGTGGTGCCGGCGCTGGCCGCGCTGGCCGCCGCGCGGCCCGATCTGAGCGGTGCCGAGGGGCTGGCCACGCTTGTCATCGGCTATGAGGTTGCGGGCCGAGCCGGGCTGGCGCTGCATGATACGGTCAGCGATTACCATACATCGGGGGCGTGGAACGCGCTTGGCGTGGCGGCGATGGCGGCGCGCCTGCGTGGCCTGAACCCGGACCAATTGCGCCATGCGCTTGGCATTGCCGAATATCACGGGCCGCGCAGCCAGATGATGCGCGAGATTGCAAACCCCACGATGCTGCATGACGGATCGGGCATGGGCGCGATGGTGGGGCTGTCGGCGGCGGTGCTGGCCGAGGCGGGCTTTACTGGCGCGCCCGCGATTACGCTTGAGGCCCCCGAGGCCGCCGCCCATTGGGCCGATCTGGGCCAGCTCTGGCAGGCCGAGCTGCAGTATATCAAACCCTACCCGATTTGCCGTTGGGCGCATGCCCCGATTGATGCGGCCCGCGTCCTGCGCCGCGACCACGCGCTGACCCCCGATCAGATCACGCGCATCACCATCCGCAGCTTTGCAAATGCGGTCGCGCTCTATCCCGGCCTGCCCGGAACCACCAGCCAGGCGCAATATTCGCTGCCCTTCTCTGTCGCGGCAATGCTGGTCCATGGCCAGGTGGCGCTGGATCAGATCGCGGATGCAGGGCTGGCCGACGCGCAGGTGGCGCGGCTTGTCGGGCTGACTGATCTGCAGATGGAGCCCCGCCACGAGGCGCGGTTCCCCGAGGGGCGGTGGGCCGATATCGAGATCGCGCTGACCGACGGGCGGGTGCTGAAATCGGGCGATTACAATGCGCGCGGCGGCCCCGATGAGCCGTTTTCAGAGGCCGATATCTGCGCCAAGTTCATGACCTTCGCAGCCCCCGTTCTGGGCCAGACGCGCGCCGCGTCCATCCGCGAGGCCTGCCTTGCGCTGGCAACAGGTGATGTGCCATTTTCCACCCTTCTTGACCTGCTGCACGAGGCCCCATGACCCAGATAACCGGCATTGTCTGCCCCCTGCTGACGCCCTTTGAAGCGGATGGACGAATCGCGCGGGACCTCTGGGTTACGCATGCACAACACATTCTGGACGCGGGCGCGCATTACCTGTCGCCCTTTGGCACGACAGGTGAGGCTCTGTCGGTGGGCATGGCGGCACGGATGCAGGCGCTCGACTGGTTGCTGGAGGCTGGCATTCCCGCCGACCGCCTGATGCCCGGCACCGGGCTGACTGCGCTCGATGACACGATTGCCCTCTCCGCCCATGCCACCGCCGCGGGTTGCGCCGCCGTCATGGTGCTGCCGTCGTTTTTCTACGGGGGCATCGGCGATGCCGGTCAGGCGCGCTATTTCACCGATCTGGTGGCCGGTATCGGCCCCGCTGCCCGCATTATCCTGTACAACATTCCGCAAAATTCCGGCGTGCCGATCTCGCCCGATCTGGCCGCATCGCTCAGCGCCTCCGCGCCGGATAATTTCGTGGCCTATAAGGACAGTACCGGCGACTGGTCCAACACGCACGCCGTGATCGACGCGGCCCCGCGCCTGTCGGTCTTTCCGGGCACCGAGGCGTTAATGACACAAGCGCTGGCGCATGGCGGGGCGGGCTGCATCTCGGCCACCGTTAACCTGAACGCCGCCGCCATTCGGGCCGTTTATGACGGGGCCGTGGCGGGGCGCGACGTGGCAGCGGCAGACAAAACCATGCAGGAATTTCGCGCCATCGTGCAAAAGGCCGGTCTGATCGGTGCGATGAAAGCGGTTCTGGCGGTGACCGGCGGCGATGCCCGTTGGCTGAACCTGCGCCCGCCGCATCTGGATGCGACGCCCGATCAGGGCCACGACCTGCTGGACACGCTCGGGGATCTCGGCGCGCATCTGAAAGGCACACCATGACATTGCCCACCGTCATTCTTCACACGAACGAGACCGAAGAGGCGATCAAGATCGTTTCCGCCGCGCATCCCGATCTGGAGCTGCATGGCTGCGACAGCCACGCTGCTCTGCCCGGCCTGATCGCCGAAACGGGGGCCGAGGTGGTCTATTCCGTCCGCTTCGCAGACAGCCTGCCCTTTCCGCGTGCGGCGCTCGTCGGGGACGGGCCGGTGCGGTGGGTCTCGGTCGGCGGATCGGGCATCGACCATCTGGTGCCCTGGGATATGACCCGCGTCACGGTCACCAATGCCGCCGGTGTGGCCGCCGACATGATGGCCGAATACGTGCTTGGCACCTATCTGAACTTCACGCTGGATCTGGACCGGTTCCGCCGCCTCAAGGCGGAACGCCGCTGGATTTCCGACGGCTCGGTCAGCCCGGCCATGGGCGGGACAGTGCTGATCCTTGGGCTTGGCAAGACCGGTCAGGCGGTGGCGCGGCGCATGCAGGCGATGGGGCTGACGGTGGTGGGCGTACGGGCCCGCCCGCAGGAAACGCCCTATTGCGACGAGGTGCACGGCATGGACGCGCTGCTCGATCTTTGGCCACGCGCTGATCTTGTGGTTGCCTGTGTGCCGCTTTTGGACAGCACGCGCAGGCTGATCGACCGGGCCGCATTTGCCGCGATGAAGGACAGCGCCGTTGTCGTCGATGTCTCGCGCGGCGGTGTCATTGACGAGGCAGCCCTGATCGCGGCGCTTGGCTCGAGGGCTATCCGGGGGGCCGCGCTCGATGTCTTTGCGACCGAGCCCCTTCCCGCGGATAGCCCGCTCTGGGGCTTGGAAAACACAATCCTCACGCCGCATTGTTCATCGGTCGATGCCGGGTGGTCGGCGCGCTCGGTCCGGATGTTTGCCGACAATCTCGGGCGTTACCGGCGCGGTGAAACCCTGAGCAATATCGTCGATCCCGCGCGGGGATATTGAAGCATTTCTCGGAAATTCCTGACATTTGGTGCATCGCTTAACGCGTTGAAATCTTCGATTTCAGGCAGCGTCAAGGGATTCAGGTTTTTCCGAAAGTGCCATGAAGCCGATCAAACAAGGCCCCCGGATGATGCGCGCCGCGCGGCAGGCCTAGCGCCCGCATCACGCCAAAGATCATCGCCTGATTGGAGGTGATTACCGGCTTGCCGAGCGCCGCCTCGATCTGCGGAACCGCCTCGACCGCGCGCATATCGGTGCAGGACAACACGATGGCCTCGGCATCCGCGCAATCGGCGCGCAGTGCCAGGTCCACCACTTCATCAGGCGTCAACTCGCCCTGCCCGTAATTGCCCAGTTCGCGCCCGATATCGGCGCGACGCACGGTCTCGATCCCGTTGGCAGCAAGAAACGCCACTGCCCGGTCATTGATCTCACCCAGATAGGGCGAGGAAAATCCGACCCGGCTGACGCCAAGCGCCTGAATGCCCGCTACCAGCGCCCCCGCCGCCGTAATCGACACCGCGCCCGACAGCGCCTTGATCCGTGCCGCCAGATCGCGGTCGAATTCCGGGCCATGGGTCAGTGTCGCCGAGGTGCAGCCATAGAGAATGGCCGCCGGGCGCACACCAGAAAGCAGCCGCAATGTCTCGGAAATATCCGAAGCCCCCAGCCCCGCCATCTGGTCGGCACCCGGAACCTCATCGACATCATAGCCGCCCATGCGGGCGAAATGCAGGGTGCAGCCGGGCGGGCAGAGCGCCATCATGTCGGGTTCGAGATTGGTGTTGGTGAAGGGGACCAGCACGCCGATCTTGGGGCCGGAACGGGGATCTGTCATGTTTGGTCCTTTGCAAATGGGCGCAGAATACGGGCCACGTCGCGCATCGCCTCTGCGGCCCCCACCGTTGCGCGCAGGCAATGCGGCAGGCCATATCCGCCCATGCCGCGCAAGATGAAACCGCCATCGCGCAGGGCCTTATCGGCCGCATCGGCGGTGGTGGCACCCGCAAAGGGGATCAGCACGAAATTGGTGTGGCTTTCGGGAATGGCAAAGCCGGCTTCGCGAAGCGCAAGGGTGAAGTCCACTCGGATCGCCGCCGTTTTGGCCACGATCCCCTGCATATGATCCCGGTCCCGCATCGCCGCGGCCGCCATTGCCTGCGACACGGCCGACACATTGTTGGGGTTCAGCAATTTGCGCGTCTCGGTGGCAATCGCGGTGGGGAAAAGCCCCCATCCGACGCGGGCCCCCGCCAGCGCATAGGCCTTGGAGAAGGTTCGCAGCACGACCGTGTTGCCCAGACCGGCCAGCGCAAAGATCGCTTCGGGCGGCTGGTCGTCAAACTCGCCATAGGCCTGATCGACGGCCAGCAGGATATCGGCAGGCAGGGCCGCGCGCAGCCGCAAGACTTCCGCATTTTCAATGCGGGTGCCGGTCGGATTGCCGGGATTGCACAGGAAAACGATCCGGGTGGCGGGCGTCGCGGCATTCAGGATCGCACCCAAGTCGACCTGCATCCCGGGCTCAGGCACCGTGACATAATCCGCACCCGCCTGTTGGCAGGCCGTGGCCACAAAAAGATAGCCATGCTCGGTGCCCAGAACCGTGTCGCCCGGCCCGGCATAGGCGCGGATCAGCGCGCCGATCAGTTCCATCGAGCCTGCACCGCAGAGAATACTGTCCGCCGCCAGCCCGTGCATATCCGCGATCGCCGCGCGCAGGTCGCGCCAGTCAGGGTCGGGGTAAAGCGCGCTGTCTCTCAACGCGGTCACTCCGGCCGCCAGCGCCATGGGCGACGGGCCAAAGGCGCTTTCGTTCTGGGCCAGAGAGATCGTTCCCGGCACGCCCAGATCGGCCAGCGCGTAAGGGGCCATCGCGGCCACATTTGCCACCGGGCGGATCATGACGCACCGCCATAGAAAACGGACCCCTTCGGGCTGACCAGCCCGGCCTCAAGATCGCGCGCCAGGGCCGCCCGGTCGCGCGCCTCGGGTGGGCCAAAGCCACCGCCGCCGGGGGTGTCAAAGATCAACCGCTCGCCCGGTTCCACCCGCAATTCGCATTTGCCGGGGATATCCTCGGCACGCCCCGTCACCTGAATGCGCCCGGGCGCGCCCGCCATGCCGCCACCCCGACCCTGCGCCGGGTTGCGCAGCCTTTCGACCGACAGGAACACCAGAAACGGATCGCCCGTGGCCGCCTGCATCTCGATCCTCTGACCAAGCCCGCCGCGCGTGGTGCCGGGGCCGCCCGTGTCGGGCAACAGCTCACGCCGCCAGATGGTGACCGGGGCCACGGCCTCGGTGATTTCCACCTGAGATCCGAACACACCCGACGGAAAGGCCGTAGCCGACAGACCGTCCGACAAGGGCCGCGCCCCGGTGCCGCCGTTATGGACCAGTTCGACGGCGAATTCGCGCCCGCCCGCCCGCGCGGTTTCCGGCACATGGCGCATCGGCAGATCATACATGCACGATGCCCCTTCGGCTGGCACCCGGTCGGGCAGCGCCTGGGCCAGGCAGCCCAGCACCAGATCGGGAGTCATCTGACCCAACGTATGGCGCATCGCGACCGGAGCGGGGCGCAGGGCATTCAGGATACAGCCCGGCGGGCCGGTCACGGTAAAGGGCGCAAGCGAGCCTGCGTTATTGGGAATATCAGGCCCGATCAGACAGCGCAGGGCGAAAACGGTATAGGCGGCGGCGTAATTCAGCGGCACGTTTATGCCCTTGGACGAGCACCCGGACGTGCCGGCAAAATCAACCTCCAATCCAGTGGCCGAGACGGTCAAAGTCGCCGCCAGCGTCAGCGCGCCCTCATAGCCATCCACCGTCAGGCTGTTGCGGTAGGTGCCCGGCGGCAATGCCGCGATAGCCTCCAGCGTGCCGCGTTCGGACGTGTCGATGATATAGCCCGCAAGCGCGTCCAGATCCTCCAGCCCGAACTCCGCCATCATCGCCACCAGCCGCGCGGCCCCGGCCTCGCAACAGGCGATGAGCGCATAGATATCGCCCTCATTGGCGATGGGTTCGCGGCTGTTGGCCTTGACGATCTCCATCAAAAGCGGATTGACCTGCCCCCCCTCGACCAGCTTGCAGGGCGGGATCAGCAGGCCCTCATCGTAGATGTCCGAGCCCTCCGGCCCCATGCCCAGCCCGCCGAGATCAACCAGATGCGAGGTGCAGGAGGTAAAGCCAACGACCCGGCCCCGATGGAAGGCAGGCATCATCAGCAGAAAATCGTTCAGATGCCCAGAGGCCAGCCAGGGGTCGTTGGTCATGTAGATATCGCCGGGCTTCATATCCTGCACCGGAAACCGCGCGCGCAGCGTCTTGACGGCCTCGGCCATGGTGTTGATATGGCCCGGCGTTCCGGTCACGGCTTGCGCCAGCATCCGGCCGTGATAATCGAAAATGCCGGCAGAGATGTCGCCGCATTCGCGCACGATGGGCGAAAACGCGGCCCGGATCAGGGTCTGGCCCTGTTCCTCGACAACGGCCAGCAGCCGGTTCCACATCACTTGCAGGCGGGAAGGCGTGAGATCGGTCATGGGCGCGGTCCTTCGATACGGGTCAGGATCAGGTTGCCGCGCGCATCCACATCCAGCGTGAAATCGGCGGCGACATAGGTGGTGGTCTGCGGCTCGGTGATCAGCGCGGGGCCAGTCAGGTGGTGCCCGGGGCAGAGCGTGGCACGATCGATCAGGGCGGCATCGCGCACCGCCTGCGTCACGTCGCAGAAGATCTGCACCGTATCCGCCGGCAGCCCGACTTGCGCCTTTTGAACTTCGGGCGGCGCGCCGGGTGCCGGTGGCAGGGTCGACACCCGCACGGCCCAGTTCAGAACCTCGATCTCCATTCCCGGCACGGGACGCGAAAACTGGCGCGAATATTCTTTCTCGAATGCGGCGATCAGCGCAGGCAGATCATCCGGCCGCAACGCCCCGTCAGGCAGCGCGATCTCGATCTCGTGGCCTTGCCCGTGATAACGCATGAAGGCGCTGCGCAGGGTCTTGACCGGGGCATCGGTGGCCCCTTGCCTGACCACGTCCAGCGCCTCGGCCCCCATTTCCTGCAAAAGCCCGTTCAGCGCCTCGAAATCCAGTGCAGAAAGCAGCGCATACCGGCTGCGCACCAGTTCAAAGGCAACCGGAGCAAACAGGAACCCGACCGCCGACCCGACGCCGGGATTTGCGGGCACCAGGATTCGGGTGACACCGGCGCTGCGGGCGACGCGGGCCGCATGCAGCGGGCCGTTGCCGCCAAAGGCGATCATGGTGCGCGCGCCCAGATCCTTACCCGATTCCACCGCATGCATCCGGGCCGCGCTGGCCATGCTTTCATCGACAATCGCGCACACCCCATCGGCGGCCCCCTGCGCGTCAAGCTCCAGCGCCGCGCCAATGCCGCGCTTCAGCGCCTGCGCGGCGGCACCCGGGTCAAGCTGAAACCGCCCCTCGGCAAAACGATCAGACCGGATCAGCCCAAGGGTAATGTCTGCGTCCGTTACCGTGGGCGCGCGGCCACCGCGCCCGAACCCAACCGGGCCGGGGTCGGAACCCGCGCTTTGCGGCCCCACGGTCAACCGCCCCAACCGGTCGACGGCGGCGATGGAGCCACCACCTGCCCCGATCTCGATCATCTCGATCACCGGAATGCGCACCGGCATGCCCGACCCCTTGATGAACCGCGCCGCGCGGCCGATTTCAAATTGGCGCGAGGTTTGCGGCGTGGCCCCATCGATCAGGCAAAGCTTGGCCGTGGTGCCGCCCATGTCAAAGGACAGAACCTCATCCAGACCGCATTCGCGCGCGATATGCGCCGCCAATATCGCCCCGCCCGCAGGCCCGGATTCCACCAGCCGAATGGGATAGCGCCGCGCTGTTTGCAAGGTGCACATACCACCGCCGGCCGTCATCATCAGGATCGGGCAGGCAAGGCCGCCGTCGCGAAACCGGGCTTTGAGCGCCGCCAGATACCCCGCCATCAACGGCTGGATATAGACATTTGCGACGGTGGTGCTGAGCCGGTCGAATTCACGCGCCTCGGGGCTGACATCCGATGAGATCGAGATCGCCAGATCGGGCCGGGCGGCTCGGATCAGATCGCGCAAGCGCGTCTCATGGGCCGGGTTGGCATAGGCATGCAAGAGGCAGATCGCGACCGCATCCGCGCCGCTGGCGTCAATCTGCTCCAACAGGTCCGGCAGCGCGGCCTCATTGAGCGGCAGCAACACCTCACCCGCCACCGACATTCGTTCCGGCACCGTGAAGGACCGCGCCCGGGGCACCAGAAAATCAGGCTTTTCCAGGTCGATATCATATTGGCTGTAGCGCCGTTCATAGGCGATTTCCAATATGTCGCGAAAGCCCTCGGTGGTAATCGTCGCCACCCGCGCGCCGCGTTTCTCGATCAGCGCATTGGTGGCCAGCGTGGTGCCATGGATAAACCCCGTGACCTCGGCCATCGCCCGCCCGGCCTGCGCCAGCGCCTGACCGCAGCCTTCCCAGGCGGCCTCGGACGGGTCACCATGGCTGGTCAACACCTTGGTCGAGGCGAGGACTGTGTTCAATTCATCTACAAGAACCGTGTCGGTGAACGTACCACCAATATCAACGGCAAGGCGCAATGCGGGTGCGGGCATGGGATACTCGGAAGATAGGGGGGATACGAAAAAGGGCGTGACGGCGGGGCAATCAACCCCGTTCAGGCACCAGATCGCAGCCGGTGGCGCGGCGGTTCATCGCGTCGTTGGCGGGGATGTTGCGGGGCTGCGGCATCGATCAATCCTAAATCCTTCCGGCAGGAGGCGCGAAAGCACTGAGTCGATCAAGCGAAATCTTCATGCAGAGCGATCAGTCTACCCTTCCGCGCTGGTCATCTGCCAGGCCTGCAACAGGCGCGGCAATGCAATATCCCAATCCAGCACGCCCACGCGGCCCTCCCAATCGGCATAGGCCGCCTGCAAATCGGCCTCCAGCGGGGCATTCTTTGCGGCCAGATCGGTCAGCTCGGTCCGGTCGGCAACCATATCATACAACTCCCAATCCTGCCCAAACTGGCGCACCAGCTTGAAATCCCCCATCCGCACCGCCGCATTGCCTTCATGTTCAAAGAATATCGGTGCGGCGCGGGTCCAGTCCGCCCCCTGCAACAGTGGCAGCAGGCTTTCGCCTTCGGGGGCCTGCGCCGGACTGTCCTTGACCTCGGCCAAGGGCGGGGCCCCCGCTACTTCCAGCAGCGTTGGCAGAATATCGACCACATGGCAGGCGGCATGGCCCGTATTGGGCGCGATCCGATCTGGCCAATGCGCAATCAGCGGCGTCGAGATCCCGCCTTCGTGCACGTAATGTTTAAAGAGCCGAAAGGGCGCGTTCGAGACATTGGCCCAAGGCCGGTCATAGCTTTGAAAGGTCTGCGCATCGCCGGGCATCACGCCGGGCTGATTGCCCATGGTGATGGCACGCCCGTCATGGGTCCGGTCGGGAAAGAACTTGCACCAGCCATCTTCGGCCATGAACTCGGCGCAGCCGCCATTATCGGACAGAAACAGGATCAGGGTATCATCAAACTGATCCAGCCGCTTCAGCGTTTCGACGACGCGCCCGACAGAGCGGTCCAGATGGTCGATCATGGCGGCATAGGCTGCCATCTTGGCGGCCTCCCAATCCTTGTGTTCGGTCTGCGCCCACGGGGCCACATCCGCATCGCGCGGGCTGATCTGCCAATTGGTCTGCAGGATGCCGCGCCCGTTCATCTCTTCGTGCCGGGCGGTGCGGGTGGCATCCCACCCGCCCGAATAGACCCCGTCATAGCGCGCGATATCCTCGGCATGGGCATGCAGCGGCCAATGCGGCGCGGCATGCGCAAGATAGAGGAAGAACGGCTTTTCCTCGGCCACCGCGCCTTGGACCATGCCGATGGCCTTGTCGGTGATCGCATCGGTCAGGTGGAAATCGTCGCCGAACTCATGGACCCGGTCATCCTCTTCCATCAGGAAGTAGGGCGAGAAATAATGCGTGCAGCCGTCCACGATGCCAAAGAAATGGTCAAAGCCGCGCTGCCGGGGCGTGGGGTGGCGCGGTGTGCCGACCTGCCAGCTATCGACCTCCTGCGCCATGAAATCCCCTGCGACATGCCATTTGCCCGACATCAGGGTGGCATAGCCGGCCGCGCGCAGATGTTCGGCAATGGTAGCGGCGTCATCGCGCAGAAACCCCTGATAGGATGGCGTGCCCAGATCGGCCCCCATATGGCCGATGCCCGCCTGATGCGGGTAAAGCCCGGTCAAGAGCGAGGCGCGCGTCGGACAGCAGCGGGCGCAATTATACATCGCCGTCTGCAACGAGCCGCCCGCCGCCAACGCGTCGATATTGGGCGTGCGGATCTCGGACCCCATGCAGCCGAGATCGGCAAAGCCCATATCATCGACGAGGATCAGAACAATGTTTGGTTTTCCGGCCATGATGGCAGCCTATAGCACTTTCGGAAAAACTGAATCACTTAACGCTGCCTGAAATCAGAGATTTCAACGCGTTAAGTGATCCACCGTGCTTCAGGTATTCCGAAAAGTGCTTTAGCGGCCTGTCCGCCCTGCGTCACGCGTCTTGCGTGAACAGCCCGGCATACGTATCGCGCAACGCGTTTTTCTGGACCTTGCCCATGGTGTTGCGCGGCAGGGCTTCCGTCAGGATCAACTGTTTGGGCTGCTTGAACCGCGCCAGATGGTCACCAAGCCCCGCCATGATCGCGCTTTCCTTCGGGCTGCGGCCCTCCTGCGGCACAACAACGGCCACCACCGCTTCACCGAAATCGGGATGCGGCACGCCGATGACGGCGCTTTCCAGCACGCCGGGCAGATCGTCAATCACCGCCTCCACCTCTTTCGGATAGACATTGAAGCCGCCTGAAATGATCAGGTCTTTGGACCGACCGACGATATGAACATAGCCATCTGCATCCACCCGGCCCAGATCGCCGGTGATGAAAAAACCGTCCTCGCGCAGCTCTTCGGCGGTTTTCTCGGGCATCTGCCAATATCCGGCAAAGACATTTGGCCCGCGCACCTCCAGCACGCCTATCGCGCCCTTTGGCAGTTCCGCCCCGGTTTCCGGGTCACAGATCTTCAGCTCAACGCCCGGCAGCGGAAACCCCACCGTGCCCGCGCGCCTGTCACCGTCATAGGGGTTCGAGGTGTTCATATTGGTCTCGGTCATGCCGTAACGTTCCAGAATCGCGTGGCCGGTGGCTTTCTGCCATTGCCCGTGCGTTTCCGCCAACAGCGGCGCAGAACCTGAGATGAAAAGCCGCATATTGCGCGCTGCATAGCCAAGCCCGGGCTGTTTTAGCAGCCGGGTGTAAAAGGTCGGCACCCCCATCATCGCGGTGGCCTTTGGCATCGCATCCAGAATCAGGCCTTCGGCAAATCCGGGCAGGAAGATGGATGATCCACCCGCCATCAATGTGATGTTGGTGGCCACGAACAGCCCATGGGTGTGAAAGATCGGCAGCGCGTGGATCAACACATCGCGGTCGGTAAACCGCCAATAGTCGCGCAGGGTTTTCGCGTTCGAGGCCAGCGCCCGATGCGTCAGCATCGCCCCTTTGGAGCGGCCCGTAGTACCCGAGGTATAGAGGATGGCGGCAAGATCATCCGCCCCGCGCGGCACCGGATCGAACCCGGGCACCTCCGTGTCGCGGGCATCGGCCAGCGTGCCCGTTTCATCGCCCGCGATTGTGCGGATATGAGCCACGTCGCATTCCGCCGCCAATGCTTCCAATGCCGCAAGCCCGGAAGGGTCGCAGACCAGCAGCACCGGCGTGGCATCACTCAGGAAATAGCGCAACTCGGCTCCGGTATAGGCCGGGTTGAGCGGCAGAAACACCGCCCCCGACAGCACACAGGCCATGTAAAGCTCCAGCATGATCTGCGTTTTCGGGGCCTGCACCGCCACCCGGTCACCGGGGGCCACGCCCAAACGCCGCAGCGCGCGGGCCATCCGCTCAGAATTTGCGAAGAACTGGCCATAGCTGGTGACCTCGCCGGTCAGACCGTGCATCAGAAACGGCGCGTCCTCGCGGTTCACAGACGCGGCGCGCAACCGGTGCGCAAGGTAATTGGCGTCATACATGGCAAGACCTCATCGCGTGGAAATCTTCGCGCAGAAAGGCCTACCGCGCCCGGATTTTCAAGGGTCAACCCTGCCTCGCCACCGGATTGATCGGCCCCAAGGGCCTGGCCCTTGGCTCCGTCCGCCGCGCGCGCGCTCGGCGCAAACCCTGGGCATGGCACTGAGCGCCGCGATCCGGCTCAGGGCACGTCCAGCGCCTCGGCGCGGCCCGCCTTGCCCGATTTCAACTGGTCCACAACCTCATGCGGGGGCAAAGCGCGCGGCGGGTAATGGGAGGAAAACGGGTCATGCCCAGTTCCATTCGGTTGCCGCGACGATGGCTGATCAACCTGACGGGAAAAACCACCCCAAAGGCCTCTAGGCAAGCGCGCGCGCCCGGCCCATACTTGGCCTCATGTTGGCATCGCCCACCAAATTCTGGCCCCTGCGGCAGGCCACGCGCAACCTTGCACTGCTGGTTCTTCTGGCCATCGGTCTCAGCTTTGCCGCCTTGCCGCGGATCGAACGCTATTTCATCACCCAAACCGGCGCACGTGAGGAAGCGACCCTGCGCCTTGCCACCGCCAGCCTGCGCGGCGCGCTCAGCCGGACCGAAGCCCTGCCCTCCCTTCTGGCCGAACGCCCGATCCTGGCGCAGATCCTGCGCGACCCGGACAATCAGGGCCTGCTGCCCTTTGCCAATGAACAGCTGCGCCAGACTGCGCTGACCCTCGATCTGGCCGATATTTTCGTCATGGATCTGGAGGGCACGACCGTCGCGGCCAGCAATTACCGACGCGAGACGTCCTTTGTCGGGCGCAATTTCGCGTTCCGGCCCTATTTCACCGATGCGCTCGCCCAGGGCCGCGGCCGGTTTCACGGGCTTGGCATCGCATCGGGGCAACGCGGCTATTTCTTTTCCGCACCGATCATCGACAACACCGAAATTCTGGGCGTGGTCGTGGTCAAGATCCTGCTGGACGGGTTCGAACAGACCTGGCGCGACGGCGACAACACCATCCTTGTGACCGACCCGAGCAATGTGATATTCCTGTCAGATCGCGCGGATTGGGTCTTCAACACGCTCGGACCCGTCCCCGAACCCGCGATCGAGGCCATCAGCGCCACCCGGCAATACCCGCTGGACCGCCTGCGCCCGATGAATGCCGTCCGCGAAAGCCTTGGCCCGACGATGGAGATCCTGCGCGTCGAGACCGACGGGGAGGTGCAGGAATTTGTCACCAATATCGGGTTGATCGCGGCGGCGGGCTGGCGGGTCTGGGTGCTGACCCCGACGGTGTATGCAATCCGGCAGGCGCGTCAGGTGCTGGCGCTGATGATCCTGGCCGCCCTGTTCGCCGGGCTTGCGGGCGCGCTATACCTGCAACGCCGGGCGCGGCTTCTGGAACGGCTGGCGCAACAGCGGCTCTATCAGGCAATGCTGGAGGCACGGGTGGTCGAACGCACCGCCGATCTCAATGATGCCAACACCCAGCTGACCCAGGAGGTCGAGGAGCGTCGCGCCACCGAGGCCCGCCTGCGCCGCACCCAAAGCGAACTGGTTCAGGCCGGCAAGCTGGCGGCACTTGGCCAGATGTCGGCGGGCCTGAGCCATGAGTTCAACCAGCCGTTGGCGGCGGTCAAGGCCTATGCCGAAAACGCCGCGACGTATCTCGACCGCGACCGGCCTGATGAGGCCCGCAAGAATGTCGGCCTGATCTCGCAGATGGCGGATCGCATGGCCGCGATCTCGAAACACCTGCGTAATTTCGCGCGGCGTCCGCAGGAACAAATCGGCCCTATCCCGCTCTTGTCGGTGCTGGATGACGCGCTGGCGCTGATGGGGGGGCGGATTGCGACGGCAGGGGCTGAAATTGTCTTTGACCGCCCAGAGGCCGAGATCATGGTGATGGGCGGTCAGGTGCGGCTGCAACAGGTGCTGGTCAATCTGCTGTCCAATGCGCTGGATGCAATGGAGGATCAGCCCCGCCCGCGCATCGAGATCGACATCGCCGCGACGGGTGCGCGCTGGCAGGTGCGGGTGCGCGATCACGGCGCAGGCCTGTCGCAATCCGCCGAGGCGCAGCTCTTCGATCCGTTCTTTACCACCAAACGCCCCGGCAAGGGGTTGGGGTTGGGGCTGTCGATCTCCTACAATATCGTGCGCGATTTCGGCGGCACGCTGTCGGCGCATAACCATAAAGATGGCGGTGCCGTTTTCGTTGTCGATCTGACAGCAGCCGCCGCATCGGGTGAGGTGGCCGCCGAATGAGCACGGAAACCATCCTCTTTGTCGATGACGAGGACCACCTGCGCCTGGCCGCCGCGCAAAGCCTTGAGCTTGAGGATCTGAGCGTCGCCTGTTTTGCCGAAGGTGGCGCGGCGCTGGCCCATGTGGCGCGCGATTTCGCGGGCGTGCTGGTCACCGATATCCGCATGCCGGGCATGGACGGGCTGACGCTGATGGCGCGCGCGCTGGAGATCGACCCCGAGATCCCGGTCATTCTGGTCACCGGCCATGGCGATATCGACCTGGCGGTGCAATCCATGCGCGACGGAGCTTATGATTTCGTCGAAAAGCCCTATGCGCCCGCGCGCCTTGTCACCACCGTGCAGCGGGCGCTGGACAAACGCCGCCTGACGCTGGAAAACCGCAGCCTGCGCAGCCAGGTCGGCGGGCGCGACGCGATCGAGGCGCGGCTGACCGGGCGTTCCGAGGGCATGGTGCGCCTGCGCGGCCAGATCCGCGCCATCGCCGCGACCGAGGCCGATGTGCTGATCGAAGGGGCCACCGGCACCGGCAAGGAGGTCGCCGCGCGCGCCCTGCATCGCGGCTCGGCCCGCTCGGGCAGGCCCTTCGTGCATATCAACTGCGCCGCCCTGCCCGCCGCCCTGATCGAAAGCGAGCTCTTTGGCCATGAAGCCGGAGCCTTTGCCGGAGCCACAAGGCCGCGCTATGGCCGGTTCGAACATGCCCGCGGCGGCACGGTGTTTCTCGATGAGATCGAAACCATGCCCCAGCCTTTGCAGGCCAAGCTGCTGCACGCGATCCAGAACCGGGTCATCACCCGGCTTGGCTCGAATGACCCCGTGGATCTGGACGTGCGCTTCATCGCGGCCAGCAAACAGGATCTGAAGGCAGCCGCAGCGGCGGGCGATTTCCGCGCCGATCTGCTTTACCGGCTGAATGTGGTGACCCTCCGCATGCCGGACCTGTCGGAGCGGAGCGAGGATGTGCCGCGCCTGTTCGTGCATTTGGTGGCAGAGGCCGCCGCCCGCTACAAACGCCCGGTCCGCGACGTTCCGGGGGCCGTTCTGAACGCGGTCGCGGCCCGGCCCTGGCCCGGCAATGTGCGCGAGTTGCGCAATGCGGCGGATCGCTTCGCGCTTGGGCTGGATCTCGATATCGGCCCGCGGGAGATGACCACAGGCGATGATCTGGCCGACCGCATCGCCGCGCATGAAAAATCGCTGATCGCGGCCAGCCTGACGGCCCATGGCGGCAGCCTGAAAGAGACCTACGAGGCTCTCGGGCTGTCGCGCAAGGCGCTCTATGAAAAGATGCAGAAACACGGGCTGACGCGCGCGGCGTTCAGCGGCGACGACTAGGCGTTTTCCGCCGCAGCTCGGCCCATGGCGGGCGTTGCGCCCAACCGGCCTGCGGGGTCGCGCCGAGCCTCCTTGCGGCGGCACCCCTGCGCGGCTGTGTCGAAACGGGAACATGATCCGGGGCGGTTTGTCCCCGTTCCGACCCATGGCGCGATTTTTCTTGGCATTGCCCGGCTTTTTTCCGGCCGGTGCCGTTGATCGCGGGCCCGCCTGGCCCCCTCAATCCGCGGGCAAGGGGCGGCATCTGTGTGCACGCCCTGGCCGGGATGGAGGTTCCGGCGCAACGGGAGCCAGCGGGGAGCTGGCGATATCTGGAGGAAAACCCGACATGACATTTAGCAGAATGACCGCGCTGGTGATGACCACCGCGCTGAGCACCACCGCCGTCTTTGCCGACACCGATGTGGACCGCAGCGATTGGCCCGAGAGCTTCACCGTGGGCACGGCAAGCCAGGGCGGCACCTATTTCGCCTATGGCTCGGGCTGGGCCAATCTTGTGGCCGAAGAGCTTGGCCTGACCGGCGGCGGCGAAGTGACCGGCGGCCCGATGCAGAACATGGCGCTCGTTCATACCGGCGAGGCCCAGTTCGGCATGACCACGATGGGCCCGGCGGCAGAATCGCTGGCTGGCACCAACCCGATCGCGCCTGGTCTGCAAATGACCAATGCCTGCGCCATTTTCCCGATGTATCAGACACCGTTCAGCGTCACCGCGCTCAGCGCGTCGGGCATCACCTCGGTGGCCGACATCCCCGATGGCGCGCGTATCGGATTTGGCCCGGCCGGTTCGACATCGGACACCTATTTCCCGCGCATGATGGAAGAGCTTGGTGTCAATTTTGAGCGTCGCAATGGCGGCTGGACCGATCTTGGCGGCCAGTTGCAGGACGGTCTGCTTGATGTCATCGCCTTTGCCGCCGGTGTGCCGGTGCCCGCTGTCAGCCAGCTGGAAGTGCAGACGGATGTGAACATCATCGAGTTCACCGAAGCCGAGCAGGCCCAGATCATGGAAGCCTTCCCGGTCTCGGCCTTCGATATCGCGGCCGACACCTATTCCACGCTGGAAGAGGATGCGCGTTCGGTCTCGATGTGGAACTTCGCCATCGCCAATTGCGAGCTGCCGGCATCCTTTGTCTATGCCGTGGTCGATGTGGTGATGTCGGATAACGAGCGCATGGTGGGCATCCACCGTGCGGCCCGCTCCACTCTGCCGGAAAACTGGGACAAGAACACCGTGATGAACTGGCACCCCGGTGCCGCGCAATGGTTCATCGACAATGCCGGTGCCGATATTCCGGCAGACATGATCTACATGGATATGTGATCCGGGCCCAAACCTGACACACAACCGCCGCGCCCGGCCTCCTTTCGGGCGCGGCACTTAACAAATGGGGATCTGCCGAGGCGAACCGCCCGATGGCAGAGCGGAGGGGACAATGACCACCACACCGGAAGAAACCGATCAGGTCATATTGGCCGAAGGCGTTGACGAAGAACCCGTCGAACGCAACCGCCGCCTGTTTACCGGGGCATCCATGGCCTTCATCGCGACCTACGCGACGCTCTATGCCGGGTTTCACATGGCGGCGCTCAATGGCGTCTCGATCAGCGCCTGGACCGGGATCGACCTGCCGTTTCTGCCGCAGTTTCCTCTGGAGACCTGGAATTTCCGCATCATCCACGTCTCGGGCGCGCTGGCGCTTGGGTTTCTTCTGTATGGGGCCCGGCTGTTTCCCGAGGTGGAAAAACCCGAAACGCCGCGTTTGTCGCTGGTAGGTTATGCGCTGATGATCCCGGCCCTGTTGTCGGGCTATATGGCGATCAAGTTCAGTTTTCTGGTCAATAGCGGCACCTTGCCCGAGATGGGCGGCCTGACCACCTGGGTCGCGTTCCCCGGCACCGAGATCTACGGCCAGGAAGTGAACTGGTTCGGCATCCCCCTGATGGTCGCAACCTTCGGGGCCATCGTGCTTGGCTGGTTCGAGAATGCACACCGTCACCGTTTTGCGGCTTCCGATATCGTGCTGGCGATCTGCGGTATCGTGGTCGCGCTCTACCTGGTGCCGATCTATTCCACCGCCGCGCGCAATTCCGTCGGGACGCCCTTCGTGCCCATTGGCGTGGCCTTTGCCGCCACCGCAGGCACCGCGATGATCCTGGAGCTGACACGCCGGGTGGCGGGGCTGGCGCTGGTCATCATCACCGGCGTCTTTTTGGTCTATACGTTTACCGCACATCTGTTGCCCGGCATCCTGGCCGTGCAGACCCCCTATAATTGGCAGCGCTTCTTTGGCTTCGTCTATACCGATGCGGGCATCCTCGGGCCGACCGTCGCGGTGTCTTCGACCTACATCATCCTCTTCATCATCTTCGCGGCCTTCCTTCAGGCCTCGAAAGTGGGCGATTATTTCGTGAACTTCGCTTTCGCCACCGCCGGGCGCGCGCGCGGCGGTCCCGCCAAGGTGGCGATCTTCGCCTCGGGCCTCATGGGCATGATCAACGGCACCTCGGCCGGTAATGTCGTGGCCACCGGCTCGCTGACGATCCCGCTGATGAAAAAGGTCGGCTACCACAAGAAAACCGCCGGCGCGATCGAGGCGGCAGCCTCGACCGGGGGCCAGATCATGCCGCCGATCATGGGGGCCGGTGCCTTCATCATGGCCGAGATCACAGGCATTCCCTATACCGAGATCGCCATCGCCGCGATCATCCCTGCGATCCTCTATTTCACCTCGATCTATTTCATGGTCGATCTGGAGGCCGCCAAACTGGGCATGCGCGGCATGCGCGAGGATGAGCTGCCCAAGCTCAAAATACTGATCCGGCAGGTCTATCTCTTTATCCCGATCATCATCCTGATCGTGGCGCTCTTTATGGGGTATTCGGTCATCCGTGCAGGCACGCTGGCCACTGTTGCCGCCGCCGTGGTCAGCTGGCTGACGCCGCACCGGATGGGGATTGCCGCCATCCTCAAGGCCTTCGAGATGGCCGGGATCATGGCGATCCAGATCATCGCCGTCGTCGCCTGCGCGGGCATCATTGTGGGGGTCATTTCGCTCACGGGTGTCGGGGCCCGGTTTTCATCGCTGCTGCTCGGCCTGGCCGAAGCCAGCCAGCTTCTGGCGCTGTTCTTTGCCATGTGCATCGCGATCCTTCTGGGCATGGGCATGCCGACAACTGCGGCCTATGCTGTTGCGGCCTCGGTCGTGGCACCGGGCCTGGTGCAGCTTGGCATCCCGCAACTGACGGCGCATTTCTTTGTGTTCTACTTCGCCGTGGTCTCGGCCATAACGCCGCCCGTGGCGCTCGCCAGTTACGCGGCGGCGGGCATATCGGGAGCGAACCCGATGGAGACATCGGTGGCGTCGTTCAAGATCGGCATCTCGGCCTTTGTCGTGCCCTTCATGTTCTTCTACAACTCGGCGATCCTGATGGACGGCACATGGTTCGAGATCATCCGCGCCGCGCTGACGGCGACCTTTGGCGTGTTCCTGCTGTCCTCGGGCGTGCAGGGCTGGTTCATGGGGGGACGCATAGCATGGTTCATGCGGGTCGCGGTCGTCATCGCCGCGCTGTTCATGATCGAAGGCGGGTGGGTTTCCGACCTGATCGGAATCGCGGCAGCCGTGGCCATCTTCTTTGTGCAGAAACTGTTCCACCCCGCCCCGGATGCCACATTCGATGTGCGCGGCGCGGACTGACCGGCGCAGGCACCAAGACAAAGGGCCGCCCCATAATCCGGGCGGCCCTTTTGTTTTGGCAATCCGTAAACGAAAAACGCGCCCCTTCAGGGCGCGATTTTCACCAAAGGCCCCAAAGGGCCAGGATCGCTATCAGGCAGCTTCGGCCTGATTGCGGCGTTCGCTTTCCTCACGGCTGAGCGCAACCGACGTGCGCACCCCGTTCGACACAAAAGCCATCAGGCCCGACACGACACGTTCATTCGGGTCGATACCGGCGCAGGACAGCACTTCACGGCCATCACGCGACCGTGCCCAACGGGCGATCTGATCGGGCCCGTTGCCATATTTCTTGTCATCTGCAATGGCGTCATCCAAGGCTGCCAGAACCACCGCCGCGAACAATTTGCGCGACCGTTGCCCTTGCTCAAAGTTGAATGCCGTTCCATCAACGAAATCTCTCATTTCGTCGTCCTTCTTATTGCTCTTGCATTTCCGGCGTGTCGCTCGTTAAGACCACATCCTGACCGATTCGTGTGTGCAAGTTTTGCATATGTGGTATGCATAAATTGCATGGCTGGTTAACGAACTGCCCAAGTTCGGGTGTATTGCCACCTATCCAAGCGGCAGATATAGGTTCGGCCAGAAAAATCTCAACCTTTTGCCACGGAAATGACACATGCCCAAAATCAACGGCAATGAAATTCGCCCCGGAAATGTTCTCGAACACAATGGCGGCCTCTGGGCGGCCGTCAAAGTCGATCACGTCAAACCCGGCAAGGGCGGAGCATTTGCGCAGGTCGAAATGAAGAACCTGCGCAACGGCTCAAAACTCAACGAACGCTTTCGGTCGGCCGACAAGGTCGAACGGGTGCGGCTGGAACAGAAGGACCAGCAATTTCTTTACGAAACCGACGGCATGCTGGTGTTCATGGATACCCAGACCTATGAGCAGATCGAGCTGCCCTCCGATCTTCTGGGCGACCGCCGCCCCTTCCTGCAGGACGGCATGACCATCGTCGTCGAGTTCTACGACGATGAGGCGCTGAATGCGACCGTGCCGCAGAAAGTGACCTGCAAGATCGTCGAAACCGAACCGGTGGTGAAAGGCCAGACCGCCGCCAACAGCTTCAAACCGGCGATCCTGGACAATGGCGTCAAGATCATGGTGCCGCCGTTTGTGGGACAAGATGAGATGATCGTGGTCAATACCGAGACCATGGATTATTCCGAACGCGCCTGAGGCTTGCCGAAAATCCTTGGCCAAGGATTTTACCCCGGAAAAGTTTTCCGGTCCCGCGCCTCCGCACCGGTCCTCCATCAGATCAGCGTCGTCCACCCCAGGGCGATTGCGGCCCCGACCCGCGCCTCTGCCCGGCGGGCGGGATACGGGTCTGGCCGGTCACATCGGGCGCGGATGCCTCGGGCCGGGCCCCATCCCGGGTGCCCTGCCGGTCGCGCGCCCCGCGATAGCTGTCCTCATGCGGTGGGTGGCCGTGGGTTGCGCTCCAGAAGGCCGGTCCGCCGCGTTTCAGCCATAGTGGAAGCGCCAGAACAACACCCGCCACAAACCCGCCCGCATGCGCCCAATAGGCGACACCGCCACCGGCCGCCTCGCCCGCGGTTCCGTTGACCAATTGCAGCCCGAACCACAGGCCAAGCAACAACCAGGCGGGTATCGTGATAACCTTGAAAAAGAAAAACAGGATCAGCAGCAGGTCAACCCTGGCGCGTGGAAACAGCAGCAGATAGCCGCCCATCACGCCTGCGATTGCACCTGAGGCCCCGACCATAGGCACCGCCGAAGACGGATCGGCCAGCATCTGCCCAAACGCGGCCGCGACACCACTGGCAAAGTAGAAGATCAAAAAGCCGATATGGCCCATCTGATCTTCCATATTATCCCCGAAAATCCACAAAAACAGCATATTGCCCGCCAGATGCAGCCACCCGCCATGCAGGAACATCGAGGTGAAGATCGTCTGCGTTTGTTCGCCCTGGCTGACCAGCCGAGGCACCAGCCCCCAATCGGTGTAGAACGACATCAAAAGGCGCGGCTGATCGCCGATGCCGGGATAATAGCTGAGGAAAACGCCGATATTGATGGCGATCAGTGCCCAGGTGACAAAGGGCGTCCGCTCCGATGGGTTGTGATCGCGCAAGGGCAGCATGGGTTCAGATTGACGCCATGGGGCGCAAGGTCAAGGGGCGATCACTCCTCAAGCTCATCTGTCGCCAGCGCGATACGGATCTCGCGGCGCACCAGTTTGCGGATATTTCGGGTGATGCGTTTGCCCATTTCGCCCTGCAACTCTTGGCGCACCACGTCCGAGATGATCTCGCGCAGCATCTCTTCATCGACAATCGAGACCTCGTCATCGGGAAAGCTGAACGGGGATTCACCCAAATCCTCAATGTCTGCGCCGCGACCAGTATCGTCCGGCACGTTCTGATCGTGCTGCAGCTCCGGCTCAATTGCGTCGTCAGCCAGTAGATCGTCCGCCGCTTGCTCACTGTCGGCAGGTGCCTCGGCCTCGCCAACGCCGTCGACCTCTGCGACAGCGCTCGCGTCGGTTTCGTTCGGGTCGGTCGCGGTATCTGACATCACACCGGCAACGGCCATTTGCGCGGCGCGCGCCTCGGCCAGCTCCATCGTCGCGACGGGCGGCTCTTCATCGGGAACAGCACTATTCCCTTCTTCCGGCTCGTATTCGATCACGCTTCTGGACGACCGGATGAACGAAGGCGGTGCTTTGTCCTTTGCCTCGGCCATGGGTTGAAATTCGTCGGCGTGGTCCGCAGGTTTCGACGCGCCGGCCACGGCTTCCGTGGCCAAGGCGGGATCGTCCGCCGCCTCTTCGGTCAGGTCTGACGGCAGAAACAGACTTTCCTCAGCCTCCCTGGTCGCACCGGCAACAGATGGCTCTGCCCCAAGATCCGGCGCGGGTTCGGCCGGTGTCTCCCCTTCTTCCCAGATATCGGCCTGCAATTGCGGATCGAGATTGGAATCGGAGCCTTCGTCGCCCCACAGTTCCTCAGCCCAGTCGCCTCCGTCGCCACGCGGCAGTTCGCCCGCCTCATCCGAAAGGTCGTTTTGTGCCGGAATGGGCACCCAGGGGTCTTCGGGATCGGTCACGCGCAACGCGGGCGTCAACACCAGCTTGTCAGCCGCAAGCGGCGGCTCGTTCCTGTCCGCATCCTCAACGTGCGGCTGATGCTCGGTAACAAGCCTGCGAATGGAGGACAGCACATCCTCTATCTCGTCCGATTTTACCGGGTTTGCCGGGTTTGCCATCGTGTCGCCACTCCATATTCGCAGCGCCTGCCCGCGCGCATAGCCTTATTTTAGAGGCAGGATACAGGCGCGACGGCTTTCGCACAATGGATAGCTAAATTTGAGGCGGTTTTGACCGGGCTTACTGATCGCGGCCCAACCGGTCCAACAC
>Ga0316205_10001320_pt1 | contig 32867 bp, 49 predicted proteins | sample 3monthpyrite_MG_FD_204941 | JGI IMG/M metagenome (GOLD analysis project Ga0316205, IMG submission 204941) | Microbial mat bacterial communities from mineral coupon in-situ incubated in ocean water Damariscotta River, Maine, United States -... | ecosystem: Environmental > Aquatic > Marine >...
AAGGATTATCATGTACGAAATAGAAAAACTAAACGGACGTTACATAGTATGGAGATTAGCAGGCAAACGGAAACTACGACAGGGAAGCTACTCAACGGAGGACAAGGCACTAGAGCGAATCGAGCAGTCACGGGAACTTATGGGAGCAGATAATTATTAAATGTAAAAGAATTTAACAAAAAGCTTGACATTGTTAAATATTTGTACTATAATTACTACATATAAAAAATAAAGGGTTCAAAAATGACAAACTTAGAAATGGAAGCTTACGGAAAACAACTTATCGAATGTGCTACAAGAAACAACTTGGATATAAACGATATTAAAAATGTTGCAAATGTTTTATATAAAGAGCAATTAGCATTTACTGAATTATTAAACTCTGACAGTGGAAAAGAGATAGTTAAGTTCTTAGGAGCTTAACTATGGAAAGAAAATTAATAGTGTCTTTGTATTATTTAAGCGATCAGCAATTTATAGAAATAGATGTTCCTAAAGATGGTGATATTTTAGACTTAGACTTTAATGGTAAATATTTAGTTCAGTGCAAACTAAACAAAGGTGCATTTATATTAACAGGAAATGGAATTGATGGTGGCGGGAATTCACTAAGTAGTAATTTTTATGAAAATGCGATATTAGAATAATATGCAGTTTAATAAAAAATTACTTTGTAAAATAGGTATTCATAAGTGGAGATATAGTGGTGGACGAACTCACCCTTTAACTAATGGTAGATGGTGTTGTGTGAGATGCTGGGGATATTCATGAAACCAACTAACACAAACATAGCCCACTTCTACGGCTTAACTCGCCAAACCATAGCCACATATAAGAAAGAAAAGCCTAGAACGTATGAAGCGTTAAAAAAGTATTTTATGGAGTGTACTAATGCCGTATGAGTTAAGTTAGTTTTTATAGTGGGTGGTATATACTGCCCTTATAAGTTTTTAAAAAGTAGCAGTTTTCCGTCTAGGCTTCTGCTACGTTTTAAGGGCTTATCTTCGGATGAGTAAAAAGCCTAGACAACTTCTTTACTTCCCTTAAAATTATCAGTCTGAAAGAAATGTTATGAAACACATAGCAATCATAAAGCAAAACATAGAAGGTGTTGAGATTAACTCAATTAGTGCTAAGGATTTACACAAGTATCTAGAAGTAAAAAAAGATTTTAGCGATTGGATTAAAACGCAGCTAGAACTAGATAAGAGAACACAGTCTACTTTCAAAGAAGATGTTGACTATCTTAAAAACCCCTTAAAAGTTGGTAAGCAAATAGACTATATACTAACACTAGAGACCGCAAAACATATAGCTATGATGTCAAAAGTAAAAAAAGGGCAAGAGGTAAGGCAATATTTTATAGATGTTGAAAAGGAATACAACAAAGAGTTAATTAAATCCTTATCAGATCAACAACATAAGACACTAGCCTTATTCAATACACAAGAAGTTATGGGTGAAGTTATCACAGATCATGATAAGCGATTAAAGAACCTAGAAAACAATTCACGCCTGGAAGCATGGCAAGAGAAAAACCTGCAAGATGCGAAGAACCGTAAAGTGTATGAACTTGCAAACGGTAATGATAAATTAGCAAGCAAGCTCCACAGAAACGTATGGCGAGAGTTTAAGAAAGTGTTTCATCTTCCAAGATACAATGAAATCAGAGTAGGCAGATACGAAGACGGGCTTATGTGGCTTAATAGCGTGCAACTGCATGAGGTTGTTTAGATGCTGTCAAATGAAGAATTTAAAGAAGAAATAAATAGAGTGCAAGGATTAAAAAATCAGATTTCATCATATAAGACATATAACTATAGAGGTAGTGACTTGATTGATTTTATGGATGAAATGATAGAAGCTTTAAAAATGCTTCACGAAACAAGAACGGAGTTAGAAGAACTAAAGAAAAAGAAACATCATCAGCGAATAGTATACAAGGCAAGAAAATGAAAGTACAATACTCAATGCTAACAGGAATTATTTACGCAACAACAAAGAAAGATAAATATGACATTACGTCAGATGCAATAAATGCGGTTACCATAAAGATGATAGAAGGGTATGAACCTGATGGTTTTATAGAGTCAAAAATTGATGGCAAAAAGTATCAGTTATGCTTGAAGGAATTATAAATGAAACCTGCACTAGAGTCAGAACAGATGCAAGTAATATTCTTTGAAGTAAAGACAGGGAAAAACCCTGTACCATACAAAAGGACTACACAAAAGCAGAAGTTTGTTGATACTGAATATAAAAAGTATTTAGAATACAAAAACTTAATCGTTGCAGAGTTCACAAAGACTATGGGAAAACTGCCAAGCGGAATACTTAAAAAAGATAAAAAGTATTTTGTAGACGTGGTATGCTACTACAAAGATAAAACGCATGGCGATACAGATAACGTAGCAAAAGGTGTTAATGATGCTTTATTTCAAAAACCATTAAGCGACAAGTACATAGCAGGGACTTATGATTATTACTATGATAAGGAAAACCCTCGCCTATGTGTACGGATAAGGGATGAGTAGATGTATAAAATCCAACAAAAGAAATGCAAACTAAGAGACGACACACCTGTCCGCTTCAACAAAGCAGAATACCAAAGACGGCAAGAGATAATCTATTCAAAAGGATTATGCCAAGTGTGTGAAGAGTCTACCAACTTAGACGCTCCTCATCACGCGGTTGGAGGAATAGGTACAAAGGACGACAGAACGCTTATTTGTATCTGCCAAGATTGTCACAGGCACATACACGCACAAGGCGGTTATAGTGCATTAAAGAAGACTAAAGCAGAGATCATAGCTATTGGATGGGCTAATAATGAGGAGATAGAAGATGAAAATATTGGTAGCATGTGAAGAAAGCCAGGCGGTAACGATAGAGTTAAGAAAGTTAGGGCATGAGGCTTATAGTTGTGATTTACAAGAATGTAGCGGTGGCTATCCGGAATGGCATATACAAGGTGATGTTACTGAGCTATTAAAAGAGAAGTGGGATATGATTTTAGCTTTCCCTACTTGTACGTATTTAACAAATGCAGGGACAAGGCATTATAGTAGAAGGATTAACCCAGAATGGAAAGTTGTTGAGAGAGAGAAAAAACGAGAAGAGGCCGCTGAATTCTTTATGCTATTTGCAAATGCAGACTGTGATAAGATAGCTATTGAAAATCCAGTAGGATATATGAATAGTTCATACAGGAAACCAGACCAAATAATACATCCTTATTATTTTGGGGATAATTTTAAAAAAAGAACTTGTCTTTGGCTTAAAGGATTGCCAAAACTAGAGCATACTGATCTACTTGTAGAGCCTGAACCAATGTATATATGCCAGGGCGAACTATCAAAAGGAAAAAAAATAGGATGGTGTGAGGGCATAAAAGGAACGAGTGGAGGGCAAGAAGGAAGGGCAAAAGCAAGAAGCAAAACGTTTCCAGGAATAGCAAAAGCAATGGCTGAACAATGGGCAGGAAAAGCATAGTGATAACCGATAAAACATGGAAATTCTACTGGTGTCACGTCCACCTAATACAGCAGCTAACAAAAACCGAACTACATAAGTACGCAGAGCTTATATCACTAAGCAATCTGCCTTCCACGCCAAACAGTAAAATCCTAAAAGCAATATCCATAAGACAAGACGAACTACGCAGCAACACACACGATGCTTTAGCCGTATCTTCAAGTATATCTATAGACTAAGTATATATTAAGATATATATTAGTATCATTGTATATCTTAAAAAAAAGAGGTTCAAAATGTATTACACACACACAAGATACAAAGTAATGGAAGGCGAGCCACACTTAGGCTACATCACAGAGTCAGAACTAATCGAAGCAGATGGCGAAGCTGAAGCACTTTGGCTTACTGAAGTGGTAGACAATCAATGTCCTTCACGATACTTTTCAGCTATTGACTGGGTATCAGAAGATCAAATCCATTTAGACATAACGGACTACATCGGTGAAAAAAACTACACAAGCTTTGAAGGCATCATCTATAACATGGATGAAGACGAATCGTTTAGCATGGTACGTGCAGACAGTATGTTAAAAGCGTGTATTGCGCACAATAAAAGGAAAAGATAATGAAAGAGTTATTAAAAGCTAAAAGTGAATTCAGAAAAAAAGGAGTTGTACTTGTTGCCGATAAGCAGAAAAGCGGAGGCGGTGGAAGTTGGAAATTTGCAGGCGAAGATAATCTAATCAGAACCATACAAGAGCCTCTAACGGAATGTGGGCTTGAATTGATAGTTACTATGGAGTATCTAAAAGAACTTGGCACAGACACTATTAAGGCCACTCTGTTTCATATTGATAGCGGTCAGAATATCTCAACTCAAATATCAATGCCACCAGTTGAGCCAAGAGTTGATAAGAACGGAAACAAGATGTATTTAGATGCAGAGATCGAAAGAGGTAAGCAGTTCGGCTATTGGAGCAGAATGTTATCTATCCGTATCTTAGGACTAAGCGACATTGACCCAGAAGACATGCGGAACGCGCCACAAGACATTACAGACGAAGCAAAAGACGAAGCCATTGCGCGGCTTGAAGTCCTTATCAATGCTTCAACTAAAAAAGATGAGACTATCGCATGGATAAATAAAAGATACGCTACAGACGATTATAAAAAAATCAAGGTGCAACAAGCACATGAAGCATGTAATATGTTAGCGAGCAAACAAAATGCGAATAGTTAACATTGAGCAAGGTTCTGACGCTTGGTTACAAACTAGGAAGGGCTTAGTGACAGGCTCACGGTTTAAAGACGTTATTACTCCTGCAAAAGGTGAACTGTCCAAATCAAGCAAGAGTTACATGTATGAACTGGTAGCCGAAAGAATGGGAGCTACTGTAAATTTTTATCAGAACGAACACATGCAACGTGGTAACGAATTAGAGCCTGATGCACGTACAGCTTATGAGTTTGTGAAGGATGCGGTAGTTGAACAGGTTGGCATCTGTATACACGATAACGGTATGGTAGGCGTTAGCCCTGATGGGTTGGTAGGTGAAGATGGTGGCCTAGAGATTAAATGCCCGAAAGAAACAACGCATATATCATACTTAGAAAGTGGAGATATGCCTTTAATATACAAGCCACAAGTTCAAGGCTGTATGTGGGTTACTGGTAGAAAATGGTGGGATTTCATGAGCTATCACCCTGATTTACCGCCTTTGATTGTAAGAGTATTTAGAGATGAAGATTATATCAGTTCGATGGAAGCTGGGATAACAAAATTTGCTGAAGATGTTCTTGATCTTGAAAAAAGACTTGTTAAAAAGTACATAGGAGATTAATCATGGAATCCTTAATCGGAACACTAATCATCATTCTAACAGGATGGGGGATGACAGGCGATGTCACAACGGACGACTCAGCAGAATAAACTGTACCACGAACTAGCAGGAAAGCTTCACAAGCAGAGAAAAGTTATTGTTTATGATGGCAGGTTCGGGCACAGAAACCCTGTAGTGTTTATGCCGTGTGTGTTTAGCTACGATGAGTTCCGGGTATGGATGGCTGAGTTAGACTTGGACTATCCAAGAGACGAAGAAGGCAAGCCAATATCAAGCACTAAGTTAGATATTGACCAAATGACAAGCCACATATTCTTTTTAAAAGTCTTATGTGATGAAATAATAGGAGAATAAAAATGTTCAATAAAGTAGTTTTAGTCGGAAATCTAACTAGAGATATTGAGTTGCGTTATGCAAGCAGTGGTTCAGCTATTGCAAATACAGCTATTGCAACAAGCCGTAAGTTCACACAGAGTGGAGAGCGTAAAGAGGAAGTGTGCTTTATTGACATTACTTTCTTTGGAAAGTCAGCAGAGATAGCAAACCAGTACCTACGCAAAGGATCAAAGATTTTAGTCGAAGGCCGTATCAAGTTCGATCAATGGCAAGCGCAGGATGGAAGCAAGCGAAGTAAGCACAGCGTAATAGTCGAGACCATGCAGATGCTAGACAGTAAGCAGGGTAATGAGAATAGAGGCAATGGAGAAAACAACTATCAGGACGATGGAAGTTATGACCCTAACCCAAAAAGCGGACAGCAAAGCCACACCGACTACCAAACACAGCAGGGCTACGGAAATCAAAATAAGCAGATGCCGCCGCAGCAGTCAAGCATTGACATCGACGAGGACGAGATACCCTTCTAACTGGGGTTATCCATGCTCCAGTAAAGGTTGTAGCGCACACTGCAATATATGTGATAGAAGCAAAAGATACAAGGAAACTAAATGAAAGTAGATGAAAGAGTAACAGGCTTTTCTTTAAACGTAAAAAAGGATAAAATAAGGGCTATGAAGAAAATAGCCAAAGCAAAAAGCACAACGGTATCAGATATGCTTAGAGCATACATGGACAGAGCAATCAAGGCAAACGATAAATACTTGGAGGACTAGATGTATTATGCAGTAATACTTTTACTATGTGTGGCATGGTATTGTTTAATCACGAGCGAGATCAAGTACCGGAAGCGACAAAAGAAACATAATCGAGGGGAGTTTTTAAAATGGCTATAAGAGAGATTAAATTTAGAGCATGGGGATACCATGATGCAGATTTTGACTATAATGGGGAAGTTGTGCTTGGTAAAAAATCTATGCTTTTTGATATTGGAATAATTAATGGGCTAGATGAAATGGCTTATGAACCAAGCAAACATATTTATATGCAATACACAGGACTTAAAGACAAGAACGGTGTTGAGATTTATGAGGGGGATATAGTAAGGTTTTTGGAAATAGATGGAGTTGACAGCGTTACAGAAGTCGAGTTTAGGGAAGGTGGGTTTTATCCGTTCGCCCCAGATTTTATACATTGGGGCAATGTTGAAGTAATCGGAAACATATACGAAAATAAAGAGTTACTAGAGCGATGAGCCGATACCTACCCGACCTAACAAAAGCTGAACTAACAGCACTACACGGCTTTCTAAAAGGACGGGCACGAGTAACTGAGGAGGAGGTGGATAACTTTATGAGGGAGAACTACGAAAAGTTTGGACTGTTTGAGAACTGCATAGCGCACGTTACTCAGAAGGACTTAATCATTAAACGACCTATAGGATGGGCAAATGAAGATAAGCAGTAGAGGCTATATTTTTATAGCAGGCGTAGTATTTACAGTTGCCTTCTGGGGCGTAGTTTTAAATCAAATATTAAAAGGATAGACAATGAAAAAAATTATTTTAGCAATCATGTTGAGTGTATCAGCACTTATGGCAGACGGTGTAGTAGTAGGAGCAGAATTGCTTTACGGAAAAGTTGACTCAGACCTTACAGCTTCAGCAGGTGGAGCATCAGCTTCAGTAAGTGATGATACCAAGACAGTTGCATTCTCAGCTAAAGCCGGCTATCAGTTCGATGCTGTACGTGTAATGGGTGTACTCACTTCAGAGAAGTACAAAGATGACATGATGGTAGACAACGAGGGCAGCCTAGTATCACTTGGTGTAGAAGCCGACTATCTAATCAATAACTTGTTTATCGGAGCTGTAGCAGCTAAAGGGCAAAAAGACTTTGATGGTACTGATATTGATTTTGTAGACTATGGAGCGAGAGTGGGTGGTATCTTTGAACTTGGAACAGATGTGAACCTTGAAGCAGGTATACAGTACAAAGTGAGAGACTACGACAACTACAACTACATGGGCGTTGATCTTAAACTTGACGATAAGATTGTAGGCGTATTTGTGGGTGTTTCGTTCAATTTATGATATAATATACGCCTAACCTTGATTTATAGAGCCTCATAACGTGTGGGGTTCTAGTAAGTCAATAAGAAAGGGTTCACGTGGTAAAAGATAAATTCACAAAAGCAGAACGCACATACCAAAACAGCAAACCATACGACTTTAGAGATTTAGAGTTAAGCCTAGTAGTAAAGCGCAACGAGGTAGAGACACTAAAGAAAGAAGTAAAGCGACTCACAGAAGAGAACGCAGGGCTGAGGTATGATGTAAAGAAGTATGAGAAGCTGTTTGCAGATAAGGCAGAAGCTAATGGCTAGAAGCTTAATAGCACCCGATCAATGGGAGAAGGCTAAAGAGTATTTTGAGCATGGGTTAAGCCTTAGTGATATATCAGATAGAACAGGTATAAGTAGAGGGGCAATAAGCAAAAAGAGTAAGAGCGAAGAATGGGGCAAAGAAACACCAAAGAAACAGTTGCTTTCCCAAGCTATCGATGTTACGAAGGGTAAAAATGTGCTGAAAGAAACACCTGTTGCTTTAGAAGTGCATAATGAATTGCATAATGAAGCTATAAGAAGAGAGGGTTTAATCTTTGGCAATGCAGAGAAGTTAGCAAAGAAACTAGGCACAATGTCAGACCAAATAGATACGCCTAATGACTTAAAGACACTTGCAGAAGCAAATGATAAACTAGCTATTACTCTAAGGGTAGCAGACAGACATGCACCAAAGATAGATGTAACACAGGTGCAGCAAGCAACAGCAGGAGAGACTACCATACTCATACAAGAGGACAAGGTAGAATGACTAAAAGCCTGAAGCTACTACCTCATCAGTTTTCACTTATACAAGATGAACAGACAGAGGTATTAGGCTTAGTATCAGGGTTCGGTGCAGGAAAGACATTCGCAGTTGCAAGAAAGGCCGTACTGCTAGCAAAAGCTAACCCAGGCTGTGACGGTATAGTAACAGAGCCAAACTTCCCACTACTCACACAGATACTTATCCCAGAGATCAAAGCAGCACTAGACTTCTTTCAATACAAATACGAGTTCAAAGCAGGCGAGTCAATCTTCTATGTGATGATACAAGGCCAAGAGACACGTATTATCTGTAAGTCAATGGAAGGATACGAGCGACTAATCGGTATCAATGCCGCATGGGTTATCATGGATGAGTTCGACACAGCAAAGCCTGAACTTGCATACAACGCTTATATCAAGCTCCTAGGTCGTATGCGTGTGGGTAATGTCCGACAGATGGTCATAGTATCAACACCTGAAGGCTACCGGTCGATGTATCGCATATTTGTAGAGGAAGGCGATAAAGGAAACAAGCGGTTAATCAGAGCAAAGACTACTGACAACTACCACTTGCCACAAGACTACGTTGATCGTATGCGCTCACAGTACCCGGCTGAACTAATCGATGCTTATCTTAATGGGGAATTCACAAACTTAACATCAGGAACGGTATACACACAATATGACAGAACACTTAATGACACGAGCAGAGAAGATGATAAGCTTAGTGATATTCATATCGGTATTGACTTTAATGTTAGCGCTATGTCTGCTGTGGCTTGTCTCGTTAAAGATGGTTGTGTCTATGCTGTAGATGAGTTCATAGGCCTGTTTGATACACCTGAACTCATACAGACACTAGAAGCTAAGTATGCAGGACGTAGAGTAACAGTCTACCCTGATGCGGCTGGTGATGCAAGAAAGAGTGTGCAGGCTAACACTTCAGACATTAAACTACTTAAACAAGCAGGCTTCAGCGTAAAGGCAGACAGCAAGAACCCTGCGATTATGGATAGAGTCAATGGGCTTAACACACTATTCTGCAATGCAGACGGGCTAAGAAGATGCTTTGTGAATACTACTAAATGTCAGAAGCTCACTAAAGCACTAGAGCAACAAAGCTATGACGAGAACACTAAGATGCCTGATAAGAAGAACGGACATGACAACAACGGTATCGATGCACTTGGTTATCTCACATCTAAACTATTCCCACTAAGAGTAAGAAGAAACGCACCATTAAAGAGAGAAGACCCTATGCCTTCACAGAATAACTGGAACGTGTTTTGAATTCTTACATAAGAGAGGATGACTGCTTATCATTCGTACAAGACAAGATGATGGGCAATATGCGTTTAGAGGACGGCTTCACAGAAGAAGACGAAATGCTTATGTATAAGAACACAAATCATGTAAACTATTTCATACCTTCAGGTAATGGCTTCTTATGTGTGTCTATCTATGAGGAGTTCGTGGTTATCCCATTTGCATGGCACATAGGCAAGCATGGCACGCTTAAAGAGATGGTACGACTAGGCAAGGACCTGTATAAGCACTACACAATAGAGAGATGCAAGCCGATATACTACACCGGGCTTAAAAACCTATACGGTCACAACTCTGTAGAGATAGCCGAGAACCTATGGATGTTTGAGCCTAAACGCTATGATTAGTTTATGGTATAATGAGTGATTAAATTTTATACAAGGAGTTGCCTATGGGTGGTGGTGGTTTTATAGGAAGCATAACAAAAGCAGTTAAGAAGGTGGTTAAAGACCCAGGTAAAGCATTACTTAGTGCGTCTACTATGGGCTTGGGTACAGGGTTAGTAGGTGCGGCAGAACGTGAAGCGACAGGCGGTGTCGGTGCTGAAATACTATCAGGCGGTGCAATCGAGTCCAAGCAGACCAAAGCACTTAAAGATGCACAGTCTCAATCAGAGGCTAAACAAGCAGGCATTGTCAAAAAGCAAGCCGATGAGCAGGCAGCTAAAGACAAGGCACGTGAGTTAAGACGTACACAACAGGCACTTGGTAAGAGATCACTACTGTTCCAAGGTCAAGGCGGTAGCGAACTCGGAGTCCAAAGAAAAACAACACTAGGATAACACATGGCATTAATCGTAAAAAGTTTCACATTCGTTCAATGTAGCGAGTGCCACCAAAACATCAAGTTGGAAGTGGGCAAAGACATTGAAGGGTTCAAGTGTGAGTGTAAGCAAGCAACAGAAATTGTAGAAGAAGCACCAAAAAAGCGTACAATACGCAGAAAAGTAGAGGCAGAGGCAGATGCAACCTAAACTATTCAACATGGACGGTATGCTAAAGCGTATCAAGACGGCCAAGGCCAACAAACAGAAGTGGGAACAGCATTTGAAAGAGTGCTACGAATACGCAATGCCTGAGCGTGAGACAGTAGACAGTCACAGCCCTGGACAGAAGAAGAACCAAAAGCGTTTTGACTCAACAGCGGTTATGGCACTTGAAGACTTCTCTGCACGCATGGAGTCACAGTTAGTTCCTGCATGGCGCAAATGGTTCAAACTTGAAGTAGGTAGTGAGATACCCGAAGAGAACGAACAAGAGGTAGAAGAGTACCTAGAAGAAGCGACTGATATTATCTTTGACCATATCAATCATTCAAACTTCAATGCTCAGATAAAAGAAACATTCCTTGATCTTGGAGTATCTACCGGTTGTATCATCGTTGAAGAAGGTGACGGTATAAACACATCCCTTAACTTCAGAAGCGTATCTTTATCAGAAGTGATACTAGAGCGTTCAGCACGTGGCATACCTGAAACTGTATGGCGTGAAGTTAAAGTACCTGTTGCAGACATTCAGCAGATATGGCCAAAAGCAGAACTCACACAGTCTATCAAAGACAAGATAAGTTCAGACCCTACACAAGAGATTAAGTTAATTGAAGGTGTAGCACAAGACCATAAGACTAGAGATAACATCTCTATGTTGTTAGATATGGACGGAAAAGAGGCATTATATGAGGAAAAATTAGACATTTCTCCTTGGATAATCTTCCGTGAAGCTACAATACCGGGCGAAGTGTACGGGCGTGGGCGTGTTATGAAGTGCTTAGATCAAATCAAAGTGCTTAACAAGATGGTAGAGAACTACCTAAGAGCCTTAGAGTGGCAAGCTCACCCATTATTCACAGCTACAGATGATTCAGTGCGAAACCCTTACAATATGTCATTGCGCCCTGGTTCAATCACAGTAGTAGATTCCAACGACAGAGGCAACCCTTCAATCGCACCTATGCCTGTAGGTGGTAACCCACAACTGTTAGAGTTTGCAGTAGTCAAGTGGCAGGACTTTATACGTCAAGCTATGATGAGCAAACCATTTGGTAATGTGGAAGATACGCCAGTCAGGTCCGCTACTGAGATGAGTATGCGTAATGCAGACCTGCAGAGTGTTCAGGGTTCAGCAGCAGGCCGATTGCAGACAGAACTAATAGAAAGACTTATTAACAACGTGGCAGAGATACTTATGCGTGCCGGTAAACTACAGCCTATGAAGATAGACGGCAAGATGGTTACTATCAAGTTTACTTCACCTATTGCACGACAGCAAGACGCAGACGAACTAATGGTACTTATGCAGGGTATGGAAATGCTTGCAGGGTTAGACCCTAATGAAGTGAAGCGTGAACTTAAGACTGAAGAAGTGCCTGAGTTCATCATTTACAAATTAGGTCTACCTTCATACTTCAAGCGTAACGATATGGAAAAAAAAGAGTACGACCAAAAGATGCAACAGCAGATGCAGGCCATGATGGAGCAGCAGAATGGCTGAGTATCTAGGATGGGAAACCGAAGAGGTAGAAGTACCTAAAGAGCAAAGCAATAAGCAGGCAGAGTATGATGCAATATTCAAGCCTCTTGCTACTCCTAAAGCTGTGGAAGCGTTGGAGATGATAAAGAACAAGTTGGTTAAGCGTGGTATCGCTAACCCTCACGATACACAGATACAAGTAGGCCTAAGACAAGGCCGTCTTGATATGATTATGGACTTGCTAGACATAGCAGAAAGGCTGAACAATGGCAACTGATCGAGAACTTCAGAACATACTAAACTCAGGTGAGATAGCTACTATCTTTATGGGCGGTGCTACTACTGCCGACAAACTACTAAAGCGTTCAGAGATAGAGGCTATAACAGACCCTCTTGACACAAGGGTAACAACCTTAGAAGCAAGTCATACGCTACTATTAGTCGCTACAAGCGTGGCAACAACACAAGAGCCTAGTGTTACAGACACAGCGTTACAGATAGAGTTCGGACCACTACAAACCACTACTGATATTGACATTTCAGCAGCAGGTGCGATAACATTCAAGACAGCAGGGAAGTACATCATCTCTCCATTCTTTCAATATGGGCGTGCAGGTGCTTCAGGAACTTCAATACTTCTGAATCGATACCTACGTAATGGCGTACAAGAAGGCAACTCTTTAGCTGCAAAAGTAGATAACGCAGAGGTCCTAGTACCTTGGTCTAGTTCTATTCAATTCACAGCAGTAATAAATGATGTGCTTACAATCGAACTTATCAGAGACAGCGCAGGCAGTAATTCAGGTGGTCTATTCGCATTGACATCTACAGCCGGTTGGAACACAGCGCCATGTGCATCTATCCAGATATACAAAGCTACATAGCATAAGTAGTGTCCTATTCGTAGGGCATTATCTTGTACTAACGTACAAATAAACACAAAAGGATACGCATGGAAAACATGGAAACAAATGCCCCTTCAGAAGTAACAACTGAGGGTAGTACAGAACAAGGCGAGACAAAGACAACAGGGTTCTATAACGGTAAATACAACTCAATATCTGACTTTGAGAAGTCACACGATGAACTGCAAAAGTCTTACAGCCAAAAGACAGCTGAGTACAAAGAGCGCATGGGAGCGTTTACTGGCGCACCGGAAGCTTATGAAGCAGGCGAAGGCATAGAAGTAAGCGAAGATAACCCGTTATTCGGTAAACTTCAGGAACTAGGCAAAGAGATCAACCTTGATAATGAAGGTTATAACAAACTCGTTCAGATGTATAACGACACCATGGCAGAGCAAGAAGCGCAATACGAAGAGACTATGAAGCAAGAACTTGAAAAACTTGGTGGAAGCGCACAAGAGCGTATCCAAAACATCAACGACTGGTCAAAAGCAAACTTATCTGAAGATGAACAAGCCGTTATCAATCGTATTGCAACCGATGCAGAGTCAGTACAATTCATTGAAAGCATGATTGCACGTACTAAACCACAAGGTATGGCACAGTCTCACCAAGTCAAAGCAAATCCTACTTACAGCAAAGAAGAGATAAGACAAATGCAGATGGCTAAAGATGAAAATGGCAACAGAAAAATGTCCACAGATCACGAATACTACAAGAAAGTGATGTCATTAATGGCACAAACTGCCTAAATATTAACCATACATTTGATTAATTGATAGTTTTGTGGTATGATTATTGTATTGTAAAACTATCCATCCGTTAGGATACCTTCAACGAAGCCCAAAACGGTAGGAGAGTTATAGCTGAGAAGTTATGACCCCTACTTGTTAGGGACACCCAAAACTACAAGCGACAATAACACTTAAAAAAACACAAAGGAAAACTTATGTCAAGAGAACTAAGTGCTGTTGAATCAGAGTTATTTGACAGCGAAGTAAAAAACGCATACCAAGGTGACTCTAAACTGCGTATGTGTGTACGTATTCGCAACAACGTAGAAGGTGGAACATACAAGTTCCGTAGAAAAGGCAAAGGTCTAGCAACTGAGCGTAACGCACCAAGTGCTGATGTTAACCCTATGAACATTGACCATGCTCTTATCCCTGTAACGCTTTCAGATTGGGATGCTTCAGAGTATACAGACATCTACAACAACAAAGCGGTAAACTTTGATGAGGTAGTAGAACTTGCAGAAGTTATTTCAGGCGCACTTGGCCGTAGAGATGACCAACTTATTATCGATGCAATGGCAGGCGGTACATTCTCAGCTACTCCAACAGCTACAGAAGGTGGTCTTGTAGGTACAGATGTAGGTGGTGTTGGTACAGGTCTTAATGTGGCCAAGCTACGTGCAGGTCAGAAGTTCCTAAACAAGCGTGGTGTTCCTATGATGGACCGTTACTGTGCGGTTGATGCTGAAGGGCTTGATGATTTACTTGCTTCTACAGAAGTTACAAGTTCAGACTACAATGCTGTTAAAGCGTTGGTACAAGGTGAAGTTAATACTTTCCTAGGTTTCAAATTCATCATGATTGAAGACCGTGCAGAAGGTGGTCTAAACCTTACTGGTTCACTTCAAGATTCGTTTATGTGGCATAAAGATGCCGTTGGTTCTGCTGTAGGTATTGACATGGAAACTCGTGTTGATTACTCTGTGGATAAAAAGTCTTGGTTGTCTACTGGTTCACATAAAGCCGGTTCAGGTCTTATTGACAACGAAGGCGTTGTTAAACTTCAATACACAGTCTAAGGAGAAATAGATGGCTTTTGATCGCACAAATCTATCAGGTAATGTAGGGGCAGGTTCTAACGCCCCTAAGTTTCACACGTTCAAGGATGCTTCAAGCACAAAGGCACAAGTTGCCGCTGCTGATTACTTCTTGACTGTGACAGACTCACTAGAAGCAGGTGATGCAATTCTATGTGGTTGTTCGGATGGTACTATCATCCTAATCGTTACTGCTGCAACTGCTGCAACTGTAACTACTGAACTGTTAGAAGTTACTACAGTTTAATTTTAATGCCCCCTTATACATTCAGGGGGTATAATAAATTAATACTTTCAAGGGGCTAACATGGCAGGAAACACCTCAGCAATTCAGATGGCTTCAAACGCTTTAGTCCTATTAGGGCATCCACCTATTTCTAGTTTTAATGAACCAGGCGCAGGGGCAAGAGCTTCATCTAACTTATATGAGTCTACATACAGAGATGTACTTTCAGGAACAAGATGGCGTTTTGCTACAAAGAAGGCCAACTTATCTAGGTTCGCTTCAGCTCCATTAAACGAGTACAAATATCAATACCAACTACCAAGCGACTTTCTGTACGTTATCAGAGTAATAGACAATAGTGACTATGAGATATACCAAGACCGGCTATACTCAGATATCCCTGCATTGTCTATCGATTACATATACAGAGTTGATGAGTCATACCTTCCCCCTTATTTTGCAGTGCTTATGGAGTATCAGTTGGCTGCTAAACTTGCAATCCCTGTTACGGCTAACAGCACAAGGGCTGCACTTTACGATGATATGGCAAACAAGCAACTAAAAAAGGCGAGATACTTAGACTCTTCACAAAGACCTGCTGATGAAGTAGTAGGATCAATCTATGTAGATGCGAGACACTAATGGCTAAGTCAAGACTTATTCAGTCCAACTTCACAACGGGTGAGATAGCACCAACGCTTAGAGCTAGAATAGATATTGAAAAATACTATAACGGTTGCACAAGAGCTGAGAATGTAACTATCCTTCCGCATGGTGGACTAAAGCGAAGACCTGGGCTAGCCAAAGCTACAGACTCACACCAAGCCGATGCAATACGCATAGAAGCTTTTGAGTTCAGCACAACACAAGAGTATCTTATTTTGTTTGAACCGAGTGCTATTAAGATATTCAAAGACGGTGCTTTGCAGTCAACAGAGGTATCTCCATACACAACAGAAGCTGAGATAAAAGCACTTGATGTTATACAGTCTGCTGACACAATGATTATCGTACATGAAGACCATGCTCCACAACAACTGCAAAGACAAGGAAGTGATACAAACTGGGCATTGTCCGCAATCACTTTGTTAAACATCCCTACTTATGATTTTGGAACAGGGCTAGAAGCAGTATGGAGTGTTATAAGAGGATGGCCTAGAACAGCTACATTTCATGGTGGGCGTTTATGGTTCGGTGGTTCTAAGCAGAAGATCAACTCAATTTGGGGCTCAGTAGTCAATGTGTTCTTTGACTTTAATGTTGGAACGGGGCTTGCTGATGATGCAATCTTTGATACGCTTGACACAGACCAATACAATGCTGTTCAGGGTATATTCTCAGGCCGACATCTTCAGGTATTCACTTCAGGCGGTGAGTTCTATAATTCAAGTTCGGTTATCACCCCTACGACAAGTTCATGGAAAAGACAAACATCATACGGTTCTTCAAGAGAAAGACCTGTATCTGTAGATGGCGCAACTCTCTTTGTGGACCGTTCAGCACGCACAGTAAGACAGTTTATATGGTCATTCAATGAGGACAGTTACATAGCTACTAACATCACACTAATAAGTTCACACATAGTAAACGATATTCAGGCTATTGCTACTATACGTGGAAGTGAAACCGATGTATCAGACTTTGTGTACGTAGTCAACGGAGACGGCACAGTAGCAGTTATGAACACTATGCGATTAGAGCAGATACAAGGGTGGACAAAATGGACTACTGACGGCCTATTCAAAGATGTTGCTGTAGTTGGAAAGACTGTTTACTTCTTGGTCACAAGAGACGGAATCAACTTTATTGAGTACCTGAGAGAAGGAACATACACAGATCATAACGTGGCAGTATTCGGTACAAGACCTACAACAGACAACGTAGTACATAGCGGTGACAATGTGGTAAACGGTGGAGGTACAAATATAAACCATACCGACCTTACAACCGGTGTTCTAATAAGCGAAGTGGATACAGATTATATCGATGCACTTATCACAAGAGAATTTAAAGTCACTACTGATAATTCAATCCAAGATGATTCACTTGTCACAGTAATAGGTGTAAACGATAATAAAATGGTGTTGCCACGTGATGCTTATTCTGCTGAGGTAGGCATAGGCTATGAAGTATTCGTAAAGACTTTGCCTTTAAACGTAGGAACACAAGCAGACGGGCAGATAGTTAACCTTGAAAAGAGGGTAAATCGTGTTATACTTAATCTATACGAAAGCCTTGGTGTTTATGTTGAGTCGGAGTTCCTAGGGGATAAAGTGTTTCCTGTTGTTTTAAACGAGGCGGCAGAACCATTTACCGGGATAAAAGAGATGTACTTATTTGGGTACATTAACAGATTAGTGGAAGTGGAAGTATCGCAAACAGATGCTTTACCATTCACACTACTTAGCATTGATTCAGAGATAGAAGGATAGACATGGGTGGCATAGCAGCAGCAACCGGCATTTTAGGAATGGCAAGCAGTTATTCAAAAGGCAGAGCAGAAAAACGTGCTTATGAGGCAGAAGCCAACCAAGCAGCACTACAAGCTGAGATGGATACTATCAGCAGAAAGCGAGAACTTGAAGATGCTTTATCTATGCAGGCGGTAATGTTTGCTTCACAAGGCAGACAAGCAGGTGTTGGTTCAGCTCAGGCAATCCAAGAAGAAGACATCAAGCGTGCAGGCCAAGACATAGATATGATTAAAGCCGGTGCTAAAGTAAAATCAACTTCAAGCAAAGTAGCAGGCCGATACGCTCAACAATCTGCAATCACTTCAGGGCTTATAAATGGTGGTCAATCATTAATGAACTTCAGTAGAGCAGGCGGTAAAGAATGGCTAATGAAAGATGATTGGAAGGGTGGCAAATAATGGCTGAACTACCTAGATACAGAGGCGTTACTGCACAAGTACAAAGCGGTGCAAAAGCACACATGGCACAGGCAAGGTCTATTGATTCATTCATACAAGGCGTTAAGGGTATCGAGCGTGGTGCTACTGATATGCTTGCTACACAGTCTATTGAACAAGCTAAAGTGGATGCACAGACAGCATTTACCACAGAAGGCAAGAACGCAGAAATAAGCGATAGTATGTCGGTATACGGTCAACAATACAGACAGTCTTTACAAAACCTACAGAAGAAGCAAGTATCTATTGACACTACAAAAAAGTTCAATGATCTCTACACAGCAAATAAAGATAACCCTGCACTATTCGAGGAAGTCACAAACGCATACAGAGACAAAGCCCTGAAAGATATGCCTGAACATCAAAAGGCAGATTTTGTAATAGACTACGAAGCAAACAAAGCGCAGTTCGGTGCTAGAATAAAAGAGAATCGCATCAACGCTGATAAAGAAAAGGCTTATGCAACCGGCGTTGAGTTCCACACGCAGAAAGTAGAGAAGGCTTCACAGGCGTTTAGAGATGGTTCTTACAATAGAGGAATAGCTGAGGCTAACATGGCTAAAGCAAACATTCAAGACTTAGTAGATGGTGGCCTAATAAAAGAGCCAAAAGCTGTAGAGTTACGAAACTCGCTTGACAAAAAGATAACATGGTCCAACTTCAAAGGCATCAACGACAGACACATAAACGATGGTGACTTAGAAGGCGCACAGAAAGCTATCGAAAAGTTCAGAAAGACAAATATTCCAGGCATTGACGATATGGGCAGGGAACAACTTGCAGACTCTATGCAGGCAGACTTAAACAGAGAGGTGGCAAGACTCAAAGCTGAGAACAGCTACAACTCTAAGTATGACAACAAAGAGGCCAAGAAACTGACTAAATTGCTTAACGATGGTGAAGATGTAGAAGATGATGTTATCAATGCTACACTTGAAAGTAATGTGAGTGCAACAGTAGCGGAAGACCTGATACTAGCCAAACTTGATAATGCTAAAATCAAGAAGTTTTCAAGCATGGACATAGCGGACCAAGAAGCTGATATTAAAGAGTCAAGAAGCAAGACCGGCAAGACAGCTGACGAACTAAGACTTATCAACAAAAAAGAAAAAGCCTTAGAACAGCAAGTAATGCTTAGAGATGAAGACCCTTTAGTATATTCACAAGGTAAACACTTTGATGGCGAACTAGAGTACATAAGCCTTAATGATGTAGACTTTGCAGACAAGATATTCACAAGAGAAGAACAAACTGCAAGATCAAACCATTCAACCGGTAAGCGTAGCGGTATCTTCACAAAAGAAGAGATAAAAGAGAACAAGCAGGTGTTTAAAACAATGTCACTACAGGATAAGATGGGTTTTATAGACAACATAAACAGCCTTGAAGACTTTGACGTAGCCGAGAACACATTTACTCAACTTGGTGGTGAGGCTTTATTTGCAGGCATGATGGTGCAAACTGGCAACAGAGAAGCTGCTGAAATGTCATTACTTGGTAAAGGCGCTGATGTTCAACTAGAAGAAGCGTTTACAAAGAACCTAAAGACGAAAATGGCAGGTGTTTACTCTGGGTACGGCCAAGAGTTTATCAATTCAAACATAGACGGTATTACAAACTATGCAAAAGGCATGATCGCAAACGGTGAAGATGTTGGTTATATAGATGCTATAGAAAACAGCATAGGCGGTGTGGTAACTTATAGCGGTCAAAAAACTGTACTACCTTATGGGGTAGATAAAGGGCAATTTGAAGATTGGTTAGATAATATCACAATCAAAGGCAAGCCTGCACTTACTAAGGCATTAAACAACCTTACAGACCTATGGAGTCCTGATAGCGAGTTTCAGTTACGTTACGCAGGCCAAGGCAAGTATTATGTGATAGACCCTAACGATGGAAACCCGGCAGCGGTAAGAGGCGATGACGGCAAGCCGTTTATCCTTGACTACAACAAAAAAGAGGAATACAGATAATGCCTAAGATGGAACTTGATCTACCCGTAAAGGACATAGAGAAAGATTATCAGCCTTCAGGTTTTATGGCAGGCGTTGATTCTAATAGGCTTAGGTATGGTGAAAACATATTGCCACAGGCATACTCAAATATCGTAACAAGTTATGATGACTACAACGACAACAAAGAAGCCTACGATGCTTTCACTAACGTAGATACCTTTACTAACTTCATGGGTGATGACGATATAAAAAGAAAAACAACTTATGAGATGGCTATAGAAAATGGTAGATATATGCTTGATGATGACGGAAGGTTATCACCAGGCCCAAATCATTTTATGGGAGCTGATCTTCTTTACAACACAAAAGCAATTCATGGTGCACTACTAGCAAAAAGAAATGGCTTTAACAATGATGTTCTAAACAATGAATACGGAAACATAACAGAACTTAAAGCTGAAGAACTTGCAGAGATACAGGCGAACAGTTCCGGGCTCACTTTTGCACTTGGATATTTAGGGCAAGAACTTTTCAGAAAAGAAACCATTGTAGATGTTATGTCACCACAAAAGATAATGGGTAGCACAGTATTAAAAGGAGCTGCAAAAGCATTTGGTGTTGAAGCAATGTATGCCACTACAAGTGAAGTAATGCGCGAGAGACAAGCGCAGGAACACATGGAAAAAGCAGGCTTAGATTATACACTATGGGATAGTGTAGAAAACATCCTTATAGGCGCAGGTCTAGCAGGCGCAATTCGTGGTATAGGTTCTTCAGTACAGGATATTTTTACTCTAAGAAAGATAAATTCAAAAATAAGAAACGTAGAAGATAAAGCATTATTTGAACGTTATACAAGAAGAGAAAATTTCAAGCTCACAAGAGACTCACGAAAACATCTAGCCCTTGAAGAAAAAGCTGTACGTGACATAGACGAAGGCCGTGCAGCAGATGTTGCGGACCATACCGACATTGACATAAACACAAAGACTGATGAAGCAATAGAAGCAGTAAATATTAACGATGAGGTTGCAAAAGCAAACCCTGTAAACCATGATGACATAAAAGCATTTGAGCGCGAACTTGATGAAGTGGCAGAAGTTAAAGACCCTACAGAAGCAGACCCATATGGAGGGATGGTAGAGCCTAAAGTAGCTGATGAGACTATCAACGAAGTCATAGATGACCCTGAGATAAAAGCACTATACGATGAGATAGAAGCTGAGAAGAAAGCATTAAGCGGTCAAGCACAGGCAGTAAAAGAAGCAGGCGAGATTCCTGTAGGCGGTAGCGAAGATCAAGCAAACCAAGCTGTAAAAGATATGTTCAAGCGCGCAAAGACAGAGGACGATTTCTATAAAAGCATGAGCCAAGAACAAATCGATGAACTTGACCGTATCAAAATGGAAGACCCAGACCTTCAGGTAAAACAAAAAGAAATTGAAGACGAACTAAACGCTTTCGCTTCAGAGCAGGCAGGCGTAGGTGGCACTTCAGTATTCACACAGTTCGGCCCTGAGTTATTCGGTGGCGCGTGGAACGGAATAACATACGATTCAGAAACAAACAGTTTTGAGTTTGACCCACTACGATTTATGTTCGGCTTCTTAGGCGGTCATTTAGCTAAAAAAATTGCAACTAACCCTAAACTAAACGCAGTAGCAAAGAGAGAAGCACTAGCGTATGCACAGCGTATGCACGACAAACTTGAAGACACTAGGTACTTTCAGTATGTAACAGGTGTGCAGAAGGCAATAGATGATAGAGGTGTTAAAGCAATACCTGAAGCTTCAGAAGCTATTAATAAGACTACAAGAGATGCTAACTTTAAAGAATGGTTTAGTGACTCAAAAGTAGTAGATTATAACGGAGAACCTGAAGTAGTTTATCATGGTACAACTCATAACATTGGTGAATTTTCAATGGATAGAGCAAACCCTGAAAATTGGCATGGAAAAGGTTTTTATTTCTCAGACTCAATAGAAGATGTGAATAGGAATTATGGGACTATGGAGGGTGCAGACCTTACAGGAAGAATAGAACAGATTGCAGAGCGTAGGGCTGATGATATTATGGACGAACAAGATATTGATGATTGGGATGAAGCATACGAGATAGCAAAAAAAGAAGCTACTAAAGAAATATCAGGAGAAAGACCTAACGTAATGCCTGTATATGTAAAAGCTAAAAACCCATTAGAATTAGATGCTTATGGTGGTACTGAATTTGAAATAAAATTATTTGATGATGAGGGTGAATATCTATATGAAGCAGAAGGTGATGGTGCAGAATTACTGCAAGCTCTTAGAGATAAAATAGATGAGTATGGCGGCGAAAGTGATACAATCGTAGGCCAATTATACGAGATGTTCCAAGATGCAGAAACTTTCACAGCTAAAGAATTCGAAGATGCACTAAGAGGGATAGAGGAATTCTCATACATAGAGGGTCCTGAAGGAGAACTTATTAATCATCAAATCATTGCTGATGTTTATCAAGAGATGGGATTTGATGGAATCATAATGAGAAATGCGGAAGACCAATTTTCTAATATGGGCATGAACCCTGATACCACTCATTATATTGTATTCGAGCCTAATCAAATCAAGTCAGTAAACAACAAAGGTGCTTTCAGTAAAGATGGAAATATACTAAAATCTGCTATGATTGTACCAGCAGTAGGTGCAGGTGGTTTAGCCACAGCACAGCAAAGTGAGGGTATATAATGGCAATAGGTAAACCGGTAAAAGAGTTCATTCAGACCATAACAGAAGAAGCACCAAAACGTGCTCCACGGCGTAAAGCAAAAGAGTTTGAAACACCTGAAGATTTTACACAAGGCCGAGTTGAAGACATTGCAAGAGATGAAGCAGCAACTTATGCAGAGCAAGCCAAACAGCAAGCCAAGATAGATGAAGTAAAAGCAAGAGAAATACAAGAGGTAGAACGCACACCTTTTCCTGATAGAGAAACATTTATCAAAGAAGAACAACTACAAGCTAAAGCAGAGTCAAGGGCAGAATCAGATGCAGTTAGACTTCAGCAACTCCAAGAGAAACAGCGTGATCTTTACCTAAGAGCTAATGACCTGAAGATAGAACGAGACACAGCAAGACTTATTCAAGAACAAAAACCTGAAGGAAGAACTGCATTTAACGTACTGATGGATAGAATCTCACAGACCCCAGGAGTAGGTAAGACTTTCTCAAATATCGAAGCAAGAACCGAGGCCATTTACAAGCGTATCAACTCAGAGATGTTTGAACTAAAAGAAGGCATGAGGACTAAATACTTAGGTCTTAGACAAGATACAGAGCTTGCAAACGAAGTTATCAGATACCTAAAAGACGGTGTTGTGAAAAATAAAGCAAGAGCCAAAGAAGTAGAGCAGATAGCTAAACAATGGGAAGGCGCAGCCACTAAGATAAAGAACCTTAGAAACAAAGCAGGCGCAAGAATAGGCAAACTTGAAGACTGGATTTTACCACAAAGTCATGATGCTATGAAGATACGCAAAGCAGGCAAGGAAGAGTGGAAGAAAAGAATCACCCCTAAACTTGACAAGGCCCGTATCGAGAAAGAACAAGGCGCAAACCTAGATGACATATTAGACAAAGCCTATGTAAACATCACATCTCCTAGGGTAGAGACAAGAGGCGGTAAAGGCACAAGCAAGGTTGCAAAGCGTGGCGAAGAATCAAGAGTTCTGCACTTCAAGAACGCTGATGACATGATAACCTACAAAGACGAGTTCGGGAATCCTGATGTATTCGCTACTATGGATGCGCATATCCGTCAACAGTCAAACGAGATAGCAGCTATGCAATTATTCGGCTCAAACCCTGAAGCTACATTTAACAAGTTGAAAGAGTTGGCACGCAATGAGGGCATGGGTTCAAACGCAGAGGCGCACTTAGATCAAAACTGGAGACTATCAACCGGTCAAGTAGATGGAGATGATATTGTCTCTAAACTAGATGGATGGATAGCAACAGTAGGCGGCACACATAGAGCAATATCTGTAGCAGGCAAACTTGGTTCAGCTATGGTATCTTCACTAGCAGATGTATCAAGTATCGTTATGGGTTCAGGATACCGTGGTCTAAGTTCAGTGAACATCTTAGGTAAGGCGTTACACACACTACTGCAAGAGGCCACAACAATAGGCAAAGTTGCAGATAATGTTAGAGTAGCAAACCGTATAGGCGTGGTATCTGAATTTGCAAGTGCTTCACTAGCTAACAGCCGTTATGCTGAAGTAGGAGCAGGCGTAGCTCAAAGAGCAGCAGAAACAGTCATACGTGCAAGTGGTCTAGGTTCATATACAAACTCAATGAGGGCGGCAATGGGCTTAGAATTAGCTGGGAACTTTGCAGAGAACTTCAGTAAAAAGATTGATGATACACCATTCAGCGGACTACTAAAAGAGTACGGTATAACTGCTGATGAATGGGATATGATACGCAAAACAGAGACCTATAAGGCTAAAGGTGCTGAATTTATGGATACTAATAAAATCTATGAGATAGATGAACAGCTTGGTTATAAAGTAAACGAAATGATTACTAATGAAATGGATGCTTTTGTTATTATGCCTACAAATCGCACAAGAATATGGACAACATGGGGTGAAAAAAAAGGCACACTAAAAGGTGAGATGGCAAGAAATATGATGCTTTTTAAATCATTCCCTATTGCTTCAACGCTTATGCACTTTAAACGCATAGGAAGAATAGACAGCACAGCAGGTAAACTTGCCTATGGTGCTAAACTTGTAGGAGTAAATACGGTTATGGGCGGTATCACGCTATGGGCTTATGATATTGCAACAGGGAAAACTCCAAGATCAATAGACAGACCTGCTTTTATTGGTGAGGCACTTACTAAGTCAGGTGGCCTTGGTATATTCGGTGACTTCTTCCTAGGTCTTGCAGACAACGTATACGGGCATAGTTTCAGCGATACAGTAATGGGAGTTCCTGCAAGTACGCTTGATGACATCATTAAAACATCACAAGACCTTTTAACAAAAGAAGGAGAGGATAAATACAAGAATGTGTATAATAGAGCCAAGGCATACATACCAGGTCAGAATCTTTGGTACACACGTTACGCTGTAGAGAAAACACTAGGTGAATTTATGGGCGAGATGCTAGACCCTGACTATGAAGCAAGAAAACGCAGAAGACAAAAGGCCATGAGACTTAGAGGCCAAAAAGAATTGATAGAAGATTAGGTATAATAGCACAACAAAGGAGAGTAAATGGCATTTAACACAGCGGAAGGCCGGGCTGAATATTCGGCTTCATCAGGCCAAACCTTATTCACGTTCAACTTCAAGATTTACAAAACATCAGATATTGAAGTTTATCTAACACCGGCAGGCACAACGCCTGACGATACAACAGACATACTGACCGAAACAATAGACTATACGGTTTCTATTGATGGGGATAATGGCGGTTCAGTAACGCTTGTGACTCCTGCTACTCTTAATGACTCGGTTACTTTTGTAAGAGTATTGCCAAATACGAGAGATACAGAATATCAATCACTAGGTGACTTGTACGCTGATACTCTTAACATGGATCAAAACTATCAAACGTATCTACTGAAAGACAGAGAGACTACGGCAAATCGTCATATCTCTATCCCTAAGTCAGCTCAGGGCGTATCAACACAACTTCCTGATGTAAACTCTGACTCCTATTTGAAATGGAACTCAGCCGGGGATGCGTTGGAAAATGACAGTACTGTTCCTGCAGCGGTTATAGCAGCAGGTGATAGCAACTTAGAAGCTGAATCATGGGCTAACGAGAATGAAGATGTGCCTGTAAAAGAATATACAGCAGGGATAGGGTCAAATATAACTCCGGCTGCTTATTCTGCCAAACATTGGGCTATCAAGGCACAAGATGCAGTCATAGGAGATGTTGAGTTTAGAGATACTGAATGGAGAGTATTTGATGATATAGACAATACCAAAAAGATAGCCTTTCAAGTCTCAGGAGTATCAGCAGCAACTACTAGAGTAATTACAATGCCTGATGCTGATGTAGATTTAGGTGCAATCCCAGACCCTACAGTATTACTTCACACGGTCGGAAATGGTGGTGGAAACCCTGAAGGGTATATAACCACAGAGACAGCGAAGTTGGATACCGCAGGTGAAGCACTTGTTAAATCTACGGGTGCAAATATACAGAATCAATGTACTGCATGGGTGTTATTTAATGGGTCAGCTGTTACTATAACGGATTCGTTTAATGTATCTTCAGTTGTAAGAAGTGCTGCAGGGTTATTTGAGATTAATTTTGCCGAAGCTATGGATGATACTAACTTTGTAATGAGCGCAATGGCAAGACATGACGCGAATACAGGTCCTTGTATTGTAGGGCAAAGTTCACAAAATGCAGCATCTACTGTAAATACTGCTTACATTAAAGTTATTGTTGCGAATACTACAACTTCTTATGATAGTACAGAAATACGTGTAGCATTTTTTGGAGGCAAAGCATAATGAAAACTTTCTACAAGATAGAGAACGGAAAGCATAGTATAGGCTCAGGCAGTAAAATTCCTGAAGGATTTACAGAATACACAATAGGTCAAGAGCCTTTAGAGTTAAAAGCATTGCTTGAATTAGATACACAAGCTCAAGTAATAACACGCTTAAAATCACTATACTTAGGTGTAGTACAAGACAAGTTAGATGAGTTCGACTACGATTCGCTAGCAACTGTTAAGTTATGGGAAGGTGACGCAACATTTGGTGCTGAAGCAACACGTATTCTAACTTGGTATAAAGCTATTATAGCTAAGAACTACGCACTTCTTACAGCAGGTGTTCCTATGACAGATGAAGAGTATTTGGCGCAGATAAATGCAATCGTATTTTAATGTAAAGGCTCAATAATGGAAAAAAAAGATTGGTGCACTAAGTTCCCAGAGTATTGGTACTCGTGGAGTTTTAAGAAGATTTACATAGGCGATTGCTGTAAAAAGCATGATGATGTAGATGATGATCGTGGCGGTTGTGACTCAACAGCGTTTATGAAGTGCTTGCTCAACAAAAGAATCATGGGCGGTTCTATGATATTCGCAATGGCTTCTTTGGCGTGTTGGGTTAAGTATCCGTTCAAAATGAAAAAAAGGGTTTAGCATGGGAATATTTGATTGGGGCAAAAGTGTTGAAAGCGCAGGAAACGGCTTATCTAATGTAATCGAGTCTACAAGGTTTGCATTAACCGGTGATATGCCACCTGAAGAAAGAGTGAAGCTTCAAGAACTTTTAGTAAGACTTGAAGAACTTAGAACAAAAGTCAAGACAGGTGTTATCGGTCTTGCAAATGTTGATGCTCAAAGTAAAAGTTTCTTTCAGTACGGGTGGAGACCTTGGATTGGTTGGGTGTGTGGAACATCACTTGCTATGTATTTTCTTCCTCAATACGCTATGGGCGCCTATGTGTGGATTGATACTATTCAGGCAATGACTCACACGGAGATAATAAAGCATGGCCTTCCTGATTATCCGGTAAGAGCTGATGCGGTGCTAGAATTGGTTGTTGCGTTAATAGGTATGGGTACACTTAGAACTATTGATAAGAAACTTGGTACAGCCAAATGAAATGTGATACAATTAGATAATACAACAAAAGGAAGAACAATGCTTGGTCAGCCTAACGGACAGCCATTATCAGAACCACAGATCAAAGAACTTAACGGCCATGTAGAGAAACTGCCTGTAGTGATGGAACTAAAAGAAAACAATAGACAGCTTTTAGAAGGTCAGCAAGATATAGAAAAGCGTTTAGACAAGGGCGCAGAACGCATGGACGGAATCGAGGACGAGTTGAAAAGTTTAAAAGATGCACTTACAAATGGACTTAAAGATGTCATAGCTGAGGTAAGAGATCAAAAACTATCTGAACTAAAGAATGAACTTAAAGACAGAAAGTCTAGTGACAACAGCCTTAAAAACGATATGATTAAAATAATTGTAGTATCAATCATAGGTGCAATCGGATACCTTTTTATTAAATCCTATGGCTAATATCACAGAAGAAGAGAGAGATGCCTTACGAGATATAAACTGCAATGCAGAAGCAAGTGACACGCCTAAAGCTTTGGCGTTCATGGCCTTCATATACCTACCTATACTATACTTACTACTAAAGGGATAAAATGTCAGACTTCAAAAAAGCTTTTGATGTACTAATGAAACTCGAATTTAGCAACGCTTCAAACTTCCTGCACAAGAACAAATCAGAGAGAGACTACACAATAGCAGGCATATACAAATACGCACACCCTAACTGGCTTGGATGGTTCATCGTCAGTAACGCATTGCAAAACAATGATGGCAACATCACGGCTACTTCTAGGGAGCTTTACAGGAACACACACATAAACGAACTTATCATGCAGTTCTACATGGAGCAATTCTGGCTAAGGCTTAGACTAAACGAACTTCACAGCGATAACACAGCTACCGAGATATTCCTATTTGCAGTCAATTCAGGGTGTAGAAACGCAGTACGTAAAGCGCAGAAGGTTGTAGGAGCTGACCAAGATGGTCTCATGGGTAAAATCACTATTGGCTTACTAAATAACTTTGATGAAAAAGAATTTGATCTTAAGTTTGATGAAGTTGAAAAACAGTTCTACCAGGACATAATAGAAAAAAAGCCTTCCTTCGCTGTGTTTAAGAATGGATGGTTTAACCGTGCAGAGTACGTGTAATGCACGATGAAGAATGGGATATGTTAATCCTGATAGTAGTTCTATTCGCAATAATAATAGGGTTTACAGTATTTATAGCATACGGGATGAAAGGCAACCATAACCTCGTTGACACTTTGGTCTCTCGCACACTTTCTTAAAAGATTATAATTAAACTCTTCTTAAGTATATACGATATACAATTACTTATCTTAATAAAAAAGGGTTCACAATGGAAACATTAATTATAAGCATAACTTCAATAGCAATACTAATTGCATACACGCTTGACTACGGATGGGCGATAAACAAACTGTTTGATTTAATAGGTGGATGCAATGAGTAATTTACACACAATAAGCGACACTAAACGCCTAGATAAAGACATAGGCACTGCAAACCGCAACCGAGGCTATGAAGTATACAAAAGCGGAAAATCAAAGCACGAGCAGCATATCGATTTAGCTTTTGAAAAAGTCAGAGAAGAACTACTCGATGATCTATTCGAAGCAGACACGCGAAGCGATGTTGAAGACCTACTCACGGCAAGCCTTTGGTACACGATAGAACATTACAAACTAAACATAGAGCCTGACGATGTGCTTCCTTTCTTTTGGAAGCGTTACGGGTTGAAGGACTAAAATGCGTTTCACAATAAGAGACATACGAGACAACAAACCGTTGCGCAACTTCCTGCGCCTAAGATATGTTACATCGGCACGAACAACAAGAGACGGTGACTTCCATTCACTAATCGAGTACGATACAAAGAAAGCTATCAAGCTAATTGACATAATGATTAAGAAGTACGAGAACACGGCTAAAAGAAAATACATTCCAAAGTGGGAAAAGCACAGAGAGACTTTAAAGGAGATGGAAAATGCCAACAGCAATGCCAACCACTAAAGACTTCCAAGAGACGCTAGAAAAGTATAAGGGCTACTACGACCCTCAAAAGATTTTAAAAAGGCGTGTGATTAAGGATTCATGCTTTAAATAGGTTGTTAGTGTATCTTTAGAGGTACACTATAGAGCCACAAGCTCAAAAAAACAAAAGGAGTAGCCTATGGGTTATGAAGTAACCGTAGTATATAAGGTCGAAGTAGACAACAACACGGAAGAAACAAAAGCTGATATTGCAAACGCACTAGCAGATGGCGGTATCTTAAACACAGATACAAACACAAACATTGTTGACATCCAGGCACTTAGTGCAGAAGTCAAAGAAGTCACGGTAACTGTAAAAGATTATCTAAAAAAAGAAGAAGCTGAATAGATCAGCACTTCCATAAAAAGGGTTCAACATGCAATACACACCATTAGTAAAAGATATAATCAAGTTCCTAATCATAGAGATGGGCAACCCTTCAGCAGCAGACTTTGCTAAGTTCCTAAAAGATTGCAAAGGTGTAGTTTTATGATAACAGTAGTATTTGAACCTGAGAAGTATAGAGACAACATGGATGCACTTGTAATAGCCGACAAAGTGCAGAAGATATTTTCAGAGTATAATGGAACGGAGTATAACGATAAGTTTAAAAAGCTTATGGATGAAATAGACTTCTTTGCAGATAATCAAGAATGAGTTAAAGAGACCCGCCAAAAAAAGGTTCAAGTTAAAAAGGCGGGTGAGGGCGTGTTATAAACACATCGTTATTATAACTAAGTAATAAATAATTTGCAATAGCTTTTTAAATAAGCTATAATATGTGCAAGCTTTTAAAGAAGTAAGGGCAAAGGGTCAGTCGAATACCTGCTAACCCCTTGCTTCTTTAAGGGCTTAATGAGTTGGCGAAATTCGACACTTCTTCTAACTCCCCTTAAATAATAACGTCGGAAAGAAAGCAAATGAATAATGCTTTTAGATTTTACGGAAAACCAGTACCACATGTTTTAGAAAAAGAAGCCTTATTAATACAAGGCCTATATAATCTCAATGATCTTCAGTTAGCAGGGCTAATGAAAATACATGACTTCTTTAAGCGTGTAACATTATTTGACTGTTCCCCTTACAACCTTGAATTAGTAGTTTATAGATATGGGTCGGATAGTGGAAAACAAGAAGAGATAAGCAGGAATAAACTTCCGTGGAATACACTGTCTTTTTTTGATGATGCTTATGATAAATGTAGTGATGGAGCAAAACATTTCAGTGATGATATAGGACATAAGTTCTTCAATAGATTTGCAATCAAAGTTCTAAACGACATAAATAATTTAACTGATTATGTAAATGTTGGAGTTATAGAACAGAAAGAAGACGCTCCATCTCGTGTCGTTGAGTTCAAATAATGACTGAGCATTTTACATTTTTTGAAAGCTACTACAAGTCAGTAAAAGACTTGCCAGATGATATAAAAGCTGAATTTTATGATGTATTATTCAATTATGCGTTATATGATAATGATATTTCAGAGGAAGCAAACCCCGTAGTTAGGGCTATTTTCTTAATGGCTAAACCAAACTTAGACAAAAGCAAAGCAAGAAGAGATGCAGGCAAGCAAGGTGGAAGCAAACCACAACCAAAAAGTAAGCAAACGGAAGCAAACGTAAGCAAACCTAAGCAAGTGCCAAGCGATAAGGATAAGGAAGAGGATAAGGATAAGGATAAGGAAGAGGATAAAGAGAATGATAAAGAAAAAGAGAATAAAGCTTTTTCGTTTAATCTCTCAAAAGCTATTCAATATAATTCTCTTTCTAAAAGTTATCAAGATAAACTATTGGGATACGCTGTTGTAAAAGATGGAGCTTATCAGTTACAAAAGTTCTTAGACCATAACTTAGCCAAGGGCAGCAAATATAAAGACTGGTCAAGAGCATATAACACATGGGTAAGCAATTCAATCGAATACAGTAAAGGAGATTATAACCCTAATAACTACATAAAGGTTTTAACTAATCACCCTGATTACGATAACGTATATGTACCTTACGGGCAAAATAAAGCGTTCAGTGAGGAATATGATTACATTTGTGATTTTGACGTTAAAGAGACACCTAAGATTGTTTCAGGGAACGATCCTGCTTATAATCATGACAGAGACATAACAAAAGTAATTAACTCAAAATTAGATGGATGGAAATAAAATGAGCAAAACACTAAAAGAAATGGAAGCAGAACTGCAAGAGCCGATTGAGCCTTTTGATATGGATGACAAGATGGGGATGATACACAACATAGACTGCTTAGAGTTTATGAAACAAGTTCCAGATAATTACTTTGATCTAGTTTTAACAGACCCGCCTTATGGGATTAATGAAAGTGGTGGAAAATTCAGAGGTAGGAAAGGCGGAGGGCATAGAGTTTTGGAGAAAAAGAATTGGGATAAAGAAACACCGAGTAAAGAGATATTTGATGAAATATTTAGAATAAGTAAGAATCAAATTATATGGGGTGCTAATTATTTCACAGACAAAGGCATTCCCCCTTCTATGGGGTGGATATACTGGGATAAAAGGATGGGAGGAGACTTTAGCGATGGGGAACTAGCATTCACATCATTTAATAAGGCATTAAAATCATATTCAAAATGTAATAAAATGCGTGGCAAAAAGCATCCCACACAAAAGGCACTAGAAATAATAGAGTTCTCTTTAGAATATGCAAAAGTCGAAAAACACCACAAAGTATTCGACCCATTTATGGGAAGTGGAACGACCGCTATCGCAGCTGAGTCGTTAGGATTGCAATGGTGTGGATGCGAACTAGAAGCCGATTATGTAGCAATAGCAAACAAACGCTTAGAAGCGGTACAGGGGAGCTTATTTTAATGCCTAAAACATTCCTAGTAAACGACATAGACCATCCACCGCTAAGAAACTGGATAAAAAGAAAGTGCCATCCAGTATCGCATAAATACAAACAAGGCTGTATAATGGCAGTCTACGAGTCTGAATCAGTGATAAGAACGCTGCACAATACAATCAGGCAGCACAAGAACACGAGTTCATCTAAATACATCCCGGCATGGGAAAGTCACATTCAAAAAATAAAAG
>Ga0316205_10001322_pt1 | contig 32805 bp, 28 predicted proteins | sample 3monthpyrite_MG_FD_204941 | JGI IMG/M metagenome (GOLD analysis project Ga0316205, IMG submission 204941) | Microbial mat bacterial communities from mineral coupon in-situ incubated in ocean water Damariscotta River, Maine, United States -... | ecosystem: Environmental > Aquatic > Marine >...
AAATTCTTGCGAATATTGCTTTCTTGTTGTCATTTCTTTTCTCCAGTTAAGTGATATTATCTCTTAACTGGGTTGTGTCAGTCCATTAGACCACGTCACCTTAATAGTTAATTTAACTTTAAAGGAAGATAGGTTGCTTGACTCGTTAACGCGAAATCAACACGTACGGCGAACCAAGCTAACATAGGTATGGAAGCTCTAGTGAATTGGGTTGTTCTAGTACCAACTCAAAAAGAGCAGACCATGACTGAAGATAGAATGTGTGACCAACTCAAATTTCAACTCAGTGATGCTCAAACCACTCAACTTGATCTTGCTGATGTGATTGTTGAGCAGGCAGTTGTGTAATGGAACTTGATATTGATAAATCAGTAAATACTGTATTTGTTGTTTGTATAACCACTACTTATAGTGAAAAAACACTAAAATTTACAAATTGTTCTAAGGAAAAGCTTGATAAATGCTTGAAGTTTACATATATATTAACTATAGTGCGCGCGGTCGAAAGATAGACTATGCTTGAAAATGAATATACAGGGTCAAAATTCCGAATTGTTCATTGTAAAGGTGCCATAGGTAGCTTTGAAGCGGCGCTACAAGGTATACCCGCGAGGCAAAGAACCAAATATATTAATGATTTGATTATTCAGATCAACCGTTTAGCGGATGGTGGGAGAATGTCAAAATCACGGTTTCCAAGAGAAGGCAAATTGCCTAAAAGGAAAGGGCAGCAAAAAGATAAGTATTTTAGGGCTTTTAAAAAGATACCAATACGAGGTTATTGTTGGTATTCCGAAGTAGTTGGCAACGCTTATTTTATAAGTCATTACATACACAAAAAGAAAGATGATTTAGATGGCAGAGACACGACTAAAGTTGCAAATAACTGGCGTCGAATAGAGGAGAAGGGTGATGAGCGCTAGAGATATGTTTTATCCAAAAGGAACTACATTCACTAATGCAGAAGAAAGAGCACTTGCAAAACAAGAACTTGTTTATAACGTAACAGAAGATCTTTTAGTTATTCTCGAAGATTTAGAGATCTCCAAAATTGAACTTGCTGAGAAATTAGGCAAGTCTAAATCTTATGTTTCTCAAGTTTTAAGTGGTGCACGTAATATGACATTAGGCACGCTTTCAGATATCTGCTTTGCTATCGGTTTTAAACCAGAAATTAAACTTTGGGTTGGTGAGTGCCCAATAGAGCAAGAGTCAGAAACTGGCCCAAAATGGGAACAAGTCATAGTGAGTAAGAAAAATGTTCTGGTTGATCGTGGCGTTATTATCGAAAGAAAGGAAAAAGCCTACTGGAATAAGGAAGCTGCTTAATGAGCAATAACTTATTTCACACGGCTCAGGATGCTCTTTGCATAAAATCGGTTAACTTGAGAAGCTCAAATTTGAGTATTCGTGGTGGTCTTGACGTTGAAGAAATTGATAGAGACCATGCAACACCTCAAAGTTTTGGTTGGGTTAAGCGGGTAAGGGAGTTCGAAGAAGACAAAAATGTTGATGGAATAAAAAGTTGGCAATACAAATTTAATTACGAAGTTGGCGTTCGCCTTGTTCCTGATAATGAGGAGAAACAAAGCTTTGAGGAAGATGATTACGAAGCACTGATTCATGTATTAGCGGAGTTTCAGGCTGTTTATTATTCGGAAACAAAAATGAATGAGGATCAGTTGGAGGCATTTTCAGAAAATAACGTAGGGTTTAACGTTTGGCCGTATTGGCGGGAGCTAGTTCAGTCTTATTGTTGCAGAATCGGATTTCATCCTCCGATTGAAATACCTCTTTATAAGAGTTTAGAAAGAAAGTCTGAAAAAAAATAGTTTTCGAAATTTTATATACGAAATGCCATTCACTAAAATTAAAATAGTAGGAGATTAGGTGTGGCAAAGGACATAGCTAAACATTGGAATGGAAAAATCTATGGCACAAATACAGGCAATGTATTCCTAAAATTCGAACAAGCTGGAAAAAATCTGTCTGCCAATCTACGTTTTATGGATGATCTATATGGAATGGCTATCTACTCGATGAAAGGAAAAATTGAAAGCGAAAAAATAGTTTTAAACGGCAGTCCTTGTGAAGATGTTGAAGGCTTGGAATTAGGCGAGATCACAATCGAAGGCGCTCTTGACAACTCTGGCAACATATCTGGTGAATGGTATTCAAAATTAGGCACTGCTGGCACATTTAAGGTCTTTCCTCACGAAATGAATAGTATTAAAACTCTACCGGAGCAAATTCACAATAAGACTTCTCAAATAGGCGCTATTCGCCTTTATAAATCCGATCTAGAGCAACTGATCAATTTTATTGAAAAGGATTTCGGTGAAGGAAAAACGGTTGTTACATATGAAGAAAGAGGTTGTGAGTTAACAAAATACGTATCTGAATTCCTCAAAGAGTCAACAGATGTCAAAGAGTTTTCTTATCTAAAATTGATTCTGCAAGAGCCAGAAGCTCATGGGATTAACAGAGTCGTCGTAATAGAACTCAAGAAGAAAAATGCGAGTGAGGTTACTGTTTCTGGTATAAACGAGTCGTGGGTTGTGGGTAAAGCTGAAGGGATTGCTAGGCTATTAAAACCCAGAGAAAATAAACTAGTAACACTTTATCGACGTTATGGGCTAAATATAAACGCATTCTTATTTACCGTGATGTTGGTGGTTATTCCCGAATTTTCTGGGTGGAAAGAGCGTGCTTTATTTATTGGCTCCACTTATTCTATATTGACGATTTTATTCATTATTTATAACAAATATATACCAAATACAGAAATAAACCTGCAAGAACGAAAACATGGTTTCTTAAGCCGTGCGTGGCCGACCGCTTTAGCATGGTTGGTTGCGGTAAGTAGCTCCGTCGCCAGTGCCTATATCTTTTATGTACTTAAGAGCTCTAATTAATCATTTAATTTCGGGGGATGCAATAAGATGAAAATATTATGTAGATATACAGTTCTCCGTTTTATTTCGTTTACAGAAATCCAGGATTTTACCAAATAATCAGGTGGTTATAACAAGCTTCCAATAGTAGAATTTCGCAATGAACTTTACATTCGTCCTATTTCTTAGCATAGTTGCCGTTTCAGCCTTTAGGGGATATAGAAGCGGGATATTGATTATCGCTGCTCGTGTGGTCAGTTTGGCGCTCGCCTATGTGGCTGCTATCCTTTTTTCAAATTCCGCAGCGACCCTACTGCAAAAACATACTGCAATCGAAGGCTTAATTGCCTATATGGTCGCTGGCACGTTAGTTTTTGTTATTACCAGTATTTTATTATCATCATTATTTTCGTTATTGAAGCGGAAGTTTACTCCAAAATCAACTGAAACCAATCGTACATCGTCAGTTGCCGGTGGTTTATTTGGCGCAGTGGTGGGAGGTATCGTTGGTTTAATGGCTGTGTGGTTTGCCAGTACCATTCAAGAAATTCTAATGGTTAAAAAAGGACAGCCAATCGCTAAATCCAGCGTTTTTGAACGAACGGCCAAAGAACTGACAAGCAAGGCCATTGGCGGTATTGTAATTGGGACAACTGGCGATTCCGATTTAGCCAAGGGGGCCGCAAAACTGCTTTCAAGTCCTGCACAGAATATTCAACATTTTAATCAGTTGTCTCAATCCGGGGAATTACGAAACTTATTCCAAAACCCGGAGGTACGAAGCGCGCTCGACTCCCAAAATCCAGCCGCTTTGCTTAATTCGACAGCGTTCAAAAGGCTTTCTGCTAACACTGATTTTATTGCTTTAACCAATGAGTTAAATTTGACTGGTTCTGGTTCTGGTTCTGGAATAGGCACTGGCACGGGTGAACAAAAAAATAAACAACTCGCGATAAAATTAACCAGTATTTGGGCGCAGGTAAAACAGGTTCAAAACAATCCACAATACCTGGAAATTGTGCAAGATCCCGAAATAAAACAAATGCTGCAAAGTGGTAACGCCTACAAACTACTTGGTAGCGCTAAAATCGAACGCCTGCTAAAAATTATTTCCTCTTCAAAAACACCGGAAATTACCTATCAAGAACTGAACAATCAAAGTGCAAAACCAAAGGAACAAAAGGCTATTTACCGCTGGGTTGACCAAGACGGTAAGGTTCACTATTCGGATAAGAAAAAACAGCCCTAGTATTAGCCCTAACGAACAGTTTTAGTCAGACAATGGATTTCTATGAGCAAAAAAAACGGAATACTAAGAAAAATATTAATGTTAGCTCTGGCGATAATTTTGGCTACAGCGGGATGGATGTTATCCCAATATGGTTTTACATCAATTCAAAACCTGCGCCAAATCGAGCGTATCCCACAAACGTCTATTGCTTCTGCTTTGCCGGGAGAAGTTAAACTTAACGCACAAGTCAAAAAGCTCAATCAATTGATCCGCAGTGAGCATTTTGGTATTCCCAGCGTGTACTATTTTTACCGGTTGGAACGTGAAGAAACCGATTCTGACGGTAATACTCATTGGTCAACTCAACATGAGTCAACAGCTTCGGTTGATTTTTTACTTCAAGATAGTACCGGTCAACTAAAAGTTAATATTCAAACATTGGTTGATGACAACCTAGATTATTCGATGCCGATCAGTCAGCAGAGGGAAGCTGGTGACTATCGATATACAGAATGGCGAATTGAACCGGGCGATCAATTATTTGTTTTGGGGATGTTACAAGGTGCAGGAGATTCGGCTGAGGTCGGCTTTGTAGAGCAAGGACAATATTTGCCATTGATTTCCAAGTATGGCGAAAGTGAAGAAAAGTCTGATTTGGGCCTGATTGTCATTCTGGCCGTGTGTGGTGGAATATCGTTGATTGCTTTTGCGGCTTTTTGTTTAACCAGTGGTTTGGGTATTCATCGGATTTTGGTCTTTTTGTTTGTATTAAGTTTTACCACTATTATCCCGCTGGTTCAGCTGGGTATAAATATGTTACATACTGATATAGTTACTGGGCAAGAGCGATTAAACGAGTTATCGCAAACATCGCTAAATAAAATCAATCAAAGTATCGCTGAGTTTGCTCGCCCTCAATCAAACTGGTCTGATTTAAGCGATAAATTACGTCAAATGGAAGATCGTTTGGCAGTAAAACAACGACAACAAATTGACGATATTCAAATCAATCTGGCATTTGCCCAGCAGCAATATGTCAATCAACTTAATGTGTTTCCTAATAATTTGATCGCCTGGTTTTATTCTGTTGAGCCCGGTAATATTTCGAATCTGTTGAATCAACGCCAGATTTCTACACTTAATTTACGACTTGAAAAATTCAGACCGGCGACAGCATTGGGAGCGTTGCCTTTTGTTTTGACTGGTTTGGGTTTGTTATTGTGTGTTGGTCTGAGTTATTTGGGATTTCGGCTTATTCGACTTAAACGTCATATCGAGAATTTGCCGACTTCTAAAACAAGTGGATTAGTCTTTGGTTTATCTGAGCTAAAAGGACGGATTAGTCAAATAGATGATCAGAAGCCATTAACTAGTCCTTTGACCAGCAGCAGGTGTTATTGGTTTCGATATATCGTAGAAGAAAAACAAGGCAGTGGCGACGACGCCAAATGGGTAACCATTGAAGATCGAGAGGAATACCAGGCTTTTTACTGCAAAGATGCCTATGGTGAAATAAAAGTGTCGCCGCAACATGCTGAAATTATCAGCCATCGTAAAAAGACACGTCGACGGGCACGATTGCGATATACCGAGAAGACTTTGAATCTATCGGATAAAGTTTATATTCTCGGCAACGCTAAAATCGACCGGTTGACCGGTGATCAATTAGAAATTAGGGGCGCCAATAAAGAACGCCCTTACCTAATCACCAACTATAGCGAGCAAGCCATTATGTTGCGTAAAGCCAATGGTGGGATGCTCAGCCTGACTGCTGCTTTTTCAAGTTTAATGTTTGCGGGTTTGTTTTATTTGGGAAGTCTTGGAAGTTTTTCTCCTGCCGATTACTTGTTGTCTGCCTTGATTGCGCCAGTTTACATGGCGCTTATTATTTTGATTTTACATTACAATGATTTGATCTTCTTAAAGCAACGAGCGTCGAGAAATCTATCAAATATCGATGTTGCCATGCAAAAACGCTTTGACCTGATACCAAACTTGCAAAAAATGGTTAAACGCTATTTGACTCACGAGTCAAAATTGCTGACCGCGCTAACTGAGGTTAGAACACAAGGGCATGCAAGTGCCAATCAACTCTCAAAAATGTCTTCGCAACTGGAATCTGAGCAAAAGATACTAAGCCAAATTTTGGTGCGCTCGGAGAATTATCCTGATTTTAAGGCGCAAAAATTAAACCTGAAATTGATGAATAAACTGGTCGATCTAGAGAATGAAATCGGTTTAATGCGAGAAGGTTATAATGATGCCGTAAATTATTATAACATTCGTATTGCTTCAATCCCCGATGTGTTTTTTGCCCGAATGCTTAACTTCAAATCGCTGCAATTATTTAACTACAAAGAAAGAAAATTCTCAAGAATAAATGTTGATTTTGAGTAAAAATTAAATTCCTCTAGCGCTGGCGAAGTTTTCTTATTTTCTAGCCGTCATTGCTGTGTTTTTGAAAACTTTCATATTGACTTCGGTAAACTTCGGCTAAGTCCTGGTTATGGGTGTTTTTTATCGCCTTTTTTATGGCACGTTTCGCCGACCTTAAATTTCCGAGTGAGTAATGGGCCTTTGCTATTCCCGCGTAACCTTCATGTAAGTAGTTGGCCATTTTATTGGCTTTTTTGTAATAATAAATCGCGCTCGAAAAATTTTTGGCAAGATATTCTTTGTCTCCCATGTCGATCCATTTATAAGGATTAGGATCCTCATATTTTCTTAATCTTTTTTCAATAACATTGGCCTCATCGAGACGATTGCTATCGGTCAATAACTGATGATAATTATGCAACAGTTCGAAATTTTCACCGCTGTATTTAAGACCGTATTGATATAGTTTCTCAGCATAATCTTCTTGACCTGCGCGGTTATGGATCATAGCAAGTATATTGATTGTTTGAGGTTCTGATTGGCTAATTAAAAGGGATTGCCGCGCATACCAAAAAGCTAAAGCATCCTCGTTTCTACCGAGTGCTTCTGCTGCTTTGTTTGTGTAATACATCGTATGGAATTCCAACTCATCCACTTTGCGTAAACGATAGCTTTGTCCGGCTGAAAAATAATCGAAACGAATAAAACTTCGCCAAAGTGGATCATAACCGGGCAGCTCTCCGGGTTTAGGATCAAACAAAAGCGTTCTTACGTGCTGTGAAATCAAAATAACGTCCCCGGCTTTCTGATAGAGAGGGGGGGTTGCCACAAGCTCAAACTGAGCCTCTACATTGACCAGCTCAGCCAGTGCTTTAGTGACTATGGCCATTGAAAGGCAGTTACCCTGTTTGCGCGTAAGCGACTCGTTTGCGGTGAGAGTATCGGCAAAAAAGCTGAACTCTCCCAAGTTTTCTTGTAAATAACGAGAGATCCGCTTATTAGGCAACAAGTTTAAATAGCTAGAACTGTTATATAGAGAAAGAAACTGCTTTTTTTGAATGTCGTCAATCGTATAAATATCGCTCAACGCGACCGTTGGCTGTGATGGCACAATGTATAAATTTTTGATGATTGGAGGGGCTGGAGGTTTCTCTGTTATATTGGGAGCTGGTACTATCGCACAGGCGCTTAATACAAGCATACTGAGTAATATGAGATATCGCATTAAAATTCTCCTATACAAAGGTCTACAATATTAGACGTAGAATAAAGCTAAACCGTTATCAATTATCTACAAATAATCCTATAAATGGGCAAATAAACTCAAAAATTATTTGCTTATAACTTTTTGAGCTTATGCCAGTTCTACCTCACTATTACTCAGGCATTAAACGTGGACACTTATGTGTATTTTATTTTTAGCGATTAATCGACATTCAAAATATCCGTTAGTTATTTGCGCTAATCGCGATGAGTTTTATCAACGACCTACTTCAACGGCACACTTTTGGCCTGACAATCCTGCAATGCTTGCCGGTAAAGATCTACAGGCCGGTGGTAGCTGGCTTGGGGTCAATAGACAAGGGTACTTCGCCGCCGTTACTAATATTCGAAGTGGTGGAAGCCCCTCATCGAACAAACGTTCGAGGGGCGAATTAGTGACGATGGCTTTGCAGCCGGATTCGAAAATAACCCTTAACTGGCTAGAACAAAATAGTGAGAAATATAATCCTTTTAATCTGGTTTACGGACCGTTAAATAAACTGGTTTGTTATAATAGTTTGACTAAAAAACACCTTGTGTTGGCTGATGGATTTCACGCTGTCTCCAATGGAGAGTTGGATGATATTTGGCCCAAAATGGCAAAAGGCGAACAAAAGTTAGAAGCGATTTTCAATTTAGATCAGCCTATTGAGCCAGAGCAATTATTTTCGATCTTAAAAGATCAACAAAAAGCCGAACAAAATTTACTACCAAATACAGGAGTACCGCTTGAGTGGGAGCTATTGCTTTCATCTATATTTATCAATAGCAAAGACTACGGAACGCGATCAAGCTGTTTGATATTGAAAAAAGACAATCATGCTATCGAATTCATTGAACGTCAGTATAACGAAAAGGGTGAGGTCGATGGACAATCGACCTTTTGTGACTGGTTAGTTTAATTAGGGCTAACACCGCATAAACAAAACCCCGCCAAAAAACTTAACGGGATTTGCCTACTTAGCTAAAAAATTTATATGTTGCTTCGCCTGAGAGCATCTTTTCTGACTAAAGCAAATTCCACCGAATTAAAGTTGAATTGAGCAACTTCTTTAAACATTCTTTTAGCGTTTTTTTCATCGCCTGAAAGTTCGGTCACTAATGCTAGATGGTATTTGACATAAACACTGTTCTTGTTTGCCTTTGAATAGTGTAATTTTGCAGTATCAAATTTTTCTGACAGCAGGCCGATCAATCCTTCTAACTCGTGGTATTGTTCCATTTTCCTTGGGCTATTATTAGCCTTAACCAGTTTACTATTCTCATCTGCATACTGATGGGCAGTCTTAAAATCTCCCATTCGTACCGCCAGTTGTCCTTTCCAAAAAGCGATGTCAGCATCTTGATTGCGGGTGAAGTCTTTGTCATTTAAGTTGGCTGAAATTTTTCGAACCAAAGATTCACGTTTGCCGAGAATAGTTTTTGCCTGATCCACTAAGTTATGGTGCAGCGCTATGGTCACCTGGTTGGTCAAAGCAAAAAGCTTGGCAGAATTCTTTTGATGGTCGGCCAGTTCCATCTTGTCGATGTCTGTAATAACTACATTCAGATTATCAATTGCTTTTTGTGGACGGGAGGCATGTATGTCAATAAAAGTTTCATAGTTGGCGTAATAAGGACGGGAGATGTCGTCAGAAACTTTGAGTGCTTGCTGATAAGCTTTTTTAGCTGACTTGAAATCGCCCATGAAGGAATCGACGTGTCCTTTTTTAACAAATGCAACGGCGCTATTTGGATTGATCAAACTGGCGGTTTCATAATCATTGCTGGCTTTTCCAAGAGACTGGGTAGCCCTGTGAGCATCACCTAAATTGACATGTGCCGATTCGCTAGCAGGATCCAATTTTTTAGCCTTGAGCATAAATTTTTCACCCTTTACGAAATCTGTTGGTCGATTAAAAATATAAGAAAAACCCATCTGAGTGTAAGCAGGTGTAAAAGTTTCGTCCAGTTGAATTGATTTTGTATAGGATTTTCGCTGATCGGTTTGGTGGTTCATACTGCCGAGCACATTTCCATTTATCAACCAGGCTCTAGGACTGTTGGGATAGTTTTTTACTAATTTCTTGCTTAATTTAGAGCGTTTTTCTAAATTATTATTTAAGTAGGTTTTAGCTATTTCGAACTGAATATTTTCAGCATCACTTGAGTTTTTAATATTCATGCTGGCTCTATCAATTCCCTGTTGGAATTCCTTAGCGCTCGATGAAGCTTTTGCAAAACCTAACCATCCTGCAGAAAAACTAGGATCGTGGTCGAGCGCTTTTTTGAATATTTTTTGCGCAGCAACGTTATTACCCTGATCGAGAAGCTTCTGGCCGATAATATAATAGTCATAGGCTTGTTGAGAGTTTGTCGTGATTGGCAACCCTTGATATATCTCAGTTTTTGTTTGGGCGATGGTTGGCATTAAACCCAATAATAATCCAAATATAAATGTTCGGGTGATCCGAGAGAATGATTTCATGGTTCGCTCCTTGTAATTGAAATAAATTGTCCCAGTTCGATCAGAACCAGGTCTTATGCGTAAAGTGTTATTTAGGCACCACTTTCGAGACTACGAATAGGGAAGACAACAGATGTCGGAGTATTAGTATCCCTGTGAAGAAGTACAAGCAAGATACAAATTGAGCCAGACACTATACGCCGGTTAAATATGCGCGACAAGCGGATGCAAGCCGATTTGAAACTATATAGACATAATGTATTAACAGATGTTTATTTATAAGTTGGTAGAATATAGGTTTTCTTCAAGAGATTGTTTAACTTGCTCGTTTAGTTTTGGCAAGAGTTTTTGCCCCTAATATTGTGCCGCAAAGGATTTACGAGCGATTACTAAATAAATTAATGCGGAATATTGACCTTTGCTTTCTCTGAAAGGCTGGTATTTATTGGGTGTCTAATTTTACCGAGAGTCGCTGAGGCTAAATGATAGTCGGATTTCTTGTAGGTCAGATTTTGATATCATTTACGGATATTTGTTGACCACTGGTGTAATATGAATCTTTCAACCTGAGTTTTTAATATTGGAGAGTAGATACTTTTAATGGAAAAATTCGCTTCTATTTATGAACGCGCCGCTGAAAGAAAAGGTGGTGATAAAGTCTTAGAGTCTTTACTACCAGAAGAAACCAAAAAGCATCAACTGATCTCTCTGCCAGATCGTGATTATTTGGCTGCGATGACCAAAAAAATATTCCAGTCAGGATTTATCTGGCGAGTGGTCGAAAATAAATGGGATGGATTTGAGGAAGTTTTTTGGGGATTTGAGCCCCATAAATTAGAGCGAGCCAGTGATGAACAGATTGAGAGGATGGCACAGGATAAGAGGATTATTCGTAATTTTACCAAGGTGAAGTCCGTGAGAGAAAACGCATATTTTGTAAAGGAAATAGCTGATAAGCATGATGGTTTTGGTAGATTTATAGCGGAGTGGCCTCAGGATGAAATCACTCAACTTTGGCTTTATCTAAAAAAACATGGTTGTCGGTTGGGAGGCAATACAGGCCCGTATTTTCTAAGAGCAATGGGTAAAGACACCTTTTTACTGACTCGGGATATTGTAAGTTACCTGATAGGTCAGGGCCTGGTTGAAAGGCATCCCAACTCACAAAGAGATCTAAAACAAGTCCAGGCAACCTTTAATGATTGGCAGCAACAATCAGGGCGTACTATGGCACAAATCAGTAAAGTCGTCGCGTGTTCTATAGGAGAAAACTATCCTAATTCCTGAACACTCAAAGACGAGCTCTTTGTTCTGCCTTGCGCCGTTAACCAGAGAAGGTTGACAAAATTTGGGAGCTGAAGCTGATTAATTCTAGTTATCGCAAAATGGGTTTTGATTATATTTAAGAAAAGGTGTATAAATTTAATTCATAAATAAAACGAATATGCTGTGTTGCCTCACGGGAATAATTTTCCGATAACCAGCCAAAAAAATAATTGAAAGTGTATAAGGTTATCGCAAGATTGAGGCTAAAAAGATGGATGAGCAAGCTAATAATCCAGTAAAGGTTGAAGCTAATAATGAACTGGCAACTACCTCAAAGAATATTGTCATTTGCTCAGATGGTACTGGTAATCGGGGAGGGGTCGGTAACGCTACTAATGTTTGGCGGATCTTCAATGGTGTCGATCTTAATTGTTCCAACAAGAAACAAATCACTCATTACGATGACGGTGTTGGCACCGAGGACTTTAAATATTTTAAAATCTTGGGTGGCGCTTTTGGTTGGGGCATGACCCGTAACATAATTCATGCTTACAAATTTCTTTGCCGAAATTACAACCCGAATGATGATATCTATTTGTTCGGTTTTAGCCGAGGGGCCTATACCGTGCGAGCTCTCTCGGCTTTCATTACCTATTCCGGTGTGATTAAAGACGCCAATAGATATAGTGATGCTGAACTGGAGAATTTAATTTCGCATCTGATAAAAATTTATATGGCTCGCCCTAAGGAAGAGGGGTTTGTCAAAACGGCTGAATATAAAAATTCTTTAAAGCGTCATGCGGCCAACAAATCCAGAATTAATAAACTTTTAAATACTCCATTTTCTAAACTATCGGCGGAACATCGTCATTGGTTGCGGGATAACTATCTTTCACCCGAGCGAAGGTCTCATTTTGATGATGCAGGATACAGTAGGGAACATCGAAAATTTCGTGCAAAAATGAGCGAAAATCTGACTTCACATTTATCTAAGTTAAAAGAAATTTCTGCAATAACACCTGTCGAACTTCTGCAAAGCAAAATCAAGTTTATTGGTGTGTGGGATACGGTTTCTGCAATCGGTCTACCTTTTGATATAGGTGTTAAGTGGTTACTGGAGAAATCATTTTTTAAATTCAATTTCAGGGACAATCGACTATCTTCACAGGTAGAGTTTGCATCCCATGCGATATCCATCGATGATCAACGAAAAACCTTTCATCCGGAAGTATGGCAGGAAAGAGACGGCGTCGACCAGGTTTTTTTCTCGGGAGTTCATTCAAACATTGGCGGCGGATATCCAAAACAAGGAATGTCTTTTGTTACCCTAAAATGGATGTTATCTGAGATTAAGGCCAAAACAGGGCAAAACGGTATTCAATTTAAGCCTGGTTTCGAAAAGGAAGTTAATCAAAATGCTGACGTCAATGAAAAGCTTTACAATTCTCGAGCCGGAATTGCTGTCTACTATCGGTATAAGCCCAGGTATTTGAGTGAAATTAAGCGGCTCAAGGAAGTGAATATACACTTGTCCTGTTTTAAGCGTATTGCCAGACAAACGATGGATTATAATCCGGGAAATTTTATTCTTAACCCAGCTCAAGATCTATCTGTGGTCACTGATAAAGGCTCACGTAAAAACATTGCAACAGAAAAACTAGAGAAGATAACAAGACTGGTTAATCAAAACAAAAGAATACTCTCTCGCTGTTTGACAAAAGCCAAACCAATAGCAAATCAGCTGGAAAACGTGTATTTACTCTTTATTATGATTAACTTGCTAATCGTGGCAAGTGTCGTTAGCGCAGCGTTGCCACTATGGTTTGGCAATCAAGCTGATGATTTAAATGCATCGTTAATTGCTGGGTATGCAGTTTATCCTGGAGTCATTTTATCTATCATTTGCCTAACTATCTTCGTGTATGCCAGTCCACTCAAAAAATTAATTTGCCTGATGGCAGGCGCCGGATTCTGGTGGGTAGCATTACAGCTGCCAGAGGTTGTCATTCCAACGTCTCCCGTTGTTGGCTATTTAATATGGACTGTTGATGCTGTGTTGACTCCGTTGACCACAATACTGCCAAAAAATTTAGATATTGGTCTACATTACTATTTTGATCATCAGGCAAATGCAGTCGCTTTAGTTATGTTGGTTTTATTCGCTTTATTTTTACGTTATGTAAGTTTGAAAAAAAAGTCAAAACGGTTATTTTTTGAGGCTTGGAGTTGGTTAAGATTAAATAAGCAATAAGAGAAATCCTTTGCCTATTGCTAGAGCCAAGCTTTGTGGATATAGTACTTTGCGTAGATATTAGCCATTGATTTATCCATTTATTCAAAGATATAGGTGCCCTAAAAATGACAATAGATGTTAAGTGGATTTTTTGTAGCCTGATTATGCTGGTCGTCAGTTTGATATCTTTTTCGTCAAGCGCTCATGGTGTTGATGAGGGAACCAAACAATTTCTCACCAATAATCAGGGAGTCGCACTAATCCCCTTTTTGTATATTGGCGCTAAACATATGGTCACTGGTTACGACCACCTATTGTTTCTGGTTGGTGTATTGTTCTTTTTGTACCGCTCAAAAGATGTCCTTATTTACGTTAGTTTATTCACTCTGGGACATAGCCTGACCTTATTGTTTGGTGTCTGGTATGATTTACAGGTTAACGCTTATCTCATAGATGCGATTATCGGACTTTCAGTAGTTTACAAAGGTTTTGATAATTTAGGTGGATTTAAGCGAATGTTCGGTTTTCAGCCCAATACAAAAGCGGCAGTACTTATTTTTGGGTTATTCCATGGTTTTGGTCTTGCAACAAAATTACATGAGTTTGAATTTGGTAAAGAAGGATTAATCCAAAATCTGATTGCATTTAATGTGGGGGTCGAATTGGGACAAATTTTTGCGCTATCCTTTGTTTTGATCATCTTAAGTTATTTGCGACGATATTCAGGCTATCTTCGATTTTCGACCGCATCTAATACTCTACTGTTGAGCGGTGGCCTTATTTTGACCATGTTTCAGTTAACCGGCTATTTTGTAAATTATTAAAGAGAACGACATGAGTGAAATTACATTTCCAACCCAATCAACCGGTACGCTAATAAAGGCGAGTGCGACTGCAGTATTGATTGCTGTTGTTGTTTTTATAACACTAGTACTGCCAGTCGAGTATGGTATTGATCCGAGCGGCGCTGGGAAGGTTTTGGGATTAACGGTGTTAAGCAATCAAGAATCGGTTGTAAATCAAAAACAAAACAATAGTGAAAAAGTAATGGGAGAGCAAAAAGATCAGACAACCATACTAGTACCCGCCAATAGTGGAGTTGAATATAAATTTCAAATGAAACAATACGCTCACTTAACCTATGAGTGGTCATCCAGCGGCGCAGCGGTCTATTTTGATTTTCATGGTGAACCCAAAGGAGATACCACTGGTTATTTCAAAAGTTATACGATTGCTACCGCTGCCGAGGTGCAAGGGTCAATGACGGTTCCATTTGAAGGCGTTCATGGCTGGTATTGGAAAAACACCAGTGACAAAGAAATTACCATCACATTAAAAACCAACGGCCAATACGAGCTTGTGGGTTTAATTCATTAACGGTTAAATATTAAGAAATCATTCAATTCAATGTAGACTGTTTTTTAAACAGTATGATACTGTTAATCACTTCAATCGATTACAAGGACTTTGCAATGATTAAATTTACATTGAACGGCCAGGCAGTCACTTATAAGGGAGATACCAGCAAACCGCTGCTTTGGTATGTGCGCGAAGATGCCGAGCTCACTGGCAGTAAATTTGGTTGTGGTGTCGCCATGTGTGGAGCCTGTACCATGCACGTTAATGGTAAACCGGTAAGATCTTGCTCTACGCCGATGTCCGTGGTTGACGGTGCTTCTGTCAAAACCATTGAAGGTCTTGAATCTAAAACTGCAAAAGCGGTGCAAACCGCATGGCAAAATCTGGACGTCGTTCAATGTGGTTATTGTCAATCCGGTCAAATCATGTCAGCAGTCGCTTTACTAGAACAAAATGCTAAACCCAGCGATAAAGACATTGACGGCGCAATGGATGGCAATTTATGCCGATGTGCAACCTATCACCGAGTTCGTGCCGCGATCCATAGTGCGGCAAATCAACTTGCGAAGGAGGCATAAGTCATGAATTTTTCTCGATTTACTCCAGCTCAAACATCCGTCAGTCGTCGTGAATTCTTAAAAGTCAGCTCGCTTGCGGGTGCCGGATTTGCTATCGGCGGAATTAGCCTGCCAATTAGCGCGACTGAACTACAAATGAAAACCGCCGGTTTTGGTCATTTTGTTAAAATTACTGCAGATAATTTAGTGACTGTGGTGATTAAACATCTAGACAAAGGCCAGGGCGTGACTACCGGATTGACCGCGATTGTCGCGGAAGAACTTGATGCCGATTGGCAGCAGATGCGCTGGGAATTTGCGCCAGCCGATGCAACTGTTTATAACAATCTGCATTGGGGGCCGGTGCAAGGTACGGGCGGCTCTTCATCTATTGCAAATTCCTGGGCTCAACTTAGACAGGCCGGTGCTGCGGCTAAGCAAATGTTTATTCAGGCGGCTGCGAAAAAATGGCAGGCAGAAGCCTCGGATATTACCGTGGTTAAAGGTAAGGTAAAACATAAATCCGGTAAGTCATTGACCTTTGGCGAGTTGGCCAATGATACGGCAAAGGAAATAGCACCTGACAAACCAACTCTTAAATCAGCTAAAGATTTTAAGATTATCGGCACTCCCCATATTCCTCGCATCGATAGTCCAGAAAAAACCAAGGGACAGGCGACTTACACCATCGACGTCAATTTACCCGGTCAACTACGGGCCGTTATGGCTCATCCGCCCAAGTTTGGAGCAACCCTAAAAAAGCTTGATAAATCAGATGCCATGCAAATCAGCGGGGTAAAAGCCATCGTTGAAACTCCGCGCGGTATCGGCGTGATAGCAGATTCTTATTGGACGGCAACGCAGGCGAAAAAAGCGCTAAAAGTTGATTGGGATGAAAGTGCGACAGAGCAGCGAAGTACCGCTGAATTGTGGCAAGAATATAAAAAACAGGCCCAATCGGATGCCCACGCGATGCGCGATGATGGTGATGTGGATGCTGCCTTTAAGCAGGCTAATAAAACACTCGAATTAGATTTCGAATTTCCTTTTTTGGCTCACGCAACCATGGAGCCGCTAAATTGCAACGTGCAGATTAAAGATGGTCAATGTAACGTGTATACAGGCTCACAAATTCAGACGGTTGATCAGGGAACCGTTGCTCATATTACTGGTTTGCCTGCGGAAAAAGTTTTTATTCACACCCAATTCGCCGGTGGTAGTTTTGGCCGGCGCGCGGTGCCCAATTCCGACTTTGTGATGGAAGCGGCGATGATCGCCAAAGCCTCCGGATTAGATTTACCTATTAATCTGCAGTGGAGCCGCGAAGATGATATGCAAGGCGGCTTTTATCGGCCAATGGCCTATCATACATTCAAAGCCGCAATTGACGATCAAAACCTGTTGACTGGCTGGCATCAAACCGTTGTTTCACAATCAATTTTAAAAGGCACACCGTTTGAAGGGATGGTGCAAGGACCGGTTGATGGCACCATTACCGAAGGTGGCCACACATTACCATACGCTATTGAAAATTTAAAAATTTCAGGAATCGAAGCTAAAGTCGGTGTCCCTGTACTTTGGTGGCGCTCAGTAGGGCATAGTCACAATGCCTATGCGACTGAAGTCTTTTTGGATGAAGTCGCAAGAACACTGAATAAAGATCCGGTGCAATTTCGTCTGGATCGATTAAAGGCGCATCCCCGTCATGCAGGTGTTTTGAAACGCGCTGCGGAAAAAGCAGGCTGGGGCAAGAAACTACCGAAAAATAAAGCGCAGGGTGTTGCGGTCCATGAATCTTTTAATACACTGGTAGCTCAGGTCGCCGAAGTAACGGTCAATAAAGACGGGACTTTTAGTGTCGATAAAATTGTCTGCGCTGTCGATTGTGGTATTGCGATAACACCGGATATTATTAAAGCGCAAATGGAAGGCGGGATTGGGTTTGGTCTGGGCGCTTGTCTGGGTGAGAAAATAACCCTCAATAATGGTAAAGTTGAGCAGTCTAATTTTCATGATTATTTCCCATTACGAATGAGTAGAATGCCTGAGATTGAAGTTCACATTGTAGCATCGGCCGAAGCACCCACCGGAGTAGGTGAACCCGGGACTCCACCTGCGGGTCCAGCGGTTGCAAATGCATTGAGAAAGTTCCTGAAAAAGCCGCTGACTGTTTTACCAATTGGAGATAAATTGGACCTGGCGTGAGTTCTGGTGATAGATGAGTTAAATGTAAGAGTGTTACATTAGGTATCTACTGAGAGATCAATCGGTAAGCTTTCGCGACAATGTTGACAGTGACTATATAGTGAGTGTCACTAATATTTTTGGCAATTGGAACTTATTCACTTTACTTTGCAATTAGTGATAGCACTTACTGGATAACTATTGTTCACATATTTGTAAGAGACGAGTTCGGAAATATTTCGAAAACACTATCAAATCAAGACAAGGCGGCGATTTTTTCGACAGTGATAGAATTGGTTATAGCTATTTTATTAATAGCAAAAGCCAATACGATATCTTGGTTGTTGATGGCATTCGCAAAATGAATATTTTTAACCAAAACCGGTTTGCGAAGCCAAACAGCCGGCTTGAAGGCGGTTAACGTTAAGCGATAATAAAATATGGACTATGCGGTAATAATTACATCTATTTATTTGTCGGCATCACTAATTCTTATGGCGAGCCGCAGCTCAAGCTACAGTCATATTCGCCACACCATTAGCGAGCTTGGAGAATGTGGCGCAACAAATGAAAAGAGAGTGTCATTTGGTATTTTTTTACCAGTTGGTATCGCCATGGCAATCATTGGATTCGTAGTACGATCGAATGAACCCGCTGCTATATTAGCCGCATCATTATCAATCGGATATGTAGGGGCTGCATTTTATCCAATAGATGCGGGTGCGCCCGTTAGCGGCTCATGGCGAAATGGAATGCATAGTTTATTTGGTGCAATTCAATATGTTGGGTCGGTTGCCGCTTTCGAGCAATTTGGGCGTGATTATGGATCACCTTATACCGCCGCTAAATATATTATATTTGCATTCATTATTTCTCTTTATATTCCATACATTAGAGAGATACGTGGTTTATTGCAGCGCATTGTTGAATTAGGTCTTTTTATTGGACTTGTATTTATGGTCCAAAGTCGTGACGTTTAGCCAAGCGCTGTTATCGAAAATTTACACTGCCTTCTATTTTAAAAACGCTAGGCGTTAGGCAACTTAAAACTGATCATAATGACCACCAATGGCATAAATATAAATGTACTCTTTGTCGTATTTATAAATAACGCGGTCTTTCCGACTTATGCGGCGGGACCACAAGCCAGATAGGTTATGTTTTAATGGCTCAGGTTTTCCAATACCAGTGCGTGGATCGTCACGAAGCATTTCTTTCAACAAACGGCAAAGTACTTTGTGTAGTTTTTTGTCTTTTTGCCTAAGTTCTTCATATGCTACCCAGGTATTACCCTCAAATACCAGTGATCTCATTTAGTTCCCCGGAAGCAGGCTTATATCCTTTATTTTTTGCATTTGTAGCAGCAGAGGCGGCTATTTGCTCCATTAAGTCATTGTTTTGTAGAACATATAATGTCTCTTGTTCACGCTCCCAATCATCCGCACTTAAAACGACAAAATCATCACCATTTCTACGCGTAACTTTAAGAGGCAAATGCTGTGTAGCCACCTGTTCTACAAAGCTTTTTAGGTTGTCTCTAAATTTATTTACACTTACACTGTTCATCTTATACACCTATAAGTAGTACCGTATCTCCGTACATGATAGTAGTGAAGCCCTAACAAGTCAATCAGACGTCCTTACGCTAAGCTTCTTCTATTTTGTTTTTGACGGTTCAGCGGATGTTCAGTTTGCTAAATTATACTTGCTTTAGCAATACATCATTGTAATTTTGATACTTAAAATTGAATAAATTAAAAACAAAAGGATTCAAATGAAAAAATTATTACCCTTAACATTCTCAATTCTAGCTTCAACCTTTGCATCGTCCGTATGTGCTGACAATAGTTGGTATATTGGTGCATTGTATAACTCACAAGAGATATCAATGCAGGGTCGAGATTTTAATACTGCAGGGGTAGTTGCAGGATATCAATATAATAAATACTTTGCTCTTGAAACTAGATTGGCTACAGGTACGTCAGGATATTCAAGTTTTTATGGTACTCCAGAATCGCCGGTGAGTAGTTATAAGGAAGACATTGACAACCAAAACTCTATATTAATTAAGGCCTCATATCCTATATTTGAATCATTTAACCTTTATGGTTTGATTGGTTACACTAATACAAAACTAGAAGTAAGAGGTTTAGCACAAACTAATGACCAAAATGGTAATCTTATAGGGAATTTTCCTTTCAAACTTACTGAATCGGAAAGTGGTTTAAGTTATGGTTTAGGCCTAAACTACAGATTGAATGAGCATTTTGATATATTTGTCGATTATCAGGTTCTTCCCGATTTTGAGCCTGATTCTAGTATTTCAAAAAGTTGGAAAAGTACCACTGTGGGTCTTAACTACTCTTTTTAATGTATCTAAATATAACAAAATAGGACAAGTCGCGCGCAGTAGCGACTTGTCCAATGTTGGACAAGTCAAAAAGTAAGATGCCTGTTATAGGAAACATATTTCGTCAGGCCGACGAAGTTAAGGAATATTTGTAAGAGACCAATTTTTCAAGTCGAGTAATAGCCAACCGGCAGTGTCGTTGCATACAATCCATCGCACAAATCAAATTCTATCGGTGAGTATTTTACTCTTTATGTCAGTGAGTGAAGGTTATTTGTAATAATCCCGCGCTCTTCGGAAACCTTTCGGCAACACATGCTGCAAAACTAGCCATTAAGATTTCACTGCTGACTTCGTTCGAATTTTCCATGAGTTTGTTTTACTGTCTTTAAAGCGGAAGCTGACCAGGCCGTCCTGCTCACTGAGAATATTGTGTTCATCAATCACGCCTCGATAAAGGTAACGAGCCAGATATTTGAGTGCTGGTTCGCCGCGTCCCATTGATTGACATTAGGTACCCCTTTTTTGGCAAAGGTATTGAGGGTGTTGATTGCAGCACTAAAAAGAGCAGAATAATTGTTCTCCTGATGATCCATGACAAAATTTCTCAGCTCGTAAGGCGCCGTAAAGGTCACCACAAAATAATCAAGTGGCAGCAGCTTTTGTAGCTGACGAGTGAGTCATTGGTAATTGGTCAGGTGTTGGCATTTCGGGCAACTGCGATGCCCAGGCGTATTGGCGCCCATCATGAACACTTTCCCATTTATACGTTTGATAAGGCTGCATTGTTAATTGATGGAACTGTAGAGCCCTAATATTGGAAACATAAGTGACAGTTCACCATATGGACAATGGTTTGAAGGCGTAATTGAAGTTGTGTGGCAAATTTCGGATTGTTGTATTTTCCAGGAAAGACCTTTAGCTAGCGGTCGGCTACTTCTAAATAGCTTCATGATTGAGGTGCTTGTGGGTCTGATATACCACTAAGTGATAATGTTATGGAGTACAGCGTAGGAATAAACTTCAATCGTAAATTACTGAACTAGTTCCAAAATACGGTTTTCAATCTATCGCTTGCGATGATCACAATTTTGAGCGGTAAAAGGATCGTCGCCACACAACATGCGTGTCGTACGCAACAAGAGATACTGTGGTAAAAACTTGGTGTTTCTGAATCGACCAATTCTCCTCTTGGGATCGTCATTATTCTTCCTTGAAAATGCTGAGTGAAGTCAGTGTAATTCACGTCAGATCATTGACCAATCGGTCGTTTCGTAAACCTGATTGAGAGAAAATGATGTAAGGCAATGGCTATGATCGGGGTGTCCGTTCTCTTGGTTGTCTTGTTTTCTTTTTAAACATTCGGTTGCGTAGGGCGAGCATTAACTTTGTAAGTCTGCAAATGCTGACCTATACTTAATTACCTCTCGGACTTTCTGTATTATTTGTGCCCTGATGAATGAAAGCAACCAGAAATATTCTAAAGATCAAGATGTTGCTGAGCGAATGAAGCTTGTAGAAGCATTGTCTCGATTGGCTAGCAGTGCCGATTTTAGAGATTTCAAACAGTCGATGAAAACCTATCTACTTGATTTGGCCAATCTATTTAACGCGGACGTTGCATTTGTTGGGCTATTTGGTGATGAATCTCAAAGTTGGATTAAGACTGTTAAGGTCCTGGTTAAAGGTCAGTTTAGTCAAAATTTTACCTATGCTTTGAAAGGTACTCCCTGTAACGACGTTTTAGATGGGAAAATCGAGATCATTAGTAGGGATGTCTCCAAGCAATACCCAGAAGACAAAATGTTAACGGATATGAATATTGAGAGTTACTTTGGTGCTCCGTTACTTTCTCCTTCTCAGGAAACCATTGGCATTATTGCCGTAATGGGAGAGAGTGAGATGTATCCTCAGGACTGGATATATCCATCTTTAGCTGTTTATTCTCGCTCGATTGCACACGACATCTGTATTAACAACTACGTATCCGAGTTAGATCTGGCCGCTAGCGTGTTTGACTGCAGCTCGGAAGGAATAGTAATTACTGATGACAAAGGTAATATTTTGAAGGTAAACAATGCCTTTGAAAGAATTACTGGTTTTGCTCAGTCAGAAGCTATTGGTAACAAGATGGGGATTTTGAAATCCGGTAGGTATGATCAGGAATACTATAAAAAATTCTGGAGCAAAATCGTCAATCAAGGTGTATGGAGTGGTGAATTATGGAATAAGAATAAAGCTGGTGAGGAATTTGCTGTTTTTCAGACTATCAATACAATAAAAAATGCCAATCAGAATATTATCAATTTTATTAGTATATTCGCGGATATTACCGAAAGAAAAATTAGCGAAGAAAAACTATTTCAACTCACCTATTTTGAACCGCTTACTGGGCTACCTAATCGAGATGCGTTTATTGCAACTTTGACTAAATCTATCGCCAACGCCAAAAGAAACCAAACTAAAATAGCGTTAATAGTGATGAACATTGATCGATTCAAATTGTTTAATGACTCTTCCGGTCGTAGGGTCGGCGATCAGCTACTCATCGATATAGGTAAGCGATTTAATTCTTTACTACGAGAAGGTGATTATCTGGCGCACCTGGGCGGAGATGAATTTGCAATTATCCTTGAAAATATTGCCGAAACCATTGATATTACGGAGGTGATTGGTCGGATAAGATTAGCATTGTCCGATGGGCATCTTGAGCAAATATACCGATTTTTGTTTACCGTTAGTATGGGAATAAGTATATTTCCAAACGATGCTATTGAACCCAATGCTTTGTGTAATGCGGCTGATGCCGCTCTTCACCGTTCAAAGGAAATTGGCCCTGATACCTGTCATTTTTTTGAATCTGATATGACTCAAAAAATTATTGAACGCATCAGGCTGGAACACGACTTGCGGGTTGCCATCGAAAAAAAGAATTTTGAGCTACATTATCAACCTCAGGTTGATCTTAAGACTGGTAAAATTGTCGGCTTAGAAGCTCTGATACGTTGGCGAGCCAATGATAATCAATTAATATCACCGGATGTTTTTATTCCAATTGCAGAAGAAACCAAGCTAATTGTTCCTATTGGAGAATGGGTACTACATGAAGCTTGTGCCCAGTATGAACAATGGTTGGCACTCGGGATCCCGCCTTTTCGAATGGCAATTAATTTATCTGGAATTCAGTTCCAGCAAAGCGACTTTAACGAACTAATAGTTTTAATATTAAACCGTTACAATATACTTCCGGAAAATCTGGATCTGGAGATTACCGAAACAATATTAATGGATCAGATCGAAGATGCCATTTTAAGTTTAGAGAAATTGAAAGCGCTTGGTGTTAAGATCTCCATCGACGATTTTGGCACGGGTTACTCTTCTATGGCTTATTTAAAGAAATTTCCTGTAGATAGTCTAAAAATTGATAAATCGTTTATTATGGATGCATTACAAGATAGTGATGATTCCGCTATCGTTGAAGCGACCGTCGCACTAGCGCATTCGTTAAGGTACACGGTTATTGCGGAAGGTGTTGAGACGCAGGGCCATGTCGATTTTCTTAAGAGATTGGGGTGTGATGAATATCAGGGCTACTTTTTTTCTAAACCCATTCCTCAGAAACACGTTGCTGCCTTTTTAATCGAACAAAATACCACCTCAGATGCACCCGTTTAAGCAGCGTGGGTAAAAAATAAAAAGTGACAGCAACATCACGTCATAATATATTTAATCTCTCAATCTCTCAATCTCTCAATCTCTCAATCTCTCAGCAATCAGAATCAATTAGCGCAAAATGAAAATGACAGCAAAGATAGATTAATGCGCCAGCAAGAGTATGGTGATGGATTTTTCATGTGAGCCTGTTATTTTTTTGGAGCTGGCACTAACAATACTGGTTTTGTCGATTGGTTGATGACCGACTCGGCAACGCTGCCAACTAACAGATCAAAAAGAGCACTGTGGCCGTGGCTGCCTAGCACAATTATCCTGGCGTTAACTTTATCGGCGGCGCTTAATATTTCGGCGGCGATAATACCTTGTGGTTGCATAGTTTTGACTTGAAGACCCTTTTTAGACAAATCTTTTGCGAGCAAGTCTAGTCGTTTTTTACTTCTCTGATTTTCGTTTTCAATTTGTGTTTTCAAAACGTCCGGCCCGACATCAAAACCCACAAAATCGGGATCGGGCTCAGCAATATGAATAAGAGTAATATTTTCATTGGGACGGGCAAATTCTGCCAGCTCCTTCAGTACGGTGTCGGTTACTGGTGAAAAATCGATAGCGGCGAGTATAGTCATCGTATTACTCCTCATTCAGCTTGAATGGTGGTTTGTTGATTACCTGATAAATTGATTGTCCGCGAGAGGTTAGATAAGCCTGTTCAATATATTTAACGATACGAGTTGACCAGATATCCTGACTCTCGCGGGATAAATGAGACCATTCGGGGATGGTCAGTTCCGATGATAGTTCAGCAAAATCCATACTATTCACAGCCGGTGCTTTAAACCCGTTGATCATCGGTTGCCACAAGGTATTACGATGATCATTTAAAAGATCCTGTTGTTTATAGAGACCATCGGATGGCATTCGGATAAAAACTATATCGCCACCTCGTTGTTTCAATTTTTCGATCAGTGGCTTAAAAAAACCGATAGCACCTTTTGCCATTTTGTCTAACACTTCCGCTGGTTTTGGTTCTTCTATATTAATTCCCGGGCGCCAGAAATTTAAGATTTGTTGATGATCAAAACTACCTACACTCTCAATGGGTTCCCACATATCAGTTTGTCGATCGGCGTAAATATTTCCTAACTTCCATTGCTCGTTTTCCAGTTTTTTAGCGCCAGATCGCTTCGGCAAATGATTGTAACGCTCGGTTAATTCCGGCAGCGAAAATCCTTCGTCTAAAAATGCCAGGTGATCGGATAATTTATTATGTAAATGCATTCCAATCCATTGAGAAGGTGATTGATTGCGGTAGCTTTCTAACGCATCGCCTCCAAAAATGCCTTCTCCGATCCAGTTGAATAGAAATGGAGTCACACCGACCAAAACAATGCCATCGAATTGTGTATTGTCCACGATATCCTGAACAAATAGTGCCGGACTTGTACCCGGCAATGCCAGTTGTAGCGGTCGGGTTCCAAGTTGTTTTTCAAGAATGTCAAGATCGGCAGCCCATAATATTCTACTGGAGCCGGTTAATATCACTCTCACATTCTTATCCGGCTGATCTAATTTGCGTCTTTCTTCCCCCCACATTTCTCTAATGCCGGTCTGATAAGTGCCCGGAGTATGGTGCATTTTGCGAGCCAGATTTTCCCAGGCTACGACTGCAATCACCAACACTACAAGCATTACTAGAATAAGTTTCGGCCATGGATGATCGGGTATTTCGCGATACGGAATACTTATTTCTGATATTTGTTGATCGTCAGATCCGGCACTTAGCCTAGAATCAGGTTCAGAATTAGAGTCTGAATCAGAATCATAATTAGAACCCGAATTAGAATTGGAAGTAGATGAAGGCATCTCCTGTCCCCTGTGTAAATATGATTGTAAAAGTCATTACCGATAAAATAGTCGCAAGCAACCAGCCAGGTATTTTCGTTACCACTTTTTCTAGCGAGCTATTTCGCATCATCCAATGGGCCCCGACTAATGCGATGGTGACTACCAGAACTTCAAGTATGTAGAGTGTCGGTAGCGGTGTTTTGGCATCGGCCGGAGCAAAACCAAACATTGATGAAATAATTTGGCTTGAAACTTCAAAGTCTCTGGCCCGAAAGAAAACCCAGGTAATGTTGATTAATAGGTAAGTGAGTATTGCCAGAAAAAACTTAAACCAAGGATTGTCGCGGATAGAGAAATGCCCCCATCGCCGTCTAATAAATCGCTCTGTGGCCAAAAAGCTGCCGTGCAATCCTCCCCAAATAACAAAGTTCCAACTCGCACCATGCCATAATCCACCTAACAACATGGTGAGCATTAGATTGACATAAGACCGACTATTGCTGATACGATTACCACCCAGTGGAATATAGAGGTAATCTCTTAACCAGGTCGATAGAGAGATATGCCAGCGTCGCCAAAAGTCTGAAAAACCAATCGCAGCGTATGGGAACCTAAAGTTTGTGGGCAGTGAAAAACCCAAACAAAGTGAAACGCCTATGGCGGTGGTGGAATAACCAGCAAAATCCGAAAAAATCTGACCCGAAAATGCAAGTGTTCCAAGCCAGGCATCATAAAAAGAGACTGATTCCTTACTAGCATAAATTACATCGGCAGATGGCGCTAAGAGCCAGTCGGCGATAACGACTTTTTGAAACAATCCTAGAATGACCAAACTGAGACCCCAACCAAACTGTTTCAAATTAGCCAGATGCGGCGTTTCAAATTGTGGAATAAGGTGCGTTGGACGGACGATAGGTCCAGCGACTAATTGTGGAAAAAAGGTCACAAACAAGGAAAAGTCTAAAAAGGATTTGGCGGGTCTTGCTCGGCGTAAATAGATATCCAGCGAGTAGGCCATGGTCTGAAAGGTATAGAAGCTAATACCGACTGGCAAAATGATCGACCACTCGGGTACTTGATATTCAATGCCGAACGAGTTCATCAAGATTTGCCAGTTCTGTAACAAAAATTCGCCGTACTTAAAGTAACCGAGAATTCCAAGATTAGTTGCCATACTCAGTAGTAAAAGCAGTCGTCTTCGATTCGGGCGATTTTCTTCAAATATCCAACGAGCCACATGCCAGTCAACCAGTGTTGAAATCCATAACAATATGACAAATGGTGGATTCCAGGCGGCATAGAATAAATAACTGGCGATCAACAGGTTAGTCTTTTTTATCTTCCAGGAGAATGGCGTATAGTGTAAAGCAACAACGATTACAAAAAATAAGACGAATGTTAGGGAGTTAAATAGCACAGAGCAATGACCTCATTAGTAATATTTTCATTGGAGGTTGGATTGTACTGACAGCTGTTTATTCACTATTGGGAAGCGATTAAACCAGTAAAAAACAATTTAAATCAATTTTTCTAGGTTAGCATAAAATGCGTATCGTTAGCTTCATTAAGCTCTTTGCAACAAGATAGAGCAGTTATCATCAATTCTAATCAGGTCAAAATTTGCTCAATACAGGCTAAAAATCAATCACTTAGCTTAAGAACATCAAAAACACGCCTATTTGTTTAGTTTGTTGCACTGCTCTATAAGCAGTACTAGTAAAATAGGTCTGATTATCTTACTATTAGATCTTAACTATGTTATTTTATTATTATTAATATTTTACCAATTAACTCAGGTATGAAAGACCTGAGAGAGGAGAACAAATGAAAAGGCTTGCGATTGCTGTCATTCATGGGTTAGGTAGCGAAGAAGAGTTCTACTCAGTAGAGTTGAAACACCGCATTACCGAGGAATATGTTAAAGGAGCAGAAGGTAGACTTGAAGACGACCTATTGTTCTTTGAAATTTACTGGGCCGATTTGGTTAGGGAAGAATTAGAATCTTTCCGCAATAAAGCCAATTATAAAGGCGATTTGGCTTACCAGAATCTTCGTCAGATTATGACTGATACGCAAGCTGTGGCTTTGCTTTATACCCCGGGGACGGAGTTTTATGAAGCCATTAATAATCGAATTAAAGATGGTCTACGAAAGTTTGCTTCACATCGACGTGTGATTCCAGAAGAAACACCGTTAGTCATACTTGCTCATTCTTACGGTGGTGTGATGATGACTCACTTTATTCGTGCGATGCAAAATAGTGAATCTCAATTAAGTAATTTTGAAACAATGAAGACTTTGGCAGGTTATATTACCTTTGGTAATCCGCAAGGCCTGTATAACATGCAAGGATTGGATTCTGAATTAGGACATTCTTGTAAGATTACCGGTGAAGCTTTACCAGCGGATTTGGCGAAACGAGCTCGTTGGTACAATTTTTACGACAAAGACGATATTGTTGCCTATCCGCTAAAAGGTTTGTCAGATGAATTTAACGCAAATGTTAGTGGTGATTTTGAAATCAATGTTGGCAGTGCCGCAACATCGTGGAATCCGGCATGTCACACAGGTTATTGGGAAGATAAAGATTTCTATAAGCCGGTCGCTGAATTTATTGGAGAATTAAGGGCGCCTCATTCTTTTTGGGAGTGAAACCTGCATCTTGAGGTGGGATGGGTATATAAGATTAGTCGGGTAATGTTTCGCTAATCATTCTTTGATAACATCAGACGTAATGTAAAAGACGTTACCTATAACTTTTGAAAAGCCTGCTAAAAGCAGGCTTTTCAGTTCTTAAAACATCGCTTTATGAATAAACAGACTTCGAAAAATACTAACTTGCAAAACAATCGGCCACGAGGCAATCAGTCAATAGATACCCAATTGGATAAATTACAAACCTGTGATTTGGGAAGGGTGTTTTCTCTCAATAAGACAATCGCTAGTAAAAAGCGTAAAGGGCAACCGGTTGAGCAGTTGGCCAAAAAGCTTGAAGAACTCTTACATCGTTCGCAACAAAATACTAAGAATATTGCTGATAAAATACCGAAAATTCAAATTGCTGCTGATTTACCGATTGCGGAAAAAAGCGAGCAACTGATTGAGTTATTACAAAATAATCAAGTGATTATTGTGGCAGGTGAAACCGGTTGTGGTAAAACGACTCAGCTTCCAAAAATCTGTTTGCAGGCGGGATTGGGGATTCGAGGTAAAATCGCACATACCCAGCCCAGACGAGTTGCAGCGACCAGCGTGGCTAGCCGGATTGCCAGCGAGGTTAATTCTCCGCTAGGCGAACTGGTGGGCTATTCAGTGCGTTTTTCGGATAAAACCAGCCAGAATACCCGGATAAAACTGATGACTGACGGGATTTTGTTATCAGAACTGCAGTCCGATCCGATGCTGCGGAACTATGAAGTCATTATTATCGATGAGGCCCATGAAAGAAGTTTAAATATTGATTTTTTGCTGGGCTTTTTAAAACAATTACTTTGCAAACGAAAAGAGCTAAAAGTGATTGTGACTTCGGCAACTATTGATCCGCAAAGTTTTTCAAATTATTTTAATGACGCCCCGATTATGCTAGTCGAAGGACGAACTTATCCGGTCGAAGTACGTTACCAACCGATCGAAGAGGTTGATGATGCGTCGGGGAGCGATCCTCTGTTATCGAGTATTCGAGATGCGGTCGATAGTTGTATGCTTGAATCAACCGGCGATATTCTTATTTTTTCTCATGGTGAAAGTGAGATCAAAAATGTTAGCAAATACTTAAAACAACAAAATTTAAAACAGACAGAAATCTTACCTTTGTATGCCCGTTTGGGGATCAAAGAGCAGCAGAGTATTTTTTCTTCCTCCAATAACCGCAAGATAATTATAGCGACTAACGTTGCCGAAACTTCGCTGACAATTCCTAACATTGTATTTGTGATCGATATTGGGACGGCGCGTATCAGTCGATATAGCCAGAGAAACAAAATACAACAACTGCCAGTTGAAAAAATATCCCAGGCAAGCGCAGAGCAAAGAAAAGGTCGCTGTGGACGTATTTGTCCGGGTATATGTATTCGTTTGTACTCTCAGCAGGACTTTGAATTAAGATCAGAATACACCCTTGCCGAAATAAAACGCACTAATTTATCTTCAGTGGTTTTGCGGTTAAAAGCCATGAAGGTCTCTCAGGTCGAGTCTTTTCCATTTATTCAATCGCCAGACGACCGCCAGTGGAAAGTGGCGTTTAATTTGTTATATGAATTGGGGGCAATGGATGATGCCAAAGCAATTACTAAAATCGGTCAACGGATGGCGCATTTACCGTTAGATCCACAATTGGCCAGAATACTTCTTGATGATAATTTGACCGCCACAGAAGAAATGTTGATTGTCGCCAGCTTTTTAAGCGTAAGAGATGTTCGTATGAGACCCCATGATAAACAACAAAAAGCGGATCAGTTGCATGCTCGATACAGTGACCCGAATTCTGATGTTTTGTCTATTATTAAACTATGGAATTTTCTGGATAAACAGCGAAATGAATTGTCCTCCAGTGCTTTTAGGCGATGGTGTCAGAAAAATTTAATTAACTTTGTTGGTTGGCTCGAATGGCGCAATATTTATTTTCAAACAAAAGAAAATATTGGCGCATTCGGTATTAAAGTCGGTACTCAGTCGGCCTCTGCAGACGATATTCACAAAGCGTTAATCTGCGGTTTTATCAGTCATATTATGATAAAAACTCAGGAACGTTTTTATCAAGGAGCCAGGGGGATTAAAGTCTGGTTACATCCTTCGTCCGTTATGTTTAAACAATCGAGCAGTTGGCTACTTTCCACTGAAATGATAGAAACAGACAAACTTTATGCGCGTTCAAACGCTCCGATCAAACCTGAGTGGATCGAGCAAATAGCACCGCATCTGATCAAAAATAATTATCAGGATATCCATTGGCGAAAAAACAAGGGGCAAACGGCTGCTTTTTTAAGTCAAACATTGTTAGGGCTGCCAATCGTGAATCGACGTTTGGTTGATTACAGCGATGTGGATATTGGTGGGGCGAGAGAATTGTTCTTACTTGAAGGATTAGCCTGCGATAACATCAATCAAAATTTTCCTTTTCTGGATAAAAACCGTCAAATTTTAAGAGACATAGAGGATGAAGAAAAAAGACTCAGAGCTTCTGATATTAAAATCACCGAGCAGGAGTTAGCGTCACTTTATGAAAAGCAGATCCCTGCTAAAATAAACAATTTGATTAGTTTAAAGCGCTGGCTTAAGAAAGATTGGAAAGCCCGTAACCAATTTTTAACATTTGACTCAGGTAGACTCAGTCAACGACCAGCTGAATCGATTCAGGATTACCCCTCAGAAATTTCGATCGGTGGTGTGTCGCTGCCATTGTCTTACAGCTTCGCACCCGGAGAATCAGAGGATGGCGTCACGGTTGAAATTCCCTCTGCTATGCTACAACAGTTTAAGCAGTCAGATTTCGATTGGTTGGTGCCAGGATATTTGAGCGAAAAGATAACGACTGTTATGAAAGCTTTGCCAAAATCGGTCAGAAAGTCTTTTATTCCATTAGCAGAAACAGCAAAAAAGTGTGCTGATGAAATACTGACTCTGGATTATTTGTCGATGCCTTTTAAGCCAACTCTGGTAAAAACCATCAAGAAGATAACCGGTGTTGATATTGCAATTGAAGATATTGATTTAGACAAAATACCTGCGCACCTGCAAATGAAATTTAGGAGCGGTATCAGCGGAAAAAAGAGCCGCTCAATTGCCAATCAACTTTCTCAATTACAGCAACATCAATCTAGTAGCCAAACTAGTGAATCTCAGGAGAAAAATGCTCCCGCTCACAATTTATCGACAAAGCTTTATTCCTGGCCAGAAGTAGATTTTTCCTTGGAAGAGATTAATCAAGTTGCAGGTCGTGATATTAGAATATTTAGAGGATTGTGCGACAGAGGAGAATTTGTCGAGCTGAAGGAATATTCCAGTTTAACAGAGGCGCAAGAATCTCATTCTTTTGGAGTGGCTCGTCTGGTCATACTCGACCAGTTGCGTTTGATCAAAGAGATTAAAAATAGCTGGCCAGATAGAAAAGAGATAGAAAAGTTAAACCTTCGATTCGGTGGTTTTTCACCACTACTGGATTGGCTGGTTTTGTCTTTATTGATTAATATGCAAGCCAGCCAATCAGATGCTATCACCAGTAAAAAACAATATTTATCAATGACTCATGAGTTTTCGAAATCGGGCCGCGCAATGATAGCAGAAGGACTCACTCAACTTTTAAGATTGCTAAGACAAAAAAACCAACTATATGCTCACATGGCCAAGTTAAAAAGTGATGTGTTTAGCAACTCAATGGAAGATATTAAACAACAACTGGTTTCTCTATGGTCCAGTCGACGATTTATTCAGCAAGGTAATAATTTGTATCCAACATATCATCGGTATCTGCAAGGAATTGAATCACGATTGACTCGTATCAACGAAAATTTTCCCAAAGAACAAAGCGCTCTGGATATTTGGCAAGATTGGAACGATTGGTGGAATGAATTATCACAACAATCTGGCGATGCTGAGTTCAAAAGTCAGCTAGATGAATTGTTCTGGAATTTGCAGGAATATCGCATTAGCTTATTTGCTACCAATATCAAAACCAGGAATAGTATTTCAGCCAAGAAACTGCAAAAATTGTTCGATCGATTGGAAGAGAGATTAGTTCTTTAATGTTTTTGGCTAAATTTTCTCAGAAGAGCAAACAAGCGCATGAAGTGGGTTCCGTACAACGATGTTCCGGTATCTAAAACCAATCCCTGCCCGCTAAATTTAACATCCCTCGAATAACCTTTTATAAATTTCTATTTACAATGGGCCATAATAGGATTAAAGTACTATTTGCATAGATAGTGCTTATATCTGGCCTTAAACGGTTTACGGCAGATTTTTGCGCTACTTCGAATATGGAATGAGGCTTATACGCGCTTTGTTCTCAGTTTATTCAGGGGCACATAGGTATGACAAAAGATTTAACCCAAAGACAAGGCGAAGTACTGGACGCTTTAAAAGGCTATATTGAAGATTATGGCATCGCACCTTCCCATGTGGAACTTGCGGA
>Ga0316205_10001323_pt1 | contig 32783 bp, 29 predicted proteins | sample 3monthpyrite_MG_FD_204941 | JGI IMG/M metagenome (GOLD analysis project Ga0316205, IMG submission 204941) | Microbial mat bacterial communities from mineral coupon in-situ incubated in ocean water Damariscotta River, Maine, United States -... | ecosystem: Environmental > Aquatic > Marine >...
GGGACGCGAAATCCCTTTTGCTCCAGGTAGGACGCCAATCCGTGGGTGGTGAGCCGATACAGGATGTCTCGGATGGTTGAGGCCGAACAACCGTATTGCGTTGCAAATGTCTCAGGCTTGAGGCGCGCACCCGCGTCAAATTCTCCCGATGTCAGCCGGGTCTGCAGATCACCGAAAATGTCCTCGACATGCATACATTGGTCCAAGAATTTTGTGAAAATCAGATAATCACAAAATTTTTGTAAAGCCAGCAAATTTGTTGCCACATCCAGAATCGCTCGCTAGCTTGGTCATACCAAAAGCAAAAAGAGCGAGACGCCTCGCCGATTGATACAACCTAGGGAGAGATCAATGAAATTCATGAAAAGCTTGACCGCAGCCGCTTCGGCAGTTGCCCTTTTGGCCGGCGCGGGCGCCGCGGCCGCCCAAACCACCAAGTTGCGCATTCAGACCCATTTCAGCCAGGAAACCCTGTCGGGCCAGATGGCTGGTGAATTCATCAAGGACGTAACCGCGATGTCTGGCGGTGAAATCGAAATCGAGATGTTCTACGCATCTTCGGTTGTGAAATCGGCTGAAACATTTGACGCGGCTGCAACCGGCATCCTGGATTGCGACATGACCGGCGGCGCCTATCAAACCGGCAAGAACCCGGCCTTTCAGTTTGCTGGCGATTTGACTGGCGGCTATGCCAACCCCTATCAGCAATATGCATGGCTTTTGCATGGTGGCGGCTATGACGCGCTAAACAAATTGTACAACAACTACGGCATGGAATTTGTCGGCTGGTGGATCCCCGGTCCAGAATCACTGTCTTCGACCAAGCCAATTGCCGGCGTCGCAGATCTGGATGGCTGGAAGTTCCGCTCCCCTCCTGGTGTGATCACCATGATCTTTGAAAAGCTGGGCGCGTCGCCCATCGTGATGGATTTCAACGAGATCTTCACCGCGCTGGAAACAGGCATCATTGACGGCGCAGACGCCGCCAACCTGACCAACAACATCGGTCTGGGTCTGTATGACATCGCCGAGCACACGAACTACCCTGGCTTCCACTCTATGCCCGCCGACCACCTGGCCTGCAACAAAGCTGTTTGGGATGCGATGCCCGCAGATCACCAGGCAATCCTGAAAGTTGGCATGCAGGCGCTGGGTCTGAAGAACACCACGATCAACGAGGTTCAGAATGCCAAGAACGCAGTCACCATGGCTGAAAAAGGTCTGAACATGTATCAGTGGTCCGAAGCGGACATGGCGGTTTACCGCGGCGCTGTTCAAGAGGCCTGGACCGAATTCGCGACCACGCCAGAAAGCCAGGAACTGCTGGGTGCACACCTCGCATTCCTGCGTGACATCGGTGCTATGAAATAGGGCCCATCCGGCTTGCAAACAGAAGAGCGGCGCCAAGGCGCCGTTCTTTTCGTCTAACGGCACATCTAATCGGTTTTGGGGGCAAGAATGGCGGAAAAACAGACTGGAAATCTGGAAGAATGGATATGGCCAAGCCTATTCCTGATCTCCTGCGCTTGGGTGATTTGGCACATCCCTGCCTTCATTCTGGATTGGTTCCGGCCCGAAAGTGAAAGCCTGTTCCTGCAGATTTCCGAATTGCATCTGCGCAAGGAAATCATCGCCCTGCCCGGCTTGTTTGGCGGTTTCGCCGACCCGATTGACTGGCTCGCGCTGGTCTTGATCCCGGTCTTTGCCTTTCTGGGCACGCGCGCAGTTGTCGTGGCGCCGATGGAATTTGAAAGATGGCGGCGGTGGGACAAATTCTCGATGTTCATTGGCCGGGCGACGATGATCATGATCATCTCGATGACCGGCGTAATGCTGTATGAGGTGTTCTTGCGTTATGTCGTCGAGCGGCCCACCAAATGGGCCAATGAATTGACCCTGTGGATCGCCGGCTTCGTGTTTCTGTCCTCGGGGCTTTATGCGATGCAACAGCGCTGCCACATCCGGATCTCGCTGCTGTATGACGCCGTCCCGCGCCCGGTGCGCAAGTTGTTCGACATCCTGTCGGTATTGATGATTGTCCTGTTCACATTTGGTCTGGTCTTTGGCAGCTACAATCAGGTTTTCATCAACAAGTTGTATCGCTGGGAAATGTTCGGCACGGCATTTGACCCGCCGATCCCTGCCACCATCCAACCGATGATTCTGATCATGTTGGTGCTGATCGCCTGTCAGGCAATCGCGAATCTGATCGCCGATTGGGATCTGGATCCCGAAGTGTTCACGCATGACGATATTGACCAGGACGAAATTGAAGCAATCAAACGCAGCGTCGGGGCAGACTGATGGATATTGGAACGATCTCACTCATTCTCGTCCTGGGCATGATCTTGCTCCTGGCGATCGGCATGCCACTTGGATTTGCCTCTGCGGTTCTGGCCCTGCTGGTTATGGTGCTCAAGTTCGAACCTGCCATTCTGACAGCGCCCTGGTCGGTGGGTGACGGCATATTGACCGGGCGACCGGGCACGGGGCCGTTATACATACTTACCCAGAAAATATTCGACCTGATGACCGAATATGTGCTGATATCCGTGCCGCTGTTCATCTTTATGGCCGCGTTGCTGGAACGCTCTGGCATTGCCAAGCAAATGTACAATGCGCTGGATTTCTGGCTCAGCGGCGTGCGCGGCGGGGTGGCCATCGTGACGTCGATCATGGCAGTGATCATGGCAGCAATGTCCGGCATCATTGGCGGCGAGGTTGTCTTGCTGGGTCTGATCGCGCTGCCGCAAATGTTGCGGCTTGGCTATAATCAGAACCTGGCCATCGGCACGATCTGTGCCTCGGGCAGTTTGGGCACAATGATCCCGCCGTCGATCGTATTGATCATTTACGGGCTGATTACCGAAACCTCAATCAAGGCGCTGTTTACCGGTGCGTTTGTGCCCGGCTTCATGCTGGCGTCGATGATCATCATCTATATCATTATCCGCACGACCCTGCGCCCCGAAGATGCGCCGCTGCCAGACCGCAAACCCGGCGATCCGACGGCGCTGCAAAAACTGGGCATGTTTGGCGGTTTTCTGTCGCTGTTGCTGGCGGGTGGCGGGGCGGTGTTGTTCCTGCGCGCGCTGTTTTTTACCGTCACTGGCCAAAACATCATGGACGAGGGCGAAGATGCCATCGCTCTGGGCACACCCGAGCACTTGTTGCCATTGGCGATTGCCGCCCTTCTGGGCGTGGCATTGGCCTTTGGCGCATTTGGGCGCGAAAGGACCATGCAGGGCTGGGAGCATGGCAAAGGGCTGGTGCCCCCGCTTCTGGTGATCGGCGTTGTTCTGGGCTCGATCTATGGCGGCATCACCGGCATCACCGAAGCCGCCGGCATGGGGGCTTTTGCCGTGTTCATGATCGCGCTGTTGCGCGGAGAGGCCAGCATTGGCCTGTTATGGGACGCGATGATGCGCACGCTGAGATCTACCGGCACCATCATTTGGGTAACCATCGGCGCCGCGGCGCTGGCGGGCGCCTATACCCTGGCCGGTGGGCCAAACTATATCGCCAATCTTATCGTCGGCTCGGAAATGCCGACCATGTTCGTGCTGCTGACAATGATGCTGATCTTGTTGTTCATGGGCGCATTCATGGATTGGGTGGGCATCGTATTGCTGATCATTCCAGTCTTCCTGCCCATCGTGAAGCGGTTGCCAATCGAAGAAATCGGCTTCATCGGGCAGTTGTCGCCACAGCATGTGTCGATCTGGTTCGGGGTTTTGTTCACGATGAACATGCAGGTCAGTTTCCTGTCTCCACCTTTCGGCCCGGCCGCGTTTTATCTGAAATCCGTGGCTCCGCCGCATATTTCGCTGACAGACATTTTCAAGGGCTTCTTGCCGTTCATCGGGGTGCAGCTCCTGGCTTTGTCGATCCTGCTGATCTGGCCAAATATCGTGACAGTGCTGCTGTAACAGGAGGAGATAATGCTCGACCAACAGCAACTCGATCAATTCGATCGCGATGGATACCTGGTTGTTGAAGATGTCATAGACCCGCAGACGCTGGCTGCCATTCAAGCGGAATATGCCGCCTTGATGGATGACCTGTATGACCAATGGCACGCCCAAGGTCATGTGCCCGCGCCCGAGCCGCACATGGGTTTCTGGGACAAGCTGGACATCGTCTACAGGGCCGGATTTGACTGGTATCAGCCACTCGACATCTCTTTGCCGCATGCTGATATTCGCCACGACACGCCCATGCATTTCGGACCGGCAGTATTTCAGATGGCCACCCATCCGCGCATCTTGGACATCGCCGAGCAGATCCTGGGACCAGAGATCACCTCAAATCCCATTCAGCATGTGCGCATCAAACCGCCCGAACGCAACGTGGCCACGGATGAATTGCGCGCGCATATCGTTTCAACCGACTGGCACCAGGACAAGGGCGTGACGCTGGAAAGCGCCGATGAGACCGAAATGCTGACCGTTTGGCTGGCTATTACGGATGCGACTGTCGAGAACGGCTGTTTGCAGGTCAAGCCGGGCAAGGAATCCGAGATGCTGCCGCATTGCTCGTTGAAGCAAACCGGTATCAAGGAAACGTTTTTGCCCAAGCGCCCGGCACAACCCTGCCCGGTCAAGGCGGGCGGCGCGGTGATCTTTCATCCGCTGACACCGCATGCCAGCCTTGGCAACAAATCAGACGGCTACCGGTGGTCGTTTGATTTACGCTATAACGTGACCGGCCAACCGACGGGGCGCGATCATTTCCCCAGTTTTATCGCGCGTTCGCGGGCCAACCCCAGCGCAGAGCTGAAAGATTGGCGCGTTTGGCGCGACGTGTGGCATGATACACGCCTCAGGCTTTCGCAGAGCGCGCATATACCCCAGCACCGCTGGCCCAGCGACGGGCCGTATTGCGCCTGAATGACCCTGTTGCACCTGGATCCAGCCGACAATGTCGGCGTTGCAACCACGCATTTGACCGCCGGGCAGGCGCTGGATGGGCTGACGTTGTCGGCAGCGGTTCCAACCGGCCACAAGGTAGCCCTGCGCGACATTGCAAAGGGCGAGAAAGTCATCAAGTTCGCGCAAAGCATTGGGCTGGCATCGGCCAATATTGGTGCGGGCGACCATGTGCATACCGGCAACCTGGCCTTTGCAGCGGTAGACGCGGATTATGCTTTTGGCACCAATCTGCGCCCGGTCGCCCCCGCGACGCAAATCGACAGATTCATGGGCTTTGACCGTGGCAATGGTCGTATTGGCACACGCAATTACATCGGCATTATCACTTCGGTGAATTGTTCAGCAACCGCCGCGCGCATGATCGCCGATCATTTCACACCCGAGCGCCTGGCCGCTTATCCCAATGTCGATGGGGTGGCCGCCTTTGTCCACGGCACGGGCTGCGGAATGGCTGGTGACGGTGCGGGTTTTGAGGCGTTACAACGGGTCATGTGGGGCTATGCCCGCCACCCGAATTTGGCGGGCGTGTTGATGGTCGGTCTGGGCTGCGAAATGAACCAGATTGACTGGCTGCTCGAAGCCTATGGCCTGAAACAGGGGCCGATGTTTCAGACCATGAACATTCAATCGGTGGCCGGGCTGCGGCGCACGGTGGAATTGGGCATCGCCAAGGTCGCCGCGATGCTGCCAGAGGCCAATCGCGCCAGCCGCACGCCCTGCCCCGCCAGCGCGCTGAAGGTGGCGCTGCAATGTGGCGGGTCCGACGCCTGGTCTGGCGTCACGGCCAATCCGGCTCTGGGATATGCGTGTGATTTGTTGGTGGCGCAGGGCGGAACCGGTGTTCTGGCCGAAACACCCGAGATCTATGGCGCAGAGCATTTGTTGGCCGAGCGTGCGGCCGATGCGACGACAGGCAAGAAGCTGATTGACCTGATCCATTGGTGGGAAGACTACACCGCGCGCAATCATGGCTCGATGGACAATAACCCAAGCCCCGGCAACAAGGCGGGCGGGTTGACCACTATTTTGGAAAAATCACTCGGGGCGGCCGCCAAGGGGGGCACGTCGCCTTTGGTCGGTGTCTACAAATACGCCGAAATGATTGACCGTGCGGGATTCACCTTTATGGATTCTCCCGGCTATGACCCGGCCAGCGTCACCGGCCAGATTGCGGGCGGGTGCCAGATCGTTTGTTTTACCACCGGGCGAGGCTCTGCCTTTGGGTCCAAACCCGCACCGACGATCAAGATCGCGACCAATTCGGATATGGCGGCGCGCATGTCAGAAGATATGGATATTGATGCAGGTCGTGTCTTGTCGCAAGGCACAAGTATCGCCACGATGGGCACAGAGATTTACCAACACATATTGGCCACCGCATCGGGTGCCGCCAGCAAATCAGAGGCGCAGGGTCTGGGGGATTTCGAATTCGTCCCCTGGCAAATCGGCGCCGTAATGTAGGAGAGAACATGAGCAACGCGAAAATCGGCTTTATCGGTCTGGGTCTGATGGGGGGCGCCATGGTGGCCCGTTTGCAGGACAAGGGGCACAATGTGACGGTGATGGGCAACCGTGACCGCACCGAAATTGACAAGGCCCTTGCCCGTGGCGCAACTGAGGCCGCCACGGCCCGCGAACTGGCCGCCGCAAGCGATATCGTCATGCTTTGCATGGGCACGTCGCAACAGGTCGAAGCCCGGTTACTGGGCGAAGACGGGGTCATTGCAGGGTTGCGCCCCGGCACGATCGTGATCGATTTCGGCACCTCTCTACCGGCCTCTACCCGCGCGATGGGCGACAAAGTCGCCGCTGCTGGCGGCACCTATCTGGATGGCCCGTTGGGTCGCACGCCCAGTCATGCCCGTGAAGGCAAGCTGAATATCATGGGCTCGGGCGATGAGGCCGCCTTTGCCAAAGTGCGCCCGGTGCTAGAGGATCTGGCCGAGAATGTTTTTCACCTAGGGGCGCTTGGCAATGGGCACACGATCAAGCTGATCAACAATTTCTTCGGCCAGACGGTGGCGACGGCGCTTGGCGAGGCTTTTGCCATTGCCGACATCACGGGCATAGACCGCAAACAATTGTTTGACGTGATGTATGCCGGCCCGCTTGGCTCTCCGTTCATGGCATTCATGGCCGATTACGCACTGGAAGGTAATCCGAACAACCTGGCCTTTTCGATCCGCAACGCGGGCAAAGATGTCGGCTATTATGATGAGATGACACGCGACGCCGGTGCGCCATCCCTGATGGCCGCAGGCGCCCTGGCTGCGCTGCGCGACGCGGATGCGATGGGCATGGGCGACAAGATGGTGCCGGAGCTGCTGGACTATTTCCAAGCAAAACTCAAGCGTGAGTGAGCCTGGCCCTCAACCCAGCGCCTTGCCGGGCCTGGGTTGGGGCATCTTTCTGGTTCTGACCGCAAATCTGTTTTTTGCCTTTGTGGACACCTCGACCAAGTGGTTGATCGGCGCGGGAATTGTGGCCACGCAATTGGCCTTCATGCGCTATGCCGTGCATTTTCTGATTACTTGCGGCGAGCGGCTGGCACGGGGAAAATTGCCCAGGCCGATAGATGCTTCGGCGCGCAGGCTGGTCTTGTTGCGCTCGTTTTGTCTGGTCTCTGCCACCTTGGCAAATTTCACTGCGCTTGGGCATTTGTCGCTCTCTGTTACATCGGCAATGTTGTATCTGGCGCCCATATTCATCTGCCTTTTTGCACGTCCGATACTGGGCGAACAGATCAATCCGGGCCATTGGCTGGCGATCGTCGTTGGCTTTCTGGGGGCACTGGTCGTGGTCTGGCCATTCGGCCAGCCGGTGAACTGGTATGCGGTCTTGATGCTTTATCCCGCCGCGGCGATGGCCCTGTATCAAGTATTGACGCGCAAACTGACCGCTCGAGTGACACCTGCGACCTTGCAGTTCTATACCGGGGCCATGGGCAGTTTGGCGCTGCTTCCCTTGGCATTGCTGGATTGGCAGACACCAGAAAGCGGGTTGGCGATGGCGCTCATGCTCGGCATTGGCGCATTTGCCTGGGCCGGACATGAAGCGCTGACCCGCGCCCATGCCTATGCGCCTGCCAGCACTTTGGCGCCCTATGGGTATAGTTTTGTCGTCTATCTGATGGTGGCCGGTGTGATTGTCTATAATGACATCCCCGCACCGAACGTCTTGCTGGGGGCAGGTCTGATTTTCGTCAGCGGCACTCTTGCCTGGAACAGTGCCAGAACCCGGCACTTGCACAGAGCCTAAGTATTGTCCCCCTTGCGGGCTTTCCAGGCGTCGAACAGGTGTAGCGTTTGCGGGTCTGTTGCCGGATACAGCCCACGAATGGACGCGCCGGCCAAGACCTGCTCCAGCACGAAGGCCTCAAACTCTTCCATGGCCTCGCTTTCCAGTGCAATTTCATCGGCCAGATGGCGCGGGATCACCATCACACCGTCGCCGTCGCCCAGCAAGATGTCACCGGGGTAAATGGCCACTCCGCCACAGGCAATCGGCAGGCCGATGTCAACCGCGTGGTGTTTGGTCAGATTGGTTGGCGCAGAGGGTTTGGCCGCGAATACCGGCATGTCGAGCGCTGCCGCTCCAGCCGCGTCACGAATGCCACCATCAGTCACGACCCCGGCCGCCCCGCGCATTTGCAATCGCGTAAGGAGAATGGATCCTGCCGAGGCCGCCGAGGCGTCCTGCCGGCAATCCATCACCAGAACCGCGCCTTCGGGGCATTGCTCGATTGCCACGCGCTGGGGATGATCTGGCTCCCGAAAGGCGTCCAGCGGATCGGTGTCGGGGCGGGTCGGAATATAGCGCAAGGTATAGGCCGGCCCGACCATGTTGCGCCCAACCGACGCGCCCAAGGCAGAAACACCCTGAACATAGGCGTTGTGATAGCCTCGCTTGAACAACAACGTGGCGATTGTTGCGGTGCTGGCCCGGGCCATACGCGGCAGGGTATCCGGCGCCAGAGCAATGGTTTCGGCAGGCATTGGATCAGGCATCAATTGCCCCCAATCCGGGCTGTGGCGCGAAGCGCGCCATGTTCAGTGGCACAAGCGCGCCTTTGTGCTGCACCACTTCGCGGGCAAGCCTGCACGACAGCCCGATCGCCACATCCAAAGGCGTATCCGTGGCGACCCCTGCCAAGATCCCGGCATTGAAACTGTCACCTGCGGCGGTGGTATCCGTGACCTTTTGCAAGGCGGCGACCGCAATATCGCCGCTTTGATCGCCGTCGACAAAATGGACAGGCCCAGCGCCATTTTTGACCACGACGCTGCGCGCGCCCACGCCAGTGTACCGGGCAGCGGTGGCCTGCGGTGAAGCATCGTTGAACCAAGTGGCTTCATCTTCAAAAGACGGCAGCGCCAGGTCGCAGCAAGCCGCGGCTTGCATGATGGCGTCTGTCATTTCCGCCCCCGAAGCCCAAAGCCCGGGCCGCAGATTTGGGTCAAAGGCAACCAGCTTGCCGGCGCCGCGGGCCACTTGCAAAGCGCCCAGCAGGCGCGCGCGCGCTTCGACCGACAATATCGCCAAGGTGATGCCGGAAAAAAAGATGATGTCGGCTGCGTCTATTGCCTTGGCCATTGCCTGCGCGTCTTCGGTCATGTGCCGGGCCGCAGACTGGCCGCGCCAATAGGAAAAGCTGCGTTCGCCATTGTCTAGTGAAATCAGATACAGGCCGATCGTGCGGTCCGCGATCTCACGCACCTGAGCTGCATCAATTCTGCTGTCGTGCATGAATGCCAGAAGATCTTGCGACAGCTTGTCCTGACCCACAGCGGTGAAATAGGAAACCGAAAGATCAGGCGCGAGGCGCGCCAGATACCAAGCGGTGTTGAATGTGTCACCGGCAAAACCCAACCGATAGCCGCCCGCCGCATCCGAGGGGGCCAGTTCCGCCATACATTCGCCAATCGCCAGAATTTTCGAGGCCATGTCGTTGCTGTCCTGTTCATTCATCCAAGTTGCGGCGAAACTACAGTAATTCGTTGCTGCCAAGAAGGCGAAACTTGGGGCGGGGCGGCGCACAGGTGAGGACCGGCACGGATGCCATCCATAGCCAGTCGGGGCCGCAACCCAAGTCCGCGAAAGTATGGTGTGAATTGGTGAGCCGTGATGGGTTCGAACCATCGACCTACTGATTAAAAGTCAGTTGCTCTACCAACTGAGCTAACGGCCCACTCAAGCCGCGTTGCTACCCTTGGGCTCTAAAAGGGTCAAGCAAAAATCTGCGCTATCTTTCAAATCTTGGGCCAAGGGTCTATATCGCGGCTATGCGCGTGACAGATTCCATATCTCAGGGGCTTCGTTTCCTTAAAATGCACGGTTTGGGCAATGATTTCGTTGTTCTGGACAGCCGTCCAAACGGCGAGCGTACAACGCCGTCGCTGGCTCGTGGATTGGGTGATCGACACCGTGGCGTGGGATTCGATCAACTGGCCGAGATCCTGCCTGCGCCCGACGGTATTGCCCTGAATTTCTGGAATGCAGACGGCACGCGCGCCGAGGCATGCGGGAATGCCACACGCTGCGTGGCCGCGCTGGTGCTGGATGAAACAGGTGCACAGGCTTTGACGATCCAGACCGCGCGCGGCGCATTGTCGGCCAGGCGGTCGGACGATGGCATGGTGTCGGTCAATATGGGTATGCCGCAAATCCGGTGGCAGGATATTCCCTTGGCTTTGGCCTGCGACAGCTTGCACTTGCCGCTGGATGGCGACCCGGTTGGCGTTGGTATGGGCAATCCCCATTGCGTCTTTTTGGTAGAAGATGCCGAGGCCGTCGATGTGGCCACATGGGGCGCGCGTGTCGAGCATGACCCGCTTTTCCCAAAGGCTACCAATGTCGAATTTGTCAGCCAGCTGGGCCCTGATCATCTGCGTATGCGTGTCTGGGAACGCGGCACCGGCATCACCCTGGCCTGTGGCTCTGGCGCATGTGCGGCGGCCGTGGCTGCCCATCGGCGTGGCCTGACAGGGAAATGCGTGTCGATCGAGCTGGACGGTGGCACGTTGGTGCTGGATTGGCGCGATGACGGTGTCTGGATGACAGGCCCGACCGCTCATGTGTTCGAGGGCACACTCAGCCCGGACTTTCTGGCCGCGTTGGACCATGGCTAAAACGCCCGTCTTTTCCAATCATGGCTGTCGTTTGAACGCCTATGAGACAGAGGCCATGCGAGAACTGGCCAACCATCATGGCATTTCGGATGCGGTGATCGTTAATACCTGCGCGGTCACGGCCGAGGCCGTGCGCAAGGCACGCCAGGATATTCGCGCGCAGCGGCGGGCCAACCCCGATGCGCGGCTGATCGTGACGGGTTGTGCCGCGCAGACCGACCCCGAAAGCTTTGCCGCCATGTCTGAGGTCGACATTGTTCTGGGCAATTCGCGCAAGATGGACCCGGGCACCTGGGCGGAACTTGCGACCGATTACATCGGCGAAACCGAAAAGCTGCGCGTCGATGACATCATGTCGGTCACCGAGACCGCCAACCATCTGATTGACGGCTTTGGCACGCGGTCGCGCGCCTATGTTCAGGTTCAAAATGGCTGCGATCACCGCTGTACTTTTTGCATCATTCCTTTTGGCCGCGGCAATTCTCGTTCTGTGCCCGCGGGCGTGGTTGTGGATCAGATTACGCGCTTGGTGGCGCGCGGGTTCAACGAGGTCGTGCTGACCGGCGTTGACCTGACAAGCTGGGGCGCGGACCTGCCGGGCACGCCGCGCTTTGGCGATCTGGTCGCGCGGATCCTCAAACTGGTGCCTGACCTGCCGCGGTTGCGAATCTCGTCCATCGATTCCATCGAAGTGGATGATGCGCTGATGGCGGCCATTGCCAATGAACCGCGGCTGATGCCGCATTTCCATTTGTCGCTGCAAGCGGGCGACGACATGGTCTTGAAGCGGATGAAGCGGCGCCACCTGCGCGACGATGCAATTGCTTTTTGTGACAATGTGCGCGCATTGCGCCCAGAGGTGACGTTCGGGGCCGACATCATTGCGGGCTTCCCCACAGAAACGGATGCGATGTTCGCCAAGTCACTGGATCTGGTGGAGGAATGCGGCCTGACCTGGCTGCATGTATTTCCCTATTCGATCCGCCCGGGCACGCCGGCGGCAAAGATGCCGCAGGTATCCGGAAAAGTCATCAAAGAGCGCGCGGCAGCATTGCGCGCCCTGGGCCGCGTTCAGCAAGCCAGCCACCTGACCGCCCAGATCGGCCGAGTGCACAATATCCTGATGGAAAATCCCCATATGGGACGAACCGAGCATTTTGCAGAAGTCTCATTCGCCGCGGCCCAACCTGAGGGCCAGATCGTGCGCGCCCGGATCGCGGGCGTGGATCGAGGGCAATTGCAGGCGGCCTAAAACCCGAACTGAATGTTCCGGGTCAAGGTCAGGAACAAGGTATCGCTGTTGGCCTGCGGCGAGGTGCTGGATGAATACAGACGGTGCCGATAGCCCACGGACATATCCCAATCCGGCGTCAGTTGCCGGTTGAACGTTGCCGCCAAAGTCGCCCGGTTCTGCGTTGGCGCCGCGCCGGCACCGCCATCTTCTGAGCGGCTCATGTTCAGCGACAGGTTCAGGTCGGACGCGGATGTCACCTGTTGCTGATAGCCGATGCCGAAACGCGTGAACAAAATGTCCTGGTTGTTCTGGTTGGTCGACAAGGATTGGCCCAGATCGATATTGAATGAACCGTCGGCCAACGATTGGGTGTAATTGGCGTTGCCAAAGACCTGCAGGCCGGTGCCGGCGACATCTGCGGCCGTGATGCTTGCCGACAGATTGCCCGCGGGCAAGGTCAGAGAGCGGCCAAAGGTCAGCGACGTGCGGTCGGCAGGGCCAGTCTGGTCTAGCGAAATGCCACCAAAGATGTCGCCATTGGGCAAGGTCTGCGTCAGATTGATGCCCGCGCGCATACCGTCATTTGTCGTTGTGACACCGCTAAGTGTCAGGTCACGCGTTTGATAGCCCAGGTTGACGTCAATCACCAACGCACGGCGCAGTTCATGGCTGACCGAGAAATCATAACTGGTGGTCTGGGTGTTCGTGGTTGTCACATCTTCGGCCGAATAATCGGTAATGTTGATGCCGAAATTGCCTTGCGTGACAGGGGAAAACCGCAGCGATGTGTTTATCCCGGCGGTGGTGGTGCGGCGATCAAAAAGATTGGGATCGGCCGTGCCTGAATATTCGGTAAAATCATGGCCAAGGCTGAAATCCAGACCCAATGGCGCGTTCTTGCCCAATTGCACTTGCAGGTCCGCGCCCGCGGTTGTCTGGGTGCCATCGTCGGAAACCAGAACCACGGCCATCGTCGGATCAATGTCAAATACCGTTGTGATCTCGCCGCGTCGGAAATTGGCCTGCGCGGACAGGCTGGAATTGCCAGCGTCGCGGGTGTAGCGGGCCAGGAAATTCGGGTCACTGATCGACAGGCTGTTGGTGCTGCCAGACTGGATGTCATACCGCAGATCAGTGCCACCGGAAAACTCGAACAGCTGGTTGCGGTTTTCGGTCGTGATCGCGAAACTTAGCTTTTGCGCGATTGTGGTGCGCGTGTTGGGCGTCGCTGTCAGTCCCGGGTTGGTGTCAATATCAACCGAGGTTGTCAGGCCGATCGTGCCCGTCACGGGCGAAGTCGGCGTTTGCGCAAGCGAAGGGCCGACGCCCAAAGCGACGGCCACAACGGCTATTCCAACTATATTTTTATGTTTTGCTCTGCCCCGACCCATAGTCTTCCTACTCGAACAAGCGCCTCTCAGGCACGACAATAACGTCACCCTCATGCAGGACCAAGCTATTAACGGCTGCGGTGCCGTTTTCAATAGCCTTGTAGTTGAATTTGTAAATCATGGACTTTCCGCCACTGGTCCGGCGCAGTTGAATGCGCTTGGTCGCGGCAAAACGGGTAAAGCCACCGCTTTCCGCCAGGAATTGCAACAACGTCGTGCCCCGGTTGATTGTCAACTTGCCCGGATTTGCCACTTCGCCCATGACGAATACGTCAATCGTCTTCGGCGCTGGTTTGCCGCCGACATTGGCCAGCGAGTTGACAGTCACTGTCACATTCGGGGCGGTGGCGAAATTGGGTGTCAGCGCATTGACCAGCGCCGTCTGGATCGATCCGACCGTCCGGCCACCAGCCTGAACAGTGCCCGCCAGCGGGAATGAAATCGTGCCATCGGGCAGAACCAGCGTGTTGCGGTTCAGTGCGGTGTCTTCCAGCACTTCGATTTGAAGAACATCACCGGGCTGAATCCGATAGCGATCTTGTGCCGAGGCCGTAAAGACGGTGGCCACCAGAAAGACGGCACTTAACAACAAACGGACCATGAGAGCACTCCTTAAGCAGCAAATCCAAAACTTGTCGCATTGTTACAGGTTTACAGCAGCCGGAAAAGGCCGACTTGGCCAAAGGGTGCTGCAAATCCCCGTTGCACGTTGCTTCGTGTCATTTCTTTACGGATTGTCGCCATTTTGGCAACATGTTGCGCCGCTTAGGGCGTGTTTTTTGGGCTAGAAAGGCACGAATCGCGGCAGACGCTTGAGGCTGTCTTTCATGAAGCGTTGCAGCCGTGCGTCGGCATCTTCGGGTGATTCCGTCTCACCGATCGGCGTCACAAAGCGCACCAGGGCGCCGTCGGCCCGGCCCGTGACCACACTGTCCATCAGAACCGAGGCCTTGGCCGCAATATCGTTCGAGATGCGCTTGCCGCGTTGCTCGAACCAATAATAGACCAGTTGCATCGACATGCCCTTTTGAATCACCGCACGGTTCAGTTCAAAGCTGCCGTAGCCCACGTCAGCCATATCGACTTCATATGGCTCCAGGGTGAAAATCTCCCAGCCGCCAACCGGCAGGCAGATTTCTGGTGAGTGAATGCCGGAACCATTTGTCTGGTCCTCGTAATAGGCCACAAACAAGGCTGCATATTCGTCCTCGAGGTCGCTACGGAATGTGGCATTCAGATAATCGTCGGCGGCCAGAACCACCTCGACTTCGGGTTCAAGGGGTTGCGTGAATCCCTGCCATTGCTCGACCACTTTGGGGTAAAGAACAAAGGGATCGCGCGGCGCAACATTCCGCTCGGCGGCGGGATAGGCCATCCATGTCGCAGAAACGAGGGCCGTCACCGCCAGCCCGATGATCAGACCCGGGCGCGGGCGCACCGCCAGAATGCGCGCCATGATCGGGCCAAACCCTTCGACATCCAGGTCGATCGTGTCGGCCAGGCTCTTGCCGTCCTTCAATGTGCGCTGCAAGCCGACGGCTATCAGGAACAACAGCAGCACGCATGCACCAAAGATTACCCAGCCCTGAAAGAGATGCAGAAATCCTTCGGCCTGTGAAATGCCATAGTAATTGACCAGAACGCCGATGACGCCAATGCGGAATGAATTCATCAAGACCGTGATCGGGGCGGCGGCCAGCAACAGCACGGCCTTGTGCCACATCGGACCTTTGTACAAGATCGCGAACAGGTAGGAAAATGACAGGATCGGGAACAGATAGCGCAAGCCCGAGCAGGCCTCGGCGACCTGCAACTTGTAGACACCCAGATCAATGATATTGCCCTCTAGGTAGACGGGCACACCGGCGATGCTGACAAACCAAACACCCACTACCGATGAGACCAACTGCAAAAAGACCGTCAGTTTCCAATACAGGATCTGCGGCAGGGGCAGCATGAACACAAGATGCAGAACCGGCGCCCAATGGGTCTTGCCGCGTTTCCAGCCGAACATCGTCAGAACGACGCCGCCGACCCACAGGATATAGGCATAGGTCACAATATCGGCGACCAGCATCAGATTGCCAATCACCGCCAGCGCCATCGCTACCGCGATCAGGGCAATGCCGGGCCAGATGTCCTTGGCGTCGGGATCGGGCATCGGGGATTTGCGCAATTCGCGCAGAAACAAATAGGCCGAGATCACCGGGATCAGCGGGCCATGGCTGTATTCGGCCGTGCCCCAGGCCTCGAACAGAGAGACAAAGCCAATCCAGAACAATGGCAAGGACGCCACGCTCAATAAGATGAACAGCGTAAACCCAATCGGGCGAATTGTCAGATCAAGCGATCCGTTAGCGCCCATGCCGGCTGTCTGGTTCTGAACTGTCGTCACTCTTGCAATCCTACAACGTTCATTGGTTTCGCTTTCAGTTTCTAAAAGTTCCGGAGCGTGACGTCATCCCCAATTGGGCAATGCACCTTTTTGTGAAGTCGCGTTATCCACGCTCCGGATACATTGTGCGCCAGAATCCCGGCCTGTTTCCGATCATTGTTCCACGCTGTCGCTGGGTTTGGGTGAAAGCAAGTCAAATTGGGCGCGTGCATCCGCGATGAAAGGCCGGCGATCGGCCGGTCCGACCATTTCCAGAACTTGTGCAAACAAGTCTCTTGCCCGCAATGTCTGATCATTGGCCAAGACGGCTTTGGCCAGATGGTATTGAACCTGCGGATCCTCGACCAGAGCAGCCGCGGCCGGTTCCAGGGCGCGAATTGCCTCGACGTAATCGCCGCGCAAATAGGACAGCCAGCCATAGGTGTCCTGATAGGCGGGCACGTCCGACCCACGCAGCCGTCGCGCAATCACAAAGGCCCGATTGACCGTGTCCGGCCCTTGATTCAGGTTGACCAAAAGGCTGGCCAGATTGTTGGCGACGATCATGTTGGCGCTGTCGAACGCATAGAGTTCTTCATAGATTTCTACCGCGCCCGCGATGTCGCCATCTTGTTCCAAAAGGCTGGCCTTGACCCATTTCATCGTGACCGCCTCTGGCACGGCCTGAAGGGACTGATCCACGACAGCGCGGGCCTCGACGGGGCGGCCCGTGTCATTCAGCAAGCGGAACAAACCCAGCCACACGCGAATTTCCCCGGGATCATCCGCAAGGATCGCGCGATATGTCGCCTCGGCCTGGGCGATGTTGCCCAGATTGGTGTCAATCGCCGCGTCAAGAAAACGCAGACCATTGTCACCGGGCGTCTCGGCCAGCCGTTCAACGATATAGGATTTGGCACGTTCCGGCGCATTGGTGGCCAGATAAGCCCGCACGATCGAGACGCTGGCGTCAAAACCGCCCTCTCCCTGCGCGACCAGCGATTCCAGAAACGCCACCGCTTCGCCACTACGTTGCTGCGCCGCCAGCATCTGCGCCTTCAGCCCGTTCGCCTGCGCCCTGGTGGCATCGTTGCCCAGACGCTCCAAGGTTGCGATCACCTGTTCCAGACGCCCCCATTCCCCCAGGCCCAGATAGGCGCGGCCCAGTTCGAACAGAACCTCGCCATTCGTCGGCGCGCGTCGCAGCGCATCAATCAGGATCGATTCCGCCGGACCCAATTTCTGGTTGCTGATCAGATAACGCGCATAGCGCAACGATTGTTCAGGCGCTTGATTGGCCGCCTCGACTGCCAGAGAAAGCATTTCGCCGACCAGTTCCTGATTGCCGTCGCGATCATGGGCCCGAGCGAGAAGCGTGAACACGTCCGGATCGTTGGGGGCCTGATCCAGCGCCGTGCGCAAACCGACAATGGCCTGACCGGTCTGGTCGTCAGCGATCTGCCATTCGGCCTTCATCTTGAGCGCCTCGACCTGGCTGGGATCTTCAAGCAAGATTTCATCGACAAGTTGTCGTGAGGCGGGGATATCGCCGACATCGCGCAACATGCGCGCGAGATGCACCTGGATACGGCGGTATTCCTGTGTGCGGTCAAGTTCGGACAGCAAGATGCGCGAATCTGAAATCGCCCGCTCATAATCGCCCATCTCGAACACAATCCCGGCGCGCAAGGATCGGAAAACCGGATCAGCAACGCCCATGGCGATCATCGCGTCCAATTCCTGCAAAGCAACTTCATTCCCACGCAAGTCGGTTAGAAAGCGCAACAAGGTCAGTCGCGTCGTGGGATCCGTATCTTCTGGATCTATCGCGCCGCGCAAAAATGCCTCGGCTTGGTCAAGCTGTTGTTGTGAAACGTAAAATCGGACCAGGGCGATGCGATACTGGCCATCATCGGGGAACCGCTTGATGTTGTCCAACAATTGCTCTTCGACGGCCAGACCATCACCCAGGGCCGCCAGAACCGAAAGCCGCACAGCGTAAAGGCTGGGATTGTTTTCCTCGATTTCAAGCGAGGCATTCAACTCGCGCAGCGCCCCCTCCAGATCGCCACGCCGAATGTTGTCATCAATGACCACCTGCCGCAGCATGATATAATTGGGCAATATCTCTTGCAGATCTGCGGCATCCTGGGCCGCAAGCGATGCCAACTCCGGGTTGCGGTCAGTAACCGCGTTTCTGTAGCGCTCAATAACGACCAGCGCCCTGGTCGCCTCCAGCTCGGGGGCAATTTCCTGCAGCTTCGCGACAAACCGGTCCATTTCATCCCAGTTGCCGATCTCGGCATACATCTCGGCCAACGCCAGATTGCCTTGCAAATCGTCGGGGAATTGTTCCACCAGCCTCAAATACTGACCAATGGCGTCGCGGTAATTGCCCAACTGCCGGTGCATGGCTGCAAAGGTGGACCGGGCCTCGCGGTGCTCACCATTGAACTTGAACACATTGCGAAACTCGACAGTCGCGCGGTCATAGTCACCTTTTTCAATAAGCTCGAGCGCGGATTGGTAATGAGTTTCGGCCCGATCCTCGGCATTGTCACAGCCTGAGACCAGCCCCAACCCCGCCACCAAAGTTGCCATGAGAAATGTCTTGCGAAGAACATGCGGCTTGAACGTCATGAATTTGATATGCCTGTGTTTCACGCCCCGCCGCTAACATAAGGCAGAAACGCGATGGTTCAATAACTGAGTTCTATTAGTAACCGGTGCCGCGAAACACCACGCCGATTGTCCGCAAAATCAACATCAGATCGCCCGTAAACGTCAGTGACGCATCATAGTCGCGGTCATGCTCGGCGCGTTTGCTGAATTTGCTGTTGTTGCGATCCGACACTTGCCAAGGGCCGGTAATGCCGGGTCGCAAGGCGTAATAGGCCAGGCCGGGATACAGTTCTCGCTGTTCAGGCAACATCGGGCGCGGGCCTACCAGCGACATATCCCCAACCAGCACATTCCAAAGCTGTGGCAGTTCATCCAGCGAGGTCTTGCGCATGATGCGCCCGAAACGGGTGATGCGCGGATCGTTCTTGAGCTTTTGTGTCGTGTCCCATTCCACCCGCGCGGCGTCGTCGCCGGCCAGATGCGCTTCGAGTTGGGCACTGGCATTTGGCACCATCGTTCGCAGTTTCAACATCCCGAAATCGTGGCCGTTCTTGCCGACCCGGGTGCTGCGGTAAAACGGCTTGCCGCCGTCGATCGCCACGCAGATTGACAGCAAAGCGATCACAGGCAGGATAAACGGGCTTGCCAGCACAATGATCGCAATGTCGACTATGCGTTTGAACCCGTTGCGATACAGGCCGCCGCGGCGGCTGATATGCACAAGGCCCAAGGGCGCGGAAGATTGCGCCATCCCGTCTTCAATACGATCAAACTGAACTGTCATTCTCACTCACTTTCGGCCTAGCCGAGCACCGATTAATTGCCCCAAAATGGGGAGGAACTACAAATGTATCGCTGATTGGCAGCAGCGGGTTTCTATAAACAGGTAAATAGCAGGTTAACGCCCGGGCAACAAATCCCGATCTCAAGTAAAGCGTTCGGACTTGTCCTAAATTTGAATGACTTGTTCGAAATGCCTATTTTCCTTGCAGTTTTGACCGGGATCGCCCGCCTGTCGTGCAGGTCTTGTCCCAAACATACGGTGGCTAATCGCGATAGAATCACGCTACTGTCTGTCAGATGCGTCCAATTAACGCTGCCTGGCTCGAATCGGTTGCCGAATCCGGTCTCAACACGCATGCCGCAGCTATTGACTGGTGATTTTCATGTGTGGGCCGTGAATTTGCCCAATTCGGTTCTTAGATAAGGCGCAACCTGGTGCTGGTGAGACGCCCAACGAGTATGAGTGGAATGGTGATAGTGAACGTTCATGATACAAGGTCAGGCTATGGCCACTGAGCCTGTAGGCAATGAGCCGGGCGAGCATGTCCCCGGTTTCTATCTTGAGAGCTTCGGCTTCAACGAGCGCCCCTTCACCTTGGTGCCCGATCCGTCTTTCCTGTATTGGTCGGATCAGCACAAACGGGCCTATTCGGTGCTGGAATTCGGCATCTTGTCACGTGCCCCCATAACTCTGGTCACCGGGTCGGTCGGCTGCGGCAAGACCACCTTGTTGCGTCAACTGCTCAAGCAGATTGAAGACGACACATTGGTGGGTCTGATCTCGAATGCACAGGGTGGACGTGGCGACCTGATCCAATGGGTATTGCATGCGCTGGGGGTCGAGTTTGATCCCAACGCCGGCTATGTCAGCCAGTTCCAGATCCTGCAAGAATTTCTCATTGAGACATACGGCAAGGGCAAACGGGTCATTCTGATCTTTGATGAGGCGCAAAACCTGTCGATGGACAGCCTCGAAGAACTGCGGATGTTGACCAATATCAACTCGAACAAGGATGAACTGATTCAACTTGTTCTGGTGGGCCAGAATGAGCTGCGCGATGTGATAAAGAAGCCCGAGTTGCGGCAACTCGCCCAGCGGATCGCGGCCTCCTTCCATCTGCGCCCGCTGACCGAAGAGGCGACCCATGAATTTATCCGCCACCGCCTGCGCAAAGCCGGCGGCACGGGCGATGAAATTGACGAAAAGGCACGCATGTTGATCTATGAGGTGTCTGCGGGCATTCCGCGGTTGGTCAACCAGGTTTGTGACATGTCCTTGCTCTACGCCTGGAGCGCGGAAACCAAGACTGTCACGGGCAAGGTCGTGCAGGCAGTAATAGACGACGGCGTCTTTTTTGGCGCCGAAATAGCATCGGGAGAGGCCGCAGAATGAAGGCGACCATTTCTTTTTACATCACATTGTTCTTGCGCCGTGTGCATTGGTTTATCTTGATTTTCGGAATCATTGCGGCCGCGTCGGTGACCATCGCACGGATCTTGCCGCCGGTATATCTGGCGTCGACCCGTCTGCTGGTAGAGCCTCCGCAGATACCCAGCCAATTGGCGGCCTCGACCGTGCAAACATCAGCGCAGGAGGAATTGCAGATCATCGAACAGCGCTTGATGACCCGGGTGAATCTGTTGGAGATCGCGCGTTCCGAACAGGTGTTTGACGAGATTGGCACCATGTCTCCTGACGAAGTTGTGCGCGGCATGCGTGATGCAACGCGCATCCGGCGCTCCGCGGGACAGGGCCAGGCCACGTTGATGAACCTCAGCTTTGAAAGCCCCTCTGCCTCGGTCGCGGCCAATGTGGTCAACCGATATGTGACCCTGATCTTGCAAGATAACGCCGCATTGCGGGCCGGGCGGGCGGGCACGACACTGGAATTCTTTGAGGTCGAGGTCGAGCGTCTGGGCAACGAACTGGAAGAAAAATCGGCGGCCATTCTGGACTTCAACAATGCGAATGCCGATGCACTGCCTTCGACTTTGGGCTTTCGCCTGACGCAGCAAACCAACATTCAGTCCCGTCTGGCCGTCATTGACCGGGACATTGCCAATCTCAAGGACCAGCGCCAGCGCCTGGTTGATGTGTTCCAGAACACCGGAACGGTTTCGACCCAAAACCAACAGAACCTGACGCCCGAACAGCGTAAACTGGCCCAATTGGAAGACCAGCTGAACAGCGCGCTGGCCATCTATTCGCAAGAGAACCCGCGGGTAAAGATATTGCAGGCTCAGATCGCCGCACAGCGCGAGGTGGTGCGCAATCAGGCTGGTGTCCAGCAGCAGCAAGCGGCCGATCAGGAAGCTGAAAGCGTGGCGTCGATCCTGGACATTCAATTGGCCGATATCGACAACCGCATCCTGGCTTTGGAAAATGAGAAAACTGATGCCAAGGCTCAATTGGACAAGTTGATCGAAACGATTGAACGCACGCCATCTGTGCAGATCGCGCTGAATGCGCTGAACCGCGACTACAACAACATCCAGCAGCAATATAACAACGCCGTCAGCGGTCTGTCCAAGGCCGCCACCGGCGAACGCATTGAACTGTTGGCAAAGGGGCAGCGGATTTCGGTGATTGATCCTGCCACGGTGCCCAATCGTCCTGACCGGCCTAACCGATTGATGATCGCTGCCGGTGGCTCGGCATTCGGTGCGTTTCTGGGCCTGGCCGTGATTGCGGCGCTGGAATTCCTGAACAATTCGATCCGGCGCCCGGTTGAAATCACCCGCAAGCTGGGCATCACGCCCCTGGCCACGGTGCCCTATGTGCGCACCCCATTTGAAATGGTGACGCGGCGCGCCGGTTTCGTGGTTTTGCTGGCCACGCTGATGATCGGAATTCCCGCCCTGCTCTATGCGGTACACACATTCTATCTGCCGCTTGACCTGATTTATGAACGCATCGCCAGCCGGCTTGGCACTATTCTGTAGTGCATTGAAATTGTTGAGGACTAACTATGGAACGACTTGAAGCAGCGCTTGAGAAAGCCCGTGAAAGCCGCCGCAATGCACAACAGGCCCTGGCCGCGGGTGAGGCGCCAAAGGCCGATACAGAGGCCGTCGCGCAATCCACGCTCAGACCTGAGGCGGCGGCGCTGTGGCACCGCCTGAAGACCTTCAAGATTTCGGGGCTGGCCGCGCGCAAGAACCGGATTACCACGCTCTCGCAAACCCGCGGCTCGGGGCCTTATGATCTGATGCGGTCGCGGGCATTGCGGCTCATGCAGGAAAATGGCTGGAAAACCCTTGCCATCACGTCGCCCAATGCAAGCTGCGGCAAGACCACAGTGACCGCCAACCTGGCTTTTTCGCTCGCACGTCAGATTGATCTGAAGATCCTGGTCCTGGACCTCGATTTGCGCCGCCCGGCGCTGCACAAGGTGTTGTCGCAACGTCCTGCGGATAATTTTCACGACGTGCTGGAGGGCCGTATCCGCGCCGAAGACCAGTTGCTTCGGTTCGGCGAGAATCTGGCCTTTGGACTGAATCACAAGGCCGCTTCCAAACCTTCTGAATTGCTGCAATCCAAGCGCGCCGTCGACAAGTTGAACATGCTGCGCGATAATTATGAGCCGGACCTTGTTCTGATCGACATGCCGCCAATGCTGGCCAGCGACGACCATGTCGGCTTTCTGCCGCATGTGGATTGCGCGATGCTGGTCTCGGCCGCAGAAAGCACGACCATGAACCAATTGGATGTCTGTGAGAAAGAACTCTCGGAACTGACCAATGTCCTGGGCGTCGTGTTGAACAAGTGTCGTTTCAACGAAGCTGACACCGACTACAACGCCGATTATTACTAAACCCCTGTCGCGGCGGCCGCTGTGTCGCCCGGCTGCGGAGGGTCCGTTAACCGATGGTTAGCCGACGCGGCATACCATCCAGACCCTGTGCGGGAAATTTTCGCCCGTTTTAACTTCTAAATTTTGAACACGACGGTCCGGGTCTGTATTGGCCGGGCCGCGCATGGATTGGATAAAAATGGATTTTTTCAAGGATTTGCCCGTTACGCTGACATCGCCCGCCACGGATGCGGTATCGGTAAACCCCAATGATACGGCGCCTTTGGCGGCTGTATCGCGCGCCTTGTATGTGGGTCAGACCGGCAATGTTTCGATTGAAATGGCCGGCGGCCAGATCATCGATTTCGACAATGTTCAGGGCGGCACCGTGCTCGCTGTTCGCGCGTTGCGCGTACGCGCCACCGGCACGACCGCCGCGGGTATTGTCGCTCTGTGGTAAGGGCCCCGGCCTTTTGTGCATCTGCGCAGGCGTCCCGGTTCGGGGCGCCTTTTTTTGGCCCGGCGCCAGCGGGGTTGGACAGTTGAGCCGACGCTGCCTACAATGGGCCTGAACTGCTACAGGAGATTGTGCATGGCTTTACCCCTTGTTCCGATTGCCGGCATTGCACTGCGCTACGGCGCGGTTGCCATTGCGGGATATGCGATTGCCCGCACGGTCCAAAAGGCGCCCCGTGACATGCGCGCCGAAGAAGCCATGGACGATGTAAACGAGGGCCTGTCGATGCGGCGCGAGACTGGCGCCGTGCATGGATCGGGACGGTTTCGTCGGGTTGTTCGGCTGGGCAAGGATGGCCCCGGCATTGAAATTGACGCGACTTCGCTTGCGCGCGTCACTTTCCGGCGCGTCTAATCGGTGGAACTGTTTTCGAACGGCGCGTCCCCATACGTGCGCAAGGTTCTGATCGTCTTGCATGAGACGGATCAGCTTGACGATGTGACCCTGACCCAAGCCATGGGCACGGCGCTGGACAGTTCCAACATGCCACTTGCACACAACCCGATCGGAAAAGTCCCGACATTGGTCCGCGACGATGGGCCCGCGCTGTATGACAGCCGTGTCATTTGCCGCTATCTGGATGATCGCGCGGGCGCGGGTCTGTATGGTCACGCCAATGCGCTGTGGGACAGTTTGACCATCGAGGCCACGGCGGATGGGATTCTTGATGCGCTTGTTCTGATGACGACAGAGGCCAAAGTCAGACCCCCCGAGCTGCATTTTGGACCATGGCTGGATGGCCAATGGGCCAAGGTTGAGCGCGCAATCCAGGTGTTGGAAACGCGCTGGCTCAGCCATTTGCATGGCCCGTTCGGGATGTCGCAGATCGCCGTTGCGTCGGCACTGGGTTATGCGGATTTCAGACATGCGGGCCGCGATTGGCGCGCCAAGGCGCCGGGCCTGGCTCGTTGGTTTGCCGACATATCCGAACGTCCCAGCCTGCAGGCCACCGCACCGGCGTTGTGACGCGTTCAAAACCCCAGGCTTAGGCCGACATTCACGCCATCACTCAGGATATCTGTATCCAGGCTACCGCCATTGCTCAGGTCGAGTTGGTTGACGGAAAAGCTGCCCTGGTACTCGCCGAACAGCGACAGGCTGTCGGTAATCGGGTATTGAGCGCCGGCCACCAGCCGCACGGCCACCCCGCCCAATTGGCGGCCCTGCGTCGCCGTGCCGCCACCGTCAAAATCGACCGATGGAACAGCCAGGCCAAGACCGGCGCCAACATAAGGGGTGAAATTCTGGATGGATTCGGACCAACGGCGATAGGCGTTGACGGTCAGCAGGCTCAGCCCGTCCTCCAGCGCAAGCGCCGCCGCCCCGGATGCACTCAGCGTCGCGGCATCCGCGCGCACGCCCGAATATTGGAAATCGATGCCCCAGCCGAAATCCTGGTCATCCCACCAAGTCAGCCGCAGGCCCGCGGTTCCCGTGCCGGTCCAGTCCGAATTGAACGAAAAGGTCCCAAGCCCGCCCGGATCGGACCCCGACACCTGACCGGACTCCGGCAGGATCGAACCGCCGTAAAAGCTGAGCTCTGTCTGGGCTTCGGCATGGGCAGTACCTGACAGGGCGATGAAGAAGAGGGACGGGACGGTCCAACGCATTTTCAACTTTCCATTGCTCGCCCCAGCCTCAGCATGGGGCGCGAACGCGTCCATTTCAATACTCTTGTGTTAACGGGCGGTAAGGATTTGCGGGTTTTCGCCAACAAAATGCAGGGAATGCGCTGGCCTGCGCCCGAATGTCCGCTGGACGCGGGCATTTTGCACCGCTAAAAGCCAGCCAATAGGCGGTAACTTGCATGTTGCCGCCCGAAAGATTTGGATCGGTAAGAATCGACCGAGAATATGGAGAATTGATCCGTGTCACATGCAGACGACCATCAAGGCACTCGCCGCGACTTTCTATACTACGCAACCGCCGGTGCCGGAGCAGTTGCAACCGGTGCCGCGGTCTGGCCACTTATCAATCAGATGAACCCTTCTGCGGATGTGCAGGCTTTCAGCTCTATTCAAGTTGATGTCAGCGGCGTTGAGGTCGGCACCCAGTTGACGGTCAAGTTTCTGGGCAAGCCGGTGTTCATCCGCCGTCGTAGCCAGGCTGAGATCGACGCCGCGCGCGCCACACCGCTGGAAGATCTGGCCGACCCGGTTGATTACGTTTACGAAAACCCGAATCTCAGCACCGATTCACCCGCACTGGATGAAAACCGGACCATGGACGAAAAGGGTGAGTGGCTGGTCATGATCGGCGTCTGCACCCATTTGGGCTGCGTGCCGATCGGTGGCGAGTCCGGTGATTTCGGGGGGTGGTTCTGCCCCTGCCACGGCTCGCATTACGATACGTCCGGCCGGATTCGCAAAGGCCCCGCCCCGCGCAATCTGGATATCCCGCTGGCAAGCTGGGTCAATGATACAACGATTAAACTCGGCTGACGGAGAAAACGTATGTCAGGAATTCCCCACGACCACTATGAACCCAAGACAGGGTTCGAAAAATGGCTGCACACACGTCTGCCTGTTGTAAGCCTGCTGTATGACACATTGATGATTCCCACCCCGAAAAACCTGAACTGGTGGTGGATTTGGGGCATCGTGCTGGCGTTTTGCCTTGTCCTGCAAATCGTCACTGGCGTCATTCTGGTCATGCATTACACGCCAAACACCGATCTTGCCTTTGCCTCGATCGAGCATATCATGCGCAACGTGAATGGCGGGGCGGTTATTCGTTACCTGCACATGAATGGCGCGTCGCTGTTCTTCATCGCGGTCTATATCCATATGTTCCGTGGCTTGTTCTATGGCTCATACAAGGCGCCACGCGAAGTCACGTGGATCATCGGCATGCTGATATACCTGGCGATGATGGCCACCGGTTTCCTGGGCTACGTTCTGCCCTGGGGGCAGATGTCATTCTGGGGTGCCACTGTGATCACCGGCCTGTTCGGCGCGATCCCCTTTGTCGGCGAGGCCTTGCAGACATGGCTGCTGGGCGGTCCTGCGGTGGACAATGCGACGCTGACGCGCTTCTTCTCTTTGCATTACCTGCTGCCCTTCGTGATCGCAGGTCTTGTGATTGTGCACATCTGGGCTTTCCACACCACGGGCAACAACAACCCGGCCGGTGTTGAAGTGCGGCGTGGTTCAAAGGAAGAAGTCGAGAAAGACACTTTGCCGTTCTGGCCCTATTTCGTCATCAAGGATCTGTTTGCGCTGGTTCTGGTTCTGGTCGCCTTCTTTGCGGTGGTGGGTTTCATGCCCAATTACCTGGGCCACCCCGACAACTACATCGAAGCCGACCCGCTGATTACACCTGCGTTCATCGTGCCAGAATGGTATTACTTGCCCTTCTACGCGATCCTGCGGGCGTTCACGGCCGATGTCTGGGCTGTGATGCTGGTCGAATGGCTGACAGCAGGCGTGGTTGACGCCAAGGTCTTTGGCGTGTTCGCGATGTTCGGATCGATCCTGGTAATGGCTCTGGCTCCCTGGACCGACACCTCGTCCGTGCGGTCGGGCAAGTATCGTCCGATGTTCAAATGGTGGTTCTACCTTCTGGTCATCGACTTCATGGTGTTGATGTGGGCCGGCGCTCAGCCTGCGGAACCGCCCTATTCGATCATCGCCCTGATCGGCGCGGCCTATTGGTTTGCATACTTCCTGGTCATTCTGCCCATCCTGGGCGTGATCGAGAAGCCGCTGCCACAGCCTGAAACGATCGAAGAAGATTTCAACAACCACTACGGCAAAGCCGACACCCCGGCTGAGTGAGGACCCGTCATGAATCTTAAAAAACTGACCCTCTCTGCATTGGCAGCGCTGGTGCTTTCGACTGGATCCGCCGTTCCGGCCGTCGTGACCGCGGATATCGAAAATATCCGCTTTCCATTTGACGGGCCATTCGGCAAGTGGGATCAAAACCAGCTTCAGCGTGGGCTTCAGGTCTATACCGAAGTCTGCGCGGCCTGCCACGGTCTGAAATACGTGCCTTTGCGCACATTGACGGATCTGGGATATTCCGAGGAACAGGTGCGCGCCTATGCAGCGGACAATTTCGAAGTGTTCGATGGGGAACTGGATGATTTCCGGGCCGCAATCCCCACCGATTCCTTTCCTGGCTCAAATCTGGAAAGCGCGCCTGACCTCAGCCTGATGGCCAAGGCACGGGTGGGCTTTTCCGGCCCTTATGGCCTGGGTTTGAACCAGTTCTTCAAAGGCATGGGTGGTCCTGAATATATCGTGGCACTCTTGAATGGCTATTCCGGCAAGGAAAAGGAAGAGGCCGGGACGGTGCTGTATGACAATGCGGTCTTTGGCTATATCGCCATGGGCCCGCCCTTGTCAGATGGTCTTGTCGAGTTTTCAGATGGCTCTCCCAATGACGTCAAGAGCATGTCAGAAGACGTTGCTGCCTTCCTGATGTGGACGGCCGAGCCCAAATTGACCGTGCGCAAGCGGGTCGGGTTCATGGGCGTGTTCTTTCTGGGCATCCTGGCGATCCTGCTTTACCTGACAAACAAACGTTTGTGGGCGCCGCACAAGGGCAAGAAAACAGCCTGATCCGACAGAGTTTTATTGGCATTGAAAGCGCGGCCCACGGGTCGCGCTTTTGTTTTGTGCCTAGCCCAGATAGGCGCGCAAGGCGGGCGGCGGGTCATCCAGCAGGCTTTGGGCCTCTTGCGGTGGATGGGCCTGGCCCTCGGCCACCAGAATGATCTGATCGGCGATCCGCGCCGCATCTTCGGGCAGATGCGTCACCATCAGAACCAACGCATCCAGGTCGCGCGCCAGTTCAGCCACCAGATCCAGCATTTCGGCCCGCAGCGCCGGCCCCAGGGCGGCAAATGGCTCATCCAGCAAAAGGATCGGGCGCGATTGCACCAACACGCGGGCCAGTGCTACCCGGCCCTGCTGACCGCCCGACAACTGGGCGGGTTTGCGGTGGGCCATGTCGCTCAGGCCGACGCGTGCCAAAGCAGATGCGACCTGCGCGCGTTGGCGGGCGTCCAGCCGCATGTTCGGGCGCAGTCCCAGGGCCACATTTTGCCATGCGCTGAGGTGCACAAACAGGTTGTTGTCCTGAAACACCATCGCCATGGGGCGCGCCGCCGGAGGCGTGTAGGTGATGTCGGTGCCATCCCAATAGATGCGACCAGCCTGGGGTATCAAAAAGCCCCCCAACGCCGACAAGAGCGTGGATTTGCCGGCACCGGACGGGCCCATCACAGCTATGATCTGCCCACGCGCAGCCGTCAGCTCCGCTTGCAGCGAAAAGGTGTCCTGGCGCAGGTGCAGCGCCTCAAGTGTCAGCATAGGTGCGGCCTCCTTTGTCGAACAACCAGAACGTGGCCAGGGTCAGGCCAAGCAAAACCAGCGCCGCGCCGGCGGCGGCATCGGTGCGGTAGGCCCCCATCAATTGATAGGTGTATAACGGCAAGGTTGGCTGTGACGGATCGGCAAACAGGGCGACTACGCCCAGATCGCCTATCGACAACGCCGCTGCCAGACCTGCCCCAAAGCCCAGGGGCCGGCTGAGGCGAGGCAGGATCACCCAACGCAACCGATCCACGCCAGAAAGCCCCAATTGGTCGGCCAGGCGCCCGAAACGTGCCTCGCTCTGGCGATAAGCCGGCAGGATCACTTGCACCACAAAAGGCAGCGCCAGGGCGGCATTGATCAACGCGGTGATCGGCAAAGCCACCGAAACAGGGTCTATCACAGGGAAAATCAACAAAAACAGCCCGGTGCCGATGACCAGCGGCGACACCGCCAGCATCATGTAGATGATCCCCTCGAACAGCCAGGCCAATTTCGGGCGCGCCGTGATGGCCGCACTCAGCGCCACCGCCAGCGCCAGCGTGATCAGCATCGCCGCCATCGCCACCGCCATACTGCGCAGGATCGCAGGCCAAAGGCTGGATGTCAGATCACCCAATCCAGCCACACCATTGAGCACAATCGCCACCATCGGCCCGATGATGAACAGGCTGGCTGCGCCCAGAATGACCCCATCCAACAGACGCGCGGGCAGACCTGCGGGCGCGAGCAGGATGCGTGTGCGGTCCAGCCCCTGAGCCACATCGCGTGGTGCGCGCGCGCCATAGGCCCAAAGCGCCGCCGCCAGCCCCAGGGCAATCTGCAGCACCGCCAAAATGGCCGCGTGGCCCAGATCAAATTCGAAACGAAAGGCCTGGTAGATCGCCAGTTCCACCGTTGTGGCTTTCGGTCCTCCGCCCAAAATCAGCGCCACCGCGAAAGAGGTGGTGCAGATCAAGAACACCAAGGCAAATGCGCCGGGCATCAGCCCGCGCAGCATCGGCCATTCAATCAGACGGAACCTGTCGCGCGGCGTGAATGCCAGGCTGTCGGCCAAACGGAACTGTTCGGCCGGGATTGCAAGCCAACCATGCAGAAGCATTCGGGTCACCAGTGGCAGATTGAAGAATACATGCGCCAGCACCACGCCCGACAAGCCGTAGATGCTGATCTGGGGGCCGTTCCAAAAGCCGCTGAGCATATTCACGACGCCCGCTCGGCCAAAGATTACCAAAAGCCCCATGACCGCCACGATCACCGGCAAGATAAAGGGCGCGCCCAGCAAAGTGACCCACAAGCCACGCATCACAAAGTGCCTGCGCGCCAAGGCGCGTGCCAAGGGCACGGCCAAGACACAAGAAAGCAGCGCCGACAACAGCGCCTGGATAAGGGTAAAACGCAGCGCGGCGAAATCTGCATTACTCAGCGCGCCAAAGCCGCCCGCCCAGACCAGCACCGCTCCCAAAGAGCCGAGCCCGAGCGCCAGCAGCAACGCTGCCGCCAGCAGGCCCGCCCAATGAGGTCGCGCGCTTATTGGCCCAGACCGGTCAGCCATGCCGCCAGTGCGGGATCGCGACTTTGCAAAGCCTCATCAGCGCTCAGCAGCAGGGATTTTTCGGCGGCGATCGGTGTCGCAAAACCCTCCGGCAAACCAGCAGCAGGGGTGACGGCCGGGAACATCCAATTTGTTGTTGGGATGATTTCCTGAAAGGCGTCAGACAGCATGAAGCTCAAAAAGGCCTGTGCCAGAGCCTGTTCCTGGCTGTTGGCCAGGATGCCCGCGACCTCGACCTGCATGTATTGACCCTGTTCAAAAAGCGCGGCGGCCTTGCTGGCGTCTTGTTCGGCGATGATATGGTAGGACGGCGATGTCGTGTAAGATAAGACCATATCGGCCTCACCGTCCAGAAACAGCCCGTATGCCTCGGACCAGCCTTTGGTGACCGTCAGAACATTGTCGGCCAGATCGGCCCAGATGTCGGCTGCCTGGGTGCCATAAAGGGCGTAGACCCAATAGGCCAACCCCAGGCCCGGCGTTGATGAGCGCGGATCCTGGATCACGATTTTCAGGTCGCTGGCCGCCAGTTCGGCAAAGGATGTGGGCACCTTGGCCAGTTCTGCGTTATGGACGAATGCGAGATACCCGTAGTCGAACGGCAAAAAGACGGGGTCCGTCCAGGCGATAGGCAGGCTCAGATCAGCCGTGACCCCGTGTTCGGCAAACAGGCCCGTGGCCGTTGCGCGCGCGGTCAGGTTGGTGTCCAGGCCCAGCACGGCATCGGCCTTGCTGCGCGCGCCTTCCAGTTGAAGCCGCGACAAAAGCGCCGCGCCATCACCGGCGCCGGTAAATTGCAGGTCGCAATCACAAGTAGCCTCAAACGCGGCCTCAACGGCCGGGCCCGGGCCCCATTCAGCGACAAAACTGTCATAGGTGTAAACGTTCAGGACGGGTTTGTCCTGCGCCACAACGGCGGTTGCCATGGCACATAATCCCGCTGCGAAAAGGGTCGTTTTCATCTCGATATCCCATACTTCACTGCGGCGTCGGTCGGGATAGAGACATTCTAACCTTCCCTCCGCCGGTTCTAACCGGTTCAGGTTCTACGGGTTCGCAACGCTGCATCTCAGCCCGATCTGGGCACCCCGAGGTGCGTTTCTTCTATGTCGCAGCGCGGTCCATGACAAGCCAAAAGCCCTTGAGCCGCGCCGCCCACAGGGCTAGAGACGCGAAGACGAAACGAAATGGGCCTGCGCCATGAACACCTTTGGACATATATTCCGGGTCACTACCTGGGGCGAAAGCCACGGCCCCGCCCTGGGAGCCACGGTGGATGGTTGCCCGCCGGGGGTGCCGCTGCGGGCCGGGATGCTGCAGCACTGGCTGGATCGGCGCAAACCGGGGCAGAACAAATACACCACCCAGCGGCGCGAGCCTGATGAGGTGGAAATTCTGTCCGGTGTCTATGAGGGCCAGACGACCGGAACACCCATTCAGCTGATGATCCGCAACACCGACCAAAGGTCCAAGGACTACAGCGAAATTGCGGAAAAATTCCGTCCTGGCCATGCCGATATTACTTATTGGCAAAAATACGGGATCCGCGATCCGCGCGGTGGTGGCCGATCTTCGGCCCGCGAAACAGCCGCCCGCGTGGCCGCCGGCGGTGTGGCGCGCGAGGCCATTCGCGCGCTACTTGGCGATGGTGCCGCGATCACCGGCTATATGGTGCAGATGGGCGCCCATGCGATCGACCGCGACCGCATGGACATGAGCCAGATCGAGCAAAACCCTTTCTGGACGCCTGACGCGAAAGCAGCAGATAGCTGGGCCGCCTATCTGGATGACCTGCGCAAATCCGGCAATTCCGTCGGCGCCATTGTGGAAGTCACGGCCTCGGGGTTTCCGGCCGGGTTGGGCGCGCCGATCTACGCGAAACTTGATACCGACCTGGCCGCGGCAATGATGTCGATCAACGCGGTCAAGGGGGTCGAGATCGGTGCCGGCATGTCCGCGGCCATGCTGACGGGTGAAGCAAATGCCGATGAAATAGAAATGGGGCCCGCAGGCCCGCGCTATTTGTCAAACCATGCAGGTGGTATTCTGGGCGGCATCTCGACCGGTCAGGACATCGTGTTGCGCTTTGCAGTCAAGCCCACCAGTTCGATACTTAAGGCCCGAAGAACGATC
>Ga0316205_10001324_pt1 | contig 32734 bp, 24 predicted proteins | sample 3monthpyrite_MG_FD_204941 | JGI IMG/M metagenome (GOLD analysis project Ga0316205, IMG submission 204941) | Microbial mat bacterial communities from mineral coupon in-situ incubated in ocean water Damariscotta River, Maine, United States -... | ecosystem: Environmental > Aquatic > Marine >...
CTCCAACTCCAGTCCCTACTCCTGCACCGACATTTAGTCCGCCTTCTCCTGCTCCAACACCTGCCCCAGGACCAGTTGCTATGAATATAAAAGATATAAAAGATAATGGTTTGGGATATATCAATAATTATGGTCTAGATGAGGATGGACAAGGTTTGGACTTCATATAAATGGAATAGATAATAATGCTTACGATAGAATATAGCGATAGTCCGGAATTGACGATATATGCGAACTTGTTTAGCGCAACAAGTAATACTAGTGCATTTAATGCGTCTACTAATGATTTTATTACGGTTGATGGGACAAATGAAATAGATGTAGCCATTGTATTAGATGAAATTTCTGTTAGACCAGGATTCTATAACTTTATTATAACAGATGTATCTAATATACCAGAGACCGTCGATGGTCAATTCTATTTACTAGAAATATTTATTGCATTAGGGACTTCATTCGATAGATCTACTGATACTCTTGTTGGGACTATTCCGTTTTATTGGGATGGCGAGAAAGAAGTAGATGTTTGTGGATGTTCTGCTTCAGGATCAGACACTACTGCTCAATCTATATGGGAATATCAAGATAGGACCTTAACTCAAGATTTAGAGTGTCCAGACCCTTATATAGAGTTAGAATGTCCAGACCCATACATAGATCTTGAGTGTCCAGATAATTCTCAAGAAATAGAAGATTTGAAGAAATCATTAGAAATACAATTAGCATCAATAAACGAAACTTTGGAAAAAATAGAACAAAATCAATGCAATACAGTCTCAGTAACTTCCGTTCCATCTACTCAAACACCGAGAATAAATAGAGGTAGTGGCGGTCAATCTAATATAAGAGTAACATAATAGAGAATTCTTAGGAGAAAAATATGACCATTCAAGCAGTAGCAGATTATAGGGGTACATTCGAGCAAGGGTCTTTGACCTCTCTTTTCTTGAAGATAACAAATTTTCAAGGAGATGCTGTTGATCCATCTGCTATATCTGTAGAAGTAACAGACTCCTTAGACGCATCTGTTACATCAGGAACTCCTGAGAAAATAGTAGAAGGTTTCTATATATTTGATTGGGACATTGATTCAGCACAGGATGCTGGAGAGTATACTACAACATGGACTTATACTGTTGACGGAGTTGAGACAGACGCTGTTCAATCAGTTATTGTTGCTGCAACTGGAGATCTTGGTGGCGGTTCTCTTTATAGCGACAGGCTTTCTGGCTTTAGAGCTTCGGTCGATTTACATTTGCAATGCGCTCAATCAATTCCTGTATATGATGAACAGGGCCTTATTTGCGATGACGAACAGACAGTCAGATTTACATTTCCAAGATGGAATCAGAATTCATATACACGAATATACCTAAATCAAAAACCAGTAACCAGTGGTATTACGGTCAATTATTTCAAAGGAGAAATTATCTTTGATAGAGTTCTGACTGAGTATGATACAGTTACTGCGAGTTATAACTTTAGATGGTTTTCAGATGATCAGATAGATCGCTTTATGAGTAATGCTTTGCATACTATAAATTTGTACCCACCATCAAGTAGTTATAATTTAGGAACTTTACCTCATAGGTTTATTCCGATAATAATGTATGGAGCATCAAAGGATGCTCTTAGAGAATTGCTGTTATGTTTACAGTTTCAGCAACCTCAAGAAGTCTTTGGCGGAGGAGATGCTGCTCAGAAAGCTTTTTCAAATCTTGAGACGCTTAAGAAAAACTTCGAAGGCGATTATAATACATTGCTTGAACAAAAGAAACTTGGTCCATACATGGGTCTTACAAAAACAACTGTTACTCCTGAATTCACATTACCAGGCGGTAGAAGTCGTTGGTTTAGATATCTTATGGGTGGATTCAGTCTATAATAGGATAATTATTATGAATTGGTATAAACAATCTAAAAAAGAAAACAGCTTTAGCTATGAAGACGAGCATCGTGCTTTGTGGAGGATTCTCATTAGCAAAGAGATGGAAAGATGTGGCATTCGTTTTGATCTAGAAAATGATTATGAAGTAAAAAGCAGAATGATGGACTGTGATCTAAAGCGAAATGAAGATGATGAATATAAGTATAAAGTATATGCTGAAATGTACGAGGCAGGAGGAGATTGGGAATGTCCTAATATTTACTTTAGATGCCAAATGTACAAAAAGTATAAAAATTCTCGTTGGTCATCTGGCGAGAAGTTTGTTTATATTCCGAAAAAGAATTTGAATCTAAAAGATGGTCAAGCAATTCATAATGATGAGAGCGTAAGTGAGTGTAATAGGCTTCAAGATTTCAAAGAAAAAGATTTATGGGATATGTTGCAAAAAGAATCAATACTTCGTAAAAAACAAGAGTGGAAAATGAATGAGACATCAGATAACTATGATACAGATTCATGGTCAGCAGGTTATGTTGGTAATCTTCTCAAACACTGGAAGTCTGAGGACTAATATATGAATTGGTATAATAAAGTTATTGCAGAGTCTCATAAATTTTCTACTGTCATGTTAGAGATAGATGGAAGCCTAAGAACTGAGATTATGAAGTTCATAGATGAATCTATTCAAGATTGCGATGTTGCTAGCGATGGAAAAGAAGATAATCCTCACGTAACAGCTTTGTATGGATTGCATACAGGCTCTACTCAAAAGATAAAAGATCATATTGCTGATGTAGAATCGTTTGAGATAACTTTGGGGAAAATAAGCAAATTCACAACAAGCGACGAGCATGATGTTTTGAAAGTAGAAATAGAGAGTAGTAGTTTGAGAAAAATACATTCTCTACTGAAAGAGCTTCCTTATACGTCCACTCACAAAGACTATAATCCCCATCTAACCTTAGCCTATGTAAACAAGGGTGCATGCGAAGACCTTGTTGGCTCAGATATTTTTAGCGGGAAAAAGTTTGACGTAAACACTCTTGTTTTTAGTTCTAAAACAGAAGATAAGACAAATATAAATCTCCAATAAGACGATACTGTAATATAGGAGTAATATTATGTCAATCGAAAACATGACTCGTGAACAGAAGAAGAAAATAATAGAAGCAATAAGATCTAAGAAAACAGAATTCATATTCATTCCTAGTAGATCTCTAAAAGATAAAATAATGCAGAATGAAGATACGTTCATAGTTTCTCTTCCTTCGGGGATGCCTGAAATTCTTTTGGGCTGTCCAGATGGCAAGGGAATATCTCTTGCTCCAGATTTAGTTGTTAAAATGATCAACGGAAATCTAGACGCAAAAAATAAATACATACTATCAATGGGCAATGTTATAGTAAAAGGCATGTAATATAGTGTGATTATTTTATAAAATCAGAAGTAGAGATTCTTCTGAAGGATAAGTAGATCTACTAATTGTATTAATAAGTGTTCCCTTGATGGAGCTATTTATGAGCAATAAAGTGTTTAGAAATTTCGAAGAGTTTGTGTCCTTAACCAGGCCTCTCGATATACATCAAAGAAAAATATTAATTGAGAGTCTTCCCAAGACTGAAAGAGATGCATTATTGTTGCATTGGAAATCAGAAGGTTGGGAAGACTTATTTGTTCGTAATGAAATTGATAAAATAATAAACAATATAAGAAAGGAATTTGATGAAGATTTAATCTTGATTAGAATACAAATCAAAGACGGAAATATACGCAAGGTGCGTAAAGTTTTTTGGAATAAGATTTGTTCATTGTTAGATAAATATTCTGAAGAGCAGAAGGCTTACGCTCTTGAAGGAATAGAGTTTGAAGTATTAGATGATGAATGGATTTTACTAGTACCATATAAGAAAAAAGGATAAACATACTTATGTCAAAGCGAATTCGAGGAGAGTCGTCTACGGTCAATAAAGGTAACACTTTATCAAAATCGAAATCACCCAAATTAGTTCCAGTAGTTACTGCGAAAAATCCAGGCCAAAAAGAAGCTCTGAGAACTATCAGCGAGAAAAAGATTACATTCATTACGGGAGTTCCCGGCTCAGGAAAGACACATGTTTCTGTAGGGTGGGGTCTTCAAGAGATGAATAAGGGAAGATTTGAAAGACTTATATTATCTAGACCTCTTGTTGAAGCAGGAGAAAATCTAGGATACCTCCCAGGTTCAGCAGAAGACAAAATAGCTCCATACATGATGCCTATATATGAAATACTCAGGCACTATATGTCTGATGATCAGATAAAGAAGATGGAACAAGAAAAGAAGATAATGATTTTGCCGATAGCTTACATGCGTGGAGTCACGTTTAATAACTCATTTGTTGTCGTTGATGAATGCCAGAATGCCTCAATTAGACAAATGCATCTCATTCTTACTCGTTTAGGGGAAAACTCTAAGATTGTAATGACAGGAGATACCTATCAGAGCGACATTATGGGAAGAGGCCTTGTTGCCAATGGTTTAGAAGATGCTGTAAATAGAATGCAAGATATCGAGGAGATAGGGCTTGTTGACTTAGGTTACGAATCATGCGTCAGAGACCCTCTGGTCAATCTTATTGATGAGAGATATAGGAACCCACTAACTTATCCACCACCTAATAAAGGCAATAGAGAGACTTTCGAGTAAATTGCCGATAATATAATTAGGAATAGATAGCCAGTATTCTTGCAAGGAATATTGGTTATCTATATTGAAAAAGATAATATAGATAAGTTTAACAAATAGATATCAAAAGAAGAGGATAGGTATGAATTTTTTCCGCAAAGCACTAGCAAAGGTAACTCGTAGGCAAATTATTGCTGATATGTACGATGAAAATGCGGTTATTAATCAACAACCAGCGGCTGAGATGCCTCCTGTAGATGTTGTAAACGTAGCTCCGCCACAGCAGCCTGTTGAAAACAAAGCTCCTTACTCAAGAAACAAAAACAGAAGAGAAGAACTCAATAGACTCAAAAGTAAGAATGAGAATAAGGGGTTTACTCAGGATGTTGGCTATTTAGGATATAGTTCTCAGGAATATAATACTGTTCTTCCTTTGATGAAAGATGGCATAAAGCCATACTTTACTCCAGGACAGATGACAGGTATTGACCTCTTAGATAGATATGAAATAGATCCAGAATTTCAATCAACCTTTCCTCAGGAATGGGTTGAATCAGATTACTGGTTGCCATTACTTGCAGAGGCTATCAAACAAGTAGAAGAAGAAGGAATGGGACAACAAGCTACTCCTTCTATTGTTGATCCTGGATCTGTAAACGAAATCAGACAGCCAGAACAAGTTGCTATTTGGGATGAGCAACAAATGAATTCCTTTATAGCGACAAAAGATCCTTCAGCTCCATTGCCAGAAGAGATAGCTAATGTTCCGGCTAACCTTGCAGCATATCTTGAAATGTCAAAAGTTCAAGAAGTTCAATTTATATCTGAACTTTCTTCCAGAGAAGAACAAATGAAAATGGAAGAATTATCAACTCTAAGGGGTGTTCCTCCTACAGAATTGGCAGCTTCTGTTTTTGATAATTTGATAAAAGATAATATAGATAGAATGGAAATGCTTTCAGGAGATAATAGATTTAGTGACCAAATAGACGCTTGGCCTCTTGATTTGTCTGAATATGTTTTCAAAGGGGTAGATGGCGGAGTTGGTAAAAACGGAGAAAAAGATTTCCGTATTCGTTTTTTCTTGGATGGTGGATCTGAATTTGCTCCTGCTGAAGTAAAACAATGGATGGAAGAAGAAGACGGTAGAAATAATCCAGAAAAATGGGAAAACTATAGAGATCTATATAATAACCATATAGAGCAATTGAGTGAGCAAATTCAAAATATAGCAGACCCTTCAATCCCTTTCTTCAATGAATATGGCGAGCAAGATGATGATATGAAGATAAGAGCGGAAGAAACTCTTTGGAACTATATTGTTAGAAAATTACAATCCAAAACAATGAGAAAAAGAAAGACTGAGTTTCAGGAATCAGATGGTCCAGGAAACGAAGACGGTTCAACATCTCTATCTGAGCAAATAGAAGCAACTCCTCAAAAGGCAGACGCATCAAAACTATCCGAAGAAGACAGAGAAAAGTACATGTCTTCATTATTCGGAGATTTCTCATCTATGGCTGATCAAATACATGACCTAGCGAAAGATGCAAGAGATTATTTGTTTGACAAGTATGGAAGAGAAGAAATGGTTGCCAGCAAATCAGGCAAGCAAGTATCTAATGCCCCATTCTATGCGGCGTTAACAATTGATGCTCTTGGCGAGCTTGGAGCCGAAGCGATGAGAGGTTGGCAGGAACTTTCAGAATCAGGGCAACTAACTCCAGCAGAGCTTGATAAGTTGAGCAAGGGTAAGCAAATATCAAGATCTCCAAAGAGAGTAAGTAAAGATGCTACGCCAGATGAATTGAGCGAAATACAAAATAAGAAAAGACTTGGTAATCTAAAGTATGATCCAGAGTCACAAAACAACTGGTCAGCTATAAATTGGCAAGGGTTGGTTCCTCCAGGTCTTGCTTTGAATAGAGTTATGGATTTACACTCAGGGAATCTTGAAGGCTCAGAGGATGACCCAAATAGTTATAGAAACATAATTCCTAATCTTGAAAACTGGAGAGGTAGACCTCTCGAAGGCATGGAGGCTGGAAAGAATGAACAATCTAATGTCGGATATGCTGCTCAGCTTATATCAACTGAATTGGGAGACTTTTTGATAGATAATGCTTTTGAAAAGTATCCTAAAAATGTTATTTTAGCATTCCTCAATTCAACAAAAGCTTTTACAGGAGTTTCTGATTTTGCTAGATATACTGTTTATTCAGGAGAAGTTGGAGAAAACGCTAGAAAAGAACTCTTATCAGATAGTCTAGCTCATGGAATGGTTTCTGAAGAGGGTATGGCTTCCCTGAATCACTACTTAGATACTAATGGCATAAAGCAACAAGGCATGCCTGTTGAAGAGTCTCATATAGAGATGATGCCAGACAATGTTGTATATGATTCTGTAAAAGATAGAATCTCTAGAATAAAGAAAGAGCAGTTCAAGCAGATTCCTATGACTATGTGGAACTCTGTTTCTAATATTATGAGTTTGCCAGAAGATAAGACTGTTGGCACGCCTCCTTCTAAAGAAGACAGAGAAGAATGGAATACTAGAAGAAATAACGATTTCAATATTAGACAGAGAGCTAAGCGTAGAGCAAGCGCTGTATATGAGATAATCAAAACAGCTCTTTCTGGAATAGAAGACTTGAGAATGCTGAAGAGCAGTATGGGCAAATTCGCTTCAACGGATATTATTGACAACCAAATAAGATCCATTTCTGAAGAAGCGAGGATAGCTATAGACGAGGTTAGGAGAACCATGTGAATATAACTTGCGTGTGTTCAAAATGTGGTAATCATGAAAAAGAGCCATCTATAGAGATAAATTTCCGAGAAGGTAAAATCTATTGGTATTGCGCAGAGTGCGAGCAAACGAACAGTATCAATATAACTCCTCCTGAAACAGGATTGCCTAGAACAAGATTGAGAAGATAAAATGTATATTGTTAAGAACGTAACAAGACATCCAGTTTCTATATCAGATCTTAGGGCAGAAATTGCTCCAGGCAAAGTTGAGGACTTAGATAGACTATCCACTCGATATCGGATAGATCAGTCAAAGGATTTGAATATAGCTATGAGAAGAGGGGCTTTGAAAGTCTTGAAGAAAGACGATCCGAACGCTCCTTCGAGGCTAATGGAACCATCTACTAATAATATAACGATTAACGAGCAAGATAATGTTGAAGTTATAAAAGAAATGCAAAAGATGGAAAAGAGAATTGTGGAAAGAGTAAATGCTCAAGTACAAAAAGCAGAAGCTACCCCACAACAATTGGACCCTCAAGCAGTAGAAGCTCTACAGGCAGCCATTGACTCGTTAAAAGGAATGGTAGGCAATGGTGGAGGACAAGTAGCTCAGAGTATGGATAAAGCAAATACTGTTGAGACAGAAATTCCAAATGATGTAGCAGTAGATATTCATCAGAGGACGATAGATAGACTGTCTAAAGGTAGCACAGGTAGTATAAAACAACAAGAAACATCGGGATCTTCCGATGTAGATAAAAACATAGATGAATTAGGAGATATATTATGAGTAATGGAAGAGCCGTTGGGTGCGATGTTGGAACAATGTTTTTTCAAGTAGCAGAAAAGTTAGATACAGATTCTTTATCCCATAAGACTGTTAGAAATGCATTCGTTGAGCTTCCTGTTTCAGAGGATGCAGAAGATGTTCTTTTGAGAAACGGGTGGCAATATGTAAAAGATGGAGAGAATTACTATGTTATAGGCGACGACGCTATACAGGTTGCTAATATCTTTCCAGGAAAGACAGAGATTAGAAGACCATTAGCTGACGGAGTTCTCAATAAGAGCGAAGATAAAAAACTTCTTGTCTTAGCAGAAATCATAAATCAAGCCGTTGGGCCTGCTGAAGGCGATAACTCTTGGTTATGTACATGCGTGTCTTCTGCCTCAGTGGATACTTCCCAAGATAGCGTCTTTCATAGACAAAGATTGGAAGCCTTATTCAAAAGACTTGGTTGGAATATAAAAGTCATTGAAGAGGGCCATGCTGTTATTCTATCAGAAAGACCAGTAGTTATTGAAGATGGTAAAGAAATAGCTTATAGTGGCATTGGCGTTAGTTTTGGTGCAGGCCGAGCAAATTGCGTTTTAGCATATAGAGGTTTGCCTATTATAGGCATGAGTGTTGCTCGTAGTGGCGACTGGGTAGATAATATTGTTTCCGAACAAACAGGAATACCTATATCTCAAATTATATCAATCAAGGAAAAGAAGCTAGACTTTGACAATATAGATTATGATAGCGATGTAGAGTTTGCTTTAGACGCATATTATGATCAGCTTATAAGACATGTCTTTACTCTCTTTGGTAAAAAGTTTGCAGAAGAGAAGAGCCAATTTGACGCTCCATTAGACATTATTCTTGCAGGCGGGACATCTATGCCTAATGGATTTACTAATAAGGTTCGAAAAATCGTGGATAGTTTGAATCTTCCTTTTGAGATAAATGATGTAAGGGCAGCCAGAGATCCAAGAACGGCGGTAGTCGAGGGGCTTTATGCGGCAGCATCGGTTGCTCAGAAAAAAGCGGCAAAAGAATAAGGGATTATAAATGGGTTACGCTACACAGCAACAGATTTTAGACATATTGGCTCAGTCAATGACTTCTGCTACCAATAGTATAACAAATGGAGAGGCTTTGCCTTTACATTCTATTGGGCAGGTTGCTGATGCGAATGTTTTATCAGCAAGCGTAATCGATCAATATATAATGTGGTCTGACGAAGAAGTCGATGGCGCTCTTAGTGAAATGTATGAGGTCCCCTTATGCGAAAAGACTGACATGGAAACAAATATTATATTCGACATAAATGAATATAACTCAGACATATCTCTATCGAAGGCAAATAACCTTGTTCCCGGAGATGTTCTTGTTTTCTTAGATGACTTACAGGAAGAAAGGCATGTTGTTGCCACTGTTGTAAATACTACCATGATTACTCTCAATGATACTGTTATTGGTCTATTCGATGCTGATGACACAAGAGTTCTTAGGGTAAAGTATCCTGCTCCAATAAGCCTTATATCTTCAAGGCTTGCTGCTGCAAACATATATGACAAGTTTTTCTCAGCAGAAGTTGCTCCGAATACGAGTGATTATGGTAAGCACCTAAGAAGTATGGCTAGAAGAGATTTGAATAACATATTGAATGGTAGAACCGTTCTTCATGGGCAGAGGCGCATTGGTCATAGATTTATAAATGCTAACCTTAGAGATAGGTATAGATTGCCAGGCGTTACTGACCAAGATGGTAGTAGAGATATGGGTGAGTTATAATGGAAGAGTGGGATGAATTTTTTGCAGCTCTCAATAAGCTAAAAATGGCAGAAGGTTCTAATTTTAATATAGGATCTTTCCCTTCCCCTATGGAAACTGTTTTATCAAAATCTCAAGAAGAAGCAATAAGGCGAGGTAACTTTGATTCCATTATGAGAGGTCAGAGTATTCAAGTCAAGACAGATGAAATATCAAAGGTAGAAGAAGAATTGATAAATGATTTTGCGGAAGACCTCATTGATAAGTTGCTTTAATTATGAATAGACCTACTATCGAATTGCTAGAATCTGTAAGGCGTATTATTGCCAGGTGGGTCAATACGCAAACTCCATTAACAGCAGATGTTGCTCAAGGCGGAACTACTCTTAGTGTGCAGACTACTTCTCGTTGGGAAGCAGGAGATGAGCTAGCTATTATAGATTGGGAAAGAAGCATTTTTGAACCAAAGCTTATTGTATCTGAAGTTGTTGACAATACTACTTTGGAACTTTCTACTCCAATAATGGTCAACAATGGTTGGACTGTATCTCAAAATGCTGTTATTAGAAAAACTTTCGATGGTAAAATAATGGAAGGGATCTATATTGGAGATCCTGCTGTTATAGCTCACTATCCCGCTATCTCAATAATGGAAAATACCAAATCTTCGAACTGGGAAGCAATAAGTCTCACAAAAGAAGATCACAAAATACAGATTTCAGCATTCATAAAAGCTTCTACTAATGAAGCCAGCTATAGACAGCTTCTCAGATTGACAGACACTATTGAGAGAGGTTTGAAAAATAACTTCTATCCTCTTGTTGGGCCTTTTGATACGATAGAAGTTACAGCTCCGATTGTTGCTGGCGATAGATTCATAAAAGTTGCAGATACAAGTCTTCTTGAACCATCAAGGCATATATTGCTAGATAGCCTTCATAGGTCTGAAGAGTCAGCGGTAAAGTGTGTTGTTGATGCAACTACTATAGAGATTCATGCTCCATTCTCTAATAGCTATCCGCTAATTGATCTGCCAACAATCATAAAGATGACAAGATTCTTTTATAATTCGTGGCCATCCAGCATTAACTACGGACTTGTTCACAAAGGTTCGTTGCTTCATGCTTCTACTATAGATTACTTCGCTTGGGAAGCAGAAGTTCAGGAAGATGGCGGTTGGATTGACCCACAAATGTAATCTTATAGGTCACTATTTGACGATATATTGTTGGAGGTAATCAATGAAGATTCTTACAGTTAGCGCATCGCCTTATTTATTAGTTAGAAATGGTAGAATGAATTCTGCTATTATCCAAAAGCTCAAAAGCGATGGCCATGATGTCTACACGGCAGCGTGGCATCACGATGAGGGTTTCTTTTTACCAGAAGAGGCAGGCACTCATTGGTTTGAAAAGGATGACAAAAAGATCTGTCAAGTATTTCCGATAGAGCCGCATATTCATGGTTCTTCTGGATTGTACGAACTAATGAAGCAAGTCCAGCCAGATATGATTATTTCCATTGGAGATTACAAGGAGACAGATTTTATTTGGGAAGTAAAGGCTATGTACCCAAACTTGTTCAAATGGTTAGCGATATTCTGCATTGACTGTCTATATGTAAATGAAAACCATAAGTCATTTTTGGAATATACTGACAAAGTTATTTCAGTAAACGAATTCGGCATGGCTAACTTATCAGGGATGGCTAATCTAGATATAGATTTCTTACCATATGGGCCTAATCATGATGTATTTTTCGGAGAAAATAAAGTAAATGAAAAGGTAATGAGAGTTATTTGTTCATCTCATAATGCTCAATCCAATAATATTGCAGCTTTTATTAAGTCAATGGGGCAAATAAATTCTACTCTATCAATAAACGGAGAAGAAGACTCTATAATAGGATACCTTCATACCAACTTGTATGACCCAGGAGAATACGAAATAGAACTTCTTATGGAAAGATACGGAGCTTCAAACGTTATGCTTCCTGATAAGTTTGTTTCAGTAAAAGATAGTATATCTGATGAGGAAATGAATGAAGAATATAACAAGTCTCATGTCTTTGTAGATTGCTCAGTAAAATCAGCTACAGGACTAACTATGTTGGAGGCAATGGCTGCTGGTTGCATACCAGTGGGTATAAATAGCGGTAGAACGGCAGAGATAATAAGTCAAATGCCAGAAGAGTATCAGTTCTTCGTGCCTCATGAGACCTATATAGGCAATTCAGAAGAAGAATTTTCTGTTATTTCAATAGAAGGATTAGGAAAGACTTTGTTGGAAATAAAAGAAAGAGTATTCAGTAATCCTGATTCTATGGCCATTGCCACTGAAGCTGCTCAAAAAATATCAAAAAAATATGATGAAAAAGCCTTTACTGATAGTATATCAGATATCATTATTGATGTAAAAAAATCAAAAGATGAAATAGCAATTGAGTCTTTCTGAGAATTTATATTCTTTAAGAAGGAATTTGCTCTCAGAAGCGTGAAATCTAATAACAGCCAAGCAAGAAAAGCAGGGTTGTATAGTTTGCAGCCTTCCAGCTTTTATAGCAAGGAACTTTTGAGGAGAACAGCGAATGTCAAGTGTCATTTCAGGTACAAATTATGAGCAAGTCGCTACGCAATATGCAAATGCTAGGAACTCTGTTCTTTCATCTGTCAGCTATCTTTTTGATGCGGTCTACACGATTGTTACTCTCGATGAGATAGAACCATCAGTAGACCTTCTGACAGAATTTTGGAACAGTTATCAGATAAACTCGGATCTATTTAGAAACCCAGTTACCTTCCTTTCTGCTGTTCGTAGAATAAATAACCATGTAATCAATAGGTCAATATATACAACCCTTGATTTATGGATGGCCGCAGAGGGAGTTAATATTCCTGAAGCATGGGCAGATCTAAGCAACGCTGCTGGATATACAATCGACCCGTCTAGAATCTTATAATATGGGTAAGTCGTTTGAGAACGTTTTTATATACACACGAGGAGTCAAGGTAAATGCCTAATCCACAAGCAAAAATGGGATATGTTGGTAGTGTTACTTTTCTTGGTACTACCGCAGGAAATATTAGAGTAAGAGCAACAAGTTGTGATGTAAAGGCCAGCCAGGCTATTACCGCCCCTGACGTTGTTGACGGAAAAATTGATAGGACTCTCTACCAGTTAGGGCCTCGTATTGTAGAAGGTACTGTAGCTTTTCCTATGGTTCATGAAGGCATTACAGGAATTGCTTCTGGTCGAGATTGCGATCAGTTGACAAGTGAAACTCTTGGTCAAGCATTCTGGAAAATCGGAGCGCAAAGAGATCCATTTGGTAGATTATTGAATCAGTTTGACTTGCAAGTTAGATATACAGATGATACTCACTTCAAATACCCAACATGTATTGTAAACACAATGACTCTTTCCGTTACTCAAAGCGATAACGTAAATATGAGTCTTAGCGTAATTGGTGGAGCTGACTCTACAGATGATGTTCGTCAGCCATCAGATAATATCAATCCAGAATTCCTATCTCCAGCTAGAGTTGTTACATGGAATGACTTCTTGATTAGAATTTACGGAGATAATCTTGAAACAGAACCTATCCGTGGAGACTATCTAAGAAGTTTTGAAGTAACTGTCAACAACAATGCTGAAAGATTCTTTACTTTGAATAACAAACTAGCTCCTCAGGACATTACTGCCAAGAAGAGAGAGATAAACGGTAGAATGGTCCTTATGGGAAGAAATATCGGATTATCCGAATTGGCTTATAATAACCAAGAAAGATTTACTTCAACTGCTAGAATAGCTTTTGGATATTCATTGGGAGCAGCAGGTTCTGTTGCCTTCATGACAGCTCTTCATGGCGTTGTATTCGAAATTGAAGAAATAGCGATATCTAATGAACTTATTGAGACAACAGTTCCGTTTATGGCTCTTGCAGATTGTGAGAATGGCTATGAGGCAACTGAAATCGGTTCGCAAGGAACAAGTTTGCCAACTGGCTCAAACTTCTCGCCTGGCTTGTTTGGAGGCAGAACTTCTGCTGGATTCCCAAACTGGGCTCCTGACGACTAAACCGCTGTTGTTATCTAGACAGCGTGTCGATAAATACATTATAAGAAAATATAGCAGCCCATCGTTTGTACGATTGGGCATTGCTATGTTATATGAAAAGGAGAAGATATGCCGTCAGATTTACTAATGACTGGAGCCGAAGATCTTATTGAAGTAGATATCTACTACAAAGCACGCAGAAACGAGTCAGGATTCCGCTCACACACCATTTTATCAGAAGATGAGGGTAAGAAGGCTATGGAGGCAGAAGATGAAGGTGTAGACGTTTTATCTACCAAATGGTCAGCTCAAACATGGCAGCTAAATAATAGCATCATGAAAGAGTCTACAAATTATAATAAAATTTCCGGAAATCAAGATGTTGACTGGACCGCTTATCAAAATAAGATGATTCAATATTGCTTGAGAGAATGGAATGTAACGCTACCAGATGGGACACCTGTTCCTCCAACTGTTGATAACGTTGGTATGATGCCTGCAAATATCGTAGCTTCTCTAATAAAGAAGTATGATGCGTCTATGAAGGTAGACGAAGAAGAAAAAAAAGAGTAATTCGGGCGGCAGCAGATCTGTTTAAGGGAGACCTGATTGACCAATCAAAGATTCCAGATGGATTAGCGGAATTTATGTTCGCCTCGGAATATGGATGGACACTCCAAGAAATCCGAAGGCTTCCCCCGGTTGACTTTAAACAACATTTAGGCATTCTTATTGTTAGATATAGAATGGAAGCAATAAGCAGAAGTGCTTCATTATAGCACAGAAGAGGTTTTTAGATATGAGTAAATTATTTGTAACAGAAAACGACGAGGTAGTTATCGATCTATATGTTTCAGAAAATTCAAGCGGTAATACTATTGCTTGGACGAAGGATGAAGATAGACCTGAAAATGTAGAACAAGTAGAAAAATACAGCGCTACATTTCGTCAACCAAACTACAAAGACACTGTAGAACTTTTAGATATAGCTACTAGGACAGATGTAAACGGAGATTTTGCAGTAAATCTTGGGTCTATTAGAATGCATAGAATTGTAATGCTTATTAAGACTTGGGATTTTGTTGATGAAAATGGAGCAACAGTAGAACCCACTATTGACTTTGTTATATCACTAAATCCCATAGTTGCTATGGCCCTTGCTGATGGGCTTGAACGGGGATTAAACTTGTTCGACGATTCAGATGAAGATAACCTAGCTAATGCTAAGGATTTCTTGGCAAAAGCAGCAGAATTATCAGAATTAGAAGATAAAAACTAATCACATACGATTGTATTTTTGCATCATTCAATATGGAAAATGATAATCTTTCAATCTTAGACTTTGCTTTAGGGGCGATAATCGCCATTGTTTATTGGGCATCTCATGTCGGAGAGATCTTCTCCGGTGCTTCAGATTCCCTTTTTGGCTCGCTTTTTGCTCTTTTCTTGTACTTTGGCGGTATAATCGTGGTGTATGTAGTATTTGTACTATTATGCATACTTTGTCCGCTAACAAGATTCTTGCCCTGCATTTTTGGCGGAATCGCTACTTGCTTGTTTTTGTCGATGTTTATTTGAAGATTTGATACCTGTTGTAAAAAAGAATAGAAGGGTCTAACCCTTTTTATGCCGAAATACTTGTAGAAGCAATACTTTTAGTATTGAGTTTTTTAGTATAAAGGCTATTCTTTGGCTCCAGACCCACAAACAATTTATAGACAGTTAGTTGTCGCATTTGGACAATCAGGCGCAGATGCTCTTATTCAGCAAATGGGTTCGGTATCTCAGTCGCTACAGGGTGTTCAGCAGCAAGCTGGTAAAGCCGGTGGAGCAATCAAGGGCTTTGGTAAAGCGGCTGGCGCTTCTCTCCGAGGAGTTACTGCTCTTGGTCTTGGCATAAGTTCTACAGCAGTTGCAATGAAGACAATGGGCATTGACCTTGTATCTTCTCAGAGACAGTTATTTGAATTCAATAAAGGCCTTTTGGCTTCTAGAGTATTGTTTGCTAAATACGGCGAGAATATAACTCAAACGCGCCAAAGAATTATAGATCTAAAAAATGAATATGAATTCACCAGAGATGAACTATTATCTCTCCAGAAGCAATTCCAAACAGGATTTACATATTTACCTGTTAAACAAATGACTAGTTATATGAGATTTCTTGCTGATGCTACAGGAGAAACATCGAGCGAGATGGCTTCATTAGATCAAGTTTTCCAAGGCATAAGTCAAAAGATGCCTATCTTTGAACAAATGCTCAGAGGCAATAAAGATATGCTCGCCGGAACTGGCAGGGATATGCTTGATGCTATGTTTGTTACTGGTCAAATAGGAACATCAGATTATAAGCAAGCCTCAGGCGCTATAGCTTCAGCAGGAGCCGCAAGTAGAGGAAGTGATATAGAACAAGATCTTATGAGAGAACAGCTTGAGAATGTTCGTAGACTTATTACTACTGGCGAAGATATTCAAATAGAAATGGCTACTCAACTTCAACCTGTTGTTGGGAAAATATCTAGTCTAGTCGAATCCAATAGAGATGCCGTTGTGAAATCTGCCGCTATTTCAGGTAACATACTTAGAGTTGTTTCTGTTATGGGTGGTTTTGGTGCAGCTTCCGGTGCTATGAGAATTCTCCGAGGAGGACAGGGCGCTAATATAATGGGTAGAGCCGCAAATATAAGAAGCGGTGTAGCTACTACAGGAAGAGTTAGTAGATGGGGCGGGACTGCTGGCAGAATTGGTATGTCAGGGGTAAGAGGAGTCGCAGGCTACGGAGCAGCATCAACGGCTGGGGCGTTTGGCGCAACATCTATGTCTGGAGCTATGGGTGCTGGGTCTAGTGGTCTTATGGCTGGAGTTGGAGTAGCTGGAGTAACTTTGGCTTCAGCATTTGCTGTTGCTTTAGGAGGTTTAGCTGTTGGCGGGTTGATTGCTGATCAATTTATTGAAAGCTTTGACGGAACTGCTAAGCAAATGCAGTCTCAAACAGAAAAAGACTTATCACTAAAGATGAGCAGCGTGAATATGTTGAGAGACGCTGGGCAAGGAGATGTGGCAGATCAACTAGAGAGAAAATATGAAAAGATAGCAGAACTAGAAACTAAGATAAATAAAGATTTAGCTGACCGTCAAGGCGGAGGCGCTCTTTCAGGAAAAGGGTGGGCAAACGCAGGAGCCGCAGTATTTGGAACAGATGATTTTATTGAAAGATCTGAAAAAGCATTGAAAAAAGAATACGAGATGAGAGATAGCCTAAGAAGACAGGCTAGCCAAATGATGGTAAAGGCTAAGGATCAGATATCCGCTCAAGAAGAAGCTATGAAAAATGAGCAAGAGAGGCAATCTGCAATTGAGCGAGTTAGAGCTACCATGCAAATGGTTACTTTTGAAATTGAGCGACAAGACGCTTTGGTTGAGTCTCAAGTTAGCGCATATAACACTTTGATTCAATTGAAATCTATTAGTGGTGGAGCTAGTTCTGATTTAGGTCTAGGAGGAAGCTCTGGTATGAGAGTAGATATTATAGATGATATCAATAAGTCAATCAGCGCTCGGACAGGAGCAATATCTGCTCTTCAATCTCTTCAAGGAATGATTTCTGAACGAGCATCCGATCAGGGAAGAGATGCAGATCCTCAATCAAGAATTGACGAAATAGTAACAAAGCTAAAAGAGGCAAAAGATTCAGGCGCTGGTATAAGCGAAGAATTTATAAATTCTATTACGCAAGGATTAGCTGGAGGAATTGCTACTAGAGAAATTCTTATGAAGATTCGAGATCTTCAAAGCGAAATAGGTCAAAAAGAAGTTCAAAGAATTGATGTAATAAATAGTACAGTAAAAGAATACGAAGGGCTTGAGTCTCAAGCTAGAACAGCGGAAAGTTTATTAGGTAATCAGGTGCAATTAGCACAGAATCTAGCGATGGGTGTTGGGGCTTCAGCTTCTATGATATTCCAGCAAGTTCAAGCAGTTGAACGAGTCATACAGGTCTTGCAGAAGCAAAGATCTGAAATGGAATTGATCTATCAATCACAAATGGCTACAGCAGAAGCAGCAGGCAATGTTGAATTGGCTAGAACTTTAGAATTCCAGATGACTTCTCAACTTCTTGAATTGGATAATAAAATAACTGCTGAAAGATCTAAACAAGCAGGATTATCTAAGACAATTAGAGACGGTTGGGTTTCCGCTGTTAGTTCTATGATGACCGGCGAAGGAATGTTTACTAAGATTGTTGTTGATCAAAACACTAGACTTGGTGGAATGATGGCTGCCACAGGAAATAAAACTACAGGATTGAGAACAGGTTTTGCAGGACGTGGCTTTGAGAGTTCTCAAAGGTTTGTTCCAGGAGGAATTAACGGAGACAACTCTGGTATTACTTCTGGATGGCAAGAAGCTCTTTCTTCAGGCAATCCTTTGGCTTCTTTGTTCTCAAGTACAGGAGGAAGTCTAGACCCTAAAAAGATATCCGAAGCTATGATGGAATGGCAAAAAAATATAGGTTCAGGATTAGGAACTGGAGCCGCAGGAGCTGGTGGTAGCATTTATGGAACAAGCGAATTGCTTCAATTGCAAACCGACCATTTCAAGGAATGGGGTTCTCATGGTATAAAGATAAATGCGGATACTCCATTGCCGGTTAGTATAATGAATAACGACAGCAGTCTTGTTGAAGCAGCTACTTCTTCAGGTAAGGGTTCAGGCGGATTAACTGTTGGTCTTAATGAGACAGATAGGAAGAAAGTCGTTGATGCTGTTGTTGTAGAACTAACTAAGGGCATGGTAGAAGTTTCAAAGAAGGCATCAAGAAATGCCGTTGATGATTTGGCTGTCGGTCATTCTAGACTATAATTCCATCAAAATGACGATAATTAATACAGAGGTTTGTCTATGTCAAGATGCGCTCCATTTGTCCAAGGTGCAACAGCTTATAATTCTTTAGAGCTAATAGCTCAGGGTGGTATCCCTGAAGTTGCTATTATTCGGGATGAAGAAGTACAGTTATTACCATCAAATAGGATTAGCGTAGAGTTCCAATATTCTGTGCAGTCCGGTGTTACAGGCACTACTTTGAATGATTTAGCTGGTAGCGGTGGTGTTGCTGGCATATTTGGTGGTCTTGGTGGAGGCGCTGGAGCAGGCATCGGCGGTGTTTTAGGATGTTCTCTCCTTGGAGATTTTGAACCAACCGTATCTACATTCATTTTTCATTTCATGGATGGAGAGAACAGAATAAACAGAATCATAACTCTTACTGATGCTATGCTTGAAGAAGCTAGTAGTAATGATGGAGTTTTTGAATATACTTTGCCAACAGAGGTTGCCGGGGTATTGGGCGTAACTCTATCTCCTTTGGAATTTACGGAAGAAGAACTTTTAGATATAGGCTCTTCGCCTGGCACTCAGTTCAGAGGTCATAGAATAAATAATGATGGACAGATAACAGCAGATTTTGCTCCATCAGATGAAGACAATCTATTTGTTGAAATATTTCGGGACGAGAGAAAATATGATTATCGAGGAGATAATGATGTGGGCAACTTCTCAGGAACATCTAACGTATTTACGAATACAGGCGGCGACGACCTAGTAGATAAGAAGATAAAAATAAAACTCACAGAAGTAGCCCTAAATGGAGTACCTGCAAATGAAGAAGAGGGAACAGAAGCTATCCCTCCCTTAGAGGCAGGAAGCAGATTATATATAACATACTATGCTGTTTTGAACGATGAACTACGTCATGCCATTGAATCTAGGAGCTTCTTTTTTCTATTCCCAGGACAAACTGTTGACAGAATAGCTATTGAACAGGTAAAGGCTTGGAATTTCAAACCACATGAATTTTATGTTCATAAAGAGCATGGAGAGAACTCTTCAGGACAATTCATTCGTGCTGATTTAGAAGATTTAGCAAATGATGAAGCTGTAAGAAATAATCCAGACTTGACAGCCGAAGAAAAAGAAGATTTATTTGTTCTTGAAGAGATAAAAGGACATAGGCTTATAGAGACTCTCAATGATACAAAGAATAAATCTCCATTCATAAAAGGGGTTTATGCCGCAGACACAAGAGGTATCATATCTATAGATGTAAATAATCTATATGAGATAGAAGTTCTAATTCCGGCAGACCAAATCAAAGACCAAGAATGGTGGACTTCTTATATAGATGGATTTGTAGACTTTGGTCCTGGCTTCAATGATGATGGAGAGATTCTTCCTGAAGAAGATGGAGCAAATAGATTCATGAAAGGTTTTCTTTTTGATATAAGCGACCACGTGAATTCAGCCGTTTTTGATGATGAGAAATATGGGTATCAAAGAGAGCTTGCAAATGCTCTCAAGAGTGTTAGCAAGGTTGATGCCGACAATATAGATAATACAGGAATAGGTTTTCCGAATCTTGACCTTATAAGAAATAGAGTTTCGGGTAGAAATAATTATGATTTGTCAACTGCTAAATTCGAAAACGTAAAAATGTCTTCAATAGAAGGTGGAGCATACTTTGTTAGAAGTTGTAATGAGTTTTTTGTAACAGACCAATTCTGTACATCAGGCACTATTCAAGCAGATATGTTTATTAGAACTCCATTCTTTTTTATTCCATTGACAAGAAAAGGAAGAATATTTGTTGAGAGATTTACTCCTCAGTTTGCTTTGGAACCAGATGGGGGCATATGGGTCTTTACTAATCCTGTAGGCGGAGATAGTATGAGCATAGCTGTTCATCCATATAGAGATAAGGCTCATCTTGTTTTTGTTGATAGCGCAAATGCTGAGACAGTATTGAAGTGGACAGAGATAAGAGACGGAGATATAAGAAGGCAATTGCAAAGAGTTGAACATGATGTTCTAGATAATGATCTAAACCATAATTCGCCAGATATAGAATCTTCTACTCAGGAATCTTTGGATGTCATAGGATTTGATAAGGTTATAGGCAATCAACCAGGCTATGCAAGAGGAACAGAAATAACAGTAGATGGTGGTCGCATAGCAAAAGACCTTGTTTCTCCGTCTGAAGTATATGAAAAGATAACACCTTCAATAGTTCATAATAAAGAAGAAGGCACTATTTCTGTTGTTGGCCTAGATAATAAGAAAATAAGAAACATCAGACTAAAATATACAACTACTAGTGATTTTGTTGCTCTTAGAGACCGCTCGGCTACATTTATATTTCCTAATTCAAGAGAAGTAATAGATAATGTAGGGTTTGCTCATGCTGGAGGTTTAAGGACAGGAGAAAACTTTATCCTATTAGACGCTAGGTATTATGCTGATGAATCTATGCAGATAGAAGGAGAAGTTCTGAAGACAATAGAGAATGTCAGTATAGAGCTAGTAGTTATAAACGATGAAGAATACGAAATCTCAAAAGTGGGACTAGCTGGAGGAGCCTCTTCTTGTTTTGATGCAAAAGGAAATTGGTATATTTTCTATGAAGATTCGAAGGCTAATGTAGGAGAATACTCATCTCAACCAGGTGGGGATGACGTTATAGACGGAGGAGTAACTGAGATATCTTGTCTTGTAAGTTACGATTTGGGAGAAACTTGGTTTGACCATAAAGGGGTCGTATTTACAGCAGGAGATGAAGCCGTATCTTCTCCTTATATTGTATCCGATTTGAAGTCTGGAAAAATGTATCTGCTATATGTTTTAGATAATACGCTCATGTACAAAGATATAAATCCATCGGCTTTCGTTTTTGAAGACTCTTTCAAGGCATGGAAAAGGCCAGTAACATTTGATAGCAATACAGAGAGTAATTTCGGAGTTAGTCATTTTACTAATAATGGAAGAGAAATAAGACAGTCTACTTCTCATGTCGTTGTCGGTAATGTAACTGGAGACTTCCTATTGAGTCAATTGGAGATAACAGAAAGCAGAAGACAATACAACCTGCTAAAAGAAGAAGGGGAATATATTCGTTTCTTGCGTATTGCTCAAGCCGGAGATTTTGAAGATTTTTCGGAAGGCTTTTCTCAAACAAATTATGCTCCATTTGTAGATAGCAAGGGCGTTCTAAAAGTTGCGTATGTATTGAATGGCCTTTTATATGTCAGAGTAAGCACTGATGGCGGTAAAAGTTGGTATTTTCCAAGAGAGAATGCTCAAGAAGGAACGTTTTTCCATAGGAATAATACATTTCAAGAGCCGTCATTCATTTCTAATCTCAATGTTGTAATAGATGATTTTACAGATAAAATCAATATAAGCTATATAGTAGACGGCATGTTGTTTATAAGAACATTAGATTCTGGGAGTCTAGATTTGGATTCAAGGACTCTTTCGGAGGATATAGACCCGGATTCAGAGAATACAAAATCAGTGTTTTGTGTTGGAATACTAAACGATGCGGTCATAAGGGGACTGGAAGAGAATAATACTAATATAGTATTCCCTCATAAAGATGGTTCAATTGAGGCATTCAAGGAAACAATGTCAATAAGCGATATACCTGCTGTCGGATTTGTTTCTTCTACTGGTTATTCAAGATTCTATTATCAAGATGCCGAGGGCAATATTAGAGGATTGACATATACTCCAAAGAGTGTTTTATTAGATGCTAAGCAAAGGAAAGTTGACATAAACTAATGACTCAATGCGAAGATGACAGAGTAGATCCGTTAGGTTATCCATTCAAGCCTGCTGTGCCAGGTTTTCAGGGTAAGCTCAATTGTAAGTGTACAATTTGGGCTAATAATCCAATGTATCAAAGACGTAGACAAGATCAGGCTTTTATCTTTTCCCCAGAAACTCTACAAACAGCCCCAGAAACGATAAGACAAAAGATGCGGTCGGTAGAGACGGCATCGGGACAAAGAATAGATGGACTGTATTTGGCAGAGAAGCCTCAGTATCAGCATAACTTTATATGTGCGACTAAAAGGCAAGAGTCCGTAGACGAAGCTACGAAAAACCAGTCTGTTGCTGATGAAAAAGAATCCAAAGTAACTCCTCTTGAGAGATTAGAATTCTATGCAGGCATTAGAAAAGATCTTATTTTCACAGGAATTGATAGAGGCTTTGCTTCTTTAGGAATAGACCCAATTGGGGATGAAGATGATTATCTAATATTTGTAGATGGAACTGGAGCTACATATTCTACAGCACAGGCAGCTCATCACACTTGGATTAATACTGGTAGTTTGTATACAGATTATATAGTAAGACCTTCTGAAGAAAATATAGAGCCAGAAGATGATTTGCAAAGACTAGATTATCAGTATTCTTCTAGGTGGGGATACTCTAGCGTCAACTCTGCTACTAATACCTATAACTCGGAAGGCATAGAGACAATAGAGGGTCCAGATTGGCTTGCTCCTGCTCAATTGGCTAATAAGCAAGGTAGCCCTGTTGCAAAATTGCAGGAGCTATATCCTTCTTCAGCAGCGGACAATGTTTGGACAAACACTAATCCAGGAATTCATTGGAGAGTCGTTAAAAGAACTCCGTTATTCCAAGGTCAAGATTTCTATGTCGAAATAACTAAAGATGCTATCAGCAGCGACATTCCAAATCTTGCAGACTCTCGATTTAAAATGCGAGATGAATTCAAGTATTTAGATATACACTCTATACCTGAAGGTGGGACAGGAACAATTCCTCAAGAAGCCCTCATAGAAGTAGATGATGAAGGAAATGTTGATATCAATGCTTTGAAGAGATTTGATTTCACAAGACAAGCTTATTATATGATACAACTTGGGGCTGGGATGGAAGGCCCTATACATGACGAGTGTCACAATTTGGATCAAGGTCATGAATATTGGATAATTATACCAGAAAACTCTAACCCTATATTCTGTCATGCTGGCGTGGTTTACGAGCCAAAACCAATTGAAGAAGAAGGAGACACTCAGTCTCAAGCAACTACTGCACAGGATGGAACTCCCTGTGGAGATGGAAGTACATCTGATGATGGGCCTATACAAACAATAGGAATAACCGATCAAAAGAAGCTAAGAAGATTATCAACATACAGGGCCGCAACTGGCCGAACTCTTTTTAGAGATAGAACATTGAGAGTTCAGGTTCGACAGCATTTAGGAAAAATAATTGTAACATTTTCCGGACAAGAAGATAATCCTTGGATTATAGAAAGATCGGATTTAGAGCCAAGACCTAGTAACGAAGAAGGGTGTACTCCATCTACAATACAGGATTTTGCCACAACTAAAGTTCCTATGGTAATAGCTCCTGCTCCTATTGCAATCATGGGTGGGAATATTAGATGTTCCTTCTCTTTTGCTACATTGACTTATGATATTATAAATGAAACAAGACTTCCTCAGAACTATAGCATACTTGGTCCTGTAGAAAGAGAAGAAATAAACTTGTTCCTAAGAGATAAAGGTGTTAGTAAAAGGCTTGAGACCTCATCTAATCAAGCTCCTTCCGATGATGAATCAGAAGAGAGTTTTGAATATTCGCAAGATGCAGAAATATTCCAAGAAGTTCTTCTTGGAGAAAGAGTCGAGACAAAGGCTATAGAAAATCAGCCAGATTTAGTCAAAAGAAGAGGTAAAGCTCCATGCGCTCAAGCCGCTGGAGACCTAGACGGTAAGCGTTCTCAATCTACAATCGGTATAGCTATGAAGAGGACCACAAGGACAACTGGCTCTGAATCTCCATACTCGCTAAGTATACAAGTAGGGTTCAAAATGACTCCAGGAGATTACTTGTTTCCTTCTATCGAAGGAGATGGGGATAATGGAGATGGCTGGATGCTCCAAAGATGCATAACTCCAATTATGAATAGCTTCAGGCTCTTTGTCCCAAGCAAGGGGAATGCCTTTGATAAAGAGGCTATAGATGTAAGTCATCATGTTATGCAATTTGAAGATTCTTGGTCTGAGAAAGATCTATTAACAATAGACCATACAGGATCTATAAAGTTCTTGATAAACTCAGGAATGGAATTTATTGATGTAACAGACCACTCTTCATATTTGGCATCTCTTATTGATAAAGCGTTTTATCTGCAAATTGCCGTATGGTGGGAAGGTGGAGTTATGCCTTTGCCTCCTTTAGACCAAGATAGAGTATTATTTACGGGTCTATGTCATGGCGGAGAAATAACAGTAGAAAATAACGAAAGAGTTCTTAGTTGTCAGATTGAAGACTATGGAGTTATTCTTAGAAATCAAATATTTATGAACTCTCCGTTCTTTGATAAGATGAGAGATTTCAACGCTGTCTATGAGATATTAGATTTGGCAGGGTTTAGAGATGGCTCCGCTTTAGATGACAATGAAGATATAGATGACCCATCAGCTCCAGCATCTCTCATGAAGAGATATAAGGACAGAAAAGATGAAGAGATGTTCTTCTTTACAATACATAACGGAGAAACCATTATAAATAGAGAGTACGCTCTTCCTGGCAGTTATGATGTATTGCAAGAACCATTCTTGAAATTTAGAGATGGAGAAAAATATTGGGATGCTTTAGTTAGAATGGGTAAGCTGTCTGGCAAAGTTATGTATTTTGACAGATTAGGAGTATTCCATTATGATATGCTTCCTTATGAACAAGATTTGTTCAACTTCCAGCAAAGAGAAGGAAAAGGGGACTCAACATTTGAACCTATAGATTACTTGAAGCTTGCAAAAGTACACTTTGATGTTTCTCCAGATTTAGCAGGAGAGCCTGAAGTATACAGACAAGTCTTCAATGCCTACACGGTAAAAAGACATGTTCAGGATGTTGTCAATGAGATCAGAATCATATCTACAACCCCAGACGGCGAATTACTAATTGGTGGTCATACTAATTTTTCATCATTGTTTGACCCAGATTCGGCTGGCTTCCTTGGATACCCAAAACAGTTCATTCAGCAAGACGGTATTTTTGGAGATGCTCAAACCGTAAAATGGAATATAAAGAATTACACAAAGATGTTTATTCCACCATTGAGTATCAATTTTGAATCAATAGGAAGAAATAACATAAAACCATTAGATATCGTAAGTTTTCAAGGAATGAATATGGCAGAAGCTCAACCTCTTATAATAGGAAGCTTGACAAATGATATAAATCCTGAAAGCCACACTTGGGTTCAGAAATACGAATGCTACTGGCTATTCCCATCAGTCAATATAGAATGGGGCGATTCGAATGTTGTTGGATTGAGTCCAACAGGCGGAATAACTGAAACGACAGAATAAGCGAAAGGAAATAAATGTCAGACTCATATATTAGAAATAAATCAAAGCAGCTCAATGAGAGAAATAAACAACAAACATCGGCTGATATGTCGATGAGAGAAGTGAGAGACTCTGTTAGAGAATCTCGTATGGGATACAGAGGCACTGGTATGTTCCAGTTGGCTAGATACCATTCGCAAGAAGGCGTTCTTGTTATAGGTATGGGTGGCCCTCCTACAGTAGGCCAGTAAGGATAATTCATGGCTGGTTCAACCCCATTTTTCGGTATGGCATTTTTTGACTTTCGAGACCGTCTCGATCAGGCTGTCAATGTGCGAAAAGAGATTGATCGTTTTCTTATAATAGATAGGCAGCTATTTGGTCTATATAGTATTTTCGGAGATGGAGTAATCCGAGGATGGTCAATAAAAGAAAAAGCCAGATCATCTCAATCGAGTAACCCTATTGCTCTTACAATTGAACCAGGCTTAGGCATAATAGGATTGATAGCTATTGAGACATCTTCTCCAAGAGATATTCTTGAGCTTCCAGCAAATGATACCTTTGATGTTTATGCCATTATCTCAGGCGGAACAGTTTCTAATAGGCAAGTAAGATTTGTTATAAGTAGAAACGCTTTGTCAAACGGAGTTAGACTAGGCAGAATTACTACAGGCTCTAACTCAATATTGAATATAGACACCAGCTTTCGTGACGAGATTGGGTTCATCGAACTCATTAGAGAAGAAGTTGCTAATCATAAGCATCGTGGCGCTCCTTCAAAAATCGACCTAAAGAAAGAAACTAGAAATCAGTTACCAGGAGCTAGGGTAGAAGACTTTGACGCTGGCAAGATAGTAAGCGGAAAGTTAGATCCAGAAAGAATTCCAGTATTAGATCATAATGATTTAGATAATAATGGTCTATTGAGTCATGCGGCTCTAGATTCATATGCTAGGATATTCACTTCAGGAAATAGAGAATTGCTTGGCGAGATATATGGTTCTAACTTGATGAAGCTATTGCTTAGTTGGAAATATAGCAATCCAGAGATAGAGGATGGGTTCCACAACACTGTTCCTGTTATTCCTGGAGTTACTGACGATTCATTGATAGACTTTGATGCATCTACTTCTTATATAAGCTTACCTACAAATTGTCTTTCAGGAAAGCCAACTAGTATAGGTCGAATATCTTCTGTGTTCTGGGAAACTACTACAGCATTCCTTACAGCCTATGACAAGAATCTTGTCACAATAGCTAATGACCAAGTAGCTCTAACTAGAGGCGGTTCGAGTAGCACTGTCATAGAGAACTTTGAACAAGTTGCTTCAACGGGAGTTGCCATTCCAGGATTTACTGCGACAGCTATTACTATTGATGACAACTTGAGTATTCTTTCAGAGGGAGCAGACTCTTTGAGGACAGAAGGATTCTACAGTGGCCGTTTCGGTACTGATAGAGACTTTAGAATAGTATATACAAAATCTGTTACATCAAATAGAGATTGGTCATTGTTCGATGAGTTAGTTCTTGACATAAAGAGTCTATCTCTTTCTCATGGAGCTGTGTTCATGAACTTCATAAGCACAGATGATGACGGAGTAGAGACGGTATCTTCGGACTTCCTAGTATTAGGAGAGGATGAGATAACAACAAATCCAGATCCTGAGTTCAATAGTTTTGAGAGAAGATCTTTTTCCATTGAGAATTCAGAGAGATCTAATGTTACAAAGGTTGTATTCTATACAGATGATACGACAAGTAAGTTTGAATTCTTTATTGACAATATATTTCTTAGAAATCAATCATTGTATCCGCCAGAAGGTTACATCAGATTCAGATACTCAAGTCAAGTTCCTGTCGTTTTCAATTCATTAAATTATGAAACAACAGAGAATGATAGTACAGAAATAAGATTTAGGGCTAGAACCGCTAACTCTCCAACATTGCTCAATAGAGCATCATTTGGTTCTTTGCTAAATTCTGGAGATGTATTCTCTCTAGAAGGCACTGATATAGAAATAGATGTAAGACTTCAGTCGAATGATGATAGAGATGCAACTCCTATATTGGACTTAGTAGAACTTCAATTCATTGTTGCTTCAGAGGAAGTAGGATTTACAATATCTGATTCGGATGAATGGGATAGAGGTTCTTATGTAAACTCAGAAAGAAGTTTAGACGAACTTACTTTTTCTTCATTATTGAAAATCTCAGACGAGATAGCAATAGATAATACTTACTATTCATTCAAAAATGTAGTATCAGAAATTGATCCAGATAGAGTTGCTGTTGTCGGTTTCCAAGGAGCAACATATCCACTTTCTCCAAAACAAGCTTTCAATTTCGAGTCTAACCAAAGAGCAAGAGGATTCGATTTAGCTTTTTCCACATATAGATTAGCTGATAAAACGTTTTTGACAGCAGACACGGATAATGATAGAGTTGTATTGTCTAATCCAGATGGATCTTTCATCAAGTCCATAGGAAGTCATAATTTAGAGGATGAAACATTCTTCTACCCACTAACAGCCTCATATAATCCTACAACAGGAATACTGTCAACCACATTCTCTCAAGAAGTTGTTACTTCAGATATAGACATGACAAAGATACGGTTGTGGATTGGTGGCTCATCTATTGATCTTGGTCTCAATGACGAGTTTGTAGAAGATACAGGCATAACAAAGAAGATATTAGAAATATCGCTATCATTGGATAAGCAAGAACAATTGAGAAATACAAGTTCTGCGGTTTCTGTTCAATATAGATCAGGATCTTTTCCAAGAGATTTCGAACCAACGACTTCTGCCGCAGCAGTAATTGGTGTTAGAGGACTTGAAGTATATATAGGAGATGTAAACTTTATTGATGGAATCTCTAGACCGATATTCGCTAATCTTCTAGAGAATCAAAATTGGATAATAGGCAATTCATCAATAGCATTTGATGAGACAGGCGAAGCGTCTTCTTCTATAAGGGTAGAAGTTCAAGTTGGTAGCGATACTAACTTTGATGTAGAGGTTGATGAGCCAGAAGATGGTTTTGTAATACAATGGGATATTACTATTCCAACAGAATTGCAATCTGTAATATCAACATCAACTCCTGCTCCAGGCAATAAGACAACAGTAAACATATCTAGTCCTACAGCCGATTTGGTAAGAGAATGGACTCTTACTTTTATAGCAAGATATGTAAACTCAACTGATAACAGTTTGAATTTCAGTACGCAGACTCAAGTAACTCTCGCTATAGTCAGTAGCTCTACGGATGCAGGAACAGATGATGTAGTAGAGGCAGCTTCCATTATCGAGGTCAACACTGAGACATATCAAACAGAGTTCTCATACGATCTTGTTAAGTTTTCAGACTATTCTCTTGGCTCTGTCTATGAGATAGATGAAAACTTCTTCTTGGTTGCTGGAATTGTATCCTTGGCAGACAATGCTCTTCCTTCTCCTACTCAAGGCGATGCTCAAATAGGGGAATCTTTCAACGAAGAGGCTGCAAGAAAGCTTTTAGGCTACAGAGGTAAGGTTGTTCTTTTAGGAAGAGATAGTAAGGCTATTAGTTTTCAATATGATACGCCTGATGGTTCATATGCAAGCGATGCGGTGGTCGATAGTGATGGTAACTTCGTTATAGCTGAAAGTAGTTTTCTTAGCAATTCAGGTAGGATAGTCAAGCTTGATAGTTTTGGAAATGTCATTTGGCAGATTGGCGGAGGAGAATTTAGTAAGATAAATGACGTAAGGTCGTTGCTGAATAATCACATTATCGTTAGCACGTAAGGTTAGTTATGATTCCTATAGATTATGTTTGTTTTATAAACCAGACAGGTTATTCTCAGGCTGCAATATCAAATATATTAGCACTTTCTGAAAGTGGGAAATATGATGTTCGCCTCAATTGTATTCATAAAAAGATGCAAAAGAAGGCTATTTCAACTTCGCTGTTCAATAGGCTGACAGAAATGGCTGAAAAGCCACAGAATCCGCATTCAGTGCAAATTTTTCATACAATACCCCCAATGCATCGAAGAGTTACGAATCTTCGAAAGAAGATAGCATATGCCACCTTTGAGAGCTTTGCTCCTCCAAAGGACTGGATAACCTATATAAACAGAACTGATGCAGCTATTGCTCCTTCTGATTTCAATCAGAAAACGTTCTTACATCAAGGGGTGTCGAGACCTGTCCATAAAATACCTCATGCGATAGACTTTAGACTATGGAACGAAAATGTTACAAAAATGAGAGAATATGATAGATTCACATTTCTTTTTGTTGGGACATGGCGTAAGCGAAAGGGCTGGGACTTGCTTCTTGAGGCATGGGCTAGAGAGTTTAGCTCCAAAGATAATGTCCAATTGGTAATAAAAACGGACAAGAATGAGAAAGCTCAAAACGAAGCAATAAACTATCTTAGAAAAATCAAGAAGGATTATGCCCCCATTTTGTTCGAAAAAGAGATATTCGATGAGATAACTATACCGTCATTTTTTCGTTCAGCAGACTGTTTCATTTGCCCAACACTGGGAGAAGGATTTGGGCTGCCTGCTGCACAGAGCATGGCTTTGAAGATTCCAGTTATTATAACAGATTTTTCTGGTTGCACTGAATACGCAAATAAGGAAAATTGCATACTGCTTGATACTTCAGGTTTTACCATGCATGATTGTTTAGATAACATACCTCAATTCAGTAAACAGAAATGGCCAAGAATAAAGATAAAAGATATACAGTCGGCTATGAGGTTGGCAGTCAAAAATGATACGAAAAATACCGATAGAGTAGAGAGAGCCTATTCTTTTGTAAAAGAAAACTTCGGATATGAGACAATAGTCTCGCTATTTGATAATATGATGGAGAATGTCTACAGTGCAAACATTGCTAAAATTACAACCGTTTAGCTCGCCGCTAAGCAAAACTAACAATATTGGTTTTACTTTAACAGGTTTGCCTACAGATAACGATCTTAGGGTTAGATTTGAAAATGGTACATTCAGCAAAGACTGTACTGTTTTATCTGTTGAAAATGGAAGCATATCAGATAGCTATGTATTGCCAAGCGATAAAGTCAGTGATATATCTGGCGTTATAGACTTAGGAGTTCCTATTCATGCAGAAAACTCTGTTATATCAATATATGCAAATGTTGAAGCCTATGTATCTGGCTCTTGGAGACTTATTGATATCGCAGCATTCGCTTTCCAGATTGAAAATCCAAAAGCAGCAATAACCACAGACAAGGTAAATATTCAACCCTCTTTTGTTTCTCCGGAAGAAAAAGCAACTATAAGTATCCAGACAGAAGCGAATAGCCATTTGAGAGTATACATAAATGGTAAGCAATTTGTTGTTAGATCAAACTTTGAAGGCGAAGGCCGAATGTCTTTCCGTGGCATAGACATACTTGATGGAACAAATATTGATACTTCTGAGATACAAAAGTTTCCAATAACGTTCTCTAAGCCAGCAGATGATCATAAGATTATGTATGAGGCAGGTTCTCCTGTTCATTATGTACCTCAATCTTTGAGCGTTCTTCAATCTACTAATAATCTAGAAACTCCAGAATGTGCAATATTGGATTCAGATCCAGGCCCAGGACTTCAGATAAGAGCTGTTGAAGATAATTGCTTCAATGGGGCAGTAGTCGGGGATTTGTCTATATTTGATTCGTCAAGTAATTATGTTAATTCTTTGGTTGGTTTCTGTGGAGACCTTAGCGAATCTACTCCTGAACCATTGCAGTCTAGCGGCGTTTGTAGAATATCAAATTCAGTAGATACGACAATTATGCCAAATGGAGCTGCTTTGATAGCATACTCTTCTGCTTATAATCCAGTAGTTGATGGCGGGAGCCTAAGTGATGACCTAGTTCTTGCGAGTAGAATATTGGTATCTCAAACATCAACATCTCTTAAGTATAGAGGAAATCCTGTAAGAAGCGGAACGATACTTGAACCACCTAAGTATAACCATTCGGTTAGTTTCTCTAATATGACTTCTGGCGATGAAGTTGGTATTATCTTCAAGATAGAAGGCGGAGTATTAATTGAGATAAGGCAGACTTTTACAGGAGATACATCTGCTGATCTTTTTGCTTTTGCAGATAAGATAAATGATGACAATAGAATTTCTAGCGAAAGAATTCAGGCAGAGAAGTCTAGTAGTAAAATCAATATATTCTCAGAAGAAACTCTTTTTAGTGTTTCTAAGAATCTTGTAGTTGGAACGCCAACAGTTGCAGTTAGTCTGAATAGCAATACCACATTGGAATTGTTTGTTCCCTTTGGAGGTTTTTCTGATGTTGGGAATACTATATTGTTTCTCAATCCGAAGCTTGGCGCTCAGTATTATACTATTAGTCAAAAAGAATCACCAAACATAATAAAATTCGAAGTTGAAGAAGGCGTAAATAACGGATACGGCCCAACAATAACAGAAGATTTCTATTGCGAAAAATTCATCATTATTGATACAGACTCTGATAGTCCAGTTGATGTAGGTATAACGAGTGTCAACCCACTTCCATACATCAAGGACTCTTTGCAGAGAGAAGTTCCATCGGTATTCCCATCCATTGTTTCAAGAAAAGATTATGAGAATGAAGATATCTTTGTTTACTGCGTATGCCAGGCTATAGTAAATAAC
>Ga0316205_10001325_pt1 | contig 32687 bp, 28 predicted proteins | sample 3monthpyrite_MG_FD_204941 | JGI IMG/M metagenome (GOLD analysis project Ga0316205, IMG submission 204941) | Microbial mat bacterial communities from mineral coupon in-situ incubated in ocean water Damariscotta River, Maine, United States -... | ecosystem: Environmental > Aquatic > Marine >...
CACAACCTACTTCAATAATTCGGTGACCGTCTCTTGGATCAAGACCGGTTGTCTCGGTATCGAGAACAATTTGTCGCATACATCACTCCCACGTTGATGTAACAATTTTAATTTAAGACATGACATCCCACTGCCATGTAGAAACACACTACTCGTAATTAATCAGGTTTATAACTCATCGATACCTCGATTAGCCAACTGATCAGCACGTTCATTTTCCGGGTGACCAGTATGTCCTCTCACCCAATGCCAACTCACGTCGTGTTGGCTCGCTGCAGTATCCAGCCGCTGCCAGAGATCAACATTCTTAACCGGTTTCTTGCTGGCAGTTCGCCAACCTCTCTTTTTCCAGTTAACCATCCACTGGGTAATGCCATTTTTCACATATTCAGAGTCTGTCGTCAATTCCACACTACATCTGCGCGTTAAACTCTCCAGAGCCTGAATAGCCGCCATCAGCTCCATTCTGTTATTGGTTGTTTCGGCTTCACCACCATAGAGCTCCTTTTCGTCACTACCATATCGAAGCAAGGCGCCCCAACCACCGGGGCCTGGATTGCCACGACATGCACCATCAGTATAAATTTCTACTTTATCCATCATGCTCCTGCTTGTTCTGGAAGGGCTCGACTAATCCAGGCGAGACTATTTTTGCCTTGCGGGTTGACCACTTGGGACCTACCGGTGTCAGCGTCACCACACGCTTCTTCGCCAGGATCAAATTACCCGCGCCCAAAATAGGCCAAAACCGCCCTCCAGCCGATTCCATGAAGCGTAAGCGTTGCATGACAGACTTTTGCTGTAAAGGTGGGCGGTAAAAATAGCCGTGAATACTCAATACGTCGAAACCCAGCAGAGCTAACCAGTCTTTGATTCGTGTCGTGCTCAAAGATCGACCACACCAGGGGACACGCTTACGCCAACCTAAAGCCCAGCGCCAAAATGTCCAGATGCTGAAGGGGTTAAATACCAGTAGCAACACGTGCCCTTCAGGAATAAGTACCCTTTCCACCTCCCTTAAAACGTCATGAGGCTTCTGGGAGAACTCGAGAATGTGAGGCAAAACAATGACATCCATACTGTCTGTCTGGATGGGTAGCTGTTCTGGTAAGCCCTGCAATCCCAGACAGCCGCCAGTCACCTGCTCAGGCAGGAAATTCATCACCTCGCAGTGAGATACCCTTGAACTAGACAACCAGTCCTCATCATTCAGGCGACCTACTTGCAGAAGATGATAACCAAACAGGTTTTGTAGGGTTTCCTCAACCAGAGATTGCTCTTGCTCGCCCAGACGTTGGCCCAATCGTGTCTGATACCAGCGTTTCAGAGCTGGCCACGATTTACTCATCTCACCACAACGATTAAATGGTCTGGGTTTTCGCTTTTTTCGAAGAATATTCATTATGTGAACAAATAGTTACTCTTTACACCTTAAACCGGTATTCTATGGTCAGCTAGTCCACAGATAGCTATAATCACTACATTCGATTTACAAAGTATATCAATAATTTATAAGAACAATGAGACAGTTTAGTTTAATAATCCTTTTCGCAGGCCTGTTACCGGGTTGTGCGCTGACCAATCCTTTTAGCACCCTCACGTCTGAAGGTCCCGCAACAAAAAACCCGTCAGTCGAACAAGCTGCACAGCCACAACAAATAACACAAGCGACGCCGGAAGGAAAATTATCAGAAGAAAAATCGCTAGAAGAGAAATTGATAGCGCCGGAAGCAATAACCGCTGAAACGAACACAGATACAACAAGTGTACAGCAAGCAGAACCAAAAACTACCGACCAAGATCAAAAACAAGTTGCCGATAACAGCGATGTCATTGCAACCGAATCAGAAGTAACTGAACAAGAACAAAACACGACAAGCACGACAAGCACGACTGCATCTATTCTAGAAGATGTGTTTGTCGATGAAGAGGAAGAAACAACTTATCCCGGTGTTAATGTTGATATATGGGATCGCATCCGTGGTGGCTTCGCTCTTGAAGAACGCGAGCACAAGCGTATCGATCAACAACTGAAGTGGTTTGCAAGTCATCAGGAATATATGGACCGCGTTGCAGAACGCGCGCAACCTTACATGCACCACATTGTCGAAACACTCGAAGCCAATGACGTGCCTCTCGAGATCGCCTTGTTACCCATTGTTGAGAGTGCATTTAAGCCTTTTGCATATTCACATGGTCGCGCCTCGGGCATCTGGCAATTTATCCCAGCCACCGGTAAGCGTTATGGCTTAAAACAAAACTGGTGGTACGACGGTCGTCGCGATGTTTATGCCTCCACTGATGCCGCGGTGAAATTATTAAAAGCCTTGCATAAAGAATTTAAAGGCGACTGGATGTTGGCCCTTGCTGCTTATAACTCAGGTAGCGGCAATGTCAGAAAAGCAATTCGTTATAATAAAAAACGTGGCCGTTCGACCGATTTTTTCAGTTTACGTTTGCCAAAAGAAACAAAATATTACGTGCCAAAACTATTGGCCTTAAAAAAGCTGATTGCCAATCCTGAAAAATATAACATCACACTAGCGACGCTTGAAAATAAGCCCTATCTGGCAAAAGTGGATGTGGGATCACAGATCGATCTGGCGCTTGCTGCAGAATTGGCCGAGATTGAATTAGACACACTATATCGACTCAACCCAGGTTTTAATCGTTGGGCTACGTCACCGAGTGGACCACACCACCTGTTAGTACCATTATCTAAGGCTGAAATCTTTAAAGAGAAGCTTGCCGGCTATCCGCCTGAAAAACGTATACAATGGACACGGCATAAAATCAGAAAAGGCGAGACAATCAGCACGATTGCTGCAAAATATAACGTCAGTACTAGCACCATCAAACGTGTCAACCGCCTTAGAAGCAGTCGCTTGCGTACCGGCAGAAGCTTAACCATCCCAATTGCAAGCAAAAAATTATCGTCTTATAAACTCAGCGCTAACCAACGTAAGCGTAAACAACAAAATGTTCCACGCAAAGGGACTAAAGTTACCCACATCGTACAGCAAGGTGACACACTGTGGGACCTGGCGACACGACATAAAGTAGGCGTCCGCTCCCTGGCAAAGTGGAATGGTATGGCGCCACGCGACACATTGTCCGTTGGTCAAAAGATAGTTATCTGGTCACGCAACTCGGGTGCTAGCATTGACTCGACGACAACAAGCCATGTCAGCGCTCCTCCCCGCCGTCAAGTCACACAGCGGATCGGTTATCGAGTACGCACTGGTGACTCACTTGCGCGGATCGCCAGAAAGTTCAGAGTAACGGTGGGGCAGTTATTACGCTGGAATAGCAAGGTTAATAAATCTAAATACCTGCAACCGGGTCAACGCATCGTCCTCTATGTCGACGTCACTCGCACCTCGAGTTAATCGATTTTCTAGTAATTCTTAGTGAGCAATTTTTAGTGATGCAATCCCTAGTGATGCAATCTGGGCACTGCTGATAACAGTTTCTGTGTATATTCATGCTGTGGCGAAGAAGTAACCTGATCGGTATCACCACGTTCAACAATCTTCCCTTTATACATTACCGCAATCTCGTCACTGATGTATTCAACGACGCTGATGTTATGTGTAATGAATAAAAGCGTCAGTTCCCTGTCAGCGCGCAGTTTTAACAAAATATCCAATATCTCCGCTTGTACCGATACATCTAGTGCGCTGGTAACTTCATCACAGACGATAAACTTTGGGTTTAAAACCAGAGAACGAGCAATACCGATTCGTTGTCTCTGACCACCAGAGAATTCATGTGGGTAGCGCCAGATGTACTCTGGATCAAGCTGTACTTGTTGCATCACGTCCTGGGCAAGCGCGATTCTTTCGTCTTTGTTTTTACCAATCCCGTGCACAGCCATGGGTTCTATCAAGGTCGTGGCAATATTCAAACGAGGATTCAACGATGACATCGGGTCCTGAAAAATAAATTGTAGGTCACGTCGATAGGGTAAGATTTGTTTTTGGCTTAGAGAAGATAAAACATTACCTGCATAACTAAACACACCCGAAGTTGGTTCTTCTAAACGTAGCAGCGCTCTTCCTAGCGTTGTTTTGCCGCAACCAGACTCACCCACCAGAGCAAGTATTTGTCCTTGCCGTATCGACAGAGAAACATCATCCACTGCTTTGACGTTATCCACGGTATGTCGAAACACGCCTTTTTTAATTGGAAAGTAAACTTTCAGATTTTCGATATTAATTAGATCTGCTTCTTCTTTGTTCGCTTTTTGCTTTACCCTAAACGCTGCTAGCATTGCTGCACGGTTATTCTGTTTAAGATTCTCCGGTAAAGCGGCAAGCAGTTGTTTGGTGTAATCATGTTGCGGGTTCGAGAGTACATCCTGCACTGCACCCTGTTCAACTATTTCACCATGTTTCATCACACCAAGCTTATGGCCGATCTGAGCTACAACACCAAAGTCGTGTGTTATAAAAAGTATACTCATTGATTTGCGCTGTTGCAGTTCCTGCATTAGGCGCAAAATTTCAGCCTGGACCGTAACGTCAAGTGCGGTAGTCGGTTCGTCGGCAATAAGTAGATCTGGCTCACATGCCATCGCCATCGCAATCATGACGCGTTGGCGTTGGCCACCCGATAGTCGATGTGGATATTCATCGACGCGTTGCTCAGGGTTCGGTATTTGTACATCAGCTAAGGCAGCAATTGTTTTTTGTCTTGCCTGCTCATCACTCATATCCGGCCAGTGGATCTGTAAGGCTTCCATGATCTGTTCACCGATAGTATAAACGGGATTGAGCGAGTTCATCGGTTCCTGAAAAATCATAGCGATACGTGAACCCCGAATGGTTCTCATATCCTCTTGATCTGTTTCCAGTAATTCTATCGCGCCACCAGGTTCAGCGTTTTTCTGGAAGGTAATAGCCCCAGAAGGATGCGAGGTAATATCCTTAGGTAATAGGCGCATTATCGATAATGCGGTGATCGATTTGCCACTACCGGATTCACCGACTAAGCAATAAGTCTCACCTCGTTGAATGGTGAAAGAAACATCATCCACAGCTTTTACTGTTTTATCACCTGAACGTAAGTAAGTACGTAGTTGATCTACCTGGATTAGTGGTTCAGCCATTTATGTTTTCTTCTTCAAATAAGGGTCAATAGCATCACGCAAGGACTCGCCCATCAGGTTATAGGCAAAGACAGTAAAAAAGATTGCACCACCTGGAAAGAAAGCCATCCACCAATAAAAGCTGGCTGATTGAACAGCTTGATTTAGCATCTGTCCCCAGGAAGGATTATCGACTAGACCAAGGCCAAGAAAACTTAAAGTTGCCTCAAACAAGATTGCTGAAGCAACACCGAAACTAGCTGCAACAAGAACTGGTGCAATACCATTAGGTAACATATGACGAAATAAAATCGATCGTAATGGTAGACCACATGCAATAGCAGATTGGACATAGTCCATCCTACGCAACTTCAAATACTCTGCTCTTACAAAACGAGCATAACCCGGCCATGTCGTCAGGCCAATGATGACCATCATCAGATATAAACTACTACCAAAAAATGCGACAAACGTTAGCAACAAAAACAATGTAGGGATTGCCTCAAATATTTCGACCAGTCGCATACCTAACATATCAACAATACCAGAGAAGTACCCCATTAAGCCGCCTAGAATAACGCCAATCAACATAGCAATACCCGTTGCAACAAAACCGATCCCTAACGCGATACGGCATGCATGAATCATTCGGCTTAAAACATCAGCCCCACTCTGCTCAGTCCCAAACCAGTGATTTCTTTTATCATCAGCGAGTGGTTGTTCCATACCTGTTTCACCATAGTCACGTAAATAGTCTTTAGCCGAATATGGTATTGGCGCATTAACAACCCATTCAAGTTGATTGTTTCTTTCCATCTCACGATATTTTTCGTACACCACTAACTGAGGGGGTTTAATCAAGGCAAAACTTAATATAGTTGAGACCACCAACACTGTTAAAAGTGCTAACACATTAAATGCTAAGTTTTTCTTTAGAAAGTAAAGAACAATGACAGTAATAAAGATGACGATGATAATCACATCGGCAGGAATTAAGTGCTGCAACAAAGGACTACTGATCCCATCAGTAGTCTTCATTAAATATGGGTGTGAATTCGCAATAAAAGGCGCAAAGATAGCCAATAATGCAACTGCAGCAATCCAGTAAAAACCAATACGCGCTGAGATTTGACTGAAGGTATTTTTCAATACTGACTTCGCATAGCCGCTGTTGGTTTTTGTTGTCAATTCAGTCATTACTAACCATTAATCATAACTTATTCGTGGATCGGCCAGTGCGTAAAAAATATCTGCGATTAGATACCCAATCAATGTCAGTATTCCACTTATTAATGTTATCGATAAAACCAATTCCCGATCTTTCAGCTTAACCGCTTCCACCCCAAGCTTACCCATTCCATCAATACTGAAAATACTTTCAACAATAACCGAACCACCTAAGAGACTGGGCAGAAGTGCTGCAGATACTGTGATTAGTGGCAGTAAACTATTACGGAATACATGACGCCATAGAACGTCTTTTTCTGACACGCCTTTTGCTCGCGCGGTACGCGCATAGTCGGATAATAAATTTTCCAGTACTGATGTTCTCGATAATTTACTCAAGAAGGCAAAACCGCCATAAGTAAAACATATAATGGGTAAGACGAGATGCCAAATTCGATCTAGCATAAAGCCTCTAACAAATTCGCCTTCCAGGGTTAAACCGGCAACCAGTGCGCCGAGAAACATACCCAGCAACCCCATAGTTAAAGTGCGAAAACTGTCGTATTCCATATCACCCAGCACATAAAATATTCCAGTAAGAAATAAGGCAATTAAGGTAATCGTGACCCAACCAGATTCACCCGCCATGTTGCTGGCTAACCATGCACCTAAAACCAGCCCTAACACAGCCATTCCGGTTGCGCGTACACGGCGATTTGCCTTGGCACTAAACATGATAAATAAAAACGCTCCCAGCAAAATACTGAACAGCAACTTTATTGGTTCAAAGCCATTACTCCAGTGAGGCATAAACGGCATGTCATGTGCTTCACGATAACTTAATCCTGATGTCGGGAAATAATGCCAGTACTGGTCATTCGAGAAGTAACCCATCAATAATACACCCGCCAACATGGTCGGTACTGACCATAACCCCAGCATGATAAAACCTGAACCAACGTCGAATGTTTCCCCACGTTTTGTCGCTGCGCGCACACCAACAGTTATAGCAATCAAATAAATAATCGGAATTGATATGAGGTTTAGCAGTAAGGTGATCGGTACACGTTCTTTTAAAAGTTCAGTCACTGGACGACCATAAATAAAGCTGGTGCCTAAATCTGAGCCTTTGACCAAGGAAAAGCCATCGATTTCATCGCTTTCATCAAAGGTAAACCCGGCAGGTGATATATTGTTCAACCACTTAAGGTATTGAACAGGGGCGGGTTGATCCAGACCATAGCGTTTATTGTAATAATCTTCTAAGGCCTTACGTGCCTCCGGCTCAAGCCCCTGTGTGTCAACCAGGTTTTGTACACTCAAACCACCCGGTGACGCGGCCATCACAGTGAATACAACCAGCGTGATGCCGAGTAGGGTCGGAATCATCAACAGCATTCGCCTGGCCAGGTAAGTCAGCATAATATTGATTCTATTTCAGGTACTTTTGTTCGTTCGCCGGGACGTATGATTCAAAAGGTGTGGAGTCAAGATTTAAACCAAAGTTGGTGACCTTGAGGTTTTTAAAGCGCTTATCGACAAACACCAAACTGGCACGCCGATTCAAAAAGGTATACGGCTGGTCTTGATAAATAATTTCTTCACACTCGTGCCAAACCGGCATTCTTTTATCTTTTTTCACCGTTGTTCTTGCTCTTTCAATACATTTATCTAATTCCGGATTTTTATAGTTAATGAAATTATCCGCTTCGTCTTTAATCTGACTACTATGGAAAATCTGATATAAATCACTTTCCACTGAACTTGTCCATCCTATAATCATTACATCAAAATCCCGTTTATTGGCATTCTCTAGCATTACAGGCCATTCAGTCGCCTTGGGTTTTAGTATCACACCGGCTCGGGCGTATAAATCTTTTAACAGCAAAACTAGGCGTTTGTAGTCTTCATTACCATTAAGAAACGTCAGTTCAAACTCTAGTTTTTCTCCCTTACTGTTTTCAACAACTCCGTCACCATCGCGATCCTCATAACCTGCTTGCTTAAGTAGCTGTTTACCTTTATCTAGATCGTAGGGACGCGGAGTGAGTGACTGGTTATGCTGTTTACTCTGAGGATTAAACGGACTAACCGCAATCTCACCATAGCCTAAATAGATCTCATCAATGATTTTTTGACGATCCGTCAGGTAGGTCATCGCCTCTCTTAGGCGTCTATCACTAAATTGCGTTTTCTTGCCATTTCTTTTTTGGTTCCAGCCAATATAAGAATAGCCATTGATTGGTGGCATATACTCGAAATTGTAGGCACGTAACATAAGTGCCTTATCATTTAATAACTTATTATATTCAATAGGTCTAGCACCATAGGTATCGATCTCACCATTACGAAATGTCGTTAAACGGGCGCTATCATTTTCAATGACTTTCCAGAGAAGACGTTCATAGGGTGGTGTTACGGGGCCCCAGTAACGCTCGTTGCGAACCAGCTCAACAACACCTTTATCAGGCGTCCAACCAGTTGGATCTAACAAACGATACGGCCCAGAACCCATTAAGATACCTTTTGATTTATTATATTTTTCAGGTTGCTTTATATATTTCTCATAAAAATGCCTGGGCATAATCTCCATACCCCCCGACATTAACAAACTATTATAATACGGCTCTATGAATACGAATTCGACTGTATAGTCATCTAGCGCTTTGACCGATTTTATTTTTCGGTAATAAGCTCGGTGCCGAGGTGCGGCGATGGCTTCATTCATCGCAAAGCTATAACTGAATGCTACATCATGCGCTGTTAATTTAACCCCATCTGAAAAAGTAACATCATCACGCATCTTATAGACAAAGGTTAAGCCATCATCTGAGATATCCCAGGATTTCGCAATGTGCCCGATCAACTCCAGCGTATCAGGGTCATAAGTAAGTAATGTTTCTTGCACCATACCCTGGATGTCAGATGCGTAACGATCAGTTGATACCATTGGAGTGAGAGTTTTAATCGCTGACCCGAATGCTTGAACCAGCCAATCGCCTTCACTGTAGTTCGATAACTGGCTAGCGTCATAAGCACGTCTAAACGACCCTGGTAGATCGTCATCTGCGGCAGCTCCTTGCGACTGAACAAGTTGACCTTTCCCAATTGCACGTAACGATTTTCGCATGTCTCGCATATCGCCAGCCTGCTCATTCATACGCTTTTCAATTTCTGCCATTTTTAACCATTGCCGGTCGATCATGTACATGATAAATAGCAACGTAATGAACAATACTGTAAGAATTCCAAACAATGTATAGTCGCGAGTCGTAAAACGCTTTTGCATATTTTTTATCCGTCTTTGTTCAGTCTAACGTCTTATAAGAATGTTATTTATATCATACACTTGTTACTGCTTCTAAAGGAAAAAAACAGGCTACTTGTACCGACTCACCAACCTGCTGGAGTTTGGGTGCCTCTGTATGGCAGCGTGACTGTGCAAAGGTGCAGCGTCCAGCATAAACACAGCCATCGAGTTTAGTATCCGCTGTTTCAATTTCACCATATTCTGCGTAGTGACGTTGTCGCTCCGTCTCAGGATCTGGTCTGGGTTCTGCACTTATTAGCGCCTGTGTATAAGGATGACGCGCATGGCTGAATATTTCCTCGCTGGGCCCCATCTCCATTAGCTTTCCCTGATATAACACAATCAATTCATCACTGATATAACGCACCAGGCTCAGGTCATGGGCGATAAAAATAAGCGTCAAATCTAAGCGCTGCTGGAATTCCTTTAGCAGGCTAATAATTTGAGCCCTGACTGAGACATCAAGCGCACTAACAGGTTCATCACATATAAGAATCTTCGGTTCAGTAATCATGGCGCGAGCAATGCCGATGCGTTGACACTGGCCACCAGAAAACTCGTGTGCATAGCGCTGACGTTGCGAATAATCCAGACCCACCTGCTCCATAATGGTCTTGAGTTTTCCAGTCCGCGTTGCGTGATCAGATTTTACTTCAAGATAATCCAATGGTTCCGTGATCAATTGTTCGACAGTCATTCTTGGATTTAGGGCTGCTAGTGGATCCTGAAAGATAAACTGAATATCTTTGTTCTGTTGTACACCATGATAAAAATTAACCATACCTGTTGAGGGTTCATGCAAACCCAGTATTGTTTTGGCCAGTGTTGTCTTACCTGAGCCTGATTCACCCACAATACCTAGACGAGTACCGGCTTGAATATTGATAGAGATATTCGAAAGCGCATCGAATGAATTTTTTTTAAATGACATTAGTGAACGACTACTATGCCGAAAAGAGACCGACACATCATTCACTTCAATAGCCAGGTTATTCTCAGTCATACAAATGGCAAGCCTGTTGTTGAGTATTTGATCCCGTCATAACCGGCATAACACGTCGACACACATCAAGGCGTTGTTCACAGCGGGGATAAAAGGCACACCCCGATTGAATACCTGTATTCACAGGTGGATGACCAGGAATGCTCACTAATTTATCAGTTAGACCTGATTGACTTTTTGCCGCAGCAAGCAAGCCTTGGGTATAGGGGTGTTTAGGTGCATAAAAAAGTTCATCCAGGCTTGCCATCTCGACGGGTTGTCCTGCATACATGACGACAACCCGGTCGCACTGCCCGGCAACGATACTCATATCATGAGTGATAAATATGATACTCAATGCGAACTCATCACGTAGCGATTTTAGTAGCGCAAGGATCTCTGCTTGCACGGTCACATCTAACGCCGTTGTAGGTTCATCGGCGATAAGTATTTTGGGCTTACGCAATAGCGCCATGGCGATCATGATTCTTTGGCGCATACCGCCGGAAAACTGATAGGGGTAGTCATGGACACGCCTTGCCGCATCTGGAATACGCACCTTCTCCAGTATCTCAATCGCCTGCTTGAGTGCCGCTTGCTTGTCTATTTTCTGATTCAAGATCAGGGTTTCAGTCAACTGTCTTGAAACTTTTAAATAGGGGTTGAGCGATGACATTGGGTCTTGAAAGATCATAGCTATTTCATTACTGCGGATTCGATTAATATCCAGCTTATTCAGTGTTAACAAATCCTTATCGGAATAAAAGACTTTACCTGTCGTTGTCGCATTGTCGGGCAGGAGTTTTAATATGCCTAGCATCAGTTGCGTCTTACCACTACCGGACTCGCCTACTACACCTAATACCTCGCCTTCAAATAATTTAATATTTGCCTCACGCACTGCATGCACGGCTCCACTTTCCGTTGTGAAGTCTATTGAAACATTATTGACCTCTAATAATGCTGACATTATTTTACCTGTTTCGGGTCGAGCGCATCGCGCAAACCATCGCCGATAAAATTAAAGCAAAAAAGAATAATAGAAAGAAATACCGCCGGAAAAATCAGTGTCCAACTATAACTCTCCATTTCATTCGCGCCTTCACTAACCAATGCACCTAAACTAGTCATGGGTTCTTGAATACCCAAACCAAGAAAACTTAGGAATGATTCGACCAGAATCACTTGCGGTATAGTTAAGGTTATATAGACCACAACAATTCCAAGCAGGTTCGGCACAATATGCCGTTGGATAATATGCCAATGACTCGCACCGTAAATACGAGCAGCCTCAACATATGACTGTTGCTTGATTGCTAAAGTTTGCCCTCTTACTATTCGGGCAATATCGAGCCAGTTGATGGCACCGATAGCAAAAAATATCAGAAAAATATTTCGACCGAAAAACACCATCAACAATATGACAAAGAACATAAATGGCATTGCATAAAGGATATCGACAATACGCATCATGACAGCATCGACCCGACCACCAAAATAACCAGCAATCGCACCATAATTGATACCAATAATTAAACTGACTAGTGTTGCAACCAGACCAATCGCTAATGAAATACGACTACCCTCCATGGTACGCACAAACAGATCGCGACCAAGACTGTCTGTACCAAACAGATGTCCCGAGGTCAAAGAAGGTTCTGCAGCAATAGCTTCATAGTCAATATCTTCTCCATTAAAGGGAGATAGCCAGGGTGCAAACAACACCATCAGTATCAACAGCGCAATTAAGCCCATGCTCGTCACTGCAGCGCGGTTTGCCTTTAGGCGTATCCATATTTGTTTGCCGGGTGATAATGATTTTACTTCAGCCATGCCGATTCTCATGTTTTCCTGGCTTGCAAACGAATTTGCGGATCGAGCCAGCCATAAAGTAAATCAACAATCAAATTCAGCAGGATAATAAACACACCATAAAAAACCACCACACCCATAACTAATGTGTAGTCGCGGTTCAACGCCCCTTGCACAAAGTAGCGCCCGAGCCCGGGTATACCGTAGATTTGTTCAACCACAACCGAGCCGGTAATAATGCCGGCAATCGCAGGACCCATGTAGGAGATTACAGGCAACAGGGTTGGCTTGAGTGCATGACGGGTTAGGATATAAAACGTGGGTAAGCCTTTAGAAAAAGCTGTGCGAATAAATGGGCTACGTAATACTTCGATCATACTACCCCGACTAATACGTGCAATGTAGGCAATCTGGGGTAAGGCCAGCGTCACAATGGGTAATATACGATTCTGAAAGGCGCCGTCATTCCAACCGCCGGCAGGCAAGAATGAAAATACTATCGCAAAAATTAAAATGAGTATTGGCGCCATAACAAAATTCGGAACGGATATTCCCAACATAGAAATGGTCATCACACCATAATCAAACTTTGAGTTTTGACGGTAAGCGGCAAGGATACCCGCCGCACTACCTAGCAATAGGGCAAGCGCCATGGCCGACAACCCGAGTTGCACCGACACAGGAAAACCCTGCGCAATGAGTTCGGTTACCGTGTAATTTTTATACTGAAAAGACGGACCAAAATCGCCTTGCAGGATATCTTTCAGATAATACCCAAACTGCACATATACTGGCTCATCAAGATGGAATTTTGCATCTAGATTGGCCTGTATTTCTGGTGCAAGAGTCTTATCAAAATCAAACGGTCCACCTGGGGCAAGACGAATTAAAAAGAAACTAACAAGAATGATAATAAATATCGTGGGGATGGCACCTAGCAAGCGTCGAAAGAAATATTCAAGCATAGGTCAGGTCAGTGCGCCTTAATATAGAGATGTTTGCTGTAATGATGATCCATGGCGTTATCCTTATAGCCACCAACATAGGGTTTAACCAGGTGCTTGCTCATATAGTAATAGATAGGAATAACCGGATAATCATTCAGAAGTATCTTTTCTGCCTGTTGCAAAAGCTTCCGCCGTTTATCAACATCCGCTTCTTTGGCTGATTGTGCCAACAAGGCATCATATTCTGGATTACTATAGCCTGAGTCGTTAACACCATGATTGGAGTGCAATAGTTCGGCAAAACTAAAGGCATCGTTATAGTCCGCTATCCAGCCTGAACGAAATACTTGCGTATGTTTTTTCGTTTTGCGATTGGCCAGAAACACTTTCCATTCTTCATTATGAAGCTTCGTTTTAACACCCAGGTGCTTTTTCCACATCGAGGCAACCACAATTGCAATTTTTTTATGGTTCTCACTCGTGTTATAACGAATCTCTACACTGAGTGGCTTTCCCTTTCCGTAACCCGCTTGCTTAATGAGCTCTTTTGCATATTTTATACGCCTGGACATGGGCCATGCTTTCCACTCGTATTCAACGTGTTGATAGTTAGTCACGTTTGGAGGCACCCAGCTATAAGCAGGCAACTCGCCTGTGCGTAGAATTTTTTCAGTCAGTACTTTTCTATCAATGACCATCGATAAGGCCTGACGTAATTTTTTATTGTCTTTAAAGGGAGGTTGCGTGACATTGTAACCAAAGTAATAAATACCGAGATATGGTGTGAGTCTTAATTCCTGTTTTAGGTTTTTTCGCAACCAGGGCATTTGGCTGATGGGAATACCTTCTACTATATCTATCTCCCCTGCTCGATAACGCTTTAGTTCACTTGATTGATCTTCGATAGGGTAGTAATACACTTTATCGAGTTTTGTATTTTTATTATCCCAGTAATGTGGGTTGCGTTCTAACAAAATATGAGATTGAATAGACCACTCTTTCAATGCAAATGCACCATTTCCAATCAGATTGCCAACCCGAGCAAATCGATCGCCGTGCTTTTCAACACTGGCTTTGTGAACCGGATAGGTCGAAGAGTGAGTTAGCAATCCAATGAAATACGGTGTAGGTCCTTTAAGTCTGACCTCTAATTGATATTTACCAATAGCGCGGATACCGAGTGACGTGACTTTTTTAGTTCCTTTAATAATGTCTTCTGCGTTTAGTACCGGTGCCAGAGTTTGTGCATAATAAGAACCGGTTTTGGGATCCACGATTCGTCGCCAACTATAGACAAAATCTTCTGCGGTAACTGGATCACCATTCGACCATTTCGCATTCTTGCGCAAGGTAAAGAGATAACGCATATTTTTTTCGTCGACAGACCAGCTCGATGCCACACCTGGTACAAGTTCACCACTGGGTGACTCACACACAAGTCCCTCATATAAATCTTTTTGTATGTTTGCAGATGGCACACCTTCTGATTTATGTGGATCAAGACTTTGTGGCTCTGAACCGTTACCTCGGTGAAGTACCTGAGTGGGAGCAAGCACATCGGCAGCATGAGAATTTGCCGAACTCAACAAGATATAAGCGCATAGGCTAATTAACTGTAATATTTGCTTTGTAAGCGGGCTCATATTCTTTGTTTCGTTATCTAACCGTTCGATTAAGGCCGATTTAGTAAATGTCATTGTTGCTTGTTTACCACAAGGCATCAAGTCATTCAGCCCCAAACCTTCGCACACAGATAACCATTCAAATCAAGCGTAGTTATTTGACTTAAAACGTTTTTATCTAGTGGATTTTTTGTTATCGTTAGCCCGAGTTTAGACGCTGAATCGTCTGAAAAACAAATCACATAATAAAAAGGTCGAACTATGGGTTTTCTGCAAAATAAACGTATATTGATTGTTGGACTTGCCAGTCACCGTTCTATCGCTTGGGGTATTGCATCGGCCATGCGTCGCGAAGGTGCTGACCTGGCCTTTACCTACCAAAATGAAAAATTGCAGGATCGTGTTGAGAAAATGGCCGCTGAACTGGGCTCAGAAATAGTGGTGCCATGTGACGTTAGCAGTGATGAAGAAATAGACAAAGTTTTTGACCACCTGGACAATTATTGGGACGGCCTGGACAGTATTGTTCACTCGGTCGCCTTTGCCCCCCGCAATGAGCTAGAGGGTGATTACCTCGACAACGTGAGCCGAGATGGCTTTCGCACTGCCCATGAGATTAGCTCATACAGCTTTGCTGCGTTAGCCAAAGCAGGCCGGAATATGATGGAGGGCAATGACGGCGCCCTGCTGACATTAAGTTATCTAGGTGCCGTTAGAGCCATGCCTAACTACAACGTAATGGGCCTTGCCAAGGCCTCACTGGAAGCCAATGTGCGCTATATGGCGCAGAGCCTTGGCCCCGACGGCATTCGGGTAAATGGCATCTCAGCCGGCCCAATCAAGACCCTGGCAGCGGCTGGCATCAGCAATTTCCGCCGGATGCTGGAGGAAGTGGAAAATACGGCACCCCTCAGAAGAAACGTAACCATCGAACAAGTCGGCAATACCGCAGCCTTCCTGTGCTCCGATCTCGCTGCGGGCATTACGGGTGAAATCACTTACGTAGATTCAGGTTATAGCACCGTGGGTATGAGACCACTCGACGTATAAAAATTGAATTGGACCTTGTCCAGGGAGAAGGTAAGACTGGAAGTCGACTACTACAGAGATGTAGGAGGTAGTGCGAAGCAGGAGCCAGAGCCGAGAAGCTGGCCTAGGCTAAGGACGATAGGGACGATAAGGACGATGTAGAATAATTGAGCACCACCTAACGGCTAGCTTCCTCCTCCACCAAAATACCTTGTTCACCTTCACTCTTCCCGATAATAACCGCACCACACGAATCACTAAATACGTTCACCGCCGTACGGCACATATCTAATACACGATCGACAACAATCACCATGGCAAGTCCTGCGCTGGCCGTTGCTTCGTCCATACCCACGGCCTGTAGGATAATCATGATCGCTACCAGGGATGCCGCAGGGATACCCGCAACCCCAACTGAGGTCAACAAGGCCGTTAACACAATTAGAAATTGCTGGGTAAAGGTCAGATCATAGCCGAAGGCCTGGAAAATAAAGATCGCCACTACACATTCATATAGTGCCGTACCATCCATATTAATAGTTGCACCTAAGGGCAACACGAATGAACTGGTTCGATTAGAAACGCCGGCATTTTTTTCTACGCACTCGATTGTGAGTGGCAAAGTCGCAGAAGATGATGCTGTTGAAAAAGAGGTGAGCAATGCGGGTGCCATGGCCTTGTAATGTCTTAGCGGATTTACCCGGGCTAAGAACTTGAGCATGACTGGCATAGTAATAAATAGATGGAAACCCAGCGCTAACAAGACAGCAAATGTAAATTTCGTTAGTGCCTCTGCCATCTTAGCCATATCATCTGACTCTTTGTCCAGCCCAAGCACCACGCTGGCTATCAATCCAAAAATTCCAATGGGTGCAAACTTGATAATAAATTCGGTAATTTTGAGCATCACCTCATAAGTACCTTGCCAAAAGTTGTACTGCGACTCCGCGTAGGCCTCAGGAATTTTTGTAATAAAGAAGCCGAACAATATGCTGAAAAAAATCAGTCCTAACATCTGTCCTTCGGATGCTGCTTTTACAATATTGGTCGGCACCATGCGCAGAAAAATGTCTGCAATACCACTACTCTCTTTACCTGTGACCTTGTCTTTTGCTTCGGCAATCTGCTCTTCGCTAACTTTTATGATCTCGCCAACCGGTTCGCCATCGACCACACCTGGGACGATCGTGTTGACCACGACTAAACCAATCAGGATCGCAAATAAGCTGGTGGCCATATAATAGAGGATAGTCTTTGCTCCCATACGACCCAGACCCTGGGTACCACCGATGCCGGCAATGCCAGTAATAATAGAGGCAACAATTAGAGGAACAATGATCATCTTCAAGGCATTCATGAACATGCTGCCGAGAAAATCAAATGCCGAGAGAAGATGGATGCCTAAGAAGGTGCTTTCTTTGTTAGTTAAATAGCCAATGAAAACGGCAAGCACGATAGCAATCAGGATTTGCCAGTGTAGTTTGATTTTAGGCATGACGACAAATCCTTGTGTTATTCAGCGTTAAATCTACTGATGCAGGTTTACATTTGAGTGAGGTGTACTGGATGAGTGTTTAATTTATAACTCGCTCTCATCTGTTCGCTGGTCGTTTAAATCAATATCACTTTTCAAACGCATATACTCCAGTACTGCATCGGTATCGGTGCGCCCTGCAGTCTGCGTCAATTGTGATTGCATCGAATCCAATACCGCCTGCTGTTCCTGGACAGGATTATCACGCGCAGCACGGAAAACAATGATAACACCATCACCGTTTGTGGTGGTCATATTATGAAATGAGACCTTGCCTGACTCTGGTTTTTGCATTCTGAATAGTGCTTTTCGAACTTCAGGAGAGAGTGTTGCAGTTTTTTCATCAAATCGCGCTTCTCTGCCGACAAAACCTTGGTCAGTCCATGAAACAGCATTGTTAGTGTTTGCAATCACAGAAGGCTCCTTGCCTTCATTCAACTGCTGTAGTTGTTGCTCAGCCAGAATTGTAACCTGTTGTAACGCACGCTCCTGCTTTAAGCGACTTTCTACTTGTGCTTTGACTTCTTCAAAGGTTTTCTGTTTGGCAGGTACATGTTCTTTCACTCTTAACACGACCAGATGATCTTCACTTAGTTTAATAACATTACTGTTAAGTGAGTCAACCAACACATCTTCACTGAAGGCCTCTTTCAATAAATCTGAGTTTCTAAAAATTTGGCCGCCGCCCGCACGAGTTATGAATGGGCTTGTCTTGATGCTAATGCCTAATGCTTCTGCTGCTGGTTCTAAGGAATCCTGGTATTGATAAGTTAAGTTTTCCAGTTCCGTCTGCCCTTCATAGAAAATACGCTCCGCTTTCGCTGTCTTGAGCGTATTCATAATTGCAGTCTTTGCTTCAGTGTAAGGCTTGGTCACAGTTTGTTTCTTGATCAGAATATGGCTAGCCTGACGCTGTTCACCATCGATATCCACAAGCTTGATGACATGATAACCAAACGATGTCTTGACCGGTTGGCTCAACTGGCCTTTTTTCAAACTATACACGGCATCTTCAAATGGCTTTTCCATTAAGCCTTTACCAAAATAACCTAAGTCACCACCATTGACGGCGGTACTGATATCCTGAGAGTATTCCTTTGCTAGCACGTCAAACGACTCACCCTTCTTTATACGCTTGGTGATGTCCTTAATTTTTTGCTCAGCGGCTGTGAAATCATCTTTAACAAAACTGGCCTTGTTGTCATCGTAATATTTTTTGGCTTCATCTTCATCAACCACCTGGCTATCTGCAAGCGCCTTAAAGCTTAGCTCCAGGTAATCAAGTTTGACTTGTTCTTGAGTCATAAACTCAGAGGCATGTTGATCAAACCATGCTTTTACCTCTTCATCAGTGACTTTGATAGTTTTACTGACTTCAGCCAGGCTGATGGTAAGTACGCCCATGTCTCGTTGTTGGCGAGTCAAACGCTGAAACTCTTCCACTGATGATTTTAATTCAAAAGCAGAGTCACTAATGCCTATGATGAACTGCTGATTAGACAAGCTAACGGCCTGCTCCATTGCATAGCCTTCTGCAGAATAGCCGTACTGTGCAACTAGATTAGCGAATTTCTTGTTGGAAAACTTACCATCATCATCAAGAAAAGCCGGAATCTGCTCCAGCGAGCGTTGAGCCTGAGCTGCGCTATTGCGTATACCTGCCTCATGCGCGAGTTGTGTTACTAATTCTGACTCGACTAAGCCATTAATGACGGAAGTACGTAAAAGTTTTTCATCAAAAAATCGTGCGAAATTTTCGCCGAGTTGTTGCTGGAGCTGGGCTTGTCGATTGTTATATGCAATGGTGTACTGTCGATTAGTAATTTCTACGTCATTAACTTTAGCAGCGTAGCGTTTAACACCACTGCCAAGGTAGGAACTCAGAATAAATGATGATAGACCAAGGATAACGAAACCGACGATTATCCAGATGATCACCCCTTGTGCATTGTCACGAATGATTTGTAGCATTTGGCTATTATACTTAAATTTATATTTAAATTCGGCTAATAATTTCTTGCCAGGCAAATAAAAAGGCACAGTTTTTACGCCGCACCTTTTTCTTTGTCAGACTATATTAAAATTGGCGGACCGGACGGGACTCGAACCCGCGACCTCCGGCGTGACAGGCCGGCATTCTAACCAGCTGAACTACCGGTCCATCCGATGTACTTCGAACCAACTAATACTATGAACAGCAGTTATAGCTGTTGGGGATGCGTCACAACACCCCAACCACTCATAGAAATTGGTGGGTGGTGCAGGGATCGAACCTGCGACCCTCGCCTTGTAAGGGCGATGCTCTCCCAGCTGAGCTAACCACCCCAGTTCGAAGGCGCGCTAGTTTACGGCATCCTTAAGCGCTTTGCCAGCCTTAAACGCAGGATTATTTGATGCAGGAATGTTAATTGTTTCGCCAGTACGTGGGTTGCGACCTTGACGGGCTGCACGTGGACGAACCTGAAATGTCCCAAAACCTACTAAGGTCACCTGATCACCATTTTTCAATGTGTTAGTGATGGAATCAATGACAGTATCAACGGCACGTGTCGCAGCAGCTTTTGAAATATCAGCACCTTCAGCAACAGCATCTATAAGTTCGGCTTTATTCACGAGGAACTCCCCTTTTTTATGTATATTGTGAGAAAAAATGCCGCTCCCTTTTTAGGAGCGGCTTGTTTTATTAGATTTGCTTAAACTTATACCAACCGACTAAATTGAGGTCAAGCATGTCTGTTGGGATTTGAGATAAAAAATATATTGACTAATGGGTTCGTATCGTTCCCTGGTCAGAATCCTTCTCCTTGCTCTCCTTCTCTACGACCGGTGCTTTTCCCGATTCCTCAATCGCTTCAGGCATTCTGGTCAGGGCGACCTCGAGAACTTCATCAATCCATTTTACAGGTCTGATATCGAGGTCTTCTTTTACGTTGTCGGGCATATCCGCCAAATCACGGCGGTTTTCATCCGGTATAAGAACCGTTTTGATGCCTCCACGGCGGGCGGCGAGTAGTTTTTCCTTCAGGCCACCAATTGGCAGAACCTCACCACGCAAGGTTATTTCACCGGTCATGGCTACATCTGCACGTACAGGAATACCCGTCAGCGCCGATACCAGGGCGGTACACATTGCGCCACCCGCACTGGGTCCATCCTTAGGAATTGCACCTTCAGGAACGTGGACGTGGATGTCATTCTTCTCAAACACCTCCGGGTTAATTCCCAGAACAGCTGAGCGACTACGAACCACGCTCATCGCCGCCTGAATAGATTCTTTCATCACGTCACCTAGCTGACCGGTCACGCTGTGCTTACCTTTACCTGGCATTATGGCCGTCTCAATCGTTAGTAGCTCGCCACCCACTTCCGTCCACGCCAACCCAGTTACCTGGCCGACTTGATCTGTTTCATCGGCCAGACCAAAGCGGAATCGTTTAACACCCAGATATTTTTCAATATTACTTTCATCAACGACAATTTTTTCATCAGTTGGGTGTAGTAAAACTTCCTTAACCACTTTGCGACAAATCTTGGCTATCTCACGCTCAAGGTTACGGACACCGGCTTCACGTGTGTAGTAACGAACAATATCCAGAATCGCAGATTCCGTGATTTCAATTTCGTCTTCTTTCAAACCATTGTTCTTGATCTGTTTTTTCAACAGGTAACGCTGAGCGATATTGGTTTTTTCGTCTTCTGTATAACCAGACAGGCGAATGACTTCCATACGATCCAGCAAGGGACCCGGGATATTCATAGTATTTGATGTCGCTACGAACATGACCTCTGATAGGTCATAGTCCACTTCCATATAGTGATCGTTGAAGGTGTGGTTCTGTTCAGGATCAAGGACTTCTAATAAAGCAGATGCCGGGTCACCACGAAAATCCATCGCCATCTTGTCAATTTCATCTAGCAGGAATAAGGGATTACGCGTCCCAACCTTGGTCAGGTTCTGAATAATCTTACCGGGCATTGAACCGATATAGGTGCGACGGTGACCGCGTATTTCTGCTTCATCACGCACTCCACCTAATGCCATACGCATAAACTTACGATTAGTTGCGCGCGCAATAGATTGTCCTAACGATGTCTTACCGACACCTGGAGGCCCGACTAAACATAAGATCGGTCCCTTCATTTTTTTCATGCGCGTTTGAACTGCAAGATATTCAAGAATGCGTTCTTTCACTTTTTCAAGACCGTAGTGGTCGGCTTCCAGAACTTCTTCAGCCTTGGCAAGGTCATGACGCACCTTGGTACGTTTTTTCCAGGGCACACCAACAATCCAGTCTAGATAATTACGCACAACCGTCGCTTCTGCGGACATAGGCGACATCATCTTCAGTTTTTGTAATTCACTGTTGGCCTTGGTCTTTGCCTCTTTCGACATGCCTGCCTTTTCAATCTTATTTTCTAGTTCTTCAAGCTCGTTTGGCACATCGTCCATTTCACCTAATTCTTTTTGAATGGCTTTCATTTGCTCATTCAAATAGTACTCACGCTGACTCTTTTCCATTTGTCGTTTGACACGACCACGAATCCGCTTCTCTACCTGTAGCAGATCGATTTCGGATTCCATCATTGCCATCATGTGCTCGAAGCGCTCACGTAAATTTTCAATCTCGAGAATTTTTTGCTTCTCATCGATCTTCAAAGACATGTGCGCAGCAATCGTATCAACCAGACGACTTGGATCATCGATACTAGAGAGCGAGGTAAGAATCTCTGGAGGGACTTTCTTGTTTAATTTTACGTATTGATCAAACTGAGTAACCAATGAGCGAACCAGTACTTCGCCTTCGCGCTCATCCGTCTCTTCTTCATCAATCGTTACTGTCTGTGCATTAAAGTATTCATCGTTCGCAACAAAATGAACAATACGTGCACGTTTAACACCTTCGACTAACACTTTAACGGTGCCGTCTGGGAGCTTGAGTAACTGCAGGATGGTAGAAACCGTGCCGATGTCATAAACATCTTCCGGATTAGGATCGTCTTCAGCGGCGCTCTTTTGAGCGACCAGCAATATTTGCTTATCCTTCTCCATTGCCGACTCAAGTGCCTGAATCGATTTATCACGTCCCACAAACAAAGGGATGACCATGTGCGGATAAACCACGACATCTCTCAAAGGTAAGACGGGAATGGTAATGAGTTGTTCATCAATGACGTTTGACATATTTGGTTCTCTAGTGGTTTCTGTATCTAATTAGCTATATGCAGCCAAATAGATGCATTTTCAATACCAGGTGGTGAGCTTTTTTAGTTCACCCTGGTACTATGAGGGAATATGCCTGATCGCCTATTGATTACGCTGTGCTTAACGCTCGTCAGAGGCAGCAATTTGATCCGAACCCTCATAAATCAATATGGGTTTACCCTCTGCATTGATTACAGAATCATCAATCACAACCTTCTCGAGGTTTTCAATTGAAGGTAAATCATACATCGTATCGAGCAAAACGTGTTCAAGAATCGAACGAAGACCACGTGCACCGGTTTTACGTTCCATTGCCTTTAGTGCAACTGCAGCTAAAGCATCTTCACGGAATTCCAGCTCACATCCTTCCATCTCAAACAGTTTTTGATATTGCTTGGTCAGCGCATTTTTGGGTTCGGTGAGAATCTGAACCAAAGCATGTTCGTCGAGTTCACTCAATGTCGCAACAACGGGCAAACGACCGACAAATTCAGGAATCAGCCCGTATTTGATCAAATCTTCAGGCTCTACAGTATGCAGCACATCGCTGATACTCTTCTGGTTATCTTTACTCTTCACTTCAGCAGAGAAGCCAATGCCACCCTTCTCTGAACGATCGCGAATAATTTTATCCAGGCCAGCAAAGGCACCACCACAAATGAATAGTATGTTTCCTGTATCAACTTGCAGAAATTCTTGCTGAGGGTGTTTACGTCCACCTTGTGGAGGAACAGAGGCAACCGTGCCTTCGATTAACTTCAGCAATGCCTGTTGTACACCTTCACCTGAGACGTCACGAGTAATCGATGGGTTATCTGACTTACGAGAAATTTTGTCGATTTCGTCGATGTAAACAATACCGGTTTGCGCCTTCTCGACATCGTAATCGCATTTTTGCAGAAGCTTCTGGATGATGTTCTCTACATCCTCACCCACATAACCAGCTTCGGTTAGCGTTGTCGCATCAGCAATCGTAAAAGGCACATTCAGCAAGCGTGCTAATGTCTCAGCCAGCAGCGTTTTGCCGCTACCCGTGGGACCAATGAGCAAGATGTTGGATTTTGCTAACTCAACATCGTCTTTACGCTGTCCAGTTTCAAGTCGTTTGTAGTGATTATAAACGGCAACAGACAGTACCTTCTTGGCACGCTCTTGACCGATAACATATTCGTCCAGGATTCCATCAATCTCATGGGGAGTTGGTAGCTTTTTACCGCCAACAGATGATGCCTGTTCTTGAACTTCTTCGCGGATAATATCGTTACAGAGTTCGACACATTCATCACAAATGAACACAGAAGGGCCTGCAATTAGTTTGCGTACCTCGTGTTGACTCTTGCCACAGAAGGAACAGTACAGCAGTTTGCCGTTTTCGCCCGAACTGTTCTTATCGTCACTCATTTGCTACTACCCCTATTCATATCCGTAATCGTAATTTCATACACTGACTATAGACAATGCATGCAAATCATCGTTTTTTCAAGCCCTTATATGTAAGGACTTTTGCCCGAATCTCGCAGTAACCATACACCAAATCCCCATACCTGGCCTGTGGATTAGGTCTCTTTATTCGCTATCTTCAGGCGCTCTCTTATCCAGTTTCTGGTCAACCAGGCCATATTCAACCGATTCGTCCGCACTCATGAAAAAGTCGCGATCAGTGTCCTTAGTGATGGTCTCCAAAGGCTGCCCTGTATGTTTGGCAAGAATCGCGTTTAAACGTTCCCTGGTACTCAAAATCTCTTTAGCATGAATCTCGATATCCGATGCCTGGCCCTGGAAACCGCCCAGTGGCTGGTGAATCATGGTCCGCGAGTGTGGTAGGCAAAAACGCTTGCCGTGTGCGCCTGCTGTCAGTAATACCGCACCCATGCTGGCCGCCAGCCCGGTACACATGGTGCTAACGTCTGGTTTGATAAACTGCATCGTGTCGTAAATTGACATACCAGATGTGACCGATCCGCCTGGCGAATTAATGTACAAATGAATATCTTTGTCAGGATTCTCAGATTCAAGAAACAACAATTGGGCAACAATCAGATTGGCCATATGATCTTCGATTGGTCCAACGATGAAAATGACACGTTCTTTTAAGAGACGTGAGTAGATATCGTAGGAACGCTCACCACGCGCAGTCTGCTCGACGACGATGGGAACCAGTTGATTACTAATATTGCCTTGCCATTCCATGTTATGAATTCTATCGGTCACGTGCTCACTTCCTTTAAGAGGTAATTAATAAGGGTAATTCAAGCTTATTTTTGGCTGTTTGGATACATAATCTCATTAAAAGTCATGGGCTTATCAGCTAATTTCGCCTGTGAAAGTATCCAATTGACCACTTGTTCTTCAATTACGAGTGATTCAACTTCAGCCAAGCGTTGCTTATCGCTGTAATAATACTGAACAACTTGCTCTGATTGTTCATAAGGTTCGGCAATGGCCTCAACCTTTTGTTTTACAGAAGCTTCATCGGCCTTTAACCCTTGCTGCTTAACTATTTCTGCCATAATCAAGCCCAATGAGACGCGTCGCTTGGCCTCACCTTCAAACATCTCTGGAGACAGCTTTGTCTGCTCTGGTGGCATGCCTTGCTGACGCATATTGTTAATCATCTGCTCTGTCAAAGCCTGGGCCTCGCTTTGAATCAGTGCCTTAGGAATTTCGACTTCATGGGCCTCGAGTAAGGCGTCCATAACCGCCTTTTTAGTCTGGCTTTCTAGCGCATTTACCAGTTCACGCTGCATATTGCTGCGAATCTCTTCCCGGAATGCATCCATATCACCGCCTTCTATACCCATTTTCTTTGCTAATTCAGCGTCGACTGGGGGCAGAACGGGCTCTTCGACTTTTTTCAACGTCACCGCAAATTTAACGGGTTTGCCGGCCAGATCTTTTTGATGATAGTTTTCAGGGAAGGTTAGCTCGAGAGTCTTTTCGTCGCCGACCTTTAAATCAACCAGGCCGTCTTCAAAACCTGCAATCAGCTGGCCTTTACCAATTTCAACTGCCATATCAGTGCCTGAGCCACCTTCGAAGACTTCGCCATCTATCGTTCCTACGAAATCAACATAAGCTTTATCACCCTGCTTAACGGCTCTATCGACTGTCTCCCACGTGATATGTTGTTTCTGGATGGTTTCAAGCATGTGCTCGAGGTCTTCGTCAGTAATTTCACAGACTGGCTTCTCAATGCTAACTGCGCTCAGATCGCTGATAACCACCTCAGGGTAGACTTCGAAGGTAGCCGTATACTCCAGGCCTTCACCAGGCTTCTTCTGTTTTGGCTCGAAATCAGGCATACCGGCTGGTTTTAGTTCTTCTTGTGCAATTGCCTCATAGAAGCTGGACTGCAGTACATCATTCAGGACTTCTTCACGGGCCTGCATACCAAAATGCTGTTTGACCACTTTGAGAGGTACCTTGCCGGCACGGAAGCCTTTTAGTTTTACCGTCTTACTCAGGCTTTGAAGCTTCTGCTGTACGGCTTCACTGATTTTATCTTCTTCCACTGAGACGGTAATACGTCGCTCAATGGCATTGGGCGACTCTACGGAAACTTGCATGTCCAATCCTCATGTAACATATTGATTATTAATGGATAACTATTAAATATGGTGCGGATGGAGAGACTCGAACTCTCACGCCTCGCGGCACCAGAACCTAAATCTGGCGTGTATACCAATTTCACCACATCCGCAAAAGACGGGGATTATACCGATGTTCGCTCTATCGATATACCCCATTTAGACTGAATACAAACCCATGCCGTAGAAGCACATACTGATAACTAATGACTGGGTTTGGGAAAGAAAATGGGGTGGCTGAAGGGACTTGACCTTTTGTAGTACAAACGGGGCCGCGCTTTTGGCGGTCAACCCTTGGGTGAAAGTCCCAATTTCGTATCCTGAACAATGGCTCGGAAACACCGAGCAGAAAAGAAAATGGGGTGGCTGAAGGGACTTGACCGTTTGTAGTACAAACGGGGCCGCGCTTTTGGCGGTCAACCCTTGGGTGAAAGTCCCAATTTCGTATCCTGAACAATGGCTCGGAAACACCGAGCAGAAAAGAAAATGGGGTGGCTGAAGGGACTTGAACCCTCGACGACCGGAATCACAATCCGGGGCTCTACCAACTGAGCTACAGCCACCATAAGTAGAAACAAAAAAATTGGCGCACCCGGCAGGATTGATTCGCTCCTGCGGAGCTCACCGCTGCGCGGCGCACTGTGTGCGTCCCAATTGGCTAGCTTCGCTTCGCCAATTGGTCGAACCCTACTGAATATACTTCGTAGCAGGTTCGAATGTAATCGGCTTTCACTCTGAGCATAGCCTCGCTGCATATACTCAAAACCAAATTGGCGCGCCCGGCAGGATTCGAACCTGCTACCCTCGGCTTAGAAGGCCGATGCTCTATCCAAATGAGCTACGGGCGCAGTATGACTTTCAAATCCTACCTTTGCGTAAATGTGAAGTCGATCTCACACCTCAAAAATTTGGTCGGGGTAGAGAGATTCGAACTCCCGACATCCTGCTCCCAAAGCAGGCGCGCTACCAGACTGCGCTATACCCCGTTTAATAAGGACGGCGATAATACGCTTGCCAGTTAATTTGGTCAAATCTTCTAGGGTTTTATACTTGGCTAACAAGCTTTTACCTGCGATCATTCGCCTCCCATTTTAAGAGTTTTATCGGATATGAGTGCACAATTAATAGACGGCAAGGCAATCGCAGCGGCACTGCGTGAGGACATGAAGCAGCAGGTAGCAGATCGGATCCAAAATGGGCAAACAGTTCCAGGACTTGCGGTCATCATGGTCGGTGAAGACCCAGCCTCAGCCGTATATGTTAAGAACAAACGAAAAGCGTGCGAGGAAGTTGGCATTAACTCATTTGCCTATGACCTCCCCGCTTCAACATCACCGCAGGAATTAATCAACCTGGTTGACGAGCTGAATGACAACAACGAAGTGCACGGCATCCTTGTACAACTGCCTCTACCCGAGAATTTTGATGATGAAGTCATACTGGAGCGGATCAAGCCAAAGAAAGATGTCGACGGATTTCACCCATACAACATAGGTCGACTCGCACTTCGAATGCCAGTGCTTCGATCATGCACACCACGCGGCATCATGATCATGCTGGAGAAAACCGTGGGTGATGTGAAAGGAATGGATGCAGTAGTTGTTGGAGCTTCCAATCATGTTGGTCGGCCTATGGGGCTTGAGCTTTTACTGGCAGGCGCAACGGTTACTACCTGTCATCGGTTCACGCAGGACACACAAAAACACGTACAAAGAGCCGATCTGGTTGTCGTTGCTGTCGGTAAACCTGGCATCGTTAAAGGCGAATGGATTAAGCCTGGCGCAATTGTTGTTGATGTAGGTATCAACAGAATGGACGATGGTCGACTCGTTGGCGATGTTGAATTTGATGTCGCTAGCAAACAAGCCAGCTGGATTACCCCGGTCCCAGGTGGCGTCGGTCCAATGACCGTTGCTACCCTATTACAAAATACAGTTGATGCTGCAGCTGAATAATTTTATTGAGGCTTAAGATATTTACCCGCTTCTTCCGGCAAACCTTTAAAACAAGCTTTGTAATCGGGTTGTTCCATCCGATCTGAATTGCCATCAAGCGCATGCATAATTTCGTCTTCGTCCAGAAGAAAATTCACATCCTGTCCTTTTAACTTACCGACACAGCGTTCACCGATACGATCACCTGAGGCGTCAAATGTCCGGTATGCAGCCAAGTTGCCGTTATAGGCATGAAAGCTTAGTAAGGTCTGGGTTGGCGCATTTCTGTAAGACGGCAAATAGGCAGCCGCATAATCACGAATGACTCTGCCTTTTTTGTCATGAATAAATACTTCGATGGAATGCATTTTATCAGGATTCTCACGCTCCCACTGCAGGCGCGTAACAAGTTTTCCATTTGACGTATCGGTATAGATTTCTTCATTGTAGAAATTCGGATTACCGAAATAGCCGCCTGTATTGGTGGTTTTACCTAGTTTTTTCTTTTTCTGAATCCGTTTGTGTAGAGCGAGGACATCGTCAGCAAATTTGTTCCAGGTGCGAACGTGGACATTATCACTTTTAACAGTTTCAGCATTTGTAGGTAGTGTTGCAAATAAAAAGAACGTAGTGATTAGGCTTATAAATATTTTAAAATTAATCTTCATTGTGTCCCCCATTTTATTCTCATTATGTGTAGAAGACAGAATAATATAAATGAAGTTCAGTTAATTCTGACCTTCAAATTCCGTTATTCACGACGCCAGGTCGTACCGCCAGCGCCATCTTCTAAAACGACACCCTGTTCAAGCAGCTCATCTCTAATTTTATCGGATAGAGCAAAGTCCTTACTCGCACGCGCAGCGTTTCGTTCAGCGATTTTTTGTTCGACATTTTCAGCACTTAAGCCTGTTTTGATACCAGCATGCATAAACTCATCTGGATTACGTTGTAACAAACCTAAAAGGTGGCCGAATGATTTCAGCTCTGCCGCCAGAGACGCCGCTTTGTCTGGCTCATTATCCCTGACACGATTAATTTCGCGCGCAAGATCAAACAGCACCGCCTGAGCTTCAGCTGTATTAAAATCAGCATTCATTGCCTTTGTAAACCGTTCTTGATATTCAGAAGTGGCTGTTGGTTCGCCTACCTCTATGCCGCGCAGCGCGGTGTACAAAGTTGTAAGTGCGCTACGGGCGTTATCGAGATGAACATTGGAATAATTCAATGGCCCTCGGTAGTGGCTGGATAAAATAAAATAACGCAGGACTTCCGGGTCGTACTTTTCCAGCACTTCACGAATAGTAAAGAAGTTACCCAGCGACTTCGCCATTTTTTCATTGTCGATCTGAACAAAGCCATTGTGCATCCACACATTGGCAAAGGCATCATCAGTCGCCCCGCAGCTTTGTGCAATCTCATTTTCGTGGTGAGGAAACTTCAGGTCCATTCCGCCACCATGAATATCAAAATGATTCCCCAGGCAATAGGTCGACATCGCTGAGCACTCAATGTGCCAGCCTGGTCGCCCCTTACCCCAGGGTGAATCCCAATGCGGTTCATCTGGCTTGGCCGATTTCCAGAGTACAAAATCCAGCGGATCGGCTTTTGCCTCATCGACTTCAACTCTGGCCCCGGCACGCAAATCATCCAGATGGCGGCCGGACAATTTTCCATAGTCCTCAAATTTACTGACAGAATAATACACATCACCGTTGTCAGCTTGATAGGCAAGTCCCTTATCGACCAGGGCCTGGATCATGTCGATGATCTGTTGCATATGGCGTGTCGCACGTGGCTCCTGATTTGGTGAAATCACACCCAGCGCCTTCGCATCATCATTCATCTCGTCGATAAATCTTTCCGTCAACGAGTCAATGTCCTCTTCATTTTCATTCGCCCGCGCAATTATTTTGTCGTCGATATCAGTGATATTCCTGATGTAAGTGACGTGATCGGCCCCATATAAATGGCACAAATAACGATATACGACGTCAAATACCACTAATACACGTGCATGACCAATGTGGCAAAAATCATAGACGGTCATGCCACAGACATAAATCCGTACATTTTTCGGATCAAGGGGCTGAAAAACCTCTTGCTTGCGGGTTAAGCTGTTATAAATCTCTAGCATGAACAAAGACTACTCAAAAATTGTGAACAATATAGGGTAAACCAAAAATCAACGCTGCACAAAACCCATCAACTCGCGTTAAAATAGAGCCATCAAGTTAACAGGAAGACATAATGTTTAGAATTGCCAAGAGTATTCGCTTTTTCATCTCAATACTAATTTTTGCGTTCGCCATTTCAGCGCACTCTGCTGACAACCCCATTGTCAAAATTCAGACTAATCATGGTGACATTTATGTTGAATTGTACCCAGAAAAAGCCCCAAAGACCGTGGCCAACTTCCTGTCCTATGTTGAGGAGGATTTCTATACGAACACAATCTTCCATCGGATTATGAGCAACTTTATGATTCAAGGCGGTGGCTTTACAACAACGTTCGAACGTAAGCCAACCAATCCACCTGTCATTAACGAAGCGGATAATGGCCTGAGCAACGTTCGCGGCAGCATCGCCATGGCACGTACCTTCGATCCTCACTCAGCAACGGCCCAGTTCTATATTAATGTTGTTGATAACGCACAAAAACTTGATCATCAAAACAAAACTCCGCGTGGCTGGGGATATTGCGTTTTTGGTAAAGTGACAAAAGGTATGGATGTTGTCGATACTATTCGTAATATTCCGACCGGCGTAGGCGGCCCATTTCAGGCCAACGTCCCGAAATCATCTGCCATCATTCTTGGCATTACCCATATTAACAAACCTAAACCCGTTACCGCTCCGCCGGTAGTAGAAGGAAACACATTATGATTCGCATGCAAACAAACAAAGGTGTTATCGAAATTGAGCTTAATGCAGAAAAAGCACCTGAGACAGTCGAAAACTTTATCAGCTATGTAAAAGATGGCTTTTACGATGGCACTATATTTCATCGCGTCATTGATGGCTTTATGATTCAAGGCGGTGGCATGGAGCCAGGCATGAAGGAAAAACAGACCAAGGCTCCGGTTAAGAACGAAGCAGATAACGGTCTTGCAAATGACCGTGGCACCCTTGCCATGGCGAGAACGAATGACCCGCATTCGGCTACCGCACAATTTTTTATTAATGTCTCTGACAATGCCTTCCTTAATCATCGTTCACCTAGTCCGGATGGTTGGGGTTATTGCGTGTTTGGAAAAGTCACCAATGGTATGGACGTGGTAGATGAAATCAAAGGCGTGGCAACCACTTCAAAAGGTGGACACCAGGATGTGCCTGCTGAAGATGTCATTATTGAGAAGACAGAAATAGTCGAGTAACTATGTCGACACTTTTTATTTCTGACCTCCATCTAAGTCAGGAGCGGCCAAAGATCAACGAGCTGTTCCTGACTTTTCTCCAGCAAACAGCGCCACAAGCGGAAGCACTCTATATACTCGGTGATCTGTTTGAAGTTTGGCTAGGTGATGACATGATCCTGCCAGACTATCAACCTGCGCTGGAACAGATCGCTGCGACAGTCAAACAAGGCACGCCTGTCTACGTCATGTACGGCAATCGTGACTTCTTCATGCGTGAGCAATTTGAGCAGTTAACTGGTGCCAAACTTATTCATGAACCCTATGTGATCGATCTGTATGGTAACAAAACATTATTATTACATGGCGATACGCTCTGCACGGATGATGTTGAGTACCAAAAGTTTCGCACAATGGTACGTAACCCACAGTGGCAGGATGAATTATTAGCAAAAACACCACAAGAGCGACTCGAGCTTGCTAGAAAATTTCGTGAAATCAGTAAGAATGAGACCGCACAAAAAGACAATGCGATAATGGATGTTAACCAGGATACGGTCATGCAAACTATGCGTGACAATCAGGTCCTCTATTTAATTCATGGACACACACATCGTCCTGCTACTCACCGGTTTGATCTCGATGATAAACCGGCACAGCGTGTTGTTCTCCCTGATTGGTACGACAAGGGTGGTTATCTAGCCGTTGACGAGAACGGCTATGAGATGCATGAAATAACTTAGCCTGCTAAGTTGAGCATCAACTATTTTCCGCTGGCTTCCCTGATGGCGCAAGTGGTGGACTTGTCATATCAATAGCCGGTAAAACCTTTCGATTTTCAAGATCGGCACGCCCTTCGCGGAACTCTTGTATCGAGTAATTAAAATAGTTTTCCGGTAACGTAAACAGTGCTGAATCTACCTGGTAATCATCATCATAGTTTTCAAGGCTGCGTGCATAGCCTGTTTTCCATTCCTGGATAGGAAATCCATATTCAAGATGTCGAGTGGGTGCAAAGGTGCTCATCGAAATCGCGCAGGGATCATGCATATCGGCAGGCAAGGTATTAAACGTCACTGCGCTGTCCGCGGCTAGTATAAGTTGGTATTCTTTTA
>Ga0316205_10001326_pt1 | contig 32656 bp, 34 predicted proteins | sample 3monthpyrite_MG_FD_204941 | JGI IMG/M metagenome (GOLD analysis project Ga0316205, IMG submission 204941) | Microbial mat bacterial communities from mineral coupon in-situ incubated in ocean water Damariscotta River, Maine, United States -... | ecosystem: Environmental > Aquatic > Marine >...
GGCATGACGGCGGCCTTGGAGCGGTCCAGAAAGCGCACGAACTCGCGCACGCCGCCCTCGAAACAGAATTCGGTCCGCAGGGGTTCGGCGGGGCGCTCGTCTTCCAGCACAATGGCGACGCCGGAGTTCAGGAACGCCAGTTCGCGCAGGCGGTTTTCCAGCGTCTTGAAACTGTAGTCCAGGTTCGAGAACGTGCCGTCGGGGCGCTGCGTCTTGGCGCTCGCCATGAAGCGCACCTCGGTGCCCTTCTGCCCGTTCGCCGGGCCGACCTCGCGCAGATGTTCGACCGTGTCGCCGTTTTCAAACCGTGCGACCCATTCCTTGCCCGCGCGCCAGATGCGCAGTTCCAACCAGTCCGACAGCGCGTTCACCACCGACACGCCAACCCCGTGCAGGCCACCCGATACCTTGTAGCTGTTGCTGTCAAACTTTCCGCCGGCGTGCAACTGGGTCATGATGACTTCGGCTGCGCTGACGCCTTCCTCGGTGTGGATATCCGTGGGAATGCCGCGCCCGTTATCGTGCACCGAAACACTGCTGTCGGCGTGGATCTTGACCGTGACCGAGGTGGCATGACCGGCCAGCGCCTCGTCGATGCCGTTGTCGACGACCTCATACACCATGTGATGCAGGCCCGAGCCATCATCGGTATCCCCGATATACATGCCAGGACGCTTGCGAACTGCATCCAAGCCCTTGAGAACCTTGATAGAATCCGCGCCATAATCTTCGCGCGGAGCGGGTGTAGCCGTCATGAGGAAATTCCGTGATAAACCTGTCCGATGTGTAGCGGTTTTCACCGGGATTGTCACGCGCCAGACACAATATTTAGGGGTTTGCCGGGGCGTCAGGCGAAGGGGATCACCGCGCCGACCAGCATCAGCAGCAAACCCGAAACGATATTGAGCCTGCGCAGCGCCTGCGGGCTGGACAATAGCCGTCGCGCGCGGTCGAAAAACAGTGCCAGAAGCAGGTTGCCCAGGAACGGCACCGTGCTGGACAGCAGCGCGATCACGGCGATATCGGGGCCGGTGACGCGGGTCAGGTCAAAGAATCCGGGCAACAGGCCCATGTAAAACAGCACCGCCTTCGGATTGCCGATCACCACGGCAAATCCCAGCGCGACCCCGGCCAACAGCCCGGGGCGGTTGAGCGCGGTGTTGGCGCCCGGCGGGGGCGGTTGCCGGATCAGCAGCATCAGCCCCATGACCAGAAACATCCCCGCCGCAACCCAGCGCAGAAGAACCAGGAAATCCCCATAAAGGGACAGGATCCATGCCAGCCCGAACACCGCGCTGATGGCCCAGATCGCATCGCCCAGCGCGACGCCCAGGGCAAGCGGCCAGGCGCGCGCCAGGCCACCCGAAAGGGCCCGCGCCACCAGCGCCACCCAGACCGGGCCGGGGATGGCCCAGAGCACGGCCAGCCCACCGGCATAGAGCAGCATGTCCCACAGAGTCAGGGTCATTCAGAGGCGGCTTTCAGGCGCCCATCGCTGTCCAGCGCCCAGAACGGGTTATGCGCCAATTCCCAGACATGCCCGTCGGGATCTGCGTAATAGCCGGAATAGCCGCCCCAGAACACCGCTTCAGGCCGTTTGAGAACCGTGGCGCCCGCCGCCTCGGCCTGGGCAAAGGCGGCGTCCACGGCGGCGCGGTCGGGGAAATTCTGCGCCAGGGACATGGCCCCGGTGCCCAGTTGCGCGCCGGGGCGCCCCTGATCGGCGGCCAGCGGGTCCAGACCGAAAAAACCCAGCTTCATGCCGCCAAGGTCATAGAACACAACGCCTGGCGTTTCTTCCTCGGGTGTCCAGCCAAGTGCGCCGTAGAACGCCTTTGCCCGGACCAGATCGGCAACGCCCAGAGTAATCAGTGTCACGCGTTGGGGGGTCATGTCAGTGTCCTTTCCAGCAAGTGGGATGCGCCGTCCCGCGCGGTCAGTTCAAAGCCCTGCGCGCGGGGTCCAAGGGCCGCGAACAGTTCCGGCCCGGTGCCGGTCATCATCGCTTGCGCGCCCAGATTGCAGATCGCGTCATAAAGCGCGGCGCGGCGGTTTTCATCCAGATGCGCCGCGATCTCGTCCAACAGCACCACCGGCGGGCGCCCGGTATCCTGCATCAGGGCACGCGCATGGGCCAGGATCAGCGCGATCAGCATCGCCTTTTGTTCGCCGGTCGAACATTGCGCGGCGGGCATGTCCCGCGCGGCCCAGACGGCCGCCAGGTCGGCGCGATGCGGGCCGATCAAGGTGCGCCCGGCGGCCATATCGCGGCGGCGCCCCTGCGCAAGCACCTCGGCCAGTTCGAATTCGGACGCCGGCGCCTCGTCGATCAGCGACAGGTCGGCCTGCGGAAACGGGCTGCCCGGGTCAGCGGCGGCGGCCAGACGCTTCAGCGTGGCCACGCGGTTGGCGGTCATCTGCGCCCCGGCAATTCCCATGCGGGCCTCCAGCGCGCCATACCAGGCGGGGTCTGCAACCTCGTCGCGCAACAGGCGGTTGCGTTCGCGCATGGCCTTTTCATAGGTCAGCACGGTTTCAGCGTGGTCGGGGTGAAAGCCCATCGCCAGACGGTCCAGAAACCGGCGGCGCCCTTCGGCGGCTTCGATCCACAACCGATCCATCGCCGGGGTCAGCCACAGCATGGCGCCAAGGCTCGACAGCCCCGACTGCGGAGCGGCCTTGCCGTCAATTCGGACGACGCGGGGCGTTCCGGGGCTGGCCTGTGTTTCCACCTCGTGAAGGGAGCCGGCGCGGTCCAGAACGGCGCTGATCTTCCAGCCCAGGCCGGCGGGCTTGCCGATCAGATCGTCCGCCTGCGCCCGGCGCAAGCCGCGACCCGGCGACAACAGCGAAACGGCTTCAAGCAGGTTCGTCTTGCCCGCGCCATTGGCGCCAAACAGCACCACAGGCCGGCCATCGAACGTGGCCGCGGCCCGGGGATGCGAGCGGAACTGGGAAAGTGTCAGGTGCCGGATGCTGGACAAAGCGGCAGGATCACACCCGCATCGGCATCACGACATAGACCGCGCTGGTGTCCGAGCCTTCGCGCACCAGCGCCGGATCGCCGGATGAATTCAACATGAACACGGCATTCTCGCGGTCGATCTGGCTGGCGATTTCCAGAAGGTATTTGGCATTGAAGCCGATTTCCATGGCCTCGTCGCCGTAAGCCACCACAAGTTCTTCCTCGGCATTGCCGCTGTCGGGGGAATTCACGGACAAGGTCAGCTTGTCCTCCTCCAGCACCAGTTTCACCGCGCGGGAGCGTTCGGACGACACGGTCGCCACGCGGTCCACGGCCTTGGAGAATTCGGACGCATCCACTTCCAGCCGCCTGGTGTTGCCCGCCGGGATGACGCGTGAATAGTCAGGAAATGTGCCGTCGATCACCTTCGAAGTCAGTGCAAGATCTGGCGTGGCAAAACGCACCTTGGTTTCGGATACCGAAATCGCAATGGCCGTGTCGTCATCCTCCAGCAGCTTGCGCAATTCGTTCACCGTCTTGCGCGGCACGATCACACCGGGCATCGCGTCGGCGCCTTCGGGCAGCGGCGCATCGATAAGCGCCAGGCGGTGTCCGTCGGTGGCCACGCAGCGCAGCACCCGGCCCTCTTCGCCATCGGCGACATGCATGTAGACGCCGTTCAGGTAATAGCGTGTTTCTTCGGTCGAAATTGCGAATTTGGATTTTTCGAACAGGCGGCGCAGGTCGCCGGCCTTGGCCGAGAAATTGGTCTGATATTCGGACGAGGCCATGACCGGGAAATCTTCCTTCGGCAGCGTCGCCAGCGAGAAGGTCGAGCGCCCGGCCTCGACCGCCAGGCGCCCGGTGCGCTGGTCATCGGTCAGCGCGACAAGCGCGCCGTCAGGCAGCTTGCGCACGATCTCGTGCAGCATGACGGCGGACACGGTGGTGGCCCCCGCGCGCTCGACCATGGCGTTGGCGCGGTCAACCACTTCGATGTCCAGATCCGTGGCACGGAAACTGACGGTGTCGCCCTCGGCCTCGATCAGCACATTGGCCAGTATCGGAATGGTGTTGCGCCGCTCGACCACCGACTGCGCCTGGGAGACGGCCTTCAGCAGCGTTGCGCGTTCGATGCTCAGTTTCATCGCGATACCCTCCGACAGATCAGGCCGGTGCTGGCAACAGCCAGCCCGGCCCTGAATATATTCAGTGCAATTGTTTGCGGCCCTTTGCGGGCAACGTCAAGTTAGCTTTCCAGAAGTCGCCGCAACAGATCAAGGTCTTCGGACATTTGCGGGTCGCTGGCGCGCAGTTCCTCGACCTTGCGCACGCCGTGCATGATCGTGGTGTGATCGCGCCCGCCAAAGCGCCGCCCGATATCCGGCAGCGACCGGGTGGTCATCTGCTTGGCCAGATACATGGCGATCTGGCGGGGTCGGGCGATCACGCGCAGGCGCTTGGGCCCGATCATGTCGGACAGGCGGATATTGTAGTGATCGGCGACCTTGCGCTGAATTTCCTCGACCGTGACCTTGCGGTCCGAGGACCGCAAGATGTCGGCCAGGCAATCCTGCGCCAGATCCAGCGTCACCTCGCGGCCCACCAGCGAGGCCAGCGCGAACAGCCGGGTCAATGCCCCTTCCAGCACACGGACATTGGTGGTGATGCGGTGCGCCAGAAATTCGAGCACCCCCGCGCCAATTTCGATAGCGCCGTAGTGGTTGCGATTCAGCTCGACCTTCTGTTGCAAGATGCCAAGGCGCAATTCGTAATCGGTGGGATGCAGATCCACCACCAGACCCGACGACAGGCGGCTCTTGATGCGCTCTTCCAGGTCCTTGATTTCTCCGGGGGCGCGATCGGCGGAAATCACGATCTGCTTTTGCTGGTCCACCAGCGCGTTGAAGGTGTGAAAGAATTCCTCTTGCGTGCTTTCCTTGCCGGCGATGAACTGAACGTCATCGACCATCAGGATATCGACCGAGCGGAAAAGGCTCTTGAAGTCCATGATCTGGCGTTCGCGCAGGGCCTGCACGAAGCGATACATGAACTGCTCGGCGGACAGGTAGAGCACGCGCGCCTCGGGTTTGCGGCTTTGCAATTCCCAGGCGATGGCGTGCATCAGGTGGGTCTTGCCCAGGCCGACGCCACCATACAGGAACAGCGGATTGAACGAGACGGCAGCCCCTTCGGCCACGCGGCGGGCAGCGGCGTGGGCCAGGGCATTGGGCTTGCCGACCACGAAATTGTCGAAGGTAAAGCGGCGGTCCAGCGTGGCCGAAGGGATGTCATCATCCTGGCGGGCCTGGCCGGTGCGGGCGGGCATGGCGGTTTCGACCGGCGCGGCAATGGTGCTCTGGATGCGCGCCGCCGCCGATTGCCGTGCCTTTGATCGGACCACCACATCGATCTCGATCCGGTGCGCCGACACGCCCTGCGCCAGGATCGACCGCAGAATCGGATCCGCGAAATTCCGGTTCACCCAATTCGCGATGAAGGTGGTCGGCGCCGACAGGCGCACCACGCCTTCGTCAATCGAGGCCAGATCCAGCGGCGCGATCCAGGTGATGTAATTGTTTTCCCCGATTTGCCCCCGAAGATGCGTTTGAACTTCGCCCCACGTCTCGTTTGTCATCCTGTCCCGACCCATGAACCGCGCCCAGTCAGCGCGGAGTGTATGCGTTTGATGCCCGGTTCTCCGGGTCCATTTTCACAATGCAACAACGGTCCCGGCGCCTCGAACACAGGCGCGTTGAACACAGGTCAGGGGGTGTGGCGCTGCCGCTGCTACGCGGCATAACAGTTCCGTTCCCGCAGGCAGCAAGCAGGTTGAAAAACTGTCAGAATCGGCTCTGAACCCCCCCAGGGTCCGTCGGTCGCAGGGGCAAGCTAGCAAGGCGAGGGCGAAGGCGGCAACCGAACAACACGCTTGACACAGGGTTGGCGTGAAAGGAATCGGAGGGGGTGTGAGTTTCTTGTCACAGGCGGGTGACGCGGGCGCGAACCGGTGCGAAGAAGGGGCAGGCGCCGGCGCGAGACGCAAAAAGGCGCACCGATCGGCGCGCCTTCTGGTCAGGAATTTGCGGGCGTGCGGCCCGATTGCGTCAGGCGTTCAGCGCGTTCACGCGGCCTGACAGGCGCGACATTTTGCGCGCCGCGGTGTTCTTGTGCAGAACGCCCTTGGTCACGCCGCGCATCAGTTCGGGCTCGGCGGCCTTCAGCGCAGCCTTGGCGGCGTCGGCATTCCCCGTAGCGATGGCTTCCTCGACGGCGCGCAGATGGGTGCGGATCCGCGAGCGGCGGGCCTTGTTGACTTCGAAACGGGCCAGATTCTGACGGGCGCGCTTTTTGGACTGGGGCGTATTGGCCATGGTGGGCTCTTTCGGTCTGTTTCAATGCTTTCGCGCACAGACCCACCGATTCCAAGGGAATCAGGTCAAGCTTGCCTAAGCGGGCCCACGCGCATGTGACGGGGCGTATAGGCGAACGTGGCAAAAAAGAAAAGCACAAAACCGCGAGTGCGGTTTTGTGCGGCAACCTGTTGGTTGGTCTGGTTCAACGGTCGCGAAATTGCGCTTCGCGTTTTTCCAGGAAGGCGTTCATGCCCTCTTTCTGATCCTCGGTCGAAAACAGCGAATGGAACACGCGGCGCTCGAACAGGATGCCCTCGCGCAGCGTGGTTTCATAGCTTCGGTTGACGGCTTCCTTGACGGCCTTGGTGGCGATCGACGATTTTCCGGCGATCTTCTCGGCAGCGGTCATGGCTTCTTCGATCAGCTTCTTGGCGGGCACCACGCGGCTGACAAGACCCGCGCGTTCCGCTTCCTCGGCATCTATGAAGCGGCCCGTCAGGTGCATCTCCATCGCCTTGGACTTGCCAACAAAGCGGGTCAGGCGCTGGGTCCCGCCGATCCCGGCGACGACACCCAGGTTGATTTCAGGCTGACCAAATTTGGCGGTGTCGGCGGCGATGATAAAGTCGCACATCATCGCCAATTCGCAGCCGCCGCCCAGCGCATAGCCGGCCACCGCGGCGATGATCGGCTTGCGCACGGCGCAAATTGTATCGGTTTCGGGCGCGAAGTAATCGCTTTCGAACATGTCGACAAAGGATCGTGACGCCATTTCGCTGATGTCAGCCCCGGCGGCGAACGCCTTTTCCGAGCCTGTCAGAACGATGCAGCGGACCTTTTCGTTGCGGTCTGCGGCTTTCATCGCTTCGGCCAGTTCGGTCAGCAGCTGCGCGTTCAGGGCATTCAGCGCCTCGGGCCGGTTCAACCGGATCAGCGCGACATAATGCTCGATCTCTACAGTGATGGTTTCGTACGCCATAGGAGCAGGGGCCTCGTTTTCCCAATTCAGCGCCAACGTCTAGCAGGACAGGCCGGGGGATCAAGCTATCTCTGACAGCGCGGGCAGTAGTAGGTCGAGCGCCCGCCCTGCACGATCCGGCGAATGACGCCGGTGCAATCAGGGGTGGGGCAGGGGGCGGATTCGCGGTCATAAACCCGAAAATTGTGTTGAAAATAACCAAGTTCGCCACTGGCCTGCCGGTAGTCGCGCAGGCTGGATCCGCCTGCCGCGATGGCCTGTGACAGCACCTCGCGGATTTCCCGCACCAGCCGGTCCAATCGCGCGGTGCCAATCCGCCCGCCGGCGCGTTCGGGGTGAATCCCGGCGCGATTGAGCGCCTCGCAGACGTAGATATTGCCCAGCCCGGCAACGATTCGCTGATCCAGCAGCAGGGTCTTGATGGGGCCCTTGCGTCCCTTCAGACTATCCGACAATTGAGCGGCGGAAAACAGGTTGCCAAGCGGTTCCGGCCCGATCCGCGCCAGCAACGGGTGGTGTTCGGCGGTGGCCGTGCCAATCAGGTCCAGCGCACCGAAGCGGCGGGGATCGTTGAAGGTGATGCGCGCGCCGCCCTCCATGTCCAGCACGACATGGTCATGCTTTTCCGCCGGCGGGTGGTCACGGTGGAACTGCCCGGGCACAAAGGGCGCTGCCAGGCCGGATACCGTCATCCGCCCCGACATGCCCAGATGGATCAGCAGGGACTCGCCGTTATCCAGATCGGCCAGGATGTATTTCGACCGCCGCCGCAGGCGTTCGACCCGCGCGCCGGTCAGCCGCGCGGACAGCCCGGGCGGAAACGGCCAGCGCAACCCCTCACGCCGGATGTCGGCGCGGGTGATCCGGCGGCCTTCCATTGCCGGGGCCAGCCCCCGGCGCACGGTTTCAACTTCGGGCAATTCGGGCACGGTGGGCTCCGGCGTCGCATTGTGCAGGGGGGCCACCTTCGGCTAAGGAAGGGCGAACCGCAAGATCAGCGCCGCATGGCGAAGGGAGACGGCACCATGAGCCCCGACAATCGCACCACGCATTTCGGATTCCAGACCGTCGATGAGGACCTCAAGGCGGGCATGGTGCACGGGGTCTTCACCAATGTGGCCTCGAAATACGACATCATGAATGACGTGATGTCGGGGGGCATTCACCGGATCTGGAAAGATGCGATGATGGATTGGCTGGCACCACGGTCGGGGCAGGACCTGCTGGACGTGGCCGGCGGCACGGGCGATGTGGCGTTCCGGTTCCTGGGCCGCGCCGGGGCGGGCGCGCGGGCGACCGTGCTGGACATGACGGCCTCGATGCTGGAAGCCGGGCGTCTGCGCGCCGAGGCCGACCAACTGGCTGACAGGCTGGATTGGGTGGTTGGCGATGCCATGGCGCTGCCGTTCGAGGACAACTGCTTTGATGTCTACACCATCAGCTTCGGCATCCGGAACGTCACCCGTATCCCCGACGCCCTGTCCGAGGCCTACCGCGTGCTGAAACCCGGTGGGCGGTTGATGGTGCTGGAATTCAGCCAGCTGCCCAATGCGGCGATGCAAAAGGCCTATGATCTTTATTCCTTCAACGTGATCCCGGTGATGGGCAAGATCATCGCCAATGACCGGGATTCGTATCAGTATCTGGTCGAGTCGATCCGCAAGTTCCCTGATCAGGACAGCTTCGCCGCGATGATCCGGGATGCCGGGTTCGGGCAGGTCAAATACCGCAATCTGACGATGGGTGTTGCCGCGCTGCATTCGGGCTGGAAGCTTTAGGATGCGGGGCCCGCACAACCTTTGGCGCCTGATCCGCACCGGCGCCACCTTTGAGCGCACCGGCGCGATGCGTGTGGTGCTTGAGGCGATGAACGTGCCGCCCCGATTGCGGCTGCTGGCGCATGTGATGGGCTGGCCCTTCAAGCTGCTGGGCTTGCGCGGGGATCCGGATTTGCCGCCCGTCACGCGGGCGATCACGGCGCTGGGGCCGGCCTATATCAAGTTCGGGCAGATCCTGTCGACACGGCCCGATATTGTCGGCTTCGATCTGGCCAACCAGTTGCGGTATTTGCAGGACAAGCTGCCGCCGTTTCCGCTGGAACAGGCCCGCGCGATGGTGGCCGATGAGTTGGAACAACCGGTCGATACGCTGTTTTCCAGCTTTTCCGAGCCGGTCGCGGCGGCGTCCATCGCACAGGTTCACCGCGCGCGCGTTGCCGCGACGGGCGAGGATGTCGCGGTCAAGGTGCTGCGCCCCGGGATCGTGCGGGCGTTCCAGCGCGATATTGACGCGTTTTATCTGGCGGCCGGTCTGATCGAATGGGCGTTGCCTTCGACCCGGCGGCTGCGCCCCACCGACGTGATCGCTCATTTTGAAGGGGTGGTGATGGGCGAGTTGGACCTTCGGCTGGAGACCGCCGCGGCCGCCGAGTTCGCCGCCAACACCGAAGGGGACACCGGGTTTCGCATTCCGCGCCCTGTATGGAGCCTTTCGGCACGCAGCGTGATGACGCTGGGTTGGGCCGAAGGGGCCCCACTGGGCGATAACGACGCCATCGATGCGCTGGGCGTTGACCGGGCCGATCTTGCCGAGCGCGTCTTGCAGCTCTTCCTCAAGCACGCGCTGCGCGACGGGTATTTCCACGCCGACATGCATCAGGGCAACCTGAAGGTCGCCGCGAATGGTGATCTGATTGCCTATGATTTCGGGATCATGGGACAGATCGACGAATACACCCGCCGCGTCTATGCCGAGATCCTGTTCGGGTTCATCCGAAAGGATTACCGCCGCGTCGCCGAGGTGCATTTCGAGGCGGGCTACGTGCCCGCCGACCGGAACATCGACGAATTCGCGCGCGCGTTGCGCTCGGTCGGGGAGCCGATCTTCGGGATGGACGCGACACGGATCTCGATGGCGCGCCTGCTGAATTACCTGTTCGAGGTCACCGAGCGCTTCGGCATGGAAACCCGGACAGAGCTGATCTTGCTGCAACGCACCATGGTGGTGGTCGAAGGTGTCGCGCGGTCGCTCAGTCCGTCGATCAATATCTGGCATGTCGCGCAACCGGTGGTCGAAGACTATATCCGCACCAATCTGGGCCCGGCGGCGCTGGCCCGCGATCTGGCGCGCGCGGCAAGGGTGCTGACCCGATTCGGCCCACATCTGCCGGGCGCGATCGAGGCCGCGCTGACCCGCGCCCGCGACCCGCGGGCAGAGCCCGCGCCGCGGCGCGGGGTTTTGGCGGCCGCGTGGTTTCTTGCCGGTGCGGGCGTCGCCTGGGGCGCTTTCCTGACGTTCCTTTTCCTGTTCTAGTTGACGTCAGCCCCAGGCCGGGTGCTGCATCATCCCGGCCGTCGCAGGCCCGATACATCCGAACTGTTGACCCACAGATCGCCGGGCATGACAAGTTTTGTCATGCCGTCCTCGTAACGTGCCTCTAGGATCGGGACATAGGCGGCGACCGGCTGGGTATCGAGCACTTCGCCATTGGCCAGCGATTCGATTTCGAATGTGTAGGCGCCCTCGGGCAACGGGTTGCCGTCACCATCCAGCCCATCCCAGACATAGCGTTGCGTTTCGGGATCAAGCGAACGGCTGTCGACCACCGCGCCGGTGCCATCGCGCACGACAAGGGTTGCAGCATCGGCCGCTGGCGCCGGGGCGGGCGACAGTTCGATCGGTGTGCCCTCATACCAGGCGCCGCCATAGAGGCGGGCCTCCATTCCGACCCAGCTTCCCAGATCGGACAGGCCGGACTGGCTGAGAAGCGAGGACAGCAGCTGGTTGGTGTAGCTTTGCTGCTCGACGCCCGAGAATGTCGCCAGTTGCACCGCGAAATCCGTGGCGCTTGCCGGGTTTAGCGGATCCTGGTTGCGCATCTGAACAGTCAGCATGTTCAGAAAGGTCTGATAGTCAGATTGCTGCGGCGTCGTGCCTGCGCTGCCGCCGCCGCTGGTGGCGCTGGCCGCGCCGAAAGAAGATGAAATGTCCATGTCAGTTCCTTGTCATAGCCGCAGGTCCAGCTGATCGGTGCGGATCCGGGAAGGTGGCGGTAACGCGGTGCCAGCCGAGCTGTCGTTCGCGCTGCCCGGCAGACCCGGGCCGGAATCAGGCGCTTGCTGCCGGTCTGGCGGTGCGCCCCAAGCCTGACCCTGAGTTCCGGTGCCCGGCCCCCAGCCCGTGCTGCCCGATCCGTGCCCGCCAAACCGCACGGTCAGCGCGTCATGACCAAGCGATCTGAGTTCGGATTCCAGCATGCCGATGTGGCGACGCATGAGGTCGACGGTTTCGGGGCGATCGGCCTGAACGACCAGCAGGCTGCCCGCATCCGTGCCGATAAGGCGCAGGGTCACGTTGCCCAGCTCGGCCGGGGCGAGCGCGATTTCAAACCGCGGCCCGCCGGCAGGGGGCAACCGGTCCAGGATCTGTCGGCTGATGGCTTGCGCGGTCTCGAAGCCAGGGGGTGGGCCCGCAGTCGTCAAAAAGGGGGCGGGGCGCGCGGCATCGGCCCCCGACGGCGCCGAGACGGACAGGATGCCAAGGTCGGATCGCTGCACTGACTCGGTGCCGGGCAGGGATGTCAACGGGCTCGGGACGATTGCCGGCAGTGCCACCTCTCGGGGCCAGGCGGCGGTGTCATCCTGTGGCCCAGCCTGGGCATTCCGCGACAGATCGATGGGCGGTGTGGCAGGTATCCCCGCAGCCGGGGGTATTGATCCCTTGCCGACAGGTGGCGTGACGGCGGTTTCCAGTCCCGTTGCCATGGCCTGTGCGGCCGGGCGTGTGGTCGTTGATGTGGCGCCAGGCTGGGCCCACGGGCCTGAAGCCGGCAGGCCGGGGCGTGCAGATTGCGCATCCGAAAGCGCAAAGGATTGCCCGTTGCCGGCTGTCTGGACCGTGCCCGGCATTCCCGGCAGGGGCTGAGTTGGTTGCGTGGCTATGGTTGCCGGGACGGTGGGCACGCTGAAGGCGGCTGGCGGATTGGCAAGGTTCAGACGGCCTTGCAACAGCGCCTCAGAGCCTGCCGGGCGCTTGATCTCCGCCGCGCGCGGCACGGTCACGGCGTCACCGATTGCAGGGCGCGCGCCCTGAGCGACCACCGGGCTGTTGGGCATAGCGACGGGCGGCCCCGCGTTGTTCGCCGTGCCCTGGGCGCTGCGTTCGGGCGTGGGGTAAGCGAGGGCGGCTCCAGCGGGTGAAGCCGTCCCGGCCCCCAGCGCCCCAGATGCCGCAACCGCTCCGTCAGCCGCACCTGAAACCAGCAAGCGGGCCAGGGCCTGCAGTGGCGCCGACAGGGGGGGCGCTGTCAGGGGCTGAGTTTGCGCCGCCGGCTCGGCCTGCCGCGCGCCGGGCTCCGTGTTGGTCTGCTCGCGATGGTCTGGCGGCAGCGCGTCAGTCGCTTGCGGACCAGGGGCCGAGGCACCGGTCCCCAGCAGCGCCGCGCGTGGATCTGTGTCGCCCGCAACCAAGGCGTCCTGCCGAGGCTTGTCGTCCAGCCGGGCCGGTCCGACGGGCGCGCCCGGTTCGAATGTGTTCTGTTCTGCCGACGCCGGTTCCACGACGCTGGGGTCACCGATTTCCGTTCTGCTCTGGATCAGCGGCTGCGCGGTATCCGTATCCTCGGCAGGCGTCACGGCCACGTCCGAAATCATGCCGGCACCGTCCACCCGATCGGCCGCGCCCGACCGCTCGATGGTGTTCGTGGCGGCTTGAACCGCGCCTTCCTGCGGTGTGCCGGCGTCTTCATCGGTGAGAAGATCCGCAACGTCCCCATGCGGCGCTGCGCCCGTGAAGGCGTCCATCACCGCGCGAAACCCCGCCCCGCCGGACGCAAGTGGCGTCGGCGCGGCGTGGACTTCCGCAGGCGCGGACAGATCCGGGCGCAGTGCTGGCAGCATCACCATCTCCTCTTGATCGGGTTTCTCCGGTCTAGCAGCCGTTGGTTACTGCTTCTTTACCGGGATCGAGAAAACTGGACGCAGAACAAAAGGAGCGACCATGAATGTGATTCTTTCCGTGCAAGGCGGTCAATCGGCTCAATCCGGTCAGCCCAGTCCGATCCGGCAAAGCGCCGAGGCGCTGGAATCGGTCTTTCTGGCGGAGATGCTGAAAAGCGCGGGCGTGTTCAAGCCTGCCGAATCGTTTGGCGGCGGCGCCGGAGAAGAGCAGTTCACCTCTTTTCTGGCCGATACGCAGGCGCGCGCGATGGTCGCGCGCGGCGGTCTGGGGCTGGCCGACCAGATCGAGGCGGCGCTGATCGCCCGCCAGGCGGGGGTGCGGACATGAGCCGCCCGGCCTTGCCTGATCTGCGGCGCATGCAGCAGATACTGCAACGCGAACAGCGCGCGCTGAATGCCGCTGACATGCCCGCACTGATGAAGCTTGCGCCGCGCAAGGCCGCGCTGCTGGAGCGGCTTGAAAGCGCGGATCCGGCCGGTCCGGCGCTGGCCCGGGCGGTCCGGCAGCTGCGCGATCAGGCCCGGCGCAATGCGCGTCTGTTCGAAGCGGCGTTGCGCGGATTGACCGATGCGCAGGCGCTTGTCCGTCGTTTGAGCGTTGATGCCGACGATCAGACCTACCATCGCGATGGCCGCCGTCAGAAGGTCAACCCGCCGGGCCGCAGCTTCGAACGCCGGGCCTGAGTGCGCTGTGGGAACATGCGGTCTGTTTTCCGCGCCGCCTGATCCATGCGATGCTCGTGTTTTTGGGTCGAATTTGAGGGAAATGCAATATGCAGCCGCAGTTGCGATTAAGTCCATCTTAGCGATTCGCCGCGAGGTTGGTCAGGCACCAGATGGGGTGGCGCGGCAGCCGAAAATCCGGAAAGCCGCAGGTCCAGAAAGGGCGTTGTTGCCGCGATACCGCGGCGCTCAACCGGCGTAAATACGCCCCATAACTAGGGAAATACCAATGTCCTCGATTCTGACCAACAACGGCGCAATGGTTGCCTTGGCAACTTTGCGCTCGATCAATACCGACATGGCGAAAACTCAAAACGAGATTTCGACGGGTAAGACGGTATCCTCGGCGCGTGAAAACTCCGCCGTCTGGGCGATCTCGAAAACCATGGAATCCGACATCAGCGGCTTCAAGGGCATTTCGAGCAGCCTGGCGCTGGGCTCGTCAACGATCGCTGTCGCGCGATCGGCCTCGGAACAGATCACCGACCTTCTGACCGAAATCAAAGGCAAGATCGTTTCCGCTCAGGAATCGAATGTCGACCGGGACAAGATTCAGACCGACCTGTCGGCACTACGCGATCAGATTTCCTCGATCGTCGGCGCGGCACAATTCAATGGCCTGAGCCTGCTGTCAAACCGTGAAGGCGGCGCAACTGTGGCGCAGATCGTCGGGAATACCGGGGCGGGCGCCGGTGTCCTGGGGTCTGGAACGGTCGGCATCCTGGCGTCGCTTGACCGGGACGGCAATGGCAACATCACCGCGTCGAACATCTCGGCAAGCAAGGCTGATCTGGGGACGCAGGCCGGGACCGTCGGCGCGGGAACCGACCTGGCGGCGACGGCCTTCACTGGGGCCGGAGCGGTCACAGCGGGCGCCACGTCCACGATGACCGTCGTTGGCGATACCACCACCGCCGCACGTGGCGGGAACCAGGTGTTGGCGGGTGATGCTTACGCGATCGGCGGCCTGACAGGCATCACCAATGCGGTGCGCTACATCGCCCGTGACGGCGACACGGTGACCGACATCGCACGCGGCCTCACGGATCGCCTCAATTTTGAAGCCAAGGCTGCAGGTGTCAACATCAGCGCCACCTTGAATGGCAGCGGCGTGGATATCACCAACAACACCACCGCCAGCATCACCACCACCGCAACGCTGACCACGGCCGGCACGGCGGCTGGCGGGCTGGATATCCTGTCCAGTGTCGACGTAAGAACGGATAACGGCGCCGCGGCCGCACTGTCTGCGATCGAGGGCCTGACGCAAACCGCCGTGCGCGCCGCTGCCGATTTTGGCTCTGTTCAAGGACGGATCGACATTCAGAGCGAGTATGTCAGCAATCTGATGGATTCGCTGAAATCCGGGGTCGGGGCGCTGGTGGACGCCAATATGGAAGAGACTTCGGCAAGGCTTCAGGCTTTGCAGGTCCAGCAGCAGCTTGGCATTCAGGCGCTGTCCATCGCCAACCAGTCGCCGCAGAACATCCTGTCCCTGTTCCGCTAAGGCCGGAGCCGGGGCCCACTGGGCCCCGGCCCTCCGCCTGTCCCATGACTTCGCACCATGAGGCCCTGCCATGAGCGTTGCAGCCCACGCCCAATCGACCTACGGACTGAATACCCGGACCCTGAAAACTCCGCGAGATATCGAATACGAAATCATCGCACGGATAACAGGCCGAATTCAGGCCCAACTTCCACACCAGAAAGGCCGCACCAGTGCCGAGCTGATTTCCGCCCTTAACGACAACCGTCAGCTCTGGACGGCCTTCGCAGCCGATCTGGCCAGCTCTGGCAACGCATTTCCGCAGGATCTGCGCAGCCGGCTGTTTTACCTGGCAGAATTCACCATTCGGCATACTTCACAGGTCTTGTCCGGAACCGCGCTGGCTGATCCGCTGGTCGACATAAACACCTCTGTGATGCGTGGTTTGCGTGGACAGCAGGCGCTGTCATGACCGGGCTGATCCTGAAGCTGGCGCCACATGAACGGGTCCTTATCAACGGCGCCGTCATAGAAAACGGTGAGCGCCGCAGCCGGTTCTGCATTGTCACACCCAACGCCAATATCCTGCGCCTGCGCGATGCGATCCACCCCGAACAGGCCCGAACGCCCGTCAGTCGCGTCTGCTATATTGCGCAGCTCGTCCTGTCTGGTGATGTTGAGGTCGGGGACGCTGAACCGCAATTGATGCGCGGGATCGAACAGCTCAGCCAGGTGCTGACCGACCACGACAGCCGAAGCCTGTTGACGCGGGCGTCACAAGCGGTTGTCGATGGCGAGTTCTATCCCGCCATGCGCCATCTTCGGGCACTTCTTCCACGAGAGGCGCGCCTCATGGCCGCGACTGGGCGATGAGTTATCAGCCGATTATCCCCGTCGACGGCTATGTGGGCTGGCGCTTCTTGCAGCGCACATTGCCGGCGCAATCTGCGGCCCACGCCAATTCTCCGGTAGCGCAGCGCGATGAGGCCTATACCCGCGCCAACATCGGTGCCGTGACCTCAGCCACGGATCTGGTTTCGGACCGTCGTTTACTGCGTGTCGCCCTGACCGCGTTCGGACTTGCAGATGATCTCCCCAACCGGGCCTTCATCGAAAAAGTTCTGGAAAGTTCGACAACCGAGCAAGGCAGCATGGTCGATCGCCTGACCGACAAGCGGTATTTCAAGTTGGCGCAGGCTTTTGGGTTTGCCGACGGGCCGGTCCCACGCAGCCAGAGCCCTGATTTCGCCGAGTCTCTGATAAAGCGATTTCAGGACAGGTCATTTGAAGAAGCGGTGGGCAGCCAGAACGAATCCATGCGCATGGCGCTGGCCCTGGAACGCGATCTGACCGAACTTGCCGGGCAACCCAGCACGGAGGCGACAAAATGGTATACGGTGCTGGGCACACCCAATCTGCGTGCCGTGTTCGAGACCGCGTTCTTGCTTCCCGGCAGCTTTGGCGTGCTGGATGTTGACAAGCAGGTTCAGATCCTGCGCGACAGGACGGAGCGCCTGACGGGCCAGGATACCATCAGCCAGTTCGCCGACCCCGGCGTCCTCGATTCCCTGAATCAGCGATTCCTGCTGTCGGAACAGGTCGAACAAATCCAGGCTACCAGCACGCAAAGCTCGGCCCTCAGCCTTCTACAAAATGGTCAGGCATCGCTGAATCGGCTGCTGGGGCGTTGACCTGAGGCGGTTTTCCAGGGCGTTGCCCCAATGACGCGGTGCCCAGCGCGGTGCGGCGAGTTTCTGTCGCCAGATTTGAATTGCTGTATCTTGCGATCCGCCGACGCCATGACCACGCGCGCTCACAGTTCGGCAGGCGCAGGTTCTGAGCGTGAGAAAGCCGGGCAGAAGAAAGGCCGCAGCAGCGTGCGGCGGCCTTTGCAGGGATTTTCAAGATCCGGTCAGACGACCCGTTCGACCATCATCTTCTTGATTTCGGCAATCGCCTTGGCGGGGTTCAATCCCTTCGGGCAGGTCGAGGTGCAGTTCATGATCGTATGGCAGCGATAGAGCTTGAACGGATCGTGCAGTTCGGACAGCCTTTCGCCCGTCGCCTCGTCGCGTGAGTCGATGATCCAGCGGTAGGCATGCAGCAGGGCGGCCGGGCCCAGATACCGGTCGCCATTCCACCAGTAGCTGGGGCAGGATGTCGAACAGCAGGCGCACATCACACATTCATACAGCCCATCCAGTTTTTCGCGGTCATTGATCGACTGGCGCCATTCCTTGGCCGGCGTATTCGTTTTCGTCTCCAGCCACGGCATGATCGACTCGTGCTGGGCGTAGAAATGCGTCAGATCCGGGATCAGGTCCTTGACCACCGGCATGTGCGGCAAGGGATAGATTTTGACATCGCCCTTCACCTCATCCATGCCAAAAATGCAGGCCAGCGTGTTGCGCCCGTCAATATTCATGGCACAGGAGCCGCAGATCCCCTCGCGGCAGGACCGGCGGAAGGTCAGTGTCGGGTCGATCTCGTTCTTGATCTTGATGAGCGCGTCCAGAATCATCGGCCCGCACCTGTCCAGATCGACGAAATAGGTGTCCACCCGGGGGTTTTCACCGTCATCGGGCGACCAGCGGTAGATACGGAAGGTGCGCAGATTGCTCGCGCCGGCGGGCTTGGGCCAGGTCTTGCCAGTGCGGATCTTCGAGTTCTTGGGGAGCGTCAGTTCAACCATTGTCGCCTCCTCCTCAATACACGCGCGCTTTGGGCGCGATTCGTTTCAGATCAATCCCGCCCTGATCAACGGTGGTCAACGGCTCCGTCACGACTGCGCGGTAGTCGAGGCTTACCTGGTTGCCTTCGACCCTTGCCAGCGTGTGCTTGCGCCAGTTCTTGTCGTCGCGGTTCGGATAATCCTCATGCGCATGGGCGCCGCGCGATTCCTTGCGCGCTTCGGCCGAGACGATGGTCGCCAGCGCGCAGGGCATCAGGTTCTCCAGCTCCAGCGTTTCCATCAGGTCGGAATTCCACACAAGCGAGCGGTCGGTCACCTTCAGGTCGGGCATCTTTGCCGCGACCGCGGTCATCTTTTCAACGCCTTCGGCCAGCGTCTTGTCGGTGCGGAACACCGCCGCGTCCGACTGCATGGTCCGTTGCATTTCCAGCCGCAATTCCGCCGTCGGCACACCGCCATTGGCGTTGCGCAACCGGTCGAAACGGTCCACGGCGGCCTCGACCGAGGATTTCGAGGTCTCGCGGTTGGCGCTGTTCGGGTCGATGATCTGGCCCGCCCGGATCGCCGCCGCGCGGCCGAACACGACAAGGTCGATCAATGAATTCGAACCCAGGCGGTTCGCCCCGTGCACCGACGCGCAGGCGGCTTCGCCCACGGCCATCAGGCCGGGCGCGACGCGGTTCTGGTTTTCACCATCGGCGTTCATCACCTCGCCCCAATAGTTGGTGGGGATACCGCCCATGTTGTAATGCACCGTCGGCAAAACGGGGATCGGTTCCTTGTTCAGGTCCACGCCCGCAAAGATGCGCGCCGATTCCGATATGCCGGGCAGGCGCAGGGCCAGCGTTTCCGGCGGCAGGTGGTTCAGGTGCAGGTGGATGTGATCCTTGTTCGGACCCACGCCGCGCCCCTCGCGGATTTCCATCGTCATGCAGCGCGACACCACGTCGCGCGACGCCAGATCCTTGTAGGTCGGGGCGTAGCGTTCCATGAATCGCTCGCCCTCCGAGTTGGTCAGATAGCCGCCCTCGCCGCGCGCCCCTTCGGTGATCAGGCAGCCCGCGCCATAGATCCCGGTGGGGTGGAACTGAACGAACTCCATGTCCTGCAAGGGCAGGCCGGCGCGGGCAATCATGCCGTTCCCGTCCCCGGTGCAGGTATGGGCCGAGGTCGCCGAGAAGAACGCCCGGCCATAGCCGCCGGTCGCCAGCACGACCATCTTGGCGTTGAACTGGTGCAGCGTGCCGTCATCCAGTTTCCAGGCCAGAACCCCCGTGCATTCGCCGTCATCGGTCATCAGCAGGTCCGTGGCGAAGTATTCGATGTAGAACTGCGCCTTTTCCTTCAGCGAACGGCCATAGAGCGTGTGCAGCATGGCGTGGCCGGTGCGGTCGGCGGCGGCGCAGGTGCGCTGCACTGGCGGGCCTTCGCCGAATTCGGTGGTATGGCCGCCGAACGGCCGCTGATAGATCTTGCCGTCCTCGGTGCGGCTGAACGGAACGCCGTAATGTTCCAGCTCATACACCGCCTTGGGGGCTTCGCGCGCCAGGTATTCCATCGCGTCGGTGTCGCCCAGCCAGTCCGAGCCCTTGACGGTGTCATACATGTGCCATTGCCAGCTGTCGGGACCCATGTTGCCCAGGCTTGCCGCAATGCCCCCCTGCGCCGCCACGGTGTGTGAACGGGTCGGAAAGACCTTGGTGATGCAGGCGGTTTTCAGGCCTTGCTCGGCCATGCCCAGCGTGGCGCGCAGCCCCGCGCCGCCGGCGCCCACGACCACGACGTCATAGGTATGTTCTTCGATTTGATATGCAGACATCGATCTTCCTCAGGCGCTGAACAGGATTTTGACGATCGCCAGAATTCCGGCGGCGGCCAGCGTGTAGCTGAACAGCTTGGTCAGGATCAGAAGCGTGACACGCGCCACTTTTCCGGGAACGTAATCCTCGATCACCACCTGGATGCCGATCGAAAAATGCCAGCACGCGACGCCAATGAACAGGATCGCCGTCAGCGCGTTGCCGAACTGGCCATAGGTGGCCACCAGCGCATCATAGCCACCGCCCAGAGCGCGGCCAAACGGGATCAGGAACAGGATTGTCAGCGGCACCAGCGCAGCAGAGGTCAGGCGCTGGATCCACCAGTGATGCACCCCCTCGCCAGCCTGACCCAGCCCCTGAACGCGCGAATAATCGGTCTTGAAAGCCATGTTGTCCTCCGTCACACGATCAGCAGCGTCAGGATTGTCAGCACGACGGATCCGCCGATCACAACCCAGTTGGTGCGGTTCACGGTTTCCAGCTCGAACCCCTTGCCGAAGTCCCAGAAGAAGTGGCGGATGCCGTTGCAGAAGTGGAACCAAAGTGCCCACAACGATCCGACCAGCACCAGAATGCCAAGCCACGAGGACAGCAGCCAGTCGGCGGTGGCGAAATAGTCAGGTGAATAGGCCCCGGCGACAAACCACCAGACGATCAACGTCAATCCGCCGATCAGGGCAATGCCCGTGATCCGAGTCAGAATCGAAATGTTCGACACGAGCGGCAGGCGATAGACCTGCAAATGGGGGGAAAGCGGCCGGTTGCCCCGGTTCACGTCAGCCATGATCGGACCCTCTGGTTGTGTGGTGCGCGCGGCCTTTCGGCGCGCTGGCTTGACTGTTTCAATACCCGATTTTTCAAGCGAGTCACGGGTTCAATTGGGATTTGAGGCATTGTGTCCCACGGAATACCGAAAAAAGCGCAATGCGTGATCACAAAATTTCTGCGCGTGATCACATGATTGCGGTATCATGGATCTCCAGTGTCAAACCGATGTCAGACCGGCATCAGGGCCCAGTAATCCAGATCCAGCAGCACATCCGGCAGGTATTTGCCGTCATCGCCGCGCAGGCCAGTGCCGCTGCCCGTGGTTGCCACCAGCCGCAACCGGATCGCCCCGACACCGGGTGTGCCGGTTTCGGCCTTGTCCAGAACTTCGGACCAGGCGCGCACAGTCATGCCTGAATGGCAAGGATTGGCATGGGCGCCGCCATTGATCGCCGCAATCATCTGCGCATTGGCCAGCCCGTTGAACGACAATGCCCGCGCCAGGCTGATGACATGCCCGCCATAGATCAGACGTTGTCCGTCAGGCCGGAATGTGGCGTCGAAATGCACCTTGGCGGTGTTTTGCCACAGCCTGGTGGCCAGCATGTGCTCGGCTTCTTCCACCGTGACGCCGTCGACATGCTCGATGATCTCGCCCAGGGCATAGTCGCCCAACCGATACCGCTCACCAGCCTGGGCGAAATCGTAGCGCGCGAAACTCAGCCCCTGCGGCACGACAAGATCGGCCGGCGCCACGGCCATCGACAACGCCGGCAGCACGGTTTGCGGTGCGGGCGCACCTGGATCCTGCTTGCGCACCATCACCCAGCGCACGTATTCCAGAACGGGCTCGCCGCGCTGGTTGGTGCCGGTTGTGCGCACATAGACCACGCCGGTCTTTCCGCTCGAATTCTGCTTCAGCCCGATCACTTCAGACTGCGAGCTCAGCGTATCGCCCGGATAGACAGGCCTCAGAAACCGCCCCTCGGCATAGCCCAGATTGGCCACGGCATTCAGGCTGATGTCAGGCACCGATTTGCCGAACACCGTGTGGAAAACGATCAGGTCATCCAGCGGGCTGGCCGGAAGGCCGCAGGCCTGCGCGAAAGCGTCGGACGAATAAAGCGCCCCGCGCGCCGGATAGAGCGCGTGATAGAGCGCGCGCTCGCCCCCCGATACGGTGCGCGGCACGGCGTGGCGGATCACCTCGCCCACGGAATAATCTTCAAAGAAACGGCCTTCATTGGTCTTCATCACGGATCCGCGCGCATCGGCGCCCTTTTCATCTTGCTCAAAATACTCTGGGGGAGACGCGCGCAGCGCGGCGGGGGCAACGCCCCCTGACCCCCAGGCAACGGTGGCCAACCGGAGGTAGGGCGGGGTTTTACCCCGCCGTCCCGGTCGCCTTACTGCACACCCAGTTTCATGCCGGGGTCATAGGTTCCCGGAACTTCCTTCGTCACAGCCTGCGCGCAGCGCATCACGCCCCGCGCCGCGTCGAACGCCATGGTGGGTGAGCCATGCAGCACCCATCCCTTGTGCAGGGCCTCGGACACCTTGTGACAAAACGCCGAGGTGTCGTCTTCGGTCAGCAGTCGATACAGTTGCATGATCTTATCCAAACGGGCTGGGGCCGATCCAGCCATGGATCAGGCCGACGATTCCGACAACCAGAACGGTTCCGACGATGGCGCCGATCTCCTTGCCGGGCTTGACCTCGGGGTTGGCGCTCCAGAACGGGTCGGCGCGGTTGATCAGATACACCGAGAGCTGCGCCCAGACAAACAACCCGCCGAACAGGATCAGCGCCGCCAGATCCCCCTTGACCAGCAGATGCGCAATCGCCCACAGGCGCACGGCCCATAATTGCGGATGGCGCACCCAGCGGGTCACGGCGGTTTTCATGCCCGAAGCGGCGAACAGGTAAAAGGCCAGCAGGACCAGCAGGTTGTTGATGGACCGCGCGCCGCTCGGCGGGGTCCAAAGCGGATCGACCGGGGCCCAGCGGTAGCCCAGAACCATCAGCACGATCCCGGCCAGCGCCAGCGCGGCCACCAAACCCTTGCCGGCTTCGCCCATGGCGCCGCGCGGTCCGGGCGCCAGCCGTTTGAGCCAGTGTCCAAAGCTCCAGACCAGAAGGCCTGCTATCAGAATGACGTATCCCATGTGTCTACAGGGCCTTTTGCAGTTTCAAGATTGCCTCGGCGCGTGCCAGCGTTTGCCGGGCCGTGACAATATGCAGGTTTTCGACGATCTTGCCATCCACAACGGCCACACCCAGCCCTTTTGTCGTTGCCTCGTCAAAGGCGGCGATCTGGCGGCGGGCCAGGTCGATGGCGGCGGCGTCGGGTGCGAAGCTGGCGTTGGCGACATCCAGTTGCGCCGGGTGGATCAGCGTCTTGCCGTCAAAACCCAGATCGCGCCCCTGCTCGCATTCGGCGCGCAGCCCGTCGTCATCCTTGAACGCGTTGTAAACCCCGTCCACGGCGACGATCCCGGCGGCGCGGGCGGCCAGCAGGCAAGTTTGCAGCGCGCATTGCAGGGGCAGGCGATCGACGCGGAAGCGGCAGTTCAGGTCCTTGGCCAGGTCATTGGTGCCCAGCACAAAGCCCGCCATTCGCGGCGCGGCGGCGATGCTGGCGGCGTTTAGGATGCCCAGCGGGGTTTCCATCATCGCCCAGATGCGTGTGTCAGCGGTGCCGGGGTGGCTGTCCAGAATATCGGCCAGCTGCTGGATGTCGTCTGCCGTGTTGACCTTTGGCAGCAAGATCGCCTCGGGCCGCGCCGGGGCAAGCGCGTCGAGGTCATCGCGCGCCCATTCGGTATCGAACCCGTTGATCCGGCACAGCTTCGCGCGCGGGCCGAAATCGCTGTCCTGCAACGTCCGGGCCAGCAGGGCGCGGGCGGCGGGTTTTTCGTCCACCGCCACGGCGTCCTCCAGATCGAAGATGATGGCGTCGCAGGCAAGGCCGCGCGCCTTGTCCATCGCGCGGGGTTTCGACGCTGGGATATACAGCACCGAACGGAAGGGGCGGTTGTCCATGGGTTTCTCCGACTTGAAACAATGTTGCGCGCAAACCATCAAATCCAGTCACAAATGGCAAGGGAAAATTTCTGCGATGCAGAACGACATGGCCGCAGCGGGCGCAACGCGCGGTGACTTTGCACGGGGTTTGCCACGATGCCGCACCCTGAACGGACCTCTCAACAAAACGAAGGTCCGCCATGATCCGCCATCTTGCCCCTATCTTGATCGCCCCCGCCCTGATCGCCTTCACCCTGGCCACGCAGGCCGCCGCGCAAACCGTGCCCTGCGCCCCCCGGGAACGCGTGCTGAGCTTCGTCATCGACACGCGCGGTGAGCAAAGGCTGGCCACGGGCGCGGTGCAGAATGGCGCATCGATCGACCTCTTTGCCGCCGAATCGGGCAGCTGGAGCCTGGTTCTGAATTTGCCCGATGGCCGCGCCTGCCTGCTGGCCAACGGCGACCGGTTCGAAGCCACGCGCGGCCTGCAACCGGCGCGCGGCAACCCAACCTGAGCCCGCCGTCCGTGGGCAGGCACCGACGATCTGGTCAAAAAACGACGCTGGCAGCGTTAACAGCGGCACAAACCGCGATGCTGCATCGCCGCGAGGCTTGCGCGATCCCCTGCGAGGGCTTACGCAAGGCTCGAAAAAACGCAACTGACCGGAGACTCCCATGGCCAGACCCAAAATCGCCCTCATCGGTGCGGGCCAGATCGGCGGCACGCTCGCCCATCTTGCAGCGATCAAGGAACTCGGCGACGTCGTCATGTTCGACATCGCCGAAGGCATCCCGCAGGGCAAGGCGCTCGATATCGCCGAATCCGGCCCGGCCGAGGGCTTCGATGGCAATTTCAAGGGCACCAATGATTACGCCGATATCGCGGGCGCCGATGTGTGCATCGTCACCGCCGGTGTGGCCCGCAAGCCGGGCATGTCGCGCGATGATCTGCTGGGCATCAACCTGAAGGTCATGAAGTCGGTCGGCGAGGGCATCAAGACCCACGCGCCGAACGCCTTTGTCATCTGCATCACCAACCCGCTGGACGCGATGGTCTGGGCGTTGCAGCAATTCTCGGGCCTGCCCGCGAACAAGGTTGTCGGCATGGCCGGCGTGCTGGATTCGGCCCGGTTCCGGCATTTCCTGGCCAGCGAATTTGGTGTCTCCATGCGCGACGTCACGGCTTTCGTGCTGGGCGGCCACGGCGACACCATGGTGCCGTCGGTGCGCTATTCGACCGTGGGCGGCATCCCGCTGCCCGATCTGGTCGACATGGGCTGGACCACGCAGGAAAAGCTGGACGCCATCGTGCAGCGCACCCGGGATGGCGGGGCCGAGATCGTCGGCCTGCTGAAGACCGGTTCCGCCTTTTATGCGCCCGCGACATCGGCCATCGAAATGGCCGAAGCTTACCTGCGCGACCAGAAGCGCCTGCTGCCTTGCGCCGCCTATTGTGACGGTGAACTGGGGGTGAAGGGCATGTATGTCGGCGTGCCGACGATCATCGGCGCCGGTGGCATCGAGAAGATCGTCAACATCAAGCTGAACGCCGAAGAACAGGAAATGTTCGACAAGTCGGTGGCGGCGGTTCAGGGCCTGGTGAACGCCTGCAAGGCGATCGACAACACGCTGGCCTGAGCCCGCAAACCCTGAAATGACCAACGCGCGCCCATAAGGGCGCGCGTTTTTTCATGCCGGTTCATTGTCGGGCGGTGGGGTCAGGCCGCGCCGCCGATCGCCATGAACTGATCCCACTCCAGCACCTCGGTGCCCGCGGGGCCGCGCGGCGATCCGGTATTCAGCGCCATCGCGCGCCCCAGATCGCGCACCCGGATCCCGCGATATTTGCGCAGTGGCCCGGCCAGCACCGGCGTCAACCACGGCCAGACCGCCAAGGCCACGGCTTGTGAGGCCCCGTAGCGGTTGGACGGTGTCAGGATCATGCTGGGATGAAACAGACTCAGTCGCGCGAAGCCCAGTGCCCGCAAACTGTCCTCCAGTTTCCCCTTCGAGCGAATGTAGAACACCCGTGAGCTGGACGTTGCGCCAACCGCCGACAGCAGGGAAAAATGCGCCACGCGCGCCGCCTTGCACGCCTGCGCGAAGGCCAGGGGCATGTCGTGATCGACCCGGGTAAACTCCTCGCGGCTGGATTTCGAGGGCTCGCCCACACCCAGGGTGCAGATTGCCGCGTCATGGCCCGCCAGAAACGCGCGGTAACTGTCGGGGTCGCCGACATCGACGATATGCTCGCCGATCCTTGCACCCAGCCCGGCCAGCGGCCGCCGGTTCAGCACGGTGATCCGCGTGACCTGCGCCATGGCGTCCAGCGCGCGCAGCGCCTCGCCCCCGACCGCGCCCGAGGCGCCCAACATCACAACCGAAACCATACTCTGGCCTTTCTGGCTGCCCCCAAAGCCGGGGCAGGGCATAGCTCACACCGCCGCAGTTCCATCATCAACGCGACCAGCGCCGGTCAGCAAATCAGCACGGTCCCGCAGACACCGTGACATAAGCCTCCGCGCCTCCGATACAATGCTTATCGGGTGTCGAAACCTGCCCGCAGGCTCACCTGAATTGTGGCCTTCCCGGGCTCGTGGGTCAGCCCGCAGCGTTCGATCATGCCGACCGACGCGAGATTGGTCGCGCGGGCTTGCTCCAGAACATGCGTCCAGCCAAGCGCCTTTTGGCTTTCCAACAGCAGCGCGGCATTGACCAGCCGTCCCAGCCCCTTGCGGCGATGCGCTTCGGCGACCGAAACACCCCCGGCAAACAGGCCGCCCGCCATCGGGCCCTCGGGGTGATAGCGCATGTTGCCCGACGCACAGGCCACCACGGCGCCCGTCTCATCGGTCAGGGCGGTCAGCATCGAGGGCTTGTAATCGCTGCGCAGAAAATAGGCGGGTGGCGGCATAACCCCCGCCGCAAGATTGACGCGTTGCGTGGCTGTGATCAGTCGGTCATCGGGCATGGTCTCATGGATCAACCTCCAGCCGCCGGGCAGATCATAGGACGAGACGACCGCGCGGCACATCGCGGATACGGTGTCCGCCGTGCCGGTGAAAATGTCCCAATGCGGGCAGTCCAGCCCGGTGCCGAATTCCCGCGCCAGCCTTGCAAATGTCGCGTCACGGGCAACCTTGGTCAGGCCGACAATCCCGTAGGTCTGCGCCTCGGCCCGAACGCGGTCCCAGCCATAGGCATCTGCATCCAGGACGTTCAACACCCGGCCGCCATTCGACAACAGTGGCTGCCGCTCGAACTCCGCGCTGCGCGCCCTGAGCGCCTTTTGCACGGCGATGACGCTTTCGGTTCCGACATAGTCCGCCATGTATCTGGTCCTCGCGCTCGTTCACCCACCCGGCATGGGCGCGGCCCATCTGTTATGCCAAGGCGCGGCGCATTCGCCAAGGCGCGTTTGGGTCAGTTGCCGTAAGGCAGTCAGGACAGGGCGTTGCGGAACTCCACAAACCGTGGATCGGCGCCGACGGCGGCGTTGATCGCGGTGCGCAGGGCATCGACGGATTTCAGGGGCCGCATGACCACCTCGAAGCGGGCGATCAGCCCGGCCTCGTTCAGGGTTATGAGGTCCACGCCGACGGCATCCAGATCCGCGATCTTGCACTGGAATTCCAGCGCCCAATCCGGCCCGTCGCCCATGATCCGGCGGTAGCGAAAATCCGAGAACACCCGCCCCACATGTCCCAGCACGGCGGCGACCGGTGCGCGCCCGGTCCAGGTCTTCCAGTAGGTCGGCGGCAGAAAGGCCACATCCTCTGCCAGAAGCGGCGCGATGTCCGCCTCTTGCCCCTTGGCCACGACCTCTATCATCCGTTCGATGGTCTGATGCATTGCGCGCCCTTTCGCTGTTGCCCCGCTCACGGTGGCGCGTGGCAGCGCCCTTGCCAAGCCCTTTCGCATGGCCACGCCGCGATTGACACGGGCGGGGGCAAGCGGGTCTGATCGCGGTGCACCAAGCAAGAGGCCCCGATGTCCGACGCCCCCGTCTTCGACATAGACCCGCGCGCCTTCTGGCGTGATCCCTATCCGGCGTTGAAGCACATGCGCCATGCCGCGCCCCTGGTCTATGTGCCGCAACTGGGCGCGACCCTGCTGACGCGGCGCGATGACATTTTCGAGAACGAAAAGAAGATCGACATCTTTTCATCCGATCAGCCGGACGGGCTGATGACCCGGCTGATGGGCCAGAACATGATGCGCAAGGACGGCGACGCCCACATGGCCGAGCGTCGGGCGATCTTTCCGGCGGTCTCGCCCAGAACCGTGCGGGACGTGTGGAAAGCGCAGTTCCAACGCTTCACCGCCGACCTGCTGGACGAATGGCGCCCGCGCGGGCAGGCCAACATGGTCACCGACATCGCCATGCGGATTTCCGGCGAGGCGCTGAAATGCATCACGGGCCTGACGCAGATCACCTGGCAGGAAATGGACCGGGTCAGCCAGGGCATGATGGACGGCATCGCCAATTACGCGGGCGATCCCGAGGTTGAGGCGCGCTGCAACGCCTGCACCGCCGCCATCGACGCCTACATCACCACGCGCATGGCCGAACTCAAAGCCACGCCTGACACCTCGCTATTGTCGGTGCAGATGCAGGCCGGGCTGCCCGATGCGCAGATCCGCGCCAATGTGAAACTGGCGATTTCGGGCGGCCAGAACGAGCCGCGCGACGTGATCGGCGGCGCGGTCTGGGCGTTGCTCACGCATCCCGACCAGCTGGCGATGATCCGCGATGGCCGCGCCACCTGGATGCAGGCGTTCGAGGAATACACCCGCTGGATGTCGCCCATCGGCATGTCGCCCCGCCGTATCGCCCAACGTCATGCCCTGCACGGCGTGACGCTGGAGCCGGGCGACAAGGTGTTCCTGATGTTCGGATCCGGCAACCGCGATGAGCGCGTGTTCGCCCACCCCGATACGTTCGACGTGACCCAGGACTGCGGCCCGGCCATTGCCTTTGGTGCGGGGCCGCATTTCTGCGCCGGGGCCTGGGCCTCCAGATGCCTGATCGCCGAGGTCGCGCTGCCGATGATCTTCGCGCACCTTCCGGGCCTGCGCCTGACCGGCGACGCGCCCTTTGGTGGCTGGGCGTTTCGCGGACCGCTGGCGATGCCGGTGGCGTGGAACCCCCAGGGCACTCATTGCTGGACGGCGTGACTCACCTGCGGTTAACCTGACCAACAGATACGCGCGGAAAACGCGACAAGGGCAGGGCGTGAAAAGGGCAGGGTATGAGCAACCATCTGTATTACGGCGACAACCTGGCGGTGCTGCGCGAGTCGATCGCGGATGAAAGCGTGGATCTGATCTATCTGGACCCGCCGTTCAATTCCAACGCCAGCTACAACGTGCTGTTCAAGGGCCCGCAGGGCAATGACAGCGCCGCGCAGATCGAGGCCTTCGACGACACCTGGCACTGGAACGACAGCGCCGAGGCCGCTTATGGCGATGTCATGCGTTCGGGCAACGGGGCGGCGGCGGAAATGCTGCGGGCGATGCGCGGGTTTCTGGGCGAAAACGACATGATGGCCTATCTGGCGATGATGGCCGTGCGCCTGCTGGAACTGCACCGGGTGCTGAAACCCACCGGCAGCCTGTATCTGCACTGCGACCCGACAGCGAGCCATTACCTGAAGATCCTGCTGGATGCGGTGTTCGGGGCGAAGAACTTTAAGAGCGAAGTTATTTGGAAACGTTCCAGTTCACATAATGACTCTAAGCAAGGCTTGGCAAACTATGGTCATATTCACGATGTGATATTTTTCTATTCCAAAAGTTCCCAAAAGGCATGGAACAATCAGTTCACGCCTTATCAAGAAGAATATACGGGGCGCGACTACAAGTTAGTTGAAGAAGGCACGGGCCGTCGTTTCAGGCGCGGTGATCTTACCGCTGCAAAAGGCGGTGGCGACACTAGCTATGAATGGCGAGTAAAAAAGCGTCTACAAAAAAAGGAAAGATGGATCGCCGATTTGGAACAAGAGCACGAAGCGCCGAAAGAGGGGTGGGAATACAAAGGCGTGTTCCCGTATGGTGGTCGCTTTTGGGCTTATTCCAAAGACAACATGAGAAAGTATGCGAAGGAGGGGCGTATTAGGCACACCTTTGATGGTATGCCGGAATACAAGCGTTACTTGGACGAAATGCCCGGTGTTCCTCTTCAAGATTTATGGACTGACATTCGGCCACTCTTGGCCCACGAGCGATTGGGCTACCCAACTGAGAAACCCGTCGCCCTGCTGGAACGCATTCTCAACGCCTCGTCCAACCCCGGCGAAGTGGTGCTCGATCCGTTCTGCGGCTGTGGCACCACGGTTCACGCGGCGCAGAAGCTGGGGCGCGAATGGATCGGCATCGACGTCACGCATCTGGCCATCGGCCTCATCGAAAAACGCCTGCGCGACGCTTTCGCGGATGTCGATTTCACCACCCACGGCGTGCCGCAGGATCTCGCCGGCGCGCGCGACCTGGCCAACCGCGGGCGCGAGGACAAGAACTATTATTTCGAGTTCGAAAAATGGGCGCTGTCGCTGATCGCCGCCCAGCCCGGCAACCTGTCGAAGAAAGGCGCCGACCGGGGGATCGACGGCAACATCTATTTCGCCAAGACCGCCCGCGCGATTGTCAGCGTCAAGGCGGGCGACAATATCGGTGTCGGCATGATCCGCGACCTGCGCGGCGTGATCGAACGCGAAGGGGCGGAAATCGGCGTGTTCCTGACCCTGACAGAACCCAAGAAAACCATGATCACCGAAGCCGCCGCCGCCGGTCTGTTCGAAATGGAGGGCAACGATCCCGTGCCGCGCATCCAGATCGTCACCATCGAGGACGCGCTGACCCTGCGCGACCGCGCCGTGCGCCTGCCCCTGCGCCGGGGGGACACCCGCAAGAAAGCCCCGCGCGAGGAAGATCAGGGCCGCCAGTCCGCGCTGGATCTGTGACGCGCGCCCTTCTTGACTTCGCCGTGTGGCCCGGGCCTGATCCGCGCAAATCAGGAGCGCCCGCATGACCGACACCGTTGAAGAACTGATCGACCGCCTTGCGCGCTATTGCGCCATCGACAGCCAGTCGGACGGGGACAGCCCCACCAGCCCCTCGACCGCGATCCAGCTGGACATGCAGCGCCTGCTGGTCAGCGAATTGCAGCAGATGGGCGCGCGGGATGTGACGCTGACCGATTACGGCACCGTGCTGGCGACGATCCCGGGCAATAAACCGGGGCCGACCGTGGGCTTTCTGGCGCATGTCGATACCGCGCCGCAGTTCAACGCCAGTGGCGTGAAGCCGCGCGTGATCCGGGGCTACAACGGCGGTGACATCACCTTTCCCGATGCGCCGGATCTGATCCTGTCGCCCGCCGATTTCCCCTATCTGGCGACCAAGCGGGGCGATGATCTGATCACCGCCTCGGGCACCACGCTGTTGGGCGCCGATGACAAGGCCGGCGTGGCGATCCTGATGACCGCCGCGCGCCAGATGCTGGCCGACCCGGATCTGCCCCGCCCCACCCTGCGGCTGGCCTTCACCCCGGACGAGGAAATCGGCCGCGGCGTGCACAGCCAGTTGCCCGCCGATCTGGGCGTCGATTTCGCCTATACCTTCGATGGCGGCGGGCTTGGGGAAATCGAATACGAGACGTTCTCGGCCGATTTCGCCGTGGTCAGCGTCGACGGCGTGTCCATCCACCCCGGCACCGCCAGGGGCAAGCTGGTCAACGCGATTCATCTGGCCTCGAAAATCGTCCAGACCCTGCCGCAGGTGACCCTGACGCCGGAAACCACCGACGGGCGCGACGGCTTCATCCATGCCGTGGACATGTCCGGCAGCGCCGCCGGGATGCAGGTGCGCTTCATCCTGCGTGATTTCGAACTGGACGGGCTGGCGCAAAAGGGCGCGTTGCTGCGCCAGGTCTGCGACGCCGTCGCCGCCACCGAACCCCGCGCGCGCATCACCTGCACGATCACCCCGCAATACCGCAACATGCGCTACTGGCTGGAAAAGGACATGGCGCCGGTGGATCTGGCACGGGACGCGGTGCAGGCGCTGGGGTTGGAGTTGACATCCGTGCCGATCCGCGGCGGCACCGATGGATCCCGCTTGACCGAAATGGGGGTGCCCTGCCCGAACCTGTTCACCGGCATGCAGAACCTGCACGGCCCGCTGGAATGGATCTCGGCGCAGGATATGGAGAAGGCAACAGCCTTGTGCCTGGAAATCGCCCGGCGCGCTGCGGGTTAGGCGTTCGGCGGCCGCCATCCGCGTGAGTCGTTGACCAAGGACTTCAAAACGACTCACATGGGCCCTGGACGCAAAGCCAATGAAATAAGGGCCTACCCGCCGCGCGGCCCTTGAACCGCAGATCCGTGCCCGGAGAGATCAGCATCTTGTGGTTCGGTTTCGCCCATCCACAAGACACACACCGCTACGCTGAGAGTTAAAATAATACAACAATAACAAATGCCTGGCGAATTAGCGGATATTCGAATGCAGAAATTGACCGGAACCCGGATTTTTCCTCTTGCGGCCAGTTTCGGCTTTCCCTAGATACCGCCTCACCGAAGCGGAAACGCCAAGGGACGCGCCGGAAACGACGCGGACAGGATGAGAGACCGGTGGCGCAACCGACCAAGAACGGGAGCGCTACGGATTACTTGTCCTTGCTTTTTGACATGATTAGAATTTGAAGGGATATGTGGGCGGTTTGGTTCATACGATGGATCGGACGTTTGCATATCAGCCACTTAGGTTTTGGCCGATGATAGTGGTGTCAGCTTCACTGTTTGGCGAGTTTTTGTTATTTCGGTAACTGAAGCACGTTGGACAGAAGAAAAGAACGGCCAGAGCGATCTGGTTGTGATGTGCAG
>Ga0316205_10001327_pt1 | contig 32645 bp, 24 predicted proteins | sample 3monthpyrite_MG_FD_204941 | JGI IMG/M metagenome (GOLD analysis project Ga0316205, IMG submission 204941) | Microbial mat bacterial communities from mineral coupon in-situ incubated in ocean water Damariscotta River, Maine, United States -... | ecosystem: Environmental > Aquatic > Marine >...
ATAATTTTAATCATTGTCTTAAGGTGGCTAACGGCGAGTATTTCCAGTTGTTTCATGATGACGATATGATAGACAAGGATTTTGTTGAGTGTTGCATCTCATCACTTGATGATAATCAATCAGTCGGCGTCGTTTTTACTGGCATTCGTATTATCGATGAAAATGATAATACTGTACGCGAGAATACAAATGACGCTAAAGGGCTGTCTCCGTTTGATTTTGTTTTAGGATGGTTTAAAGGTAAGGCTCCTCTCTATCTACCTAGTACTTTGTATAATACCAGGGCATTGCTTGAGGTGGGTGGTTTTCATTCCCGTAAAAATCTTTTTCCTGATCTTGTGCCTACATTTAAAATTGTTGCCGCCTATGGTCGCGTGGATGTAAAGGAAGTAAAAGCCAGCTTCAGGAGGCATTCCAGTAATATGGGAAGTACAACTCCAATAAAAGATTGGGTGGATGACGCACTGTACGTTCTTGAAGTACTCTATTCCTTATTTCCTGAAAACAAAAAAGTGTTAAAATCAGAAGGGCGTTATTACCTGTGTAAAAATATGTATCAACGCATGTTAAGAAGGCCGAAAAAAGATCGTCGGCCCCTGGACTACTGGATGATTTATCAATCTTTCGGGTTTTGTTATTCTCCGCTGAGTTTTTTTTATAAGAGCAGTTTGCCTGGTCGAGTTGTTGGTAAAATGAAAAAATCTTTTAAGTAAAGTAAAGGTTTTTTCGAGCATTTAATAAACAAGTATTACCAGTCCTGACTATCGCAATAATTTGCAGCAATCAGTGTTTCACCCGCAATTTTTTTGAAGATATTTTTTTGCTTTTCAGTCCACTTTTCCCATTTATTCGTTGGTTTGAAATTTTCATTGGCGGGTACGGGTTTCCAGTTTACCGTATCATCTTTTTTACTGGCGGTGGATGAGCCTACGATAGGCATGGATTTTATTTTATCGAAGGGATAAGTGTCAGGGTTCAATTTGTAGTGTTGCAGAATGGATTCCACTATGGGTAATGGATCGTGGAGCATATCTTCGTATTTAACCAACAAGTATTTGTCTTTGTATTTTTCCTGGAAATCCAGAATAAGCCTGGCACTGTCGTTCCAGCGTTGACAGATTTTTTTGAAGCTCATGTCGGGCCATGTTTTTATGGCAGAGTCGGCCACGTCACGTCCGTCTCTAATGACTAGCAGTAGGTTTTCATGCGGAAAAACAGTAGGGAAATAACGTAAAAACCGGGCATCCGGTTCTTTTGTCAGCATGATTTTTCCAGGCGGTACATAAGAGTAAAGGTGGGCGATAAACGATGCGCCAAACAGTGGCAGAAAATCATTTTTTTTCATTCGTTGAATGTTGCGGTAGTAATCTCCAAAAAAACCGTCCTGGAAGTCTTTTAATTTATTGGTCAGGCGTAAAAAGGGTATTTCATAAATATCATTAGGGTAGGCGCAAATATCCGGATGGTTCGCAATAACGTTGCCAATATAGTTTGTGCCAGATCGAGGTGCGACTCCAAATACCATTAGCGTAGCCGGGTGTTTTGGGCCCCTGATGGTTTTTGCGCTTTCTATTGCTGTATCACTGACGTCTTCAGTATCCAGATCCAGTGAATAGGCGTCGTCGTAGTCCTTTTTATTGCGCCAGATTGCTTCATAACCATTAATCAGGTTGTTTTTAATCTGCCATAGGAGATTTTTCAATTTCATAAATGTATTACCATTAGGATCAGATTCTAAATGTTATTTTCTTTGTTTCACTACTTTTGCAGGGTTGCCTACAGCGATGGCGTTATCTGGTATATGACCTGTGACAACGGATCCTGCTCCGATGACTGCGCCTTTACCTATATGAGCTCCATCCAGAACGACAACGCCGGTCCCCAGCCAAGCTTCGTCACCAATCTTGATGCCGCCCTTTGAGCAAATGGGTTGCTCCCGCATGGGTGTACCGAGTGCTATTTCATGGTTATAGGAATACAGAGTGCAGTTTGCTGCAATCATGACCCCGCTGCCAATCTCTATGGGGCTTAAATAGGCTTTCAATATCGAGTTGTGGTGTATGCTGGCCTGGTCACCCAATAAGATCTCACCTTCTTGTCCGGTCTCTAGAATGCAGTTTTTGTACAGGCTGACTTTATCTCCCAGCCGGATTTTACCACCGCCTTTTCTTTGTAAAATTACGAGATTATCACCAATAAAGTTGTTTTTACCCAATTCAAGGGCATGATGATGCAGTCTGGCAGTTGGAGATATGTATCCCCATCCATTTTTATTGATATAGGCTAGCGGTATGCTTTCCATATCGGGAGGGGCTGTGATCGATGCCAGCCTCATTGCCAGTCTGCCTGTTCTTGACCAGCTGGATTGGCGCATCCAGAATCGATACCAGCGTTTTCTATACCGAGCAGGGAAAAAACCGGAGTTTGTGTTGATTAGTGGCATTCTTAAGCCTACGGTAACAATTATTTGAAAAAACAATATATTGCAGATTAATTAAGTATAAAGCAAAGATCAAGTGACAGATTTTTTTTCTAGTGGCTTGAGTGTTTGGTTTTACGCGTCTTACAGGAGCTGGAGTATGTGTTTTGAGCGGAGGTAAAAGGAAATTACTCAGTTTACAGAAGCAGGAGTCAGCCCTGATGTAAGTAGTAGATCTTAATCGAAAGTGCTCATAAAACTAAAATAATTAGATTAAAAATAGTCGCTTACGTCTTTCTTTAGTAAACGATAGCGGATATTATATTAACTTGAAAATTTGGAGTAAGTGACGGCAGAGTATTTTTCGTGCGTCTGCATATCTGGCAAATGATGCCTCCTATTTCCTGTCCCGGTGATGTATAACAAGGATTAAAGATTTTTCATGAAAGTGTTTTATATATCGTCTCGATTGAATGTCCCTGATGGGTCTTCAGTGCATGGCCGGGCATTTGTCGCCAGCGTGAAAAAATTGGGGCACGAAATTGAAACCTACCCGGAAATTACTGACTTGCCTGAGGTCGTGTCTAAAAAGGGGGAAGTAAAAAAGGATATATTGTATTACATTAAACGACTCAGGTTAAAGGTGCTTTTCGGGCGCCTGAAAAGAATCGGGCCCAATACAGCCGATGCCATAAAATTCCTTGAAGGCATGACTCAAAGCGTGAAAGATTTCATTAAAATGCGGGCTTTAGTGAATGAGTTTCACCCGGATATTATTGTCTACAGGAAATATCTTTTTAATTTTTCTGCTGTTTGGCTGGCCAAAACTTCGGGTATACCATGCGTTGCAGAAATTAATTCACTTAATATTGCTGAATCCAGGCTGGAAAGAGGGAAAAGAAGGTCTTCTGCATTTTCACATTGGGCAGAAAAATATCCTTTAAAGCGCTCCAATCATGTTTTTTGTGTGTCGGAAGCGATTAAAAATGTTTTAGCAACATTTCTTACTGGCGATAAAATCAGTGTTATTCCAAACGGTGTTGATGCGGATGTATTTGATCGTGAGCGTTTTAATTCGCTGGAAATTAAGCATGATCTGGGTCTGGAAGGGAAGCTGGTATTAGGTTATGCGGGATCGTATCAGGCTTGGCATGATGTTAAAAAATCCGTAGAAGTGATTGAACAGTTGCATGAGATGGATAACGCCTATCATTTACTTCTTATCGGTAACGGTAAGGAATATTCTCGAATTAAAGAGTATATAGACAGTCGAAATTTATCAGATTGTGTCACACAAGTGGATTATGTGTATCATGCTGATATGCCGAGATATCTTGCTGCTTTTGATGTCGCTATTATGACCTATCCAGTTTTCGATGGCTTTTACTTTTCGCCATTGAAAATGTATGAATATATGGCGATGTCAATTCCAGTCGTCTCTACAGATATAGGGCAGATTGGTGATGTGATTGAGAACGGAAAAACAGGAGCCCTGGTGGTAGATCCCACTACGGATGAATTTGTTGAAGCAATCAAAAGCGTAACTGTGCCCAGGGAAAAGCTCATGGATATGGGGGCTACCGCACGATACACTGCGATTGAAAAACACAGCTGGTTGGTGAACGCCAGAGAAGTTATGGATTTGTGTAACAGTCTATTGGAAAAAAATTAGCATTACACTGGAGCAAACACCGCGTTAAGTCATACCAACTTGTTAGAAGCGAAGGGTGAGTAATAGAAATGGCAGTTAATAATAAGATGAGGCATGCGTAAAATGAAAGCAACATTTATTGTTGGTACCGGGCGTTGTGGGTCGACCTTATTGCATGAAATTCTGGCTAAGCATGAAGATGTTAGTTTTTTTTCTAACTTTGAAGATAATCATAAAAAGCTCGGTTTTATTGGTCCTTATGCAGGTGCCTTGTACCGTAATAATCATTTTTCTTTTTCCAGGGTCGGGAAAAAAAGGTTTGCTCCCAGTGAAGCCTATCAACTTATTGCCAGGAAAATTTCCCCAATCTATGTCCGGCCGTACAGGGACTTAACGGCTGAGGATCTAACTCCCTGGATGAAGAAGCGTTTTTATGATTATTTTTACAAAAGTTATATCAGGTACGGGAAACCGGGGTTTATTCATAAGTATACCGGATGGTCGCGTCTGGGTTTTTTCGCAGAAATTTTTCCAGAAGCTAAATTTGTTCACATAGTCAGGGATGGACGTGCAGTAGCTAATTCCTGGTTGCAGATGACATGGTGGGGTGGCTATGAAGGTGTCGATAACTGGTTGTGGGGGCCGCTATCAAAAGAAGATTACCAGGAATGGGAAAATAATAATCGATCATTCGTCAGTCTGGCGGGAATTAGCTGGAGAATGTTGATGGACTCTTATGAGAAGGCTAGTAGTGAGCTTGATCAAGAAAGGTATTTGCAAATCAAGTACGAAGATTTTTTGACTAATCCCAGAGATCAAATGAAAAAAGTGCTCGAATTTTCAGGTCAGGAGTGGGATGAAAATTTCGAGAAACAGTTTAACCGATTTGAAATACGTAAATCCAGAGAGAGAGCGTTCGAGGACGATCTCAGTCCGGAGCAACTTGAAGTCTTGCAGAATTGCCTGCAGGAAAAGTTAATAAAATATGGCTATTCGTAGTGCCTGAGCTCCGCTGCTGCACCGTTAGTGGTTTTGAGATTATGCCTGTCGAGTATATTGTGCGCGAATTATCTATTTTTATTAATTAGCGCGGTTGTTGTAATATTTTTTCTATTGAACTATTCAGGGTCATATATCCTTCGCGGTTAATATGAAGGTCATCTTTCCGGTAACGTGATGGCATGGTTCCATTGCTATGATAGATTGCTTCCATATCCACTACTCTAATGCCATCACCCTGTAAGGTCTTGATATAGTTATTGACTTCAGTGACGCTTTTCCGAATTCCTTTGGTGCCGTATATTTTTCTGAATAAGCCGAATTCACCAGGAGGCAAGATTGTCATGAGTTCAATATTGATATTTTCCTGCTTTAATCGTGTGACAAGGTTGAGTATGTTTTGTTGAGTATTTTTGATTATTTTGTGTGCCTTGTGAGGAAAAAAACCAATGGCCTTCAGGTCATTAATGCCTGTTTGAATTATAACCGTGTCAGGTTTTAATGGGATAACATCGTGATCAAGACGTAGTAGCGACATGCTGCTGGTTTCTCCATGTCTTCCCCGTTTTATAATTTCTATGGTTTTATTATTGGGTAAGGGCGACCACATGGCAATCCGGGAATCCCCGAAGAGTATAATTTTCTTTTTATGGCTATCGACCTGTCCAATCATCGTTGAATTATCTTTCAGGTGCAAGTTTTGACCGGCAGGATCCAGCTGGACTTTTAGCTGGTTTTTATATGTTTTCGATAGTTCCGAATATAATGCGTAATTCAGGCTGATTGATAAGGTCAGCAATGAAAGAAGTATGATAATTATTTTCACTGAATTTATTCGTTACCTAGTCTTTTTTACTGGGCACGATGAGAATCGGGCATTTTGTATTTTTCAATACTTCCTCTGTTGAACCACCAATAATAAGCTTGTAAACCGCACTATGCCCATGTGAACCCATGATAATTATATCCGTGGGGTGATTTTGTGACTCTTTCAGGATTGACTCGGCAATCGGCCCCTGAATGCATTGCGTGGAAACTTCCAGTCCTTTTGCTTGTAAATTTTCTGCATTTGCGTGTAGTTTTCTCCTGTGTTCATGGATATGTTCCGAAATAAAATCCCTTTCTTCTTGCGGGCCCGGCTCATAACCAATGAAATCAGGCTCGGGATCTACTACATGGAGTAATCTGATCTTAGAGGGAGATGATTTACCCAATTTCTCAGCTTCAGCAATAACAGAGTCTGTAACAGGCGAGAAATCAATCGCAACTAGAATATTCATTTCATTATTTCCTATTAAGCAAGTCAGTTTCTAATATCTTTCGAGCTAACAAGTTTCCCACAATCTTGCAGCCTTCTGGAGTGAAATGGCCATGTGATTGCTCCCAATATAAAAGTTTGTCCGGGTAATTTTTTCTGCTGGAGTCGAAATCGGGTGTTGGGTCAACTATTGTATACTGGTTATTACCGATAGCTTTGTATGGAAAAGAAGATTTGAATTTGGATCGGTTTATTCGCGTGGGTATGTCGAGTATTAACAGTGAAGCATCGCTGTTGGTAGTCACTTGATTAATTTCCCTCAGTAGCATTGCCGACAGGCCAGCCTTATAGCTGACCTTGTCTTCATTTTTAGCTTTTTTACCTTTATCTAAGTTTGTACTATTTTTCTTGTTTGTTTTCTTTGGAGAGAGCGTTTTTTTCACCATTAAAGCAACACGTTCTCTTGCCCAGTTGTATAAATGGCTATTGCCTGCGAGCCATCGATAGGTTGCGTACTGAAATAGTGTTTCGCGAATTTTTACTCCAGGTAAATATTGATTTTTGTCGGGAAGTATCTTGCCGTCTTCCAGTTTGAATAGTCGTGATCTCAGGTTTTCATCCGGGTCAGTAGAATGCCAGAATAACAAGACGAGATCGGGTTGGTATTTAATGCCTTCTTCCTTGAGCATAATTAATTCTTCTGCGGTGCCAAACCCGGAAACAGATAGATTAATGATTTCATTCTTGATGCCAGCGACAGATAGTTGGTTGCTCATGACAGTCAGTAATGAGTCTTTAATGTCAACGCCATAGCCCATTCCGAAAGAGTCTCCCAGCACTACAATTCGTTTCACACCGGCTGGTTTTTCATAGGGAGTTTCTTCATCCGCGCGAATTCCAGATGAATTGGTTTTGATGTGTACGCGATAGTCGGGGGTGTTGTGCCAATAAGACTGGCCTGGCATATTGCCGCGTATACCGTGTTCGGTGGCTACAACATAGCGAGGAAGCATGGCTTGAGGCTTGATTGTTCTGAGGTAGATCTCAGCTGCAAATGATATCCAGAAAATGACGAAAACGGCTTTTGCAACGTTTTTGAGTATCTGCGTTAGTCGTATGCTGGATTTATTAGAAGGCAAAATATATAAACTCCTGCTTCTGTGTGTTAGACAAAACCAGTAATGACATGATGACATATGTCCACACATTTAATCGAACAAACCAATGCCAGTTTTTCATCGGGTCCAGATTGTTGGTAACCGCTTGAACAACCTGAAATGTTATCAAGAACCAGCTGTAGTAAATAATAGTTTTCAAATTTTCGTAGGCCTCTGGAGAGCCAAGTGGGCTGAGGAAAATTGATTCAAGAAAGACACCGATTGTGGTCACATTCTGGGCGCGGAATATCAGCCAGCCCATGCAAGTGAAATGGAACATGATGATGCCCAGAATGCCCATTACCCACCAGGAATAAGCCCCTTTCTCAGTACGAAGACCAGATAATCTATAAGCAATTAGTAGTAAACCGTGGTACGCACCCCAGATTACAAATGTCCAGGAAGCACCGTGCCATAGTCCACCCAGTAGCATGGTCAGAAACAGATTTCGGTAGTTTCTTAAGGTGCCGCCTCTGTTGCCACCTAATGGTATGTATAAGTAGTCGCGCAGCCATGTAGACAAACTGATATGCCATTGGCGCCAGAAGCTGGATGGGCTGGTGGCAAAGTAAGGTAGCTTGAAATTTAACATCAGGTTAAAACCTAATAATTTAGCTACACCTCTGGCTATGTCGGTGTATCCTGAAAAGTCACAATATATTTGCAAGGCAAAAGCATATATGCCGAAGAGTAGTCGTAAGCCATCCTGAGGTACTTCACCCCCGTGTGAAAGAGAGTCATATGGCCCAAAAGTATCATTAACAACACCTGAGAGATTGTCGGCAATAACGACCTTTTTGAACAGTCCCCAGACGATGAGCCATACAGCCCCTCGCCAGATATCCCAGTTCAGAGAAGGCCGGACTTCCTGGAATTGTGGTAACAGTTGTTTGCCACGTTCTATTGGGCCTGCTACCAGTTGAGGAAAGAAGGAGACATAGGTACCAAACTCCAATAGACTTTTACTTGCGTTCATTTCCTTGCGATAGACGTCTATGGTGTAACTCATAGTCTGGAAGGTATAAAACGATATGCCAACCGGTAGTATGACATTTAAGGTCCAGAATCCAGGCGTTACACCGAATAATGATTCGGACAGAACAATCATGTTGTCGGTGAAAAAGTTAAAGTATTTGAAGAAACCAAGAATAGATAGATTGGAAATAATGCTGGTAGCCAGGAAAAATTTCCTGCGGTAGGATTCGTTCCATTTTTCCATGACTGGATAGAAAAGGTTAAAAACGATGACGACGATAATGCTACTGGCTAATACCCATAAGCCGAGTTCGTTCGCCATGGTTTTATCCCAGACCTGTGAGAATGAGATGCCCGTCTGGATGGTGTTTAAATCCGAGTAAGGTATGGTTACAAAAAACAGAGCAGATAAAATCAGGAATAGAGAGGACTTAACACGTCTTTCAACGGTAAGTTTGCCGCGATCGATCATCAGGGCGGCAGTGTAATCCACGAAGGTGGAAATGACGATCAGGTAGAGAAAACGTGTATCCCACCAACCGTAAAACAAGTAACTGGAGCCTAAGAGAAGCGCATTTTGAAGTACCAGTCGTCCTCGAAGAGACCAATAGAGGGCTAATACGATAATAAAAAATATAAAAAACTCTATTGTATTAAATAACATTCTCTATCCTGGTGTATTCCATTAATATAGACAGGTCTGGGATACAATATCTGACCTGTGAAATGGCTATCAACCTGAAAATTACGCTTTCCTGAAAATATCTAGATGCATAAATCCTAATAGGCCGAGTCTTACAAAAGTCGTTCTTAACCCTGTAAGTTGATAAGCATAAATCTTTGAAAAAATATAATAATCTCCATATTTCAGGCATCTAGGTGTTATTTCTAGTATATTCTTTGTTTATGTATGATATCAGGCTGTTTTAGCTGCGAAAAGCACTAACATCATATTTCAAGTTGTAATTAAGCCAGATCAGGTTAAAGATTGGGTGATTTTGATGTTTTATACTCGCGGACTTTAGGCATGACCTCGTGCAGTTTGGTAATAATAAAGGCACCTAATCCTCATTACTCACAGGTAGACCGTAGATCAAGCTGAATAATAAATGATTATTAGGCAAGCAATTTTGGTGCCATTAATTATTTTATAAGGAGGGAGGTTATTTAAAAGGACTGTAATATCAAAATGAATAGTATTTTAACTGTTGTCATATAGCCTCACAGGCGTGCTTTCTTTGGTGTTATCAGAGTAAGAGGTTAAGAGATTGTTCATTAATAATTGAAGCCTTTAAAGTTATTATCTCTATGAGTGATACAGATGAATAGAGTTCTTTAAATAGGTATCAGGTCATAACTGCGTGGAAGTAAATATATAATTTGGCGAATTTTTAAGCTGGATTTGTTTTTACAAATTGACGAAAAATGGGAGTGACAGAGTTAATTTTGGAATAGTCTTTGTTCTGTATTTGTGTTGCACATAAATACGATATTACGTAACATTAATAGCGGCTAATAGTACATTCTAAGATCAATTTTTTATCTATTTAACGAGTCATGGACGTTCTTAAGTTTTTATAGCGTAGATAAGTTAAAATGACTGAAGTCATAGATGGTTGTTCAGCTTATTAAATCTTAATGCTTGTAAGGCTCGTAACCCCTATGACCTCTGAGAAATTTATTTAAAGTAGCGCTTCAGTAAAATAAAGCTCTTCTACGAAAATTTGGGGCACCAAGGTTTAAATGGATTTTTTATTAGCTTAAATAGCGTTGAATTTTCATATTATCGATAAGACTTATTAACGATCACACGGTACATAGATCCATGATTAAGTATGTGTATATTTGTTCGGCCGGCCATTCTGGATCTACATTATTGGACCTTATTTTAGGATCTCACTCAAAAATAAAGTCATTAGGTGAAGTGTCTCATCTACCTAAAAATATTACACTGAATACAAAGTGTAGCTGTGGATCGGATGTAGTCGATTGTCCGATGTGGAATCCAGTCATAGCAAAATTAGGTGAGGACTTAGGGGTCAGTGTTTTTGATAATCCATACGCATTAAATACAGGTTATCCTAAGGCTACAACAGTTGTAGATAAATCTAAGCAAACTCCCCTTTATCTTCTCAAGAGGAAATTTGTGCATGGTTTGATTTATTTGGAGCAGCGGTATTCAATTAATATTTTTCAGTCATTTAAGCAGCATTTCTATAAAAGTATTGTAGCTCGCTTTAATATATATAATGCAGTCCGTGAGCATGAAAATGTAGATATAGTAATTGATTCATCTAAAACATATTTGGAAGCATTGTCTTTATATATGAATAATCCTGATGAAATGAGAATAATATTATTGTCGCGTGATGGTAGAGGTGTTATGTATTCAAATATGAAAAGGAATTTAGGTAGAAAGAATGGGCTTGTGGGATGGCTGCACTATTATTCTAGATTTATAACATTAATGGACCGTCATATTAAACCTGAGCACGTTTTGAATGTGCATTACGAAGATATGGCAGAAAATACTGAGAATGTGATAAAAAATATTTGTCATTTTTTTGATTTGGATTATGAGAAATCAATGTTAGATTTTTCTTCGAGTGAGCATCATATTACTAATGGTAATGATATGCGTTTTTCTGCTACATCAGAAATAAAATTAGATACTGCCTGGAAGAAAAAATTATCGGAAGATGATTTTAAATATTTTGAAAAAAAAGCGGGAGAGCTAAATAGAAAAATGGGATATCACCAGGTGTGATAAATTTTATATATAAAATTAAGGTTTGATAGGTATGTCGAAATTTTTAGCGGGTCGTAAGCCGAAAATTAAAAGCTGGAAAAAATTCGGAAAAATTGTTCGATCAAGAGGGTGTCATTTGCTAGATCGAATAGATGAGTTTCCCGACTCGGTATTAATCAGTGGTTGCCAACGTTCTGGAGGCACTATGTTGGCCAATGTAATTACGCACAGTGAGGGGATGGTAAATTTTGCCTGGAGTAAAGATGACGAGCTTGATGCGGCGCAAATTCTTTCGGGATATAAGGGTCATGACATAAAAGGACGGCATTGTTTTCAAACCACTTTCTTGAATGAATGTTACACTGAATATTTTTCACATAATACCGAGTTCAAGTTAATTTGGTTGTTGAGAAATCCGCACTCCGTTGTTTATTCGCTGTTGCATAACTGGAGTAGATTTGCATTAAATGAATTGTTTTCAGGGTGTGGTTTTTCTCTACTGCCTGAACAGTCGATGATGAGATATCAGCGTTATGGTTATTTGGGTATTAGTCGTTTAGAAAGAGCGTGTTATTCCTACAACGCTAAAATATTACAGGCAAGTAAAATTATTAATATTTTAGGTCAAGAAAATATAATGGTTGTTGATTACAATGATTTGGTTACGAGAAAGCATGAATTGTTACCAATGATCTACAGTTTCATTAACTTACCGTATCAGCTAAGTTATGCTGATTCGATAAGCACCCGTAGTTTGGGGAAATCTGATCGCTTATCAAAAAAAGAAAAAAAATCAACCGATGAGTTGTGTATGCCCGTATATAATGATGCTCTCAAGCTACTTTCTTATTGAAAGCATGCTGAATTGCATTTTTAATTCGGTATCTTCAGGTAGCCTAGTGGGTCTAAGTGAGAAGAGTGTATGCGTTATTTGATAATTTCATCTGATACTTACCCCCCCTTTCGGGTGGATGTGTCAGTGCTATTTGGCGAAGAAATGATCAGGCTTGGGCATAATATCGATTGGATTTTGCAGTCAGAAAATGAGTGCAAGGAAGATTATATTATAGATTGGAAAGGGTCGCGTGTTTATGTCGGCTCTACAGATCTGAAGGAATCGAGGCTAAATAGGATTAAAAAACACTTTTTAGGTCTTAGGCATGACCTAAAAGTATTTAAGCTGGCGGCGAAAAATAATTATGATTTCATTCAGGTAAAAGACAAGTTTTTGATATCATTTTTTGCGATTTTAGCAGCAAAGAAAAATCATTGTAAGTTTATTTTTTGGTTGTCATATCCGTTCCCTGAAGCCTCATTATATGAGGCGCGTGTTGGTACAGCACGTTATCCTTTTCTTTATAAAATTAGAGGATATTTTTTTAAGTTCATTCTATATCGTATTATCGCAAAATACGCAGATCATGTTTTTGTTCAAAGTGAGCAAATGAAAAAAGATGTTCTTAAGGAAGGTATGAAAGAGGACAAAGTTACTCCAGTACCTATGGGTATCTCATTGGATATGCTTAAAGAATCACCGGGTCTTCAGCAGGCTAACATGAAAAAAGGCGATCATAATATTGTATATTTAGGTACTTTGCTTGGTACAAGGAAGCTAGATTTTCTTATACGTGTATTTGCTTTGGTTTTGGAACGATTACCCGATGCTATTTTGTATATGGTTGGTCCCGAAGAGTTGCCTGGTGATTTAAAAATATTGCAAAAAGAAGCTTTGAGACTTGGTGTATTGGAAAAGGTTGTGTTTACAGGAAGGTTGCCGAGAGAAGAGGCATTTTCATATATTCGTCAAGCTGATGTATGTGTTTCACCTTTTTATCCTACTCAAATCCTAAATTCTACGTCACCAACAAAATTGATTGAATACATGGCATTGAAGAAGCCCGTTGTTGCGAATGATCACCCTGATCAAAGCTTGGTCATTTCTGAAAGTGGAGGAGGGATATGTGTCCCATATCAAGAGGATGCTTTTGCAGCGGCAATAGTAAAAATACTTTTAGATCCTGGCATGGCTGAATTAATGGCGAAAAAAGGGTATCAATATGTCACTGAGTGTAGGACATATACTTATTTATCAGAATTAATTGATGGGAAATATAAGGAAATAAGGGCATCTTGATCTCCGGTAGGCTGAGAATATTCTCTATGTTTGTTATTATATGAATAAATTACGACAAACACATGATTTAGATTGTGATGGCCTATCAATAATAATTAAAAAATATATTCGAAGTTACAGTCAATATGTTTAGCTGAAAAGTATTGTGCTGTCTTTGTTTCATGGGTTTAATTAGAGGCGGTGCTGGTCTGTCTACATTAATCTGCAGAAGACTTGTTTACAGGTATATTTTATAGAATGACACTAGTTATCTGGCTAATGGCATGTACACTTTAAAGACTTTATAAAAATAGAGAAATTATGAGCCGAGTCCCTTATATACTTTTCATCTCCATTTTCTTTTTTGATTATATGGCATTAAGGCTGCACATATTACCCAAAGGTTTTGTCTTTTTCCCTGAGTTATTATCTGCTTTTTTGTTTATTTTCATTCTTTTAAAAGCTGCGCATACTAAATCTTTCGCTTTGCATCCAAAATATATTATTCTGTTTGCAATTTATTTCATACATATTATTTCAGCTATTATTTTAAATGGTGTTCCCGAAGGGGCTATATTCTCTGGTATTCGGTATCATATGAAATATATTCCTTTCTTTCTTTTGCCTGCTGTCTATGAATATTCAGATAAGCAAATGAGTATGCAGCTGAAGGTGCTTTTAATGCTGGCGCTTATGCAATTACCCGTTTCGTTCTTCCAGAGATTTGTTCAGTTTCGCGGACTGTTTACGGGCGATGAAGTTAGGGGGACTCTAACTGTTTCATCAGCATTGTCGATTTTACTGATTTCTACGATTTCAGTGTTACTTGCTTTGTACTTAAAAAAGAGATTATCAGCAAAGCATTTCATAGTTCTTATATTCTTACTGTTTCTACCAACGACAATCAATGAGACCAAGGGGACGTTGATTTTATTCCCATTAGCTGTATTTACTGTTTTGCTGGTTTCTGCAAAGGACAGGGAGGCCAGAAAAAAAATCATGCTTGTTTCTACTCTGCTAGCTATGTTTGGTTTTGTATTCATCGGTTCATATAGCTTGTTTTATATCAAGGAAGAAGGACGAGGAGGAGTGATGAGCTTTTTTACTAATCCTGACCAGCTTACGCATTATTTATACAGAGGATCCACATTTGATCCAGAGTTACTGAAAGCGAAAAAAGGCGGTGAAGGGGTAGTAGAAACCGCGCATGAAGAAGACAAACAACATGAAACAAGAATTGATAGGATGATTGCTCCCATTTCGCTACTTTCTAATGAGCCGCTAAAGCTAGTTTTCGGTTTAGGCATTGGGAATGTTAATCACACTAAGAAAGAAGTATTTATGGGCGATTATATGCATTTAAGCGTCTTGATAGGTGCAACATCAACAGTAATCAGCTTATTGTTATGGGAGACAGGAATCCTTGGATTGTTTATGTTTTTACTGTTTATTTTCATGATCTTTAAGGATGCTCGAAAGCTTAGTAATACGGATAGTTTTTCAGGTGCGATAGCCTTAGGTTGGCTTGGGGTTGTGGTGATATTTTTCATGTCATTACCTTACAAGAATGTTTTAGAATTTAATACGCTAGGTTACCTCTTTTGGTATCTCTCTGGCTATATTGTGACTACTCATAGAAGGCAAATGTATGAGTTGTATAGGAAGAATATAAGGGAACGTTACTCTAGGTTTTCTAAAGAAAAAAGTAGGCATCCGGAGGAATGAGCATTATATGTGATAGTGAACATGCCTGTATTTTTTAATTACTTTCGAATGAAAAATATTTTTAAGTAATTAGGAAAATTAGATACGTTGTTTTTATTGTCACTAGTTTGAAAATATTCATGCTTGTTATTTAGTGTTGCATCGCTCCCATATCAAGGGGGGCTGTCCTTGTATTGCAATTAAAATCATTAAGTCTTTTTTCTTTGCGACTTTTACAGTTACTTTGATTATTTACCAGATTGGGGTAGGCTATAGGCAGATCTTGATTTGAGAATGATTGGCCTGTTTTAAGCGCTGTAGATCCTGTGCTAAGAGAAAAGTCGTCTGGCGTTGGTAGGTTGTCAGGACCTACCTCATTCCAATTGTTTCTTTTCAAGCGGGGGTTCCCTATTTTATCAGTGGTTTTATCTTGGCACTTAATATCAGCTTGTAAAATGTCCCAGTGATTATGATGAAGGCTAGTATTAGTGGGTGTAATTTTACAAGCCTTGGGTCCTAGCTTGCTCCCAGAAAATATATTGTTATATATCTCCACGGAATCATAAAAGTTGGTACCGTCGTGTAGCTTTACATAGGTGGCAGTCTCAATAAGGGTGTTGTTTATGAATTTAACTCCAATCTTTTTGCCCGCTTTTTCTGCTTTTTTTTCTAACCCCATAAGTAGGCCACCAGTTCTCACCAATAAATTGTTGCGAACAACATTATTAATAGAATCGTACATTTTCTTATAAGATTCAACTTTTACATCGATACCGCCGCCATACTTGTGTCCGTCATCCTGTCTATTATAAGTATATTGACTATCCCTAGCGCCGACTAATAAATTATTTTCTATGATATTGCTTGAACTATTGTCTATGTAAATATTAGTTGATCTAACTGCAGCTATTGTATTGCCTCTCACCAGGTTGTTGCGAGAACCTCGGAGCATCACTATGCCTTCGCCAAAGCTTTCATGAATATAGTTATCTTCAAAGATATTGTGGTGGCTATTTACCGCGCTATTACAAGTTGGCCAAGTCTTGCTTACAGCAATCCAGTCTCCTTGCTTCCATCCGATGGCGCAATGGCTGGTATCGTTGTTCCGCATAATATTATAGGAAGTCCCTCGACTAAAAATTACACTATTGCCCGCCGTGTGGTGTATCTCATTATGTTCGACTATAGCATGGTGAAGTTTTTTATTGAGAACAATTCCGCGGCCGGCAGAATGGGTGATACGCAAATTTTGTATAGTGACATAATTGGCATTTATTTTTACCAGTCCTGAATAGGCCTTTTCAGGGACAGCAATTGGAGAATTAATACAAGAGCCGGGTTCATTTGGGCACGGGCCAGTATACGAACCCTCAATTGTCGGTTTTGTTGTGTTTCTTGGAACTCCAATTGTTTCCTTTCCTTCTTTCATGTAATAGGAACCAATGATTGTGCGATTATCCTCTGTACCACTCCATTTAACAGTCAGCTGCGATCTAGTCCAAGTAGCACCAGCTAGTAAATATACATCATCTCCTTTTTTTGCTGAGAATCTTTTTATTTTCTTCAAGCTTTTCCAAGCATTAGCATGAGATTTCCCATTAGCATAATCATCACCATCGGGTTTTACATAGTAGGTGGCTGCAAAAGCATTGCCTGCGAACATTAGTACTGATATAGCTGTGATAGATAAGTAATATTTCATTTTATGACTTAAGCCTAAACTGCTTCTTAAAATTGTATTATTAAACAATCAATGTTTAATAACAATATTCTATTTATATCGTCAGGGTAATAATAATTACTGTGAGAAATTAGATGTAAATTTTACTCATTTACTCAGAGTAAAATTGGTATGGTGAGTAACAAAGCAGAAGGATAAATACAGTGCTAGTACTATGTTAGTTAAAATATGTAATGATATTACAACAATACAAGCAGAAAGGATGTCGTGTTATTAAGAAGCGGCCACTACTTGTTAATAGTGGCCGCTAAACTTAGTTTGTAAGGCTAATGTTACTTAGTAGTTAGATTAGTTACTACTAAAAGTGAGGGTTAGCCCGACGGGAGCATCTATTGTCACGACAGAAGTTATTGAAATAGAGTTTTGGTCAATGGCGCCCATATCGGGAGTGGCATCTCGGTTGTTACAGAAGAAGTCCTTAGAAGCCTCTGTAAGGTCAATATTGCAATTACCAGTAAGCTCATTGGCATGGTTGAATTCTAATGAAAATACTGAATTGGTTTGAGCTTTGGCAGAATTAATTACTGGTGAATCAGATTTCGGCTTAAAATCATCAGCAGAGGGAATATTGGTAATAGATACAGAGTCCCAGTTAGTCCTACTTAATTTAGGATTTCCTGTTGTATCACCAGAATTGCCGATACAGTCGGCATCATTTTGCAAATCACCCCAGTGGTTATGGTGCACATTTACATTTTGGGTTGGAGTGATCTTGCATCCATTCTCAGCGATGAGGCTACCGTAGAAAATATTATTGGCTATTTCTACTGAATCATAAAACTGCGAGTCATCATTTAGTTTTATATAAGATGCAGTTTCAATAAGCGTGTTGTTTAAGAACTTAACACCTAGTTTTCTTCCTTCTAGCTCAGCTTCAGGTTCTAGCCCCATTAATAGGCCGCCAGTTCTGAACAATAGATTGTTACGTACTATATTATTAACCGAGTCATACATTTTAGAATAAGATTCTACTTTAACGTCTATCCCCCCACCATATTTGTGGCCATCGGGAGCATTGTTATAGGTATATTCACCATCTCTGTCGCCAATCAAAATATTGTTTTCGATAATATTGTTGGATCCGTTATCCATATAAATATTTGTTGATCTTACGCCAACTATTTTGTTGCCTCGCACTATATTGTAACTAGAGCCGATGAGCATAACGATACCCTCACCATAACTCTCATGAACGTAATTACCTTCAAAGATATTATGATGGCTTTCTACGGCACTGTTGCAGGTTGGCCATGTCTTACTGACAGCTATCCAGTCTCCCTGTTTCCAGCCAATGGCGCATAGACTGGTATCGTTGTTACGCATAATGTTATAGGAGGTACCCCTGTTGAAGATAATGCTATTACCTGCAGTGTAATAGACTTCATTACCTTCAAAGATTGCATGGTGATAATTTGTGTTTAGAACGATGCCTCTACCGGCTGAGTTCTGTGCGCGAAGATTTTGTATGGTGACATAATTTGCATTTACCTGAATGAGGCCTGCATAGCCTCCAGAAGGTACGGCTCCGCTTGTATTAATACAAGAACCTGCAGCACCTGAGCATGGCCCGGTATAGGAACCAATAATGGTGGGCTTATTAGTCCCACTTGGTACACCAATCGTTTCATTACCGTTGTTCATGTAGTACGAACCAATAATGGCACGATTACTATCCGTTCCGTTCCAGTTAATGCTTAATTGTTTTTTATTCCAGGATCCACCAGCAAGGAAATAGACGTCATCACCGGTTTGAGCAGAAAAAGAATTTACCTGGCCAATGCTTTTCCAGGCTGTCGCATGGCTTTTACCATTTGCAGCATCATCGCCATTGGGCTTTACATAATAAGTGGTGGCCATTGCAGTATTTACAATGAAAGAAGACATTATGATGGCTACACAGGTTATATGTTTCATTACTGACCTCATTTAGTTAATGCTAGTACGTCGAGTTTCAAGATATTTAGACTCGTTTAGCAAATCCGTTATGCAATTTTAAGAGTAGATTAACTATATTAATAATTGCTTATATATCTTCTAGCTTAATATATTAAGCGGTTCCTTTTAATTATTTTCAAAATAAGCTCAGCTATTGTCGGTAAGCTTATTATTGAAAACATAGACACAATTACGAAAGTCCTTCTATTAGTACATCTATAATGATAATTCAAGTCTATAAATCTTAGTGTGATAGCTTTCACAATATGATGCTAAGTTATAAAATTTCGTTCTTAGCAAATTTTTATCATGGGCTATACTAACTCAGTCTACTTACCCTAACGGCTATATTTTACTGTACTTAATGCTATAAATCACGGTGATTCTTAAACTGTGAACCAGGGCAATAGATGTAAAATGAAGTTGTCACATGTTAAGTTATTGGTTGCTAAAAAGTGAGACACAAGTCATTATATTAGGTAGTATTAATATACTATTTTAAATTAGCGAGTTTTTTGTGAGCAAGTTTTATTGATCTCTATTATGGTTAGTCTCGAGGATAAATAAGTGGTTAACGTGTCGATCGGAAATAAAATAAAAAGGTTTAGTTTGGTTTAGTAATGAAAAATTTTATTATAGTTGGCACGCAGCGCACAGGTAGCAGCGCCTTAGGGGAAGCAATAGGCCTTCATCCGAATATAGCCTGCGGGTGGGAGTGGACGCAACGTATGCCTCGATGGCGCCAATTAGAGGTTGCCTCGCAGGCCTTGAAAGGTGAATTCTCTAGCTTATTACCTCACCACAAAGAATACATGGAATCTATCTATAGTAATGAAATTGAGTGGCTGGGTTTCAGGAGATTATTTGGAGCCAGCAATATTTGGCTAAAACATCCGCGTTATTCTGTAGTTGCTTGGCGCGACAATTTTAAAAATCATCTGGAATGGTTTCGGCAACAAAATAATCTGCATATTCTCCATATTGTAAGAAAGAATAATATCGATTGGCTGAAATCAAAATTTGTTGCAAGTAAAGCAAAATCTTTTATTGGTCAGCCATACCCCGAAGGTTTGAAGGTAGAAATTCCACTAAGAGAGGCCATTGCGCGAGTTCAGGCCAAGCAATGGATCGACATGAGTCTCTCAAAATTAAATGGCATTATTCCTTACCAGCAAATAGTATATGAGGATATGCTTGCAGATCAGGATGCAGTTATCGCAAAGTCGTTAAATTTTTTACAATGCAACCCAAGTATAATGGATAGTAAAGAAAGGGAAGTAAAGCGACAATCAGTTAAGCCGGCTTCAGATTATATCTCTAATTATGAGGATCTTGTTAGTGCACTGAGTAATAGTGATTTATCAGGTGAAGTGTAAGAATATAGAGAAATAAATATAAGAAAAATAAATTTATAATACCGGGGGCTTATAATAAAGGGTAAGCACTTAGTTTAATTTTACTAATCATTTATAGCCTGTTTGTAAGTAGCCAGTGTCTGTTCGGCAATTACCTGCCAATTATAATGTTTTGCTACCCAATCTCTTAAATGATTGCGTTGACTCTCATCATAAGGATGTTGAGAGAAATGGTTTAGTCTGCTGGAAAGCTGGTTAGTATCTCCTAATACGAAATACTGATCGGCAGGTAGGCCTATCTCTAAGTTAGCAGGTATATTACTCGCGACCACGCGTGTTCCATAACTTAGTGCTTCTAATAAAGCGATGGGTAGCCCCTCATGTGAAGATGGCAATACAAAAATACCAGCATATCCATATAATTCAGATAAAGCGTTGCCTGTCTGGAAGTCTGTGAGGATGATATTTTTATTTTCTTTTGTAGTATTAATAAGTTCTTTCGAGTATGCCTCATTCTCCACAAGTTGTCCGGTGAGTACTAATTTCCAGCCCTTCGGTGGAGACGATGAAAAAGCTTTGACAAGGTCCAGTTGGCGTTTTTCTGGAACAATTCGGCTGACTTGTAGAATATACTGATAAGGGTTTAATTTAAATTTATCGAGTAGTAATCGAGTAACCGGGGGCTCTGGTATAACGACACCATTAGGTATCAATACAGATGTTAGGTGAAATTTTTTAAGTACACTGTCTCGTATTACTTTTGATATAACGATTCGTTGGTTAGACCATTTCATGCCAAATCGTTCGCCAGTTTGAAGTACCCAACGTGCGAACTTCCCCCATTTTTCACGATCATAATCTGGACCATGATGTGTAACAACAACCTTTAAACCAAGTAGACGGGCAAGTGGTGTCATTATGGCGGGGCCAATCGCATGTATATGCAATACGTCTGGCCTCTTTAAACCAGCATAAAGAACTGCGAGGAAAGTGTGTAGAAAAGCCTCAAGTCCACTGGATGATGGAGACCACAGTCGATGAATTTTAATCCCTTCCCAGGAATCAGGGAGTTCATTGCTGTAATATGGAGATCTTGCTAATATTTCGATATCGCATCCCATTTTCACCAGTAATGGGTATAAATGCTCTGCATGTGTTTCTACCCCTCCCTGAACATTTGGAATACCTCTTAACCCGGTGACCATAATCTTCATATTAAGGCTCTCTCCAATGATAGAAATAACAAAATTATAGCTCTTTTAGAAAGAAAGCCTGTGCGTATATTGGGTGAAACATCAGTTAGTTTTGAACTCCTAGCGAAGCGTATAGCGATAATAGGCGCTGTCTGAATAGGTCAGATGTGAATTCTGCATGTACCCATTGGTAACCTTTTTTACCCATTGATTCTATTTCTGAGTCGGTTTTATCAGTCATTTTTCTTAGTGCAGTTGAAAGGCTGTCAACTGATCCGCTGGTGAAGGTAAAACCGGTTTCCTCTTCTTTTATTAGTTCAGGTATTCCGCCAATATTGGCGCCTATAACGGGCACTCCTAATGCGTATGCTTCCATGATGGAAATGGGTGCATTTTCATACCACTCTGAAGGTAATACAACGGCTCTTGCCGACCTTATGGCGTTATGTAAATTATCACCTGATTGGTAGCCTAAAAAATCAACATGTATGTCTAGATCAAATGCCAATTTTTTTAATTTTTCCTCTTCTGGCCCACTGCCAACTATAGTCAGTGGTGCTTTAGCAAGTGCAGAAGCTTTTATTAGCGTTTCCAGTCCTTTTTCGTGGCCTAATCGACCAAAGTATACAAAGTGATTTCCAGCTGTAAAATCAGGAGTGTATTTAGCGATGTCAATAAAATTTGGGATATGTATAAATTGGTCGCGATTAAAGCCCCACTCAACAAATTTTTCTAAATAAAATTTGCTCGGGACTACAAACTTACTAACGTTATTAACATAACTGCCTATAAATTTGTTAAAAGCAGCTTCCAGATAAACAACTGAACTGAGAGATCGAGAATTTTTTATGCATTTATGTTTTATAACGTTCATCAAGTTGCCTGTATTACAGCGTTCACATATGCCATCATGTGTTAGCATTTTATAAGCAGGGCAAGCAATTTTTAGGTCATGCAAGGTTATCACTGTCGGAATATTTTGTTGATTTAAGACTCTGAGGATAGACGGAGATATATGGTGATAAATATTATGGGCATGACAAATATCAGGTTTAACCTGGTTGAGTAGCCGTTTTAAATTATTTTTTGCCTCAGTAGAGTAAATGACCTTTGGGACGCGTAGTAATTTATTAACAAGTGAATATTGTTCTCCGAATTCAATTTCTTTAATAAAAAAATCCGACCATTTACTGGGATTATTTTTTGGATGCTGCATCGCAAAAGGGACTATTTGCCAGCCAATTTCTTCAAATAAGCGATTCTGTTCAAGAAAAACAAACTCTGCACCACCACGACGGTAGAAATAGTTGTTAATACTCAGTAATGTGAGTTTTTTTTGTGTGTCAAGCGACATGAATAAGGCTATTCTGGTTTCTTATTGATAAGATAATTATATCGATATAAGACACCAAGTCCAGTGAGATAGTGCATTATTCATTACTGTTAGGTTTATTTGTAATTAGTGGTGTGATGCAAAAAAAATTTTGCTGTTTTATTGGATATTAGTATAAATGTTGATTTTGCTGCCCCGCTTTTACAAGCGCTCTTAGCGGGGCAGCCTGATACCATGTCTATAAAACTCTAAGTCCTAAATTGTCCCACAGGTTGCTGTAGACATATCTGAGTTTTGGGTTTCACTATAAGCCTGTATCTTAAAGCATATTTTTTCACCTGAATAGAAGTTCAGATCACTGGTCGCCGCAAATTTGACCGATGGAGCAGTTGGGTCAATTAATCCTGAAACCAATGTTAGGTCAGAAGCCAGTTCTGTGGTATTGGCAGCATCGGGACCATAAAACACTCGGTAGCCGACGATTGATTCACTATTAGCCAACCAGCTCAAGGTAATCTGCGATTCCTTGTTACAGTTGTTACAAGTTACCGTGACTGTAATGCTGGAGTATGTAATGGTGCCATTTGCGTCAGTGAACATGTATAGAATAGTGTCCTGGCCGCCGAAGTTCGCATCAGCAGTGTAGTTGATATTTGATCCGCTTACACTGGCAGTACCATTTGCTGGTTGGCTGATTATTGCCAAAGTGCCAGTGCTGCTACTTGCTTCAGGGCTATTGATATTGACAGAGCTACCATTGGTAGTGGATGCACTCTGGTTGTTTTTGACCGGGTATATCTCTATAGCCGAAATTTTAGGGCTTTTAGCGTTTCTGGGGAAACGTATATTAAGTGTGCCATCATTCACCGTCGCAACGATGTTTTTCACCAAGGCTGTATACCTTCCAGCATCAGTAACGATGTCAAGATTGTCTATTGCAAGGTTACCTTCAATTTCTACATCAAATAATCGAGTGACAAATTTTGAAATTTCAGCAAAGTGAAGTTTAATTGCATAGTCACCTGCGGGAACATCAAAGCTGTACTCAAGTTCGGGTGTAGTTGTATCTTGCCAGCCTGAATGCCAGCGTTCACTTTGGTACAGGGTATCGTCAGTAGTGTTAGCGATTGCATCTGATTTGGTGTTACTGGCGCCTGTATTATAACCGTAGTCGGCTGACCAGACCTGGCCAGAAGCGTCAGTATATGAGGCCCCGCCTGCATTGACTCGAATGATGTTGGCGTTATCAGGAGCCACGGTAACCGCAAAGTTTTGTACGTCACTCAGTTTAGGTGAGCCATTATCAGAGACTGATACGGAGACATTCTGGACGCCAACTTGAGATGAAGTTGGTGTCCAGCTAATGACACCACTGCTGGCATTTATGCTCATACCTGTTGGAGCAGATGTGAGAGAAAAGGTCAGACTATCGTTATTGCTATCAGTAGCATTAACGTTGTAGCTGTATACCACTCCCTGTTTTGCCGTTGTTGGGGCTACAGAAGAGATGGATGGAGCAACATTTGCAGCGGTAACGGCAATTGAAAAGCCTTGATTCACCGACAGTACAGGAGAGCCGTTATCAGAAACATTCACTACAACATCTTGTGAGCCAACTTGAGAAGATGTAGGTACCCAGTTGATGAGTCCTGTTAATGAGTTAATGGTCATGCCTGAAGGGGCAGTAGTCAGCGAGTAACTTAATGTGTCGCCGTTGGTGTCGCTGGCATTTACATCATAATTATACGTTGAACCTTCTTTTGCATTTAGTACTGCAAGCGAAGAGATGACTGGGGCTGAGTTATCAGGAACAATGTTTATTGAGGCTACAGCAATAGAGAAACTCTGGCTGGCAGATAGGGCAGACGGGCTATCATCCATCACTGTGACGGTAACGTTTTGAGCGCCTGTCTGGTTGCTGTCAGGAGACCAGCTAATCAAGCCAGTAGAAGCATTGATGCTCATGCCAGAAGGTGCTTTGCTGAGTATGTAAACTAGGTTGTCACCCGAGTTTGCATCGCCGGCATTAACGTCGTATTGATAGGTTGTTCCTTCTGTAGCAGACAATACAGGGTTAGAGTTGATAACAGGGGCGATTGCCTCGATCACAGGTGTGATGGTGTCATCATTATTGATAGAGTCTAACTCCTCTTCAGTAGCCAGGGGTGCAAGGTTGATGGCAGTCGTGATAATAGATTCCGAGTTAGTTGACAGAGTGCTGTTTACTTCTGAAACAGTAACGGAAGCAGAGAGGCCTTCAACCAGGCTGGAAAGAGTAGTGAGTTCCGAGCTTGGAGCAAAACGTTTGATTGCATCCAAAGCGACCGTTGTCTGTTCAATGACTTTGCTGGTTAGTGCCACGTCATTTGTCGTCATGGAAGAAGAAGGTCTGGAAGTTAAAATTGCACTATTCATTAAGTCAGTAGCTAATGCGCCATTTACTTTTAATCGATTGCGCAAGGTTTCTATTAATACCTGTGCAGACACTACTTTAGCTGTTGCGGATACACTGCTAACTGTGTTGTTACCGTTTGCGTCGAATTTCCCATCAGCTAGATCGTTAGCTAATTTACTGACTATGTAATCACCATCTACATTAGTGCCTGATGAAATAATAGCATCGCGAGTACGTCTAATCATTTCTCCGACAGATTCACTGGCTTTAACAATACTGGCAATATTCGTGTCATTGATGTCTGAGCTGATTGGGTCTGCGATTAAAGAGGAATCCAGGCCAAAGCTGAATGTGTCAAACAGTGTTTGTTTGGCAGTAGATACGTTTTGTTCGTTTAATCCGCCGTTCATGGATAGCGCCATTTGAACGATGAATGTTGAATATGGGTTAATATTGACGGTACGTTTTTTAGAGTTTAAATCAGCTTTTTTAAGAGCTACTGTAACCATTGAGAAGTCAGGCGCTGTGCCAGAAACAATATCAGTGCCGCCACTGGCAGTGATAGTAACCGGAAACAGAGTTTTGCCTGGCACGTCAAGTTCATATGCTGCAGCTTCGTTACTGGTTGTTGTTGTAACGATATCGCCATTAGCATCTTTTACAGTCAAGGTAGCACCAACGATGGGACCATCTCCCACGCTGCCTTTAAGTGTAATGACCTCTTGAGTATTTATCGTCCCAGTTCCATTGCCACCACCACCGCCACCACACCCTGCAATAAACAAGCAGGCGAGGAATGCAGTTATAGAATAGAGGTTATTAGTCTCTGTAGAAAATATCTTTAATGTTTTGTTTTTAATTCCAGATTGTGTGGCAGTAAGCATCTAGATAAACCTCTCATTGTGTAAAAATTTGACGGCACATGTTTTTTTGTGCCGCCCTTTACATATCGTTGGTGAGAGGGTGAAAATTCGAGACCTGGGTCACGCTTGCATCCAGGTGGTTAGAAAAAGGGCATCTATTCAGGTGATTATGTGAAGTGGTTCAAAAGAAAAATCGAATTTAAAATTAAGGCTGGGGCTAAAAGCAGGGCTGAAAATTAAGCTATGTAGATGTAGGTATGCCTTTCGTTAAATAACAGCAAACATTCAGGCGTGACTCTATCCTGGTATTAATATACTCGTAGTTAATAATCGGGAGGGGTACGCTAATGACTGGGTGGCTCGCTGGTAAGCAAACCACAAATCAGAACAAGTGGGCTAAAAGCTTATAAAGTACCACAGACAGGCGTGGAACGTTTTGATGTTTCTGTCGAGTTATAAGCTTTTATGCGGAAACAAACCTTGTCGCCAATATTAAGATTCAGGTCCTTCTTGGCCATGAATTGTGCTGAGGGAGATTGTTGATTGAGTCCATTACTTGACGACAAATCTAGAGCCAGTTTATCCAGGTTCTTGGAATCTTCGCCATAATAGATGAGATATCCAGTATCGCTACCCGCAACGCTTGGGTTCCAGTTGAGAGTAATGAGCTTGTCTGCGTTACATTGAGTGCACTTAACGTCTATCGTTACTGTAGCGACAGACATTACGTTATTTTCTATCACTTTATAGGAGAAACTGTCAGATCCACTAAAGGAAGTGCCTGGTGTATAAGTAATAGTGTTGTTAGCTAGTACGGTAGCTGCACCATTGCTAGGTTTTCCTTCAATACTCAATACAGCGTTACTGGAAACGCCGCTGTCATTGGCGAGTACAGGGATATTAACGGCAGTATCGGATGTGGTGCTAGAAGAATCCGGGTTAGCAGATATATCGGTACCGGATCCAACGGTTGTGCTAACAGCATCGACTGCAACAGTTATTGTAGATATGGTCACTGACCCATCATCTTCAACAAGCATGTAGACTACAGTATCTTCACCACCAAAACCCGTATTGGGGCTGTAGGTAATATTAGAGCCTTCGACCGAGGCCGTTCCATTTGACGGCTGGCTGATAATAGTAAAAGTACCGCTTATCTGGCTAGACCCAGGGATGGATACACTGACAGGGCTAATATCTGTTGTTTCAGTGCTGGTCCAGGAGGTTATTGGTAAAACTTCTATGGCAGAAACTTTAGGGCTCTGAGTGTTTCTTGGGAATCTGATATTCAGGACTCCATCACTAACGGTCGTAGCTATGTTTCTAGTCAATACATTGTATCTGCCAGCTTCATTTTCGATGATGAGATCATCTATTTCTAATTGACCCTCAATTTCAACGTCAAAGATACGATAAGTAGATTCTGTCACTTCAGCAAAGTGAAGTATGACAGCATAGTCGCCGGAAGGAACATTAAATTGATATTCCAGTTCATCAGACGCCGGGTTTTTCCAATCTGAGTGCCAATGTTCGCTTTGATATAGCGTGTCATCTACGGTGCCACTAATTGCATTTGTCCTGGTGAATGTGCCGCCAATATTATACCCAAAGTCTCCTGACCAGAATGTACCGGAGGAATCTACATAATCATTACCACCTGCATTAACCCTGATAATGGCTGACTTAGAAACGGGTGTATCGGCAGGCGTGACAGAGATTGAAAAAGTTTGGTTCACAGAAAGTGCAGGCGAGCCATTATCACTGACCTGAATCGAGATATTGTGAGAACCTACCTGTGAGTTCCCTGGGGTCCACTTGATTATTCCGTTGCTGGCATTAATGGTCATTCCAGAAGGCGAAGATACTAAGGAGTAAGCGAGAACATCAGTAGAATTCGCATCGGTAGCATTGACATCATAAACATAGGTGATGCCTTCTTGTGCAGTCAGACTGGCTGAGCTGGTGATGCTGGGGGCAACGCTAGATTGTGGTTCACCTGGTTTGGATGACCCACCGCAGGCGGTGAGTAAACTGGAAGTAATTAATAATACAGATAATATTAAGTATGGATTCATGATTTTGGAGTCAATTTCGTAGGGTGATAGAGTAGAACGACTATTTTTTATCGATTTTCGGTTAAACATGAGTTCCGTTCCTGGTGAATCCTGATTTTGTTTCGTTACTTAATTATCTTGATAGTGAGAAATCATATTTTGAACCAGTTCACAAAACCACAAGTTAACGATTAAAGAATGAAGAAAAGTCGTTAAATTGCTAACTGATCCAAAGATAAAGCCTATTATTATAATGTTCAAACTAACAAAGTTTGCAAAAATACTACGAAATAATTTGTATGTGACTTATAACAGGTGATTCCAACGAATTTTGTTCTTGTCTGATGCTGAATAATTTCGTCTGACTTTAGCTAATGACTCACTCAATCTGTGTAGTTTACTTGAGATTTAATATATCCGAACTATATGAACTTTTAAACTGTTTCTTAAGAAATTATCATAATTAATTGCTTGGGAGTTTTTGATGACGGTCGTATGCCAGCATTTCCATATTTCATAACTTTTCCGTGAAAAAAATGCCAATAATGACTGATATGCATTCATTAAGTTTATTTTTTTTAAATAAAGGTAAGTATTATTTAACGTACCCTGTTTTCATTTTGATTAGGATATAATGATCTGATTACCAAGGTATGGCATTTATCAAAAAAGGGTCAACCTATTTCCAAAATTAACTCCAAGGATTAAAAGTCAGATGTCAGAAAAAATGTTATCAAAACGACCTGAGCTGAATATACGTAATGTCGACCAAGAAACGGTTATTGTTGACAAAAATACGGGAGAGGTCCATCAATTAAATCCCACGGCTAGTTATATATGGGATCAATTTGATGGAAGCACTACAATTGACAGAGTAATTACCAGTCTGTCCAATGAATTTAATATAGATGCTGATCAGGCTTCTGTTGACGTGAATACTGTTGTAAGGCAATTGCAAGAACTCAAGTTATTAATATAAAAATCATGACTATATGGTTGAAGTGTTGTCGTTATTCAATAAATGTCTGTTAAGTATTATTTCTTGGAGAGAATGGTAGATACTGTTAAATTATTGTAGTGATCTAGCAAGCATCCATTACCCCAGTATTAACGTTTGTTTTCGTGTCAATATTTTTTACATTTATCCATAGTGATTATTTTTTGTTTTTATTAAGTTATTGATATGTATATAAATAATATAGTTGGCATGCTAGTTGCAACCATTACAAGCAAAGAGAATATTTATGCGTTGTTGACAAGCGTGTGCGCCAGGGTTTAAGGTGCAAATCAGTTAACAGTGTTGCCTTTTAATTAGCAGTGTTTGGAAATGCTGCTGAAATTAGAAATTTAATAGGATGTATATATTATGAGTAAACACGACAATTCAAGAAGAAAATTTATTAAAGCTGCTGTTTATACTGCTCCAGTTGTCATGACTTTAAAGGCTGCTCCTTCATTCGCTAAATCAGGTTCACATTTAAGTGACGTTAATTGTGACGTTAATGATAAGACTATTACTTGTAAGAACTCACAAACTACGCATACTTTTGATATTCCTCAGTCACAAAGTGGTTTTCAGAAGTTTATCACTTCTTTTCTTAGTATTTTTGGATTCTAAGATACTGTTTTATAACGGAAAAGGAATTCTGTTAAGCAGCTAAAAGATTTTTTAAAGCGACATTTTGTCGCTTTAATTTTGTGTAAGTGAACCTAAAAACTTCCCTCTAGGCAACTGTCAGGATATTTTACACTATTCAGGCAAGCCATATCTTCCTTTTTATATATCTACTTACGCTTACTTAAATCCTAATGGTATCTTGCGGATATAAATGAGCCCTATTATCTATTAAAGCTTCCTCGGGTGTGCATGAGATATTACTCAAAGTGATACATTTAGTATTATTATAAGTGAGCCGGGGCATACAGCAGCAATAAAAGTCAGGGTTTTATGAAATTATACGTAGTTAAATTAACATGACGAGAGCTACTATTGTGTTTAAGCTTTATCCCACTTTTTATTGATGCTATTTCAACGTATAGTTTTCTCAACTTAATGACAGTCTGAAAGAGGTTTTAACTTGTCGGAATTATGGTTTTCTATATTTGATCGGGATATTCGAGTGGTTTGCGAGGATAGCGAATTATTGACAATGCTTACAAGTGTTTATGGATCCATGCAGATAACACCTGCAAAAACCTTGGTTCCAAATCTTGATTACCATCTATATCGTAGTGACAAACCAGGGAAAGAGTATTGCGTTCATCGAGAGGGACAAAAGCCTGTTTATTCTGACGATGATGGATTATTTTTATATCAGTTTGAAAAAGATATGACTATAAAGCTGGAAGGTATACGTCAAGATCTTTATTTTTTGCACGCGGCTGCACTGGAGTACAATGGTAATATTCATTTATTAGTCGCTGAATCTGGAGGTGGAAAATCCACAACAGCATGGGCATTAATGCATCATGGTTTTAATTATGCCAGCGATGAATTAGCTCCAATTGAATTGGAAGAGATGAAAGTTAATATTTACCCTCATGCACTTTGCCAGAAAACTTCCCCCCCTGAGCCTTATTCGCTTCCAGCTAAGACGCTTTATACATCTCGAACTTTACATATCCCGACTGAAGCGATGCCGTGTAAAATAGTGGCAGATTCATTAGATCTGCAGTCGATTTTTTTTGTTCGCTATGACCCTCAGGCTGCATTGCCGACTATTAAGACTGTTTCAGCCGGAGAAGCGGGTGCCAGAGTCTATGCTAATGGCCTAAATCAATTGGCGCATGCATCAGATGGTCTGGATGCCGCATTAGAAATAGCGCAGCATTGCAATTGCTATGAGTTACAAAGCGCAGGTTTAAAAGAAACTTGTGAATTAGTTGCAGCGACCTTAGGTAAAGATATGTCCAGCTAATTTCTTAAGTTGTTAGCAGTCTTTTGAAAAATCGAATTGTGCAGTAAAATATCCTGCGTATGGGTGTAACAAGATAATAAATAAAATGTAAATAAATGGGCAGATTGAAACGCACCATGTCAGTTTCGGTCGGTCTCACTAGACCGCGAATAATATATTTGAACCGATCAATAGTCGAGTCGCATATTGAAAGGATAAAAGTCTCTATGGCCAGGCACTGCAAATAATTTTTATCGGGTGCTTCTTCTCTAAAGCAAAGTTGCATGGCTTTGTGGCTCTTTTTGTCGAGGTTCTGTTTTCTTGCAGATAGTAAAATTGATTCGGGCACGGGTGTTCCCAATAGTTCGTGACAAGTAAGTAATGACAAGTGCAGCATGCGATAGCAGTGGCTACGTGATGATGCTTGCAGTAATGCATCCCAGTCGATTTTTTCAGAAGAGCGTATTAAACGATCAATATCATATACCCATACGAATTTACGCCACAAATCTTTATTGATGTGCATGCATAACAGTAAAATCATATCGTGAGAAGAGATATGTTTGATCGTGCCATTTGCGATGGAAAGATTTTCAGCGCGCTCAAATAAAGCATCAGGTTGCAGCTCAAAAGGAAAACGCCGGGTAGAAAGTGCCCAATGTAGATCGACATGTACCAGTTGATCAGTACTGATAAATTCGTGTTCATGATGCATGTGGATATAAGCATGTTCTTTGGAGAGAGGCCAGGGTAGTAAAGTTCGAGTGTACCCTTGATCACTCAAGAGCACGCAAGCCTTGGGTACATCTTTAGCCTTGATTAATATATCAAGGTCTCCAAACTGTCTAAGTGCAAGATCACCATAGACTGAGAGGGTAAGGGAAGGTCCCTTGTAAGCGAGCGCCGGAATATCATGACTTTCAAGGCACCGCATGACCTCTAGTAATTCCTGTGCCAGTATCCTATTCCTTAATTCATTCGCTTTGTAGCGGTGCTCAAGGTCTAAAAATACGTCATCTGGAATGTCTGCGCGATGGTGTTTGCTCAGGTATTGATAGAGCAAGGGCATCATGCCATGGGTTTCAGACAAGTCGACTAATAATGTCCAGTTAATATCACTGGGAAGAGTGTCTGACTTGGAAAGTGCTTCATCACCAAGCATGGCTTGTCGGAGCCACTCTAGTTCAGGACGATAATGTATGCCTGCAGACTTTAAAATATTTGTCATGAACTTGCAGAGCTGTTTTCTCTGTATATGAGAGAGAATGGAAGGCGGGGTGAATAGCTCACGCTAGAAAGGTCATGAAAGTGAAAAAACATAAAAATCATAATGTAATGTTTAGATGAAACTGTCAAGTTGGAGTTGCAAATCTGATGGTTCCTCTAAAGTGAAACCTGTTGTCAAATTGAGCATTGATATGCGATGTGACTGTAAGGTATGCAAAATAAATTTGCAATTTGTCTCCATCAAATACGCTGCAAGCATCAGGTGCCTGGCTCACCCTGCCAGATTAAAAAATAGCAATTCTGTTTTAGTCTAATGCGTGCCTTTCTCAGGTGATTTTGAGCATGGGGTGTTGATAAGTACACCAATGACCGTTTTTTCTTTTTTTTGCAGTATTTATAGTTATGTTTAGTCAGTAGTTTGTAATAAATAATCGCGTAAGCATTGGCATGTACAACGGTCTCAAAAATATATCTCGTGGCTTCTATTAATGATTTTTGTTTTCAAAGAATAAAACATTTTTTCTAGTGATAGTCACTATCATGCGCAGGATCGCTAACGACTTTACTCAATAATTGTTCCAGTTCATCCTGGTTTTCAATTCGAATACAGTGGCGCTTCATGCTGAC
>Ga0316205_10001328_pt1 | contig 32606 bp, 28 predicted proteins | sample 3monthpyrite_MG_FD_204941 | JGI IMG/M metagenome (GOLD analysis project Ga0316205, IMG submission 204941) | Microbial mat bacterial communities from mineral coupon in-situ incubated in ocean water Damariscotta River, Maine, United States -... | ecosystem: Environmental > Aquatic > Marine >...
CAGCGCATCAGATCATTATTGTTATTCCTGAGTTCCGATGGAATAAGATTATCAATAAAGTCGGAATGGTATTGGACTAACCTGGCAAGCATTTGACTCCCTGACATATCAACATTAATTGCCTGTTTTGTATAACAACTTTCTACGTAACATTAATATCATATACGAATTGAACAAACCTTCTGCTAATATTGTTTTCGACTATAAACTATCCTTTGAAAAATTTTCGTTAAATGGCCGTCATTACAAATAGGCTATTACATAAAGTTTCATAAAGAATAGGGTAAATAGCCAAAGACTACTTTGAAATATATCCGATCTACTTATTTTTTTAATCGTCGAGCGATCCGAATAGATTCCTCAGCTCGTTGTAACAATGTTTCCTGCTCATCCAGCCATTCACCCGGCACTTCATGGTATTTTTTTACATTTATTTTTTTCTTTTTAGTGTTATACCAAAAACAACCCGTACCCATTTGCTCGTACTGTGGCCGAGTTGAGTCATCAACCACAAAGAACAAAGCATTCCCCATCATCATAGCGAACTGCACACCATCAACCGAAACACCAATACCACCAAAAAATCGCCCACTGCTAATAGCACCGACAGGTTGCAGGCACTCCAGAACATAATCAGTATAACTTTGTTTATTGCCTGTCATTATTCTCATCCTTATCAATATAATCGACAGCTCGCGTCAAAGGGTTTCCTCCTTTTTACCGATTTGCAAACACATGACCGTGACCTGGCTGCCACGGTATAAGGTTTTCTCCAACACGCACCAACCCAGGCGCTGATAAAAAACTTCCTGATCAGGAGTGAACAAATACATATTCCGAATACCTTGCAGTCTGGCAATATCGACAACATGTTGAACCAGTTGCGAACCTATGCCGCGTCTCCGGTATGATTGATCCACATAAACACTGGCTAGCCAGGGAGACAAATGTTTCCTGTTATCCATGTCATTTTCTACAATGGCCGCAGAACCGAGTAAATGCCTATCAATAGCCAAATAGGTACTTGGGATAAACTGATCACCCAGGTAGCTCTGCATCTTCTGCTCACGTTGTTCCAGTGTTTGCCCCGGGTTCAGATCACCCCACTCATTATGGTGCCAGGCTGCCAAAAGTTTTAAATGCTCCGGGGCATCAACTAGATTGATAATTTGCATGACATAGACAAAAAAGATAAAAAAACAGGCGCTATAAAGAATTCAAAATACACTGAAGCAGTGCTTGGTCAGCGCGGCTATGCTCAATTAAGCACTTTGTATCCACGGCCTCTTAAACAGTTTTTCACCACTCTGTTTTTTTCGTTGGCAGCACTTCCAGCGCCGCGGGTTGCACCTGTAACACCTCCGACACCTGCGGCTTTAGCAGCCGTTTTACTGTCGCCGACCAATGCCCCAATCGCTGCACCCAACAAGGCGCCTCCAATCGCTCCGCCAGCAACTTTTTCGCCCGATTCTACTTCCCTGGCATAGGCTTGACAGGCTTCCATGTCTCGCTGGTACTGAACCATATCAACACCGTTTTTGTCGATTATCACCTTATTTGACGAACAAGCGGTCATCATTAACAGCAAAAGTATAGAAAATCCGGTTTTCACACTAACACCTCCATCGAGGAATTATTTTAATAACACTATTAAAAGCCGAAATCAGCTTACAATCAAGTCAGTTTTATCCTTGGCAGCCTCTTAGTCGATTAAAGTGACACTGATAGACAGCATACTTGCGCGGGAGCCATTAAATTTGGACCAATGCATGTTAACTCTCATGTTTACGCGATTGATCACTACCCCTTCTTACGAGCGCTCGCATACTTTATAATATCTTTTTGACCACTCGAACAAAAAAGGACTCAGCAATGCCTCATTCGCATGAATTATTCACACAGGCCCAGCAACACATACCCGGTGGAGTCAACTCTCCCGTACGTGCTTTCAAGGGGGTCGGTGGTGAGCCTGTATTCCTCAAACGTGCTGAAGGACCTTACGTCTGGTCAGAAAGTGACAAGCGCTACATTGATTATGTCGGCTCCTGGGGACCCATGGTCGTTGGCCATGCTCACCCTGACGTCATCAAAGTCGTTCAGGAAACCGCTCGTCATGGACTGAGTTTTGGCGCCCCTACCGTACTGGAAACACAAATGGCGGATAAGGTCTGCGAGCTAATACCCTCCATGGATCTGGTACGCATGGTTAGCTCCGGGACCGAAGCAACCATGAGTGCCATACGCCTCGCGCGAGGCTATACAGGCCGGGATAAAATAGTCAAATTTGAAGGTTGCTACCATGGCCATTCAGATTCATTGCTGGTTAAGGCAGGCTCCGGAGCATTGACACTGGGTGTACCAACTTCACCCGGGGTGCCGGTCGCGCTGGCAGAACACACAATAACATTACAGTACAATAACCTTGAAGAAGTTCGCGAAGCTTTTAGCCATATGGGTGGACAAATAGCCTGCATCATTGTTGAGCCGGTTGCTGGTAACATGAATTGCATCCCACCACTTCCCGGTTTTCTTGAAGGCCTTCGAGAGGTCTGCGACGAATACGGCAGCGTTCTGATTTTTGACGAGGTCATGACGGGTTTCCGTGTCGCCCTCGGGGGAGCGCAGTCGCATTACAAGGTTATCCCTCATTTGACGACCCTGGGTAAGATCATTGGTGGTGGCATGCCCGTCGGTGCCTTTGGCGGTGAACGCAAGATCATGGAACAAATTGCACCCTTGGGACCTGTTTACCAGGCCGGCACGTTATCGGGTAACCCGGTTGCCATGGCGGCAGGTCTTAAAACACTCGAGCTTATTAGTGCAGATAACTTTTATCATGACCTGACAAAGAAAACCGAGACACTGGTTGAGGGTATCCTTAAAGAAGCTCAATCAGCAGGCGTACCAATGACTGCCAATACTGTCGGCGGCATGTTCGGCCTGTTTTTCAGTGAAGAGCAACAAATCAGTAATTTCTATCAAGTCAGCAACTGCAACGTGGATCGCTTCAATTTATTTTTTCATGGCATGCTGACGGAAGGTGTCTACCTGGCTCCGTCAGCCTATGAAGCTGGCTTTGTTTCATCCTGTCATACGGATGAAGACCTGCAAGCCACTATTGACGCTGCTGGTAAGGTACTTAAAAATATTTAAATCTCTTTTCGGGAGAACCCGGTTTATATATTGAAAAGGAATTCACTTTAATGGTTAAGCTCAACTACCGACAACATCGCAAAGTAATTTATTAAGCAGGTCTAAACTACTATTTAGCTCTCCCTTAAAATTATTTTTATGAAAGAATATTGTTGTCCAGCATGCATGGTATAACAAATAATAGTTAAAACTTTCCATGTCAAAATCACCATAAGCATTTAACAATTCATCTCTATAAGGAATGTCGCATAGACCTTGGTATGCCCTGGCTAAATCATACACAGGGTCTCCTGCCATAGCATCACCAAGATCGATTATACCTACAAGCTTATTTTGATTAACCATTAAATTATTTTTCTGTATGTCATTATGCAACAATCTAGGGTCATCAAAATCTAAAATTGACTCCCTCTCCAGAAAATAATTAGCAATATGATTACTCTGTTTTTTAGTAACGATTTTTTCATTAAACAATCCATCTGATAGACGATTAATTGGTTTTCTCAGATAACGCCAGGATTTAGCATGCCCCTTTAATTCACCGGTTAACGCCCCAAAACCTTCTGCAGAAATACCATGCATTTGTTTTAATAATTTTCCGACATGACGCATAACTCTTTTCAATTCAGAATCAGACAGCATTGATTCAGATAAATCAACTCCATTTATTCTGGACTCAATTACATAATCAAAGTTTGCCAGTTTTCTTGAATTATCGAATACAATTATTCTTGGAACGGGTAGCTTTATTTCCGCACATGCTTTTGCAGCCCATGCTTCTCTATGAACCTGATATTTTCCAGCCAAATCATCAACACGAGCAGAAATTTTCAGAACAGTATTTTCGTTATCAGTTTCTATTAAGAATACTTTATTCTCCAATCCCTTGGATTTATCTTGCAAATTAATTATTTTTTCGTTAAACACTGACTTGTATAACTTACGAATCACTTCCTGGTAATTCATTGTAAACTGCACCTTATTGTAACTAATATTATTATTTTTTATGCTAATACAGGAACGCAGATAATTTAAAAGGCCTAAAAGAACCGCGACTCCACCTGCACATATTTTACAGAAAGATCAATTTCAATTAAAGCGAATTTGAGAAAATCGTAGAAAAACTTAATCTAGAAAGACATCTAGCTATGCATCACGTATATACAAGCTCCTACATTGTAGCATAGAAGCTACTACCCAAAAACAATACATACATAACATCATATATTCACACAGTATAAAGAAATTCTTAATATTGATCTGGAGTTATAATACAGAAAGGACTGATTAATCTTGGCCATACACCTCATTCAGTGGCAAAATAAGCCGCATGGATGCAGCTACCCACCCACAACTCGCCTGGCTCGTTGACTGGATACAACATTACCCGGTACTAACCAGCGTATTTATTTTCAGTATTGCCATGCTGGAATCGCTGGTTTTAATTGGCATCTCGATTCCGGGAGCTGCTCTCATCATTGCTTTCGGCGCATTGGTGGCTCTTGGTTATTTGGACTTCACCACAACCATGCTGCTGTGTATTACCGGTGCAATCACTGGCGATGGCATCAGTTACTGGATTGGTTATCGTTACCAGGAACAACTGAAAAACATCTGGCCATTTAAACACTTCAAATCACAAATACAATCCGGCGAAAGATTTTTCGAAAAACATGGCGGCAAAAGCGTTGTCTTCGGTCGTTTTGTTGGACCTGTTCGGGCAATCATTCCTACCATCGCCGGGATGATGGGCATGTCGCCCTTACGCTTCACTATTATCAATGTACTGTCAGCGATTGCCTGGGCACCTGCCTATTTACTCCCCGGTATGGTATTTGGTGCATCATTGGAGCTTGCTTCTGAAGTCGCCATACGCCTGGTTATCATCATTATGGCGATTATTATTGTGTTGCTACTGGTGCGATGGCTGCTGAAAAAGACATTGAGATACATACAACCCAGAGCCGACGACATCAGTCAAAAAAGCCTGCACTGGGCTCGCAAACATAAACTCATAGGGCCAGTTATCCAATCACTGGTTGACCCTCGACAACCTGAATCCCCCGCCCTGTTGTTTTTTGCACTCATTCTCATTATATCCGGGCTTGGATTTTTTATTATTATGGGGAACCTCGCAGGCCAGGCTAGCAACATTGATTTACGTTTATACGATTTGATGTTAAGTTTCCGCACCCCCTGGATTGATCAAATCATGATCTGGATTACCATGCTGGGGGACACCTTTGTTATTACCAGTATCACACTGATAATTTCGGCATGGTTGCTTTATCAACGTAATATTCCAGCCGCTCTACACTGGGGCGCCGCTATTCTGTTCGGCGCAATTCTAACGCGCGTGTTAAAAATCAGCCTGCAAATCCCGCGACCCGATCCCGGTATGTTCCCGGACACCTCTCACTATTCATTCCCCAGCGCTCATAGCACAATGGCGATGCTCTTATATGGATTTCTCTCTATTATTATCAGTAGAGAAATACGGGCAGACAAGCGCATACATGTTTATGCTTTCTTCGGTATTATTATCAGCCTTATTGCTATCTCGCGACTCTACCTGGGCGCTCACTGGTTATCGGATGTTATCGGCGGGTTGGCACTCGGATTGATATGGATTACTTTGCTGGGAATCACTTATAGACGCCATCCTTCAATAGCGTTACCAGTTAAACCTCTCGTCAGTATCAGCATTGCTGCCATTGCTCTATCCGCCAGCCTTCATTGGTACTTGAATTTCGATCGTGAGCAACAACGATACATCAACACTGCGTCGACAATGGTTAAAACCCTCGACGACTGGCCTGATCGCGACTGGAGAAAACTTGCCGGCTATCGCAAGGACCTGGAAAACACAGCCGCTTACCCTTTTAATATTCAATGGAATGGCTCAATTGAATCGATTAGAAAAACACTCAACAAGCATGGCTGGGCTGAGGCTCAAACAATGAGCTTAGCATTGTCAATGAAATGGCTGAGTAAAAATATTCCTCTCCATGAGCGACCCATTTTACCTCAGGTACACAATGGAAAACATGAATCACTGGCCATGACTTATTACAATAAAGAAAAAAGAAAAGTCTGGGTGCTACGCTTTTGGCCCAGCCAGTACCATTGGGAGAAAAAAGCTGTCTGGCTAGGACAGATAGCTCCCATACAGACCCGATCATTCCTTAATTTATTTCATTATCCAGTAACACAACATGAGTTTACAAAACCATTGCACCTATTGGAAAAGCAGCTAACTGATATCAATATTAAGCCAGTTACCAAAAACCAAACCGGGACGAATCAACAGCAATGGAACGGTGAAATATTGTTGTTACGCTAGAGAAATAAATAAGTACAGCCTTCCATCATGATTAAACGACTTGCATGCCTTCAAGCATATTAGATATCTGCTCTAATCTGACTAATGGATCATCCATTTCCAGAAAACGTTGCTTCTGATTCATTTCAATGGGCAACAGCTCAACCAATCGATAAGATACCCAGCTGGCATCAGAAAAATGTTTGGGAATGTTTGTATAATGCTCTCCTGCTGACGCCATGAGCCGCTTCAGGATATCGACCAAAGGTATATAGCGTTCAGGAAAATCAGTACTCTGGATATCATCCAGTAACTCAACGTTGGCAATAGTTAACTGATTAGCCTGAGTACTGACTGAATCCAGTCTGAAGCGTTGCTCACCAATGACGGTAATACCCAACAAACCATCACGGCGTTGATTCCAATCTATGATGCGGGCAACGACGCCCATCTCTACCGTGACTGCGGCTTGACCCACTTCTTTTCCATGATGAATCATGCATACACCAAAACCACTCTCCTGTTTCAAGCACTGACTAACCATGTCCAGATAACGTGCTTCAAAAATTCTCAGCGGCAATGGCCCGCCTGGTAAAAGAACCGTGTGCAAGGGAAACAAAGGAAGTTGGATAGTTTTCATTGTATCTAAGCTGATGACAGAACCAGTTATTCCTGAATTCCCCAACGGGGTAGTAATTGATGCTCTATATGCAGGTGATCGAGAATGCGCGCCACAACAAAATCAATAACATCCTGAAGTTCTTTTGGCTGATAATAAAACCCAGGGTTTGGCGGTAATATAGTGGCTCCAATGCGTGCCAGTTTAAGCATGTTCTCCAAATGGATTTCCGAGAAAGGTGACTCTCGTGGCACCAATATAAGAGACTTGCGTTCTTTTAGTACAACATCGGCTGCTCGCTCTATGAGATTATTGCTCGTTCCACAAGCAATCGCCGCTAAAGTCCCTGTGGTACAGGGGCACACAACCATAGCTTCGGGAACACCACTGCCACTAGCGATGGGGGCCGTCCATTCCTCTTTACCAAAAACCTGTATTTGTTCTGGCGCAGCATGATATAACTCGGTCAGAAATTTCTGCATGTCACGCGGGCGAGCGGGTAACTTTAATTCTGTCTCCATATCAATAACGATTTGAGCAGGTGCTGAAACCAGCACATAAACACTTTCTCCCGCTTCTACAAGGCATTGTAATAACCTCAATGCATATTGAACGCCCGATGCGCCGGTTATTGCCAGACAAATATTAGCGGCTTTGTATTTCATATTTTATTTTACTCTCGTTTCCAGACTGAATTTCAACTATCTGATTCAGACTTATCTAAGGAGCCTCTGATCAATTCGTGAATTGGCATCTAGAGGCTAAAAGTTTCCTGGCCCTGCGTTGAAAATCTTCCTAATAGTGCACTATTAGCTGCGCTTTTCGCCTTGTTCCAGAAAATTTTATCTCTCTATACTGCGCAATCCAGAATTAATCAGAGACTCCCTAACTATAGCAGTTTCAACATGCTTTCAAGTTTGTCATGAATACCACCAAATCCGCCATTACTCATCACAAGAATATGATCACCTGGCTGAATCTCTGCACGCAGGGCCTCAACCATCGCATCAATATTATCAACCAGTTTCGCTTTGTCACCTAACTCCGTCACCACCGCTGACAAATCCCAATCCATTTCCGGAGGCTGATACAGCAATATTCCATCAGCCTGCACCAGAGAGTTAGCCAGTAGCTTTTTATGAACGCCCAAACGCATGGTATTAGAACGAGGTTCCAACAGAGCCCATATTCTATGCTTTCCTACATGCCCCCGCAGTCCATGTAGTGTAGAGGCAATCGCTGTAGGGTGATGAGCAAAATCATCATATAAACGGATTCCATTGATATCAGCTCGTAGCTCTAGCCTGCGCTTGACACCAGCAAATTCAGCCAGCGCCTGCACGCAGACTTTACTGGGGACACCCACATGTCGAGCGGCTGCCGTGGCTGCCAATGCATTACTGACATTATGTAAACCCAATTGAGACCAATTCAGTGTTGCCTGCCTTTCATTATCCAAATAAATATCAAATTGACTACCATCAGCATTAATACCTCGAGCATCCCAACCCGTTGATGACTCAGTAGCTGTATAGAACTTTTCCAGCGGGGTCCAGCAACCCATTTGCAACACTTCATCCAGCGCATCACTCTCCCCATTACTGATGACCAGGCCTTCTCCAGGAACAATCCGAAGCAAATGATGAAACTGACGCTGAATGGCTTTCAAGTCATCAAAAATATCTGCATGATCATATTCCAGATTATTAGCAATTAATGTACGAGGATGGTAGTGAACAAACTTCGAGCGCTTATCAAAAAAAGCGGTATCATATTCATCTGCTTCTACAACAAAAAAAACAGTCTCACCCAATCGGGCCGACACTCCAAAGTTACCGGGCACACCACCAATAAGATAGCCTGGTTGCATCCCGGCATACTCCAGTATCCAGGCCAACATACTACACGTTGACGTTTTCCCATGCGTGCCTGCAACAGCCAACACCCATCGATCCCTCAGTACATGCTCATACAGCCACTGCGGACCCGATGTATAGGCGATGCCTTGATTAAGTACTGCCTCTATCAACGCATTACCACGACTCATGACATTGCCAATCACCACCATGTCTGGCTTTTTATCAAGATGTGATGCTTCATAACCTTCCATCAGAGAAATGCCCTGTTCCTCTAACTGCGTACTCATCGGTGGGTATACGTTTTGATCAGAACCACTCACCTCATGGCCAGCTTCCCGGGCAAGCAAAGCCAGTCCGCCCATAAAGGTGCCACAAATACCTAAAATATGAATATGCATTAACAACCTGCGCAATATGTTGAGGATAAACAGCTATTACACCATAATTAGACGAGTTTCCAAACTTTCAGGGAACTTGACCTGAGTATTGCCCTTAGCTATGTTTTAAAATGATTGCAAACATTGATGATTCCATGTCCTATAAGCCCGACCAGATAATAGTCTCGAATGATTCGGATGCATTATTTACAGATTGCGCCAGGAATATGGCTATGTATGTTAATGCCTGCATAGATGAAAGAGGCGCCTGCCATATAGCGCTGGCAGGTGGCTCTACACCTGAACGACTTTATTTAGCCCTATCCAGTGAACCCCTGACTAAGCAGATACCCTGGCATGCCTGCCATTTCTATTTTGGAGATGAGCGCATGGTAGCCCATGATCACAGCGACAGTAATTATGCCATGGCCAGGCGCGCTTTGTTCGATCGCGTACCTATTCCTGCTAAAAACATCCATCCTGTTCCCACTCATTGCGAACAGGCTGCCGACTGCGCTGGCGAATACGAAACAGTCATTAGTAAAATCAGCTCGCTGGATTTGGTACTACTGGGCATTGGTCAAGATGGACATACAGCTTCTTTATTCCCGAACACTGAAATCCTTACAGAAACACAACGACTCGTTAGCGCCGTGTTTGTAGACAAACTACAGTCCTGGAGGATCAGCCTTACTTACCCGTGTATTAATCGCGCCAGACGAGTCATCATCTTGGCACAGGGCACGGGCAAAGCATCCATCATTCAACAGATATTACATAGCGAAAAGTTCATGTCATACCCAATTAGTCAAGTAAGGCCACAGGGTGACCTCATATGGCATTTGGATCAGGAAGCTTTTCCTGATCAGTGAACTGCCACGATATACTTCTGACTATTCCTGTCATTACAAGCTGGATATTTTCTGTTAAAGTTAATCCAGACATTCATTATCATCAACTTGATATCGAACTATCTAATAGTTAAGTAAACAATTCACACAAAGAAGCTTATGCACAATATTTTTGCCGCGATAGACCTGGGTTCCAACAGCTTTCATATGATAGTGGGGCGACATGAATCAGGACAAATTATTATACTCGATAAAATACGTGAGATGATCAGACTGGCTTCTGGCCTGGATGAAGATAAAAACATCACGCCTGAAATGATGCAAAAAGCCTTAGACTGCTTGTCTCGTTTTGGAGAAAGAATCAGACATCTAGATGCAGATGTCGTGCGCATCGTCGGCACTAACACTCTCAGACAAGCACGTAACTCTACACAGTTTATGCGTGCCGCCGAAGCAGTACTTGGCCATCCAATTGAAATTATTTCCGGCATGGAAGAAGCGCGACTGATTTATTCCGGTGTATCCCATAATGTTGACACTGATAATGGCAAGCGCCTGGTCGTTGACATAGGTGGCGGTAGCACAGAAGTCATTATCGGGGAAAGATTCCAACCCCTTTTAATGGAAAGCCTCTACATGGGCTGCGTCAGTATGACCAAGCGATTTTTCTCTAACGGCAGCATTACCCAGAAAAAAATCGACAAGGCAGGATTACACGCCATGATGGAGCTGGAACCTCATATCAAGGCCTATAAAAAACTGGGTTGGCAAGACGCCATTGGCGCTTCCGGAACAGCTCGTGCCATCAGAAAAATTGCACTTGAAGAAGGCTTGAGCGATCAAGGCATCAGCAATAAATCCCTGAAAGATATTCTCAATAAACTACTGCAGGCCGAAACCATTGACAATATATCCCTGGCTGGCCTGAAAGCAGAACGCAAACCGGTTATTGTGGGTGGCGTAATCATACTAAATGCTATTTTTGATGCCCTTGATATTCAACACATGAATGTATCTGGCGGCGCACTTCGTGAAGGCATCCTTTATGATCTGGTTGGCCGTGATGAAAACAATGATTCCCGCTCTGAAAGCGTGGAAAAATTTGCCCAACGTTTTGTCATGGACCACGAACAAAGCCTTAGAGTCTCACAAGCGGCAATAACACTATTTAATCAAATCAAGAATGATTGGTTTAAAAAACAGGAACAGGAAGACGCTCACAAACACCTTGAATGGGCCGCCCGCCTGCACGAAGTTGGATTGTGCATTGCGCATAGCCAATATTACATGCACGGCGCATACATGGTCGGCCAGGCAGATTTAATGGGCTTCTCCAGACAGGATCAGAAACTATTATCTGTATTAATCCAGTCTCACCGACGCTCACTGCACCTGGAATTATTCAATGATTTTGATACCGAAAATAAAAAAACAGGCAGGCGGCTATTAATTATTTTACGACTTGCCGTTTTATTCAACAGGAGCCGCGCCGATATTCCTCCACCACTACCTGATGTCTCGGTTGACAAAAAAACCATTCAATTAACGTTCGAAGAAAACTGGCTACAAGAACACGCACTCACTCAGAGCGACCTGGAAGAAGAAATAACTTACCTTGAAAAGGCAGGCTACCAGCTAATTTTACAATAATATCTGGATAATAAATCAGGTCTTGGCCAAATCTTCCAGCAACTGTACTTGTGCGATGAAAGGTGGCTCATCATTGGAGAATCGTTGATAAGTACCGTCCGAATTCAGCATCCAACTCTGAGTATTATCTTTTAAAAAGTAGTCCAGGTGTTTCATGATGGTATTACTGATTCGCTTGGTTTGTATCGGGAAACAAACTTCAACACGATGCGATAGATTTCTTTCCATCCAGTCGGCACTGGCACAATAGAGTTCCGGACTATCATTATTCTGAAAATAAAAAACACGTGTATGCTCCAGAAAACGACCGACTATCGAACGCACCGTGATATTTTCCGATATGCCTTCCAGGCCAGGGCGCAAACAACACACACCCCGAACAATTAATTCTATTTTCACGCCCACCATAGAAGCGTTATACAAAGCCTGTATCACCTGAATCTCTGTTAAGGAATTCATCTTGGCAATAACTTTAGCCGGCTTACCTTTCTTGGCATTATCTGTTTCTCGCTCAATTTTCTTCAAAATAGCAGCATGCAAAGTAAATGGTGACTGCAAAAGTTTATGCAACTTGGACACTTTTCCGAGACTGGTGAGCTGCATGAAAACCTTGTGCACATCTTCGCCAATTTGAGCATCACTGGTGAACAGTCCATAGTCAGTATAAATACGGGCAGTTCCTGGATGGTAATTCCCCGTACCAAGATGCACATAGTTTCTTAATAATTTTCCTTCTCGCCTGACCACTAACGCCATTTTCGCGTGTGTTTTATAACCCACCACCCCATACACCACATGAACACCTGCTTCCTGCAATCTATTGGCCAATGTAATATTATCCGCCTCATCGAAACGCGCACGAATCTCGATGACCACCATCACTTCCTTGCCAGAGCGAGCCGCTTCTACCAATGCGTCAACAATGGTAGATTTAGGACCAGTACGATATAAAGTTTGTTTGATTACCAATACTTTGTCATCTGTAGCCGCCTTATGTAAAAAATCCACCACTGGAACAAAAGATTCATAAGGATGCGATAACAAAACATCCTGGCGTCGTAATACTGAAAAAATATCACCACTCGCCAGCTTGGAAGGCACTTTAGGAGTGAAGGGTATAAAACGCAAATCCGGCCTGCCTTCCAAATCACAAATTTGCATCAATCGATTCAAGTTAACCGGGCCATTAACCTTATAAATATCACCTTCACTAAGATTAAAGTTTTTAAGTAAAAAATTAACCACCGTATCCGGACAATCACTATCTATTTCCAGACGCACCATGTCGCCATAACGACGCGACAACAATTCACCTTCCATTGCTCTCAGCAGATTATCAACATCTTCTTCATCAACAAACAAGTCACTATTACGCGTCACTCGGAATTGGAAAGAACCTTTCACTTTCATACCGTAAAACAACTCATCAACATAGGCATGTATAATTGAAGACAGAAAAACAAAATCCTGTTTTCCTGTCCCTTCTACCGAAACAGGCAGTTTTATTAAACGTGGCAAGGAACGCGGCGCCTGAACAACGGCCATATCGCAATTACGCCCAAAGGCATCTTTACCTTCCAGTGAAATAACGAAAGATAAACTTTTGTTGAGTATTCGTGGAAAAGGATGGGCAGGATCGAGACCCATGGGGGTTAATACAGGTAATAATGATTCCTGGAAATACCGGTACAGCCATTCAGCCTGGCTTTTATTCCATTCGCTTCGGCGTATAAAGCGAATATCATTTTTCTCCAACTCAGGCAACAAAACTTCATTGAGAATTCGATATTGCTCAGAAACCAGCCCCACAGCTCTTTCTCTTACTTCATATAAAGTTTCCCTGGGCGTCAAGCCATCCAGACCGACACCTTCAATGCCCGCTTCAGCTTTGTGCTTTAACCCGGAAACTCTTATTTCAAAGAACTCATCAAGATTGGTGCTGGATATACAAAGGTAACGCAAGCGTTCCAGTAGTGGCGTTGTCTCATCCAGGGCTTGCTCTAGCACACGGCGATTAAATTCCAGCAAGCTCATTTCGCGATTAAGATAAAATTCTGGCGATTTTAAATCCACAGGTGTTTGTTCTGACATAAGCTATTCTTTACTTTTAAGCGATGCAAGTCTCGCTAATGAATGTTGAGGCGCCGATTTATTACATTTTATGACAATAGTACAATGCCAAGGCAACCCTTTTTCTGACCTGCCTCAATAGATTCACCTTATTCTACTTGATAAATAGATACGACATAGGCCATGAAGAAAAATAAGCTAAAAACCAATTACACGAATTCCATGAAAGCATCCTTATGCTATAAATCCGGAACAAGCGCAATGTACCAGTAATACACTGCATGGGTCACTAGCTCTCCCGTTTCAGTCTTAAGTTTAACATGAACCGGTAATATAGCCTGCCCTTTTGACTCTAAAATTTTCTCAAACTTGCCAACATCTTCGCGTTCTATATAGGGATGTGCGAATAAATCAGTTGTAACCTGTTTGCTGTATTTGATCTCTGCACGCCTGACCACGGCATGAGCCTTATCAGCTAAAGCAGGGAATTGCTGCCGCAAAAAATCACCACTGCCTATCTCGGCCAGGGCAAATTGGGCACTCGCATGCATGCTACCTACGTGATTTTGAACATGGTCACCCATACTGATTTGCATCAATGACCCACCCGGCTGCCGGCTAACCCCTAATAGTTTGGAAAATTTGATATCTTTTCCCATACAGGCGTAACCTAATGACCCTCATCTTCCAGTGAATTACGCCAGTACTGATCCTCACGATCGAAAAGACGGTTGGCTTCACGCGGCCCCCAGCTACCAGCAGGGTAAGTGGAAATAAAGTCACGCTCCATAGCCCAAACCTTGAGTACAGGGTCCATGACTTCCCAGGCCCATTTAATTTCATCGTAACGAAGAAACAGGGAGTGATCATCCTGGATGGCATCAATGATCAGACCTTCATATGCATCAATTTTTAAATCTGTTGCCATGCAGGAACTTGCATCCAGCTGAGTCGTTTCTGTTAATAAATCAAGTCCCGCTTGCTTGGTTTGCATTTCGATGCGCATGCACTCATGAGGCTGAATACCCAATACAATCCAGTTCGGCTTTAGCTGTTCAATTTGTGACTGCCTGAATAACTGCTGCGGAGGATGCTTGAAGCGTATACTGATCAACGAGCTATTACTGGCCATGCGCTTACCAGTGCGCAGATAAAATGGCACATTGCGCCATCGCCAGTTATCAATATATAATTTCATCGAAGCAAAAGTTTCTGTTGTACTTTGTGCGAGTATACCTTCCTCATCAAGATAACCTGGCACCGTTTCACCACCCACCTGCCCTGAAGAATACTGCGAACGGAATGCATGTGCATGCACTGCATTTTTCGGGATCGGCCTGATTGATTTCAATACTTTTACTTTCTCATCGCGCAATGATTCGGCATCCAACGCAGGTGGAGGCTCCATCGCGACCAGCGTTAACATTTGCAACAAGTGGCTTTGCAACATATCACGTAATGCGCCAGCGCCATCATAATAACCTGCTCGCCCTTCTATACCTTGAGATTCTGAATGCGTAATCTGAATATGGTCAATATAATTTCTATTCCATAATGGTTCCAACATAAGATTAGCAAAACGAAAAACCAATACATTTTGCACCATGCTTTTACCCAGATAATGATCAATTCTGAAAATCTGACTTTCCTTGAATGCCTTATGCAGCGCTTGCTCCAGTAACATCGCACTTTCAGAATCATAGCCGAAAGGTTTTTCTATAATGAGCCGCTTCCAGGCGACATCCTCATTATTTAAACCAACTTCAGCGAGTGAACGCCCGACCTGTGCATATTCAGAAGGCGGAATAGAGAGATAAAATAAAATATTGGAGCTGAAGTTTTTATCATTTTCAATTAGATCAGCTAATTGCTTGTAGGTTTGTTGTTCGTGAAGATCACCATGTCGATAATGCAAGCGCATGGCCAATCGCGAGAACACATCTTCATTTAATGACCCGCGAGCTCTTGATTGTAATAAATCACGCACATAGCCCAGCCAGTCATCACGTGAATATTCCCTTCTTCCCATACCAATAATGGAAAGGTCCTCTGATAATTTTCCCGCTTCTTCCAGATGATAAAGTGCAGGTAATAATTTATTACGCGCCAGGTTGCCAGTAGCGCCAAAAATAACAAAAGTACAAGGCTCACTCATTTACAATACTCCAATTAGAAAACCGCATTTATTCGTTTTTTTCTTTCACCAGATGACCACCAAAAGCATTGCGCATCATCGACAATAAACGATTCCCATAGCCTTCTTCATCCTGGCTACTAAAGCGCATTTGCAGTGCCAGCGATAATACCGGCGCCGCAACACCTTGATCGATCGACTCGACGACGGTCCAACGACCTTCACCAGAGTCTGCCACAAAGGGTTCGACGTCACCAAGCACTTGATCCTCAGCAAGAAAATCAGCCATTAAATCCAGCAGCCAACTTCGTACTACTGAGCTATGACGCCATAGCTCAGAAATTTGCGCCATATCCAGATTGAATTCATCTTTACCCCGCAATAAGGCAAAACCTTCTGCAAAAGCCTGCATCATTCCATATTCAATACCATTATGAATCATTTTAGTAAAATGGCCTGATCCAACAGGTCCAACGTGCGCCCAACCCCTATCCTCTGCTGGTGCCAGTGCCTTTAATACGGGTTCAATTTGCTTAACAACCTCAGCTTCTCCGCCCACCATCAGACAGTAACCATTTTTTAAACCCCAAACTCCACCCGATGTACCGGCATCTACAAAACCGATATCGTGACTGGCCAACATTGCACCACGGCGCTGGCTGTCATGGTAATTTGAATTCCCGCCATCAATAACAATGTCCCCCTCTTCCAGCATGGGCGTTAATTCTTTTAGCGCATTTTCAGTCACCGACCCGCTAGGCACCATGAGCCAGACTACTCGTGGCGACTGTAATTGTTGAACGGCATGTAACATCGAATCAGCTGGCAATAAGCCGTCATTAGACAACTCGTCGATAATATCCTGTGAACGATTATAACCAACCACCTCGATATCACTTTTCAGTAATCGACGTGCCATGTTGGCACCCATTTTACCCAAACCAATTAATGCTAATCGCATAATCCATCCTCATTTTTAACTGTTATTGATCTTGTTAGGTCGCTTATGTGTCATTATTTACTTATTAACCTTAGCCCAAACCCCGCAAACATAAAGGCTTGTTTGAAAATATTCTAAAATTTTGGAATAAACCTAATTATTGAGAATTTCTCCATCTATATATTTTAAAACGTGAGAAATATGAGCTGAACTACTGGGCTAATTATTCAAAAATCAATCTCTGCTAACATGCGCCGTGTAACAATCAAGATATCACTGCGTAATGATAGGGTGACGACTGACTACAAGAGAACAACGAGCCTTGAACATCTGAAACCCGACTACATAAACGTGAGCTTACGTCACGCATCTATCTCGTCATACAAACGCTTGTATTCTCTGGCACTATTATCCCAGGAGGAATCGCGCCACATTGCAGTGATTTGCATTTTCTTCCAGGCTAATTTGTCCTGATATAAAGCCAGGGCTCGATTAAGTGTTTCTATCAGATCGAGACTCAGCTCACCCTTCACACTAAAGCCGTTCGCTGTACCTGCCTCCATTGCTTCCGTACTGGCATCAATCACCGTGTCGGCAAGACCACCCACCTCTCGTACAACGGGTAATGTCCCATAACGCAGACTATATAACTGGTTCAATCCACAAGGTTCGAACCGGGAAGGCATAAGGAATAAATCTGACCCTGCTTCTATCTGATGAGCAACTTCTTCATCATAGCCAATATTAACCGCAATCTTATCGGGGTACTCTTCAGCATAATACAACAAAGATTGTTGATACTCGTACTCACCCGTCCCCAGAAAGATCATTTGGATGGGCATTTTCATCAACGAATGCAATGCTTGCAATACTATATCAATCCCTTTTTGATGGACCAGCCTGCCAATTGAGCCAATCAAAAGAATATTGCTTTCGGGTAATCCAAATTTTCGTTGCAAGGCTTTTTTATTCAGTCTTTTACCATTGATATGTCGAACACTATAAGAAGCCGTTATGTGAGCATCACTCTCCGGATTCCATGACTCCATATCAATACCATTCAAAATTCCCGACAACTTATCAGCACGATGACTGAGCAAGCCCTCCAGTCCATAACCAAATTCCTGTGTCTGGATTTCACGTGCATACGATGGGCTTACCGTCGTTACTTTGTCAGCAAATACCAGTCCACCCTTGATGAAAGACAGTTGATCATGGAATTCCAGCGCTTCGTGAGACCATAGTTGCTCCGGTAGCCCCAAGGCAACAAATGTGGCATAAGGATACAACCCCTGATATGCCAAATTATGAATAGTGAAAATACTGGGCGGTGGTTGCTCTTCGAAAGCAAGCAATGCTGGTACCAAGCCTGTCTGCCAATCATTGCAATGAATAATATCAGGCTTCCATTTCAAGCGTGTACGCTTCATAGCAATTTCGACAATGACTTTACAAAACAGCGCGAATCGGTCTGCATTGTCATGCCAGGGAGAACCACCTGGCCCCATATAAGGGTTTCCGGGGCGATCAAAGAATGGAGGATAATCAACGAGCCATACCTTGACCGCGACACCCGGCAAATCCCCCATCAGTATCCTCACTTCCCCTTGTGGCATGTCTATTCTCGCCATGCAGCGAACACGACCAATCTTATCCATCACTGAAGCATACGCCGGTAAAATAATTCGGACATCCTGCTTTAACGCACACAATGCTGCCGGCAAACTACCCGCTACATCGGCTAGTCCTCCTGTTTTAATTAAAGGGTATACCTCACTGGAAGCAAACAGTACCTTACGCATCATCAGACTTTTTTAAATACCACAGCAGACAATGGAGGAAGCGTCACCTCAATGGAGTCTTTATGCCCCATCCACTCGACGGGCTTGCTATCAAGACCGCCGTCATTACCCACGTTCCCACCACCGTATAATTCGGAGTCTGAATTAAAAACTTCCTGGTAATACCCCGGATCTTTAACACCAATCCTGTAGTGCTTCCTGACGACGGGTGTGAAATTAAGGATAACTAACATACTTCCGTCGTCTGAATGTCGCATATAACTCAATACTGATTGCGCAGCATCATGGCAATCTATCCACTCAAACCCCTTTGCATCAAAATCATACTGGTACAATGCCGGATTGTTACAATAGAGATTATTAAGATCCCCCACCAAACGTTGAACACCTCGGTGTAGTTCAAAATCCAGCACATACCAATCCAGTGATCTATCCTGATTCCATTCATCACCCTGAGCAAACTCGCATCCCATAAATAACAGCTTCTTTCCAGGATAAGTAAACATATAGCAATACAACATACGCAAGTTGGCAAATCGCTGCCACTCATCACCCGGCATTTTATATAACATAGACTTCTTGCCGTGCACGACTTCGTCGTGTGAAAAAGGCAACATGAAATTTTCTGTAAACGCGTACAATAAACCAAACGTGAGTTGATCATGATGGAAATGCCGATAGATAGGATCCTGCTGCATGTACTGCAGGGAATCATGCATCCAACCCATGTTCCATTTCATGGAAAAGCCCAACCCACCCAACCAGACAGGGCGAGTGACTTGCGGCCAGGATGTCGATTCCTCCGCAATCACCATTGTACCGGGATGCTCTGCATGGGTGACCGTATTGAGCTCACGAATAAATTCTATGGCTTCAAGATTTTCGTTACCCCCATGTATATTAGGTAACCAATCACCATCTTCTCGTGAATAATCCAGGTACAACATGGACGCGACTGCATCTACCCGCAAGCCATCAATATGGAATTCCTGCAACCAGAACAAGGCACTGGACATCAGGAAATTTTTAACCTCGTTACGGCCATAATTATAAATCAGTGTACCCCAATCCCTGTGTTCTCCACGGCGAGGGTCCTCATGCTCATATAACGGGCTGCCATCAAATCGCGCCAATCCATGACTGTCTTTGGGAAAGTGTGCCGGTACCCAATCAAGAATGATACCGATATGATGCGCATGACAGTAATCGACAAAATATCGAAAATCATCAGGAGTACCAAAACGTGCCGTCGGTGCAAAATAGCCGGTTGTCTGATAACCCCATGACTCATCTAACGGATGTTCAGTAATCGGGAGCAATTCAATAAAATTAAATCCCAACGGTTTCAGGTAATCGACCAGTCGATGAGCCAATTCTCGATAATTAAGAAAATTATTTTGTTGATCACGCTGCCAGGAACCCAGATGAACCTCGTATATCGACATGGGTTCGTGTAACCAGTTATTCTCTGCTCTATATGATAACCAGCCTGCATCCTTCCAGGCATAGTTATCCTCCGCGACAATAATTGAAGCGGTATCAGGTCGCACTTGAAATTGCTGCGCATAAGGGTCCGTTTTTAACTGTACCAGGCCGAGGTCTCGACTACGGATTTCAAATTTATACAAACTCCCGACAGCCACTTCCGGTATGAATATTTCCCACACTCCACTTGAACCACAGGAACGCATCTGATGAATACGGCCATCCCATCGATTGAACTCAGCAACAACGCTGACTCTTTCTGCATTGGGCGCCCAGGTCGCAAATCGAACGCCCGGGACTCCATCCACTTCACAGACATGTGAACCAAGATGCTGATAAAGATGCCAGTGCTTACCTTCGCCAAACAAATGCAAGTCAAAGTCTGACAGCAGTGACGAAAAGCTATAGGGATCAATAAAGCTATGTTCGTCATCTTGCTCATCGGACCAGACAACTCGATAATGCTGTGCGAGCCCCTCTGCATCCCCTTGCCACTCAAAAAAGTCAGTCCCATTCAACCTGCGCAAGGGCCTTGAAGCATCTTCTATATAGGCGTTACATGCACCAGGAATGTACACACGAATCAGCGTTTGCACCTCATCCGGGAATTTTCCCAGTACCGAGAAAGGATCATGCTGCCTTGCAGCCATTAGTAATTTTAATGGCTCAGCTATGGCTGCTTGCGGCTTTTTGATTGTTTTTGCTTTCATCACTTTGCGTATGAACCCTGTTAAAAAATCGGCCGTCACATTTTGAAATATTACTGCAACATATGCGCCAAATAAAAATATAACATGATCCTGTTATATTCTATAATTTTCCAGTATCTTATTCATGTCAGCTCATGAAATACAAATTCATAATTATGGGAGATGTACAGTAGTATGAACCCGGAACAGCAACCCCGCTTTATCAGCTTACTCACCCGCGACACCATGGCCTTAATTCTGGCAGGTGGCCGTGGATCCAGGCTACAGCAACTGACTTTCTGGCGAGCCAAGCCTGCCGTTCCCTTTGGCGGCAAGTTCAGAATCATTGATTTCCCACTATCTAACTGTGTTAACTCGGGCATTCGTCGCATCGGTGTTATGACCCAATACAAAGCGCACTCCTTAATACTTCATATCCAACAAGGCTGGGGGCATTTGCGAGGTCAATTCGGCGAGTTTATTGAGTTACTGCCTGCTCAACAACGGGTCGAAACTTCCTGGTATCAAGGCACTGCGGATGCGGTTTACCAAAACCTGGATATTCTTCGCAATCACAACCCATCTTATGTGCTGATCCTGGCGGGCGATCATATTTATAAAATGGACTATGGACCCATGCTCGCCTTTCATGCGGACAACGAGGCAGACATGACAGTTGGCTGTATAGAAGTGCCTCGTGAAAAAGCCAAGGAATTTGGTGTCATTGGCATCAATGATAACGGACGCATTCACAGCTTTATCGAAAAACCCGAAAATCCCGAACCCATACCAGGCAAAGAAGATGCTTCACTCGCCTCAATGGGTATCTACATTTTTAACAGGGATTTTCTGTTTGAACAATTAATAAAAGATGCAGACAATAAAGATTCAACCCATGATTTTGGTGGCGACATTATTCCAGCCGTTATCAACAAATATAAAGTCTTTGCTTATTCTTTTCACGACCCCAAAACGGGAGAGCTTTCATACTGGCGAGACGTGGGTACTGTTGATGCTTTCTGGGAAGCCAACCTGGAATTAATTGGTGTGACTCCGGAATTGAATTTGTATGACCGTGATTGGCCAATCTGGACACATCAGGAACAGCTACCTCCCGCGAAATTTGTTTTTGATGACAAGGATCGTCGCGGCATGGCTGTTGACTCAATGGTTTCAGGCGGCTGCATCATTTCCGGCGCCATGGTCAAGCATTCTTTGTTGTTTTCCAATGTCAACGTTAACTCTTACGCTTATATAGAAAGCTCAGTCATTCTTCCCGATGTAACGATAGGTAAAAACTGTAAAATCCAATGCGCCGTTATTGATAAAGGTTGCGTTATCCCTGATAACACAACGATTGGTTTCGATCATGAGAAAGATGCGTCCCTGTACCACATTAGCCCTAATGGCATAGTACTTGTAACACCCGAAATGCTGGGACAGGAGCTACACCATGTCAGATAATCCGCGACTTAATGTTGTACTGATGTGGCACATGCACCAACCTGAATACCGTGACATGCGTACAGATGAATACCAACTGCCCTGGACGTACTTGCATGGGATAAAAGATTATGTCGATATGGCTGCTCACCTGGAAAAAAATGAGGAAGCCCGGGCAGTCGTTAACTTTGCCCCTGTTTTGCTGGATCAAATTCAGGACTACGACAAACAAATCAGTGACTGTTTGAATCACGGCACGCCCATCCGGGATACGCTGCTCTCAGTATTAGCCGAGTCCGTTTTACCCGTAGTAAAAGAAGAGCGAGGCAAATTGATTCGCGACTGCCTTCGCTCCAATCAAAAACGTATTATCAATCACTTTAAACCCTACAAGCGCCTGGCTGACATTGCCAAGATTGCTTTAAAACAAACTAATCTACTTCATTACCTGTCCGATCAGTTTGTTTTTGATTTGCTGGTTTGGCATCACCTCGGATGGATGGGCGCCTCCGTTAGAAGTAATCATGAAACCATCAAACGACTGATGAAAAAGGAACATAATTACACCCACAACGACCGTCGTGCTTTACTGGAAGTGATTGGCGAGCTCATGAGCTCCATCATACCTCGCTATCGTGAGCTGGCGATAAAAGGTCGCATCGAACTGGCCATGTCTCCCTACGCTCACCCCATTGTTCCGTTACTACTCGATATTAAAACAACACATGAAGCCATGCCTGATGCACGTATGCCTTTATTGCAAAACTACCCCGACGGCAATACACGTGCCCACTGGCATATCGACAAAGGCATTAAAACCTTCCAAAAACATTTTGGCATTACGCCCGTTGGCTGCTGGCCATCAGAAGGCAGCGTCAGCACTGAAACAATTAAATTACTGGACGAAGCAGGATTCAAATGGACTGCCAGTGGCGGCACAGTTCTGCATAACAGCATCAACAAATCCAATCCAGATGATATTCAGTGCATCCATCAAGCCTACCAAATTGGCGACAATCCGCTGGCCTGTTTTTTCAGGGATGACGGCCTTTCAGATCTAATCGGTTTTAATTACTCTGAATGGCATGCAGATGATGCTGTCGCCAACCTGGTCCATCACCTGGAAAATATTGCCGAAGCATGCCAGGAAAAATCTGACAGCATCGTTTCAATAATTCTCGATGGCGAAAATGCCTGGGAATATTACCCGGAAAATGGGTCCTATTTTCTTGAAGCGCTTTACCAGCAAATCAGTTCAAACCCCAAATTGAATATCACTACCTACAAAGACTATTTATACAATCAACCTAAGCCTACAACGCTCGATTCCCTGGTCGCTGGCAGCTGGGTTTACGGTACATTTTCTACCTGGATAGGCGATAACGACAAAAACCGCGCGTGGGATATGCTAGGAGACGCAAAGCAAGCATTCGACAATGCAATCAGCCAAAATAAAATCCAAGGTGACAGACTCAGCAAAGCCGAGCATCAATTAGCCATCTGTGAAGGCTCCGATTGGTTCTGGTGGTTTGGTGATTACAATCCTGCCAATACGGTGAGCGACTTCGAGCATCTGTTTCGACTTAACTTGTCTATACTTTATAGCATCATTAATCAGGAGCCTCCTGATTATCTATCACAAACATTCACTCATGGTAGCGGCGCTCCAGCCATGGGAGGCGTCATGCGCCCAGGCCAGGAAATTAAATGAGCTCATCTCAGGCACTACTTGAACGTCGAGCAGGAATATTATTACACCCCACTTCTTTACCAGGCGCCAATGACCACGGTGACATAGGCCATCAAGCTTACCGCTTTATTGAATTCTTGCATGCTTCTGGTATCCGTGTCTGGCAAACGCTCCCACTAGGGCCTACTCACGAAGATCACTCTCCCTATCAATGCCTTTCAGTGCATGCTGGAAACCCATTATTAATCAGCATGGACTGGCTGGTTGATCGAGGTTGGCTGAATAAGGAAACACTGCAGGATAAACCTGTCAATGATGCGCTACGTAAAAAGTGCCTCAACCAGGCTTTCAAAAATTTCCTTCAGGAAAAAGACGATTACTACTCTCGTTACCTGGAATTCATTGACTCAGAATCTTATTGGCTAAAAGACTATTCCCTGTTTATCGCTATTCGCATAAAACAAAAGAACAAAGCTTGGATGAACTGGCCTGATGATTTACGCGAACGTGAACCGCAAGCGCTGGAACAGGCTCACAACAAGCTCAAAAAAGACATAGAACGCATACAATTCGAGCAATTTGTATTTTTCCAGCAATGGACAGAACTCAAGCAATATGCCCATCAATACGAAATAATGATGTTTGGCGACATGCCAATTTTTGTCGCTCATGATAGCGCCGAGGTCTGGGCTCATCGAGAGTATTTTAATATCGATAAACATGGCCACGCCCTCAGTGTAGCTGGCGTACCCCCTGATTATTTTTCATCAACCGGGCAACGCTGGGGCAATCCTTTATACGACTGGAACCGCATGCAGGAAGATGGATTTATCTGGTGGATTAATCGCATGCATACCCAACTGGAATTATTCGACATCGTCCGCATTGACCATTTCCGTGGCTTTGAATCCTACTGGGAAATTCCTGCCAGTGAAAAAACGGCCATTAACGGCCACTGGACTAAAGCACCTGGCCATGAACTTTTGCAAGCACTCTATGATAAGTTCAACCCATTACCTATCATTGCCGAAGATTTAGGCATTATCACTCATGAAGTCGACACATTACGCAATGACTTTCATATACCGGGCATGAAAGTATTACAATTCGCCTTCTCAGGCGAACCTAGCAACCCATACCTGCCCCACCAGCATGAAGAAAACGGTGTTGTCTATACCGGCACGCACGATAACGATACCAGCCTGGCCTGGTTTAATTCACTGAATAAAAATCATCAACACCAAGTCAACGAATACCTTGGCAATAGCACCGACCCGATGCCATGGCCCTTGATTCGCTCCGCCATGAGCTCAGTTGCGCGATTGTGTGTGCTACCCATGCAAGATATCTTATCTTTAGCTGAAGGCCATCGCATGAATACACCAGGCACACAGGTCGACAACTGGACATGGCGCTTTGACTGGAAACAAGTACCTGACGGGTTATCACATCGACTGAAAGAAATGACGGCTCGCTACCAACGCTAAACGACCCCTAATTTATACCTAATTCTGTCAACGTTTCAAACAGATGAAATGGCTTTTGAATCTGAGGAATTAGTTCCAGCCGATTGCGCTTTTCCTTTGGAATCTTTAAATAGTCAACTTCTGACTCCATTTTTTTCCAGTAATGCCCAAACAGCTTATCTTCTGAATAAGAGATAGCCGCTACTGGCTCACGATGATAATGCCGGGATGTAGCACGGTAAACACTAGCCGCCACGACAAATGCCCCTCTTTTACCTGCCTCACACGCATCCTCAGCTTTATCACCCAGAACAAACAATGCTACTTTCCATTCTTTGTCGGTTAAATTCAAGCCTTCGAATACTTCTTTAGGAATCGTCACTTTTCCCTTGCGACACTTTTCGATCTTTTCTTCCAATTGCATTTTTGCTATTTCAAATTTATTTAGCGTTAATGCATGCGCATCCGCACCTAGCGAGCCTGGGCCTTTTGCCACACATGCTCCAATAGATGCAGACATTATAAAAACCAATAAAATACTATTAATGAATTTCGCAACCATTGGCAATCCCTCTCCAAAATAAAGACTCTTTTCCCATATGAAATATGGCTTGCATTGTAGCTATATCCCGAATAACTTTTCTTTGGATAGCCGGCATAGACTTCATCGCTTTTGCTAGCACCTCAAAATCAGTCATTGCCAGACTAACTCCAACTTCAGGCACTCTATTACCTAAAAATATATTTGCCATAGCGCCTAATGGCATAGCTACATTTAAAGCCTGAGCAAACTCTTTTTTCTGTTTTATATCTTCGATGGCGCGAATGCTTTCTTGATCAAATTTGACATTATCAATTGATATGCACCCCATATAGCTTCCTTTTTGTATTATCAAGCACTAAATCCAATGTGCGGAGTATAAAATATTATATTAAAAGATCGAAAGGAAAGCGAGCGCATTTTTTTACGTTTTAATAGGCCTATTAATTTGTTTTGACGGTCTTATTATGCCTCACTATTTTTTACTAAATTATTCAATGTCCTATTACGATTAACATTCCATCTCTCAAATATAGAATTAAAACATCATCAATCATCATTACGATGAAAACTCAACCATGACAACACTCGGGCCACCGCAGACCAGCATGTAACTTTTAGCCTGACCCACCAGGAACGCTTGACCCACTCACGCAACAAGATCTCACGACTATCAGCGAAATCATTTTTAAATTGATCTTGAACAATATTTGAAAATTCCTCGTCCTCAACCTCCTGGTTGGCTTCCAGGTTCCATTTAAAATTCCAGCGATCAACATTACTCGAACCAATACTGACCCAATGATCACATAGCAGCATTTTTACATGAGTAAAACGAGGTTGATATTCAAAAATACGTACACCATGACTGAGCAAACGTTCATAATAACGCCTCCCCATGTGCCTTGCCCAGGGATGATCAATACGGGGGCCGGGTAACAACAACCTGACGTCAACACCATCACGCGCCTGCTTTAATAATGCCCCACGAATTTTTCTTGAAGGTACAAAGTAGGCACTCGCCAGCCATATGCATTTTTGAGCACCTCTTATATGAGTAACAAACGAACGAATCACTTCCGAATGGGTGATTGTCTTGCCAGCAACAACACGACCCATTTGCCCTGGCAAAAACGCATCATGTTCTAGCGCTAGTGTTTGTAATAATTCACCTGAACATCGTTGCCAGTTTGATTCAAACAAGACTTTCCAGTCTTGCACACAATCCCCTCGTACTTTAATCATTGCTTCATGCCAATATTCATCAGGATGACTGTCGCGGTCAAAATCATCGGTAATACCAGCACCGCCTGTATAAGCTATGACGCCATCCACAAGCAATAATTTACGATGATCTCGAAAAAGGTTCTTGCGCAAACGCCCATATTGCAATGGATTATAAAAACAAGTAACTATATTCTCTGCTTGTAATTTTTCACGATCAGATTTTTCAAATCCTCTTGTACCGTAATCATCCAGTAACAATTTCACCTGAACGCCGCGATGACTGGCGGCAAGCAAAGCTTCGATAAACCTGTCAGCCACATGGCCCGACTGAACCAAGTACATTTCAAAATAAATAAAGGACTTTGCGGAATGAATAGCAACAAGCATATCATCGAAAAATACATGTCCGTCAATCAACAATTCAAATGACTGGCCATCGCGCCACGAAAATCGTTCAATCGTATGATATCTAAATGCGTGCATGCATAATTTTCCAGATTATAGCCAAACAGGTAACCCTCTATTTACATAGCATGCCCATAATGACTTTCCTTTGCCTGTTCACCAATGATAGTACATTGCCAGATTGCTTCAGCCTACTCAAGAGAAAACAGATACAGACATCTAACCACTGCATCAATAGATTTAAACCTTAACAGCTTGTACTTCATAAATAAAAATACACTGATTACTCTAATTTATCTGGAACATAACCCTGTCCAGCGTTATGATAATAAACATATATATAATAATCAGGCTAAACACTTGGAACTTTCAAGCGCATTATTTCACTGGAATGCCGACCCCGCATTGTTAACACTGGGGCCCATCACTATTCACTGGTATGGCCTTATGTTTGCACTCGCTTTTATTATTGGCTTGCAAATCATGCACTGGATTTATCGCCGCGAGCAACGTAGCAGCAGCGAACTGGATAGTCTTTTTATCTATATATTAGCTGGCACCATTATTGGCGCGCGCCTGGGCCACGTTCTTTTTTACGATCCAGCTTTCTACTTCAGTCAACCCTTGGAAATACTAAAAATCTGGAAAGGAGGCTTAGCCAGTCATGGTGGCACCCTTGGTATTATCATTGCTGTGTACATATACTCACGGAAACCGGACCACCCCACGCCATTATGGATTCTTGACAGATTCTGCATGACTGCGGCACTGGGTGGTGCTTTCATACGTATCGGCAACTTCTTCAATTCCGAAATCATTGGACTGCCTGTCAATGGTGGCATTATATTCGACCGGTTCGACCCCCTACCTCGACACCCTGTTCAGTTGTATGAATCATTAAGCTACTTACTGATTTTTATCATTATGCTTTTCATTTACAAAAAAATGTCAGATAAACTGAAGGACGGAAGATTATTCGGCCTGTTTCTGGTTGTTTTATTCAGCACACGATTTTTCCTTGAATTCTTCAAAATCCGACAGGCACAATATGCTCAGTCAATGGAGTTCAGCGTTGGCCAGTGGCTCAGCATCCCATTAGTTATACTGGGTATCTGGCTCATACTCAGAAAGCAAAAAACCGGGCAATAACCCGGTCTGCCAATACACTATCAATATTTCCCTGAAAGCGACTATAGATTATCAGGGAATTGTTTTACTATAAATACCGGATCAGACAACGCTACGACAAAGGAAACGTTCATGAATAAAATATCTCAGATCTCTCGTCACTTTGCTATTCTTACGCTTACTTACCTTATCATGGCTTGTAGTAACTCTGGGCCAGGCACCACTGCCGAAAAATTTATGACTCATCTAGCAAAAGCAGAGTTTACTGAAGCCAAGCAATATGCATCAAAATCCACCGGCGAACTGGTTGAAATGATGGGAAAAATGGGTGCCGCGATGGGTGGAAAAATGAACGAGGAAAAGGACTTTAATTTTATTCTTGAGGAAGAAAATATCGAAGATGACAAAGCCACCGTTAAATTCCGTAAAAAAGATGGCGGCAAAATTGATACGGTTCATTTAATTAAAGTGGATGGCGATTGGAAAGTACACGAAGACAAAAAATAAACCTCTACTTCCTATTTGTTGTCCGTACTCTGATTACATGCTTGCTGTGCCTTACCACAGCACAGGCAGCCAGCCCTCAGGCTTTTCAGAATGGCGACCTTGTTTTGCGCCGGGGAGAAGGATTTTTTTCTGACATTGCTCGGAATTTTTCACCCAATGACAAACGCTTTTCGCATGTTGGCATTATCGTAACCCACCAACAACAATCCCATGTTGTTCACTCCATACACGAGTTGGACAAGGGGCTTGATGGCGTGGTTATTGAAACACTGGATGCCTTTTTAACAGAAGCCACGGACTGGGCCATTTACCGACTTAATATTAATAAAAACCAGCAACAAGATTTTGCTAATACAGCCTTGCGCTATTCTAACAAACACATTCCGTTTGATTCACATTTCGACCTGAGTTCCAGTAAAGCCATGTATTGCACTGAATTTGTTTGGCGTGTCAGCAAGGAAAGCATTCATCCTAATCCCATAAAACCCGCCGTCAATATTGGTGACAATCTATTTATCAGTATTGAAGACATCTATGCACACGATAACATTTCACTCATCGAATCAAGCTTTGTAAATCATGAACGGAATTAATCTGGCCAGCATGATTTTCTGAGCTTATTAAACACCTGCCGCCACACGAGTCAATTAGCATCCCCGTCATTATTTTTTCTTCAGCATGTCTTTTGCATACATTTTAAAACGAGCCTTGCCTTCACGTTTTGCATGATACATAGCAACATCCGCGGCCTTAATCAGTGCTTCAGACTCAATCGCATGCTCAGGGTAAATACTGACACCGATACTAACTCCAATGGATAACTCACGACCTTCAATTTCAATAGGCGCTTGCAGCTTGGCAATTAACATTTCTGAGAAAGTTTCAGCATGAAGTGCCTCCTGAATATTGGATAACACAATAATGAACTCATCACCGCCAATACGTGCAGCAAGATCCGCACTTCTGATGCTGGTAATAATTCTTTGCGATAGCTTTTGCAGCATTTGATCACCAACATCATGTCCGTATTTATCATTAACGGGTTTAAAGCCATCCAGATCCAAAAACAGCAGGGCTACGTAATTTTCTTCTCTTTTAGCATTACCCAATATGACGGCCAACTGCTCAGTGAGTAGTGCACGGTTAGCCAGGCCGGTCAGGCCATCGTAATGCGCCTGAAACTGTAGTTTTGAATTTGCTTGCTGCAATTGTCGGGTACGCTCCTGCACGCGCGTTTCAAGACTCTGATTACTGCGCAGTAATTCTTCATTACTTTGCTGCAATTGCTCTCTCATTCTTGAATTATTTCTATGAATTATCAGCGCCAGAATACCACCTATCAACATGGTAAATGCTGTCAATGCCACCATCAACCTAACCGTTCGTTCCACTTCCAACGTTGCCTGCTTAAAAGTTCGCTCATTCTCAATAGCTTGATGGTCAATAATCTTATTCAGTGCATTCAGCGAGTTTCTTTGTGAAGGCAAGGTTTTAGTCAACATCTCATCGACAGATACTTTTTCATCGCGCATAAACTGATCTGCTATTTTACGATGATAAGCAGACGATTGACTGGTAGCCGCATTAAGCTCACCATACAACGTTAATTCTTCTTCACTTAAGCCAGTGGTAAGAAAAGCTTCACGCGCATTCAGGTATCGGGTTGCATGATTCAGAAAATCATCATAAGAGTCATTTCTGTCAAATGGATCTTCGGTCAGAGAAATGCGCCAAAGCTCCATCATGCGCTCACGGGCAGCGTCACGCATTTTTGTTGCCAACGTTGTTTGTCTGTTTTGCTTCTGGATGACATGCGCAAACTCTTTATTGGATTTCTCTATTTGAGACATACCAATAAAGGAAATGAGCACCAGGGATCCAAGGATCAACAAGGAAGCTGAAATAGTGATCAACGTATGTGAAAAATTAAGTTTCAAAAATCTATTACCGGGTCCCGATGCAAATAACGTCCAACGAAAAAATGACAACGCCAAGATTCAGTATTACCTGAGATCTTCCCATGGATTGCCAACACATCCGGACTGCTAAGTACTGCTTAGATTTATTTTTATAATTATAACTAACACTGAATATATAATTATTAACCTTAAAATATAGGGGGATACTATTAAGGATCAGTGTCAGGGTAGGAATATTATAGCTATTTCAAGGAATATTAATAGCCAGACTTAGCCTTCATTTTACAAATCAAGGTCAATAACATTAATCAAACTACTGTAATAAACGTTAAATTTTATAACGCAATCCACTTACTTATTTAACCGGAGCGCGTTCTGTCCAGTTACCCTCTGGTAAAAACATCGCATCATCATGAACCTTTTTGGCCTCTGCCTGACGGCCCATGGCCTTTAGAATCTCACTTTTTAACATCATGGAATTACGTGCCTGGGGGTCAAGTTTTATAGCGATATTAACTGACGACAACGCTTCAGCATCCTTATTAAGTACATAATAAGCCATGGCCTGATTGTGGTAGCCCTTTTGGTACTGAGGATCCAGACTGACGGTCGTGGTGAAATGCTTCAGTGCTGAGTTGTAATCACCCTGCTGAGCAAGCACAACGCCAAGGTCATCATGTGCTTCGGCATTTCCAGGATCGAGCTCAATGGCTTTACGGAGGTCTGCGGCCGCATTTTCGCGATCCCCTTTCCATAAATAGCGCACCCCGCGTTTAGTGTAAGCCACTGAATTTTTTGGATTACGCATAATATACACGCTTAAATCTGCAATACCTTCATTAATATAACCTAATCTGCCCTGCGCCATTCCGCGCCAAAACCAGGCTTCATCCAGCTTGTCGTTTATTTTTATTGCCTGACTGTAATCTTCAACTGCACTATCAAAATCATGTAAACGAAAATGCAATTTCGCGCGCGCCATATATAGACCGGCATTTTTCCTGTCCTTGACTATCTCATCACTGTACTGCTCTAACTTTTTTTCAGCCTGGGCACGGCTGACAATTTCTTCCGCATTAACTACGTTAAAATCCAGCAATAGAGCCAATGAGACGACTACCAACAGAAGTGGGCTTATTGAGATAATTCTTGCGCTTAACATGGAATGGCCTCCATTATTATGATGAGTTTCGCTAATGAACTTAGGCCATTCAATAATACCGGCCTTACCTGCAATCTATCATTGCATACCATTATAAAGACGTTACTTAAGCTTATTTTATTCCGACCAATACTTACCCTGGGTTAGTGGCGATCAATACAGCACGC